>OUNO010000097.1_pt1 | contig 11147 bp, 6 predicted proteins | sample 1779811 | NCBI WGS metagenome assembly OUNO01 (sample SAMEA3914804, study PRJEB12502) | metagenome | biome: forest; material: soil | place: Canada | collected 2010-06-25 | depth 0.3 m
GGGCTCGGGTGTGAGCCCGGCTCGCTTTCTGATCGCGCCCTACGTCGAGGGTGCCACTTGGGCTCGGATACCGGGCATCGAAGAGCGGGAGCCGTCCGAGTTCTTTGGCTCGGAGAAACCGCGCGTCGACGCGCGCTTCCTTTGGGGCAACGTCGAGGAGATCCTGCGCTCGGGCAGAGACGGAACCGATTTGGGGGAACAGCCGCTGGCGCTCAACCTCGAGCTCGATGGCCGAGAGGTCGAGGGCAAGAAGCTCGAGCTTCCCTCATTGCGACAGCTCTTCGAGCGGCGCTGCGCGTTCAGCCTGTGGGATCACTCCGCTGCACGGCCCGTCGAGCTCGCTGCAACTGGCCTCGACATGCGCCTGGTTGCCCGAGTGCGGAGCGCCGAGCTGTTCGGCGGAGTCTGTGTTTGGCGTAGCCGTCACGAACGTGACGAGTCCGTACTGCTGAGCTGCCCCACGCTCTCCGGCTTCCCAACTCGGATTCAGCGCGAGGTGTCGCTCGGCGCGTACCTTCGGAAGGGCCTGCGGCGCGCCGCCACCTCTCAAGAGCGCCGACGACGCCTCGTCGAGGCGCTCGACGCCGGCGCCGACGTGCCCGAGCTCGATCGCTGGGCTGCGCTTCATTTGCTGCTCAGCCGAGCTCGCTCGGCAAGGCTGCGGCGCACCAATGCCGAAGCCGTCGAGTTCTACGAGCGCGCCATGAGCTATGGCCTTGCCGCGTTCCTGGCCGGTGCGACCAGTTATTCCGAGGCATTCCGAGTTTGGGATGCCGCGCAGTCTCTCTTCGCCTTGCTCCAAGAGGCGGGGCGCGTCGAGTTGCTCCAGCGGCACGCTAGCGTGGCAGTGGACTTCGCGCGTGCGATGCGGCAGCGCGAGCCCAACGAGCCCGACTATGCGCGAGCAGTGAGCCATGCCTTCTTGCTCCGGGCCGAGCTCGCCTCCCGATGCGACGCCGAGATCGCGCAGGATCTCAGGGAGGCCGCTGCGATCATCGCCGAGCTCGAGCTCGCCCGCCCTGATTTATCCTGGCGCCGCGTCGAAGCCGCAAAGGTAGCGGAGCGCGTCGTCGCGCTTTGGCCCAAGAGCGTACCGTGGCCTGAGCTTGCAGCCGTCCTGTCCCGTCACCTCGATGCCTCGGGCCGGGAGAGCGATTCGGCACGCTGAGCGGCGCGTCAAACGTCGCAGGCACTCCAGATCCCAGCCGATTCCGCAACGAAGTCGGTGCGCTTGCCGTTCTCGAGCAACATCGACTTCAAGCTGCCGAGCACCTCGAGCACGCGCGCTTCGCTGAGCGGCTCTTTCATGGGCAACGCACAGGTGAGCTCTGCCAGCGTGCAGCCCTTGGGCCGCGCCGCACGTAGGCAGAGCAGCACCGTGGCTTGCTCGCCGTCGATGCGCGCACGGTGACGACGGTATCGATACAGGAGACCGACCAACGTCGGTAGGGCGCCGAGCAGATTGAGCGTGGGCACGACCCCGACGGCGACGCCGACAGCGGCTTTGAGCAGCTGTAGGTCGCTGGTGTGCACGACGTAGTAGGTGTCCGACTCGTTCAGCGACTTGTCGATCGAGCGTGTTGCGGGTCGATCGAGGGACTCCCGGATGCTCTCGATCACCGCGCGGTGCAATGCCGGGTCGACCGCCACGAGCTGCTCGACGAACAGCGGCGTGAGGTCAGCTATCTTTCCGACGGATTCGACTTCGGCTTCCATGCAAGTGACGCTTCTACGCGAGACGACGCAGCGAGGAAAGTGCGCCCAACATGCGAGCCATGCGGTCGACGAGCATGGTCATTTTGATGAAGCGACCACGGACGCGATCGCGAAACACTTAGGCACTCCGCTAGCCATTGATTCGGCCGACTGAGCGGGCTCGGATTCGCTCTATGCCGCGTCTCGGCTGCACGCTAAGAAGTAGCTACAACCAAAGAGTGGGACACGAAAGTCAGCGCTGATGTCAAAGCCTTCGCTCATCGTCCAAACAGTCTATTTCAGCGCAGAAGATCAGTCGGCTGCGGAGGAATTGGGCTTTCTACTGTACGAGCATTTGACACGCTCACGCGCCGACAGGCTCGCGTTCGGACCGGGGATTCCAATACGAATCGCGGTAAAGGCCAGCGTGGTGGACCCCGCCGAGGCCGAGCAGGTCGTGATCATTCCAGTGCTCGGACAGGACAGCGCGCAAGACGAGGGCACGCGCGATCAGGTCTTCATTGCGCTGAACGACTGGGATCAATTGCCGGGAGGCACGGTCTCGCTATTGCCCGTCTTCTTGAGCGAAGGTTGGCGAGCGTACGAAGAGGACTTACCGGTCAAGCCACTGCTGCAATATTTGTATGACGACGAGCAGAATGGCTTTCAGTACACGCTGCTCGAGCTCGTTATTTCGATTTGCCGAGCGCTGCCTAACCCTGACCCCAACGCAGCCGAGAAGCCGCAAGACAAGCTACAAATCTTCATCTCTCACTCCAAGCAGGATCTGAAGGCGACCAAGGAAGCGGCTCGCGAGATCCGGGACTTCGCCAAGACGAGCGTGACCGCCCGCGCGTTCTACGACACGACGGATCTCATGTCCGGCGAGGGGCTGGATCAGCAGCTCGAAGTCGCGGCGGGCGGAGGCGTGTTCGTCGCGGTGCGCAGCGACACCTACGCCTCTCGAACCTGGTGCCAGCGTGAGCTACTCATCGCCAAGCGTTCGCGGCTCCCCACGCTGACCGTCGACGTACTGCGATCCGGCGAAGCGCGAAGCTATCCTTACGCCGGCAACGGGCCAACGCTGGTTTGGTCCGATCGAACGAACGAAGAGCCGCACCGCGGCGCGATGTCCGTCATCTTGCGGGCCATGGTCGAGTGGCTGAAGGCCCGTCATTTCGTGGCTGAAGTGCCACGACTCGCGGAAGGCTTGCCGACACTGGAGATCTTGCCGCGCCCGCCCGAGCTGCTCGACCTAGCACAGGGGCCGCTGCTTGCGACCAGGTCCTCGGTCGTCATGCACCCAGACCCCCAATTGTCCTTTGCCGAGCAAGTGGTGCTGAAGGCCGCCAGACCAAGGCTCCAACTGCTCACTCCAACGACGCGCTATCGCGCGGTCACGAGCAACCGCGACACCAAAGCCAAAGACCGCAAGGCGCCACTCAGTTTCGCCGCGCTTCGTGACAAGCAAGTCGCGCTCTCGATCTCCGATGTGATCGACGACTCACTGAAAGACGCCGGGCTGCGGCCTGAGCACGTGCAAGACGTCGTGGTGTACGTGACCCGCGCCTTGATCGGTGCGGGGGCATCGATCGCATACGGCGGCAATTTCCGGGTCGGCGGCTTCGACCAGGGGTTCTCGGACCTCATCAGCACGTACAACGCCGCCGGCGTCGTGCGGGCGCAGTACGTGTATAGCTACCTGCCCGCCTCGTTCACGCGTGGCAAGGTGCCGAAGAATATCGGCGTCAATATCCGGTCGCTCGGGTGGACCCCGGGGTTCGCCGACCAAGCGAAGCTGAAGCCACCGATCGGCGAGGTGTCACTCGGCCGAGCGGCGCTGTTTCTCTCGGACATGCGTCGCGTCATGGTCGATCACTGCTTCTCACGCGTGGTCATCGGCGGCCAAACGTTGCCCCGAAAAGAAGACGGCAAGACGGGTTACGTCGGCCCCTACCCGGGAGTGGTCGAAGAGGCCTGGTGGACGCTGAGAAAGGGAGCTCCGCTGTACGTGCTCGGCGGATTCGGCGGCGCGGCGGCCCTCGTTGCATCGCTGGTCGACAGTCTCGAGGTTCCGAAGGCCCTGCGAGCGAGCGGCTTTGCTTGGCCGGAGCACGCCCGGTTCCAACAAGTCGCGCGCGAATTCGCGACGGATCCCGAGCTAGCGGCCGTGGGCGCTCCTGCCACGATGGACATCTTGGTGCAAGACGTCCGCCAGATGCTCGCTGCGCACTTCGAGACGGATGAAACGGCGGTCGCGTGGAATGGGCTGACACTCGCCGAGAACAAGGAGTTACTCCACAGCAGGGACGTAGCTCGCATCGCGGACCTGATCATGCGAGGCCAATTCAAGGTCATCGCCGCCCATGCGGAGCACAAGCTGAAGATCGAGCTCGTGCGCGGCAACGTCGTGCAGCTCGAGCATGCCGACGCCGTGGTGTTACCCACGTTTCGCGATTTGGAGATCAGCGGTGCCGGTGCAGCGCTGGACGCGGCGGCCAACGGCGCTGTCTCTGACGCGAATCGCCAGCGTGAGACCCTGACCCAACTGAACAGCTCACAGGTCGATGCAAACTGGCTGATGATCGCCGATCTCGGGGTCTTCTCGACGCTCAGCGCGGAGGATCTGCCCAAACGGATCGAGGAGCGAGCCAACGACGTCGCGTTGCTCGCCCAGCGCCACGGATTCGAGCGGCTCTCTTTGGTCACCTTCGCTGCGACGGTCCTGTCTGATACCCAGGTGATCGCCGAGCACATGGTGAGCGGTTTCGCTTCATTGGCAAAGTGGACCTCACTCCAATGGTTCGAAACCCAGCAAGAGCGCTTCGATACCCTCAAGGCGTGTCTGGGCAAGCGCCCGGACGTCGAGCTCGTGGTTCGGGAGCTACCGGAGACCGTGCTGGAGCCGGATCTGCGCCGCCGCGAGGATGCCGTGGCAGTCGTACGCCTGGTGAACGGCGAGCTGAGAACCACGCTGCTCCTGCCCGCCGGGGCTGCAGCCAGCAATGAACACCCGAAACCCCTGGCTGAGCACGCGATCGAAGCGCTGAACCAAGCCAATAGCCCGATCGCGCCGCCCAAGGACGAGCTTGCGAAGATGGGCGCCGAGCTCTCGAGCTGGTTGTTCGACGGATCGACGACGTACTTCGACGAGCATCCCGAGACCCGCTTGGTCGTGCAGCACGATGTGGCAAGCTCCGCGTTGCCGTTCGAATCGCTACGCGTCGGCGACCGTGAGCTCGGCATCTCCGGCGGCATCGTGCGCCGTCCTTCGATGTCGAAACTGGAGCTGACGAACCGGGCCAAACGCCCGCCGAACACCGGTCAGCTTCAGCTACTGCTGATCGTCAATCCCACCCAAAACTTAGCCAACGCCGAGATCGAAGCAACGGAGATCCGAGGCGCGCTGGCAAATGACGAGGTCACGATCGAAGTGCTCGCGGGCGCGGACGCGACGAAGCAAGCAGTGCTCGACAGGCTCGCCAATCCAAAGTTCGACGTCGCGCACTACTGCGGGCACGCCGAGTTCAACCCCGACGCGCCCGAGAGCAGTGGGCTCGTGTGTGCGAACAACGAGCGGCTCACACTCGGTGACTTCGAGGGCACCAAGATTGGCCCGCGCATCGTCTTCTTCAATGCTTGTCAGAGTGCTCGCGTGCGCGGGCACGAACCACAGGCCGTATCGCGGGCGCTTGCCGAGCTCGTGTTGCGCAGCGGGGTCGAGGCCTTCCTGGGCACCTTCTGGCCGGTGGCGGACCAGGCCGCCGGAAAGTTCGCTGCCTCTGTCTATCGCGAGCTCGCTCGAGGCAAGCAGTTGGACGACGCGGTGCTGAGCGCGCGGAAGCTCTTACACGACGAACACCGCTCCGACTGGGCGAACTATGCGTTGTACGGCAGCGGCGCCTTCCGACTCAAAGTGCCCTGAACCGGGCCTGGTCATTCCATCGCCACGCCTTGTTCGCGCCCGAGGAAGCGCACAGGCTCTACTCACGTGCACTCAATTCAACACAGGAACGAACGATGACGAGCACCGCCCCCAACACCCCCGACAACCCGCAACAGCTGAAGCTTGCAGACCTCGAGCCTGCCGATGTCTTGTTGGCGCGCGGGCATGGAATCGTGTCCGACTTGATCACCAAGGCAGACGGCGGGCGCTATTCCCACGGAGCGCTCTGGTCGGGCATCGGCGTCATTCAAGCAACCTCCAAGGGCATTACCCACGCGCCCCAAGAGGAGGGAGAGTTCGACGTGTATCGCCACCGGACATTGGACGACGCTGGTGCAACCGAGGTCGTCGATTACGCCAAGAGCCAGGTGAGCGGTACGTATGCCTATGGCGAGCTCGTGCTCCTGGGGCTGCTGTTTTCCTGCGGTTTGCGCGTCAGGGGCGCCATCTTGAATCGCGTGCTCGAAATGATTGGTGGCCCGCAGGCAGCGGCGCTGGAGAAGTGGCTGAGCGAGCACACGTCGCAAAAGATCCGCGTTTGTACCGAGCTCGTGGCGACTTGCTACTACCACACGACGCAGCAACGGTTCGCGCTGCGCATCCTACCATTCGCCGAGCGCCCCAGCGTACCGGCACCCGCGTCGAACGACGCAGCTGGCGAAGCTCCGGCGAGCGACGTCGTCAGCGATGCCAGCAAGGGCTGCCTCGACGTCTTGGTGCGCGGCGGTCTTGCGACGGAGCGAGACGTGCGCGGGACAGGACTGACGCTGCCACCTCTCACCCCCGACGCAGCGACGAACACACGCAAGGTCTTCGCAGATCCCATCGCCATCGACGCTTCGACCGGCGGCAAGCTCGGCGTCGTCACTCCGGCGGATCTTCAGTTCAGCCCGAGCTTGCAGTTCATCGGCCGTTTCAAGGCGGGCTGAGCTGCCCTCAGCGAAAGAAGGGCGCGTCGCCGACGGGCATTCGTTGCTCGTACGGCTCGCTCTTCTTCGGGGCGAATGAGTACTTCGAGAAGTGCTCCACGTCCTCGGGATTGTAGTCGACGCGCAGGTCACCGATCAGTAGCTGGCTCGGCGTGCATTGGCTCGCTCCTTTGCGCGCGTCCTCGCCCCAGAATGGGGCGCGCAGGAAGTGTCGCGTCGCGCTCACCCGCGGGTTGTCACGGGCCATTTGCTCGAACGTGCTGACGCGCCCGGAGAACGCGGCAAGCTCGAGGATCGTTGCGCCGTCGACCGCGACTTCGGTCGGTTTTGGGAGCGCGATGCCGCATGCTGCGTGGGGCGCCGGTCCATTGGGGGGTGAAAAGCAGTCCGTGTCGCGGACGAAGGGTGACCACAGGCTAGTGATGCCCAGGCGCACATCGAACGCATCCTGAGCGCGGCTCACGGTGATGACGCGCCAGCAGAAGGGATTGCCCGGTGCCGGGGTCGTCACGATGTCGAAAGTGGACGCACCCCCTGCCGCCATCTGCGTCGCCCATTGCACACCGCGCGCTCGAGCGATCCGGGAGCAAGCGAAGAAACAGAGCAGCACCAGCAGCAGCGACGCCCACGCGATTCGTGGCCGCGGACCTTTGAGTTGCAACAGAGCCTGAGGCACGAGCCACAGGGACGTCAGCACCACGCCGAACGGCTGGATCCAGTCGTGTTCGCAGGCCATGAAGAGCAAGCCGGCCGCGAAGGCCATCGCTACGCGGCGCCGGACGAGCTTCGGCTCGTCCTTACCCAGCATCACGAAGATGTACGGCAGCAGCGCGGCGCTGACCGTCGGCTCGGCGAGGAACAGAAAATCACCGTAGAACCAGCGCTGGTACGGGTACAGCGGGTGCACGCCATAGTCGTTCGTCGCGTCCATCGCCAGGTGCAGCAGGCTGCCGGCCGTCGCGATGACGAACAGCAAGGACGACGGCGGTGGCTCCAAACGACGTGCGAAGCGTTGCGTCAGCCAAGCCAGGCCGAGCGAGGCGATCACACAGAAGACCACCGTGTGCAGCGGCCCACGGTGATACAGCATGTACGCTAGGCCCCCGCCTGCCGGTCCGTACCAGTGAAAGCAGGCGTCGAACACGCGGTCGGCGTCCGGCAGCTCACCGGCCGCCAAGCCACACAGCGCGGCGGCCCACTTCGTTTTCGTGCTCGCTCGGGGCTGCTTCGACGCCACAATCGAGAGCGCGGCCGCAATGCCGACCGCCCCGTGCGTTACTGGATCCATCGGGGCTGGCGCTCGCTCAGAGCTCTTTCAAATACGCGAGCAGCTCGAGCTTGTCAGCGGCGGAGAGCTCCGTCCCGAATTCGTGGCCGACGTCGTCGTTACCGGCCGTAGAAGTATCGAAGACTTCCGGCGGGGTGGCCTTTGATTCGCCCAGCTTGAAGCCGACGTTATCGAGGTCGTAGCGTTCATAGTCGAGTGAGAAGCGCTTCGGTCGATCCGCCGAGCGCTTCAGGAGATCCGCCAGGGTCGGCACGGAGTTGTTGTGCAGGTAGGGCGCGGTGGCCCACACGCCGTGCAGCGTTCGAGCGCAGTATCTACCCGTAGTTCGCCACTTCGGATTCTTTTCGAGCTCCCCCGCAGGAACCTTGGACGCTTTCTCGGCGGAAGCCAACTGCAGGGCGAGCACGTCGATCAGCTTCTTTCCCGGCCAATTGCGGTTGATTTTCGGGTCGTGCTCTTGGGTGAAGTTGAGTAGCCGTTGCGGATCGGTATTCGGGTCATCGGCACTGCTGCCAGTGGGCGGCGGCATGCTGCCGTCCGCCAGCGGTTCGTGACAGCGGGCGCATTTCTCCGCGTAGATCCGTTGTCCGCCGGCCACGAGAGCGGAGTCGCTCTTGGCGAACGGCCACGCGGGTGGCTTGATCTTCTGGATGTAACCCTCCAGCGCAATCAGCGAAGGCACGTTCAACGAAGTGGCAATCACGTGATGGTCGTGGCCGCCCGACTGGGCGATCGCCCCAACGCCGATGGCCTGCCCCATGTTGCGTTGCAGCGAAGCATTGGTGTCGTCGTCCCAGTGCAGCCAGTTCAGCGTCGAGACACCCCAGAGTTGGGGGAACGCCACCGGCGAGTCCATTTCGAGCTTGGCGCCCTTGTTCATCAGATTGAGCGCGGTCATGAACGCGTCGACTCGCCCCGGACCGGGTACGGTGTACGGCAACTTACCGACCGCGCTCACCAGAGGCAGCGCGCCGAGCTTCCCTTGGATCATGGCCCAAACTTCGATCGGACTCCGCTTGCCCTTGTCGGCTTCCTGAACGACCTGCTCGTCCGCGGGGCTGGACGCTGGCGTAGGCGCTTGGGGAGCTTTTACCGAGTGGGCAAGGCACTTGGCAATCCCCGCAGCGCTCTTCGGATGCTCGAGCATGCTCGAAAGCCACGGAATGAGATCGTCATAGAGCTGTCGAATGTTGAAGCTACCGGGCCCACCGACGACGATGTACGAAGCGTCACTCGAGATCTTGCCCACGTGGCAAGCCGCACAGTTGAAGCCGATGGTGTGGAGAGTGGTTTTGTCCTCCGTTAGTCCGATGGGCAATGCGAGCGGGTTGTCGGAGCCGGCATCGGGGATCAAGTGATAGCCATCGAAGTATTGAGCGAGCGACTGATGTCGTTCGCTCGCGAAGACCTCGAGCGCACAGTACGGAACGAACTCGCTGCCTTCGGACAGGTGGTAGAACGCGCGCAGCTCAGGCTCGCTCAGGCTGCCGGTGAGAGTGGTGGTCGAACCCGCGGCTGCGGCAGGCCGCAGAGGGTCGACCTTGGCGGCGCTGCTCGGCGTCACCGGCGGCTGCTTCGTGATGTCGACCTCCTTTTTTGTGCAGCCGACCCAAAACAGGGACGCGAGCAGCGCACCGGCCACGGCCTTGGCCGTAATGCTGCGAGTCCATCGTTCGCTCATGGTCCGCGAAATAGCGCTGCAGGACATCGAACCCAATAGTCAATTTCCTCTCGCTCAGGGCGTGGCAGCGGCGAGTCGGACGAATGACCATTGAGCGTTCAGCGTGCAGCGATCACGCTCATCGGCCGTGCCGACCCCTCGGTCGGCCGACGGGAGGTCGGGGCTTGAAATGTCGAACTTGAGAATCACTCCAGAGACGGTCCTCCTCACTTCGGGTCAGGCCGTGACGTTCGAAGCGAGCGGTGAAGGCGGCGCCCCAAGCGCGGTGAAGTGGATGCTCGCTGGCGACGCGAGCGGCTTGACGGTCAATTCAAGTCCGACAACTCCAAGACCAAAGACACGCTGATCCCGGATCCGCTAGCTGGCGGCCAGATCGGCAGCGGCAGCCCGCCCCCACCCCCTGCGGTACCCGCGCTCAACCAAGTCACTGTTCCGCCGGCTGCCGCTGTTACTGCGGTCAACGCGTGACGCATCGTTACGCCGTCGGATCCTCGTCCGGGTCCGGCTTGCCTTGCTTGGGCCGAATCGCTTCGGGGACGTGGTGCAGGTTCACGCGCACGCGCGTCCAATTCGTGGAGCGGCCACGCATCGAATCGACCAACATGTCTTCGAGCTTCAAATAGGCGGCCACATCGGCATGCGCATGGAGCCAGCGCTCCAGGCCGGCCAACGCTGCCTCGCGGTTCGGCGATTTCGCGATCACGAGCAGCGCGGCGCTCCGCGCTTTGCGGCTGACCGCGGGCTGACTCGGCAGAGCTTCACGTACGGTGTTGGCGCGGCGTGCGCCGCGGAATTGGCCGGGCCACGGGGCGTCCGCGACGCCGGCGGCGGTGTCACGCGCCGAAAGCTCCAATAGGCCGTCCAACGTGCCGACGGCCGTGTTCATACCAGCGTGCGGGTCTCCGATCTCCGCGAAGCGCTGGGGCACCGTGAAGATCGTGAAGTCGGCGGGGTCGCAGTCGGGCACTTCATCCCAAGTGAGCGGTGCCGAGACGCGCGCGTCGGGCAAGGGGCGGATCGAGTAGGCCGAGCAGGTCGTGCGGTCTTTGGCGTTTTGGTTGTAGTCGAGGAACACGCCGTGGCGTTCGTCCTTCCACCACTTCGAGGTCGCGAGCTTCGGGATACGGCGTTCTACTTCGCGGGACAAAGCCAGCGCGGCGTTGCGCAGCTCGCTGAACGTCCAGCGCGGCGCGATGCGCACGTTGATGTGAATGCCACGCGAGCCGCTGGTCTTGGGGAAGCCGACCAGCCCTTGCTCGTCGAGCAACGCCTGCACCTCGAGCGCCACCCGCACCACGTCTTTCCAGGGCACGCCCGGGCCGGGGTCGAGATCGACGCGCAGCTCGTCGGGGTGCTCCAGATCTTCACTGCGGATCGGGTGCGGATGCAGCTCGAGGCAGCCCAGGTTCACGATCCAGATCAAGCCCGCAATGTCGTCGACCACGACTTCTTCGGCGGTCTTCCCGGAAGGAAAGCTGAGCGTGACGCTGCGCAGCCAGGCAGGCCGCGATTCGGGCGCGCGCTTTTGGTAGAACGGCGCCGCCTCGGCCCCATCGACGAAGCGTTTGAGCACGATGGGCCGGCCCGCGATGCCCTGCAGCGCGCCGT
>OUNO011298434.1_pt1 | contig 11146 bp, 14 predicted proteins | sample 1779811 | NCBI WGS metagenome assembly OUNO01 (sample SAMEA3914804, study PRJEB12502) | metagenome | biome: forest; material: soil | place: Canada | collected 2010-06-25 | depth 0.3 m
GGCTGTGTCAGGTTCCGCGGCCGTAAAGGACCGAATGAGTCGTAACACATGAGTAAGGGCGATCTTCTGGAAATGGAGGGTGTCATTCAAGACGCTCTCGGCGGCGGCCAATACAACATCAAGGTAGATCAGGGTGGAGCCATCGTTCGCGCTCAGCTCTCGGGTCGTATGCGGCGCCACCACATTCGCGTGCTCCCTGGGGACCGCGTGCGAGTCGCTGTTTCGCCTTACGATCTGTCGCACGGTCTGATCGTTTACCGCGGCAAGTGAAGCCGGGTGGGGCGCTGCCGCGCCGCTACCTGCTCGTTCACTGGCTGCTCGCTCCGGTCGCGCTTGGGTGCTCGCGCGCACCCGAGCCCGGAGACCAAGAGCGCCCGAGCTCGTCGACGTCAGCGTCTGGCGAAGCGCCGCCGACGCGCTCCGACGCGGGAGCCCCCGCGTTGCTCTATTTGCCCGACGGCGGAGACACGGTGCAGTTCGGTGTCGCGCCCGAGCTGCTACCGGGGCTCGCGCCCAGCGGCAACCGCTGCCCGCCCGACATGGTCGATGTGCGCGCTCGCTTCTGCATCGATCGCTACGAGGCAACGCTCGTCGATCAGAAGCAGGGCCGACGCCTTTCTCCGTATTATCACCCGACGCGCCTGCAAACTGCGGCCTCGTTCAAAGATTGGTCGCGCGCTGCGCCGGTGCGTGGATTGAGCGCGCCCGCGCCGCCGGACTTTCAGCTCTCCGAAGATTTCGAGCCGCGCGCCGAATCGAGGCCGAGCGTGACACCGAGCGGCTACTTGAGCGGCAACATCGCCGAGCTCGCGTGTCGCAACGCAGGCAAGCGCTTGTGCGCACTCGAGGAATGGGTGTTCGCCTGTCGCGGCGAAGGCCAACACAAGTTCCCGTACGGCGATCACTACGAAGACGGGCGCTGCAACGTGTTCCGCGACACGCATCCCGCGCAGGTGTTGCACGGCGACATGTCCACCGGTCACCTCGATCCGCGGCTCAATTTGGTGGAAGGCCCGAGCGGACCGCTGCTGCGCAAGACTGGCTCGACCACCACCTGCAAGAGCGTCTGGGGCGGCGACGCGGCGTACGATATGGTCGGCAACTTGGACGAGTGGGTGAACGCGCCGGTCGGTGCGTTCCTGGGCGGCTTCTATTCGCGCAGCACGCGGGAGGGGTGCGACTCCAAAGTGAGCAGCCACCCGCGCGCCTACTTCGACTACAGCCTCGGCGTGCGCTGCTGTAAGTGAGCGGCCAACGCATCGAGCTTTGCCGTCTCTGGCGCGCCATTCGGCTATCGGGCCGGCATTTCACACAAATGTAGTCATATGTAGGTCTATGTCGTTACCATTCGATCGTGATGCCAACCCCAACCGAGTCTCTCTCCGAAATCACTCATAGTTTCAGCCGCTTCCAACACCTCCTGCGCTTTCGCAGCCTCACCCTGGGTCTGTTCATCGGCGGGGCGATGGTGCTCTCGGGGTGCGGAGATCCGGTGCAACGGAAGCTCGAGGGGCGCTGGTTGGGCGAGAGCGTCGAGAACTTCGACGCCAAAGACGTCGCGGCCGCGACCGGCTGGGCACGGGGACTCAGCCTCGAGTTTGCCGGCACCCGGCTGACCGTCGCCATTCCGGCCGAGGAACCGCGCATCGGCAAGTACAAGGTCGCGAGCGTGCACGAGAATGACGTTCAGCTGGCGGTCACGCGCGCCGACGGCGCCGTGGACAACGCGAGCCTCAAGCTCGACGACGAACGCAGCCTGCGCTTCATGGTCGGCGACAACCGCGCCGTCGTGTTGCGCCGCGAGCAGTGAAGCCGCGCTGAACGCTCAGTGCGCGGTCGAGCCCGACAAGAGCTCGGCCGCGAGCGTGCCTTCGGCGACTTTGTCTGCGGGCCCGAGCATCGTGAGCTCGAAGCTGGGGCTCACGCCGATCTGAAGCTCACCGCCGGGCATCGTCACTTTGACGTCGCCGCTGCATAGGCCGAGCCGCACGGAAGCCGCTGCAGCGGCGCAGCTGCTGCTGCCCGAAGCCAACGTGTAACCCGCACCTCGCTCCCAGATCTCGATCTGGATGTGATGCTCGTTCAAAACGCGCACCAGCTGCACGTTGCTGCGATTCGGAAAGAGCGCGTGCGTCTCCAGCGGCGGGCCGAGCTCGCGCGCCCGCTCCGCCGAGACCTCGGCCAAGTGAATCACGCAGTGCGGATTGCCCACGGTGACGCCGGTAAAGCGCAATTCCCGCCCCGCCACGCTGATCGGCTCTGCGACGACCTCGCGCTTTGGCCCGAGGATCGGGATCCGCTCGCTGGAGAAGCTCGCGCGGCCCATCTCGACGAACACCTGTTTGCCTGCTTCACGCACTTGGCAGCGCACCGTGCCGCCCCGCGTTTCGACCTCGAAGAAGTCCGTGCCGACTTGGTCGGTGTCCCACAAATAGCGGGCGAAGATGCGCAGCCCATTGCCGCTCTTCTCTGCTTCGCTGCCGTCGGGGTTGATGATGCGCAGCGCAAACCCGCCGTTCGCGCCGCGCTCTTGGAGCAAGATGCCGTCTGAGCCGACGCCGTAATGTCGGTCGCAGATCTTACGTGACAGCGCGGTCGTCGGCACTCCGCTCGGCGCCTCGAGCACCAGGTAATCGTTACCCAGCGCTTGGTACTTGTGAAACTTCATCGCGCTCGGCGTGCGTGCTTCGCGTTCAGCGCGCCAGCTCGAACACGCGCGTGAAGGTCACGCCTTCGACCGAATGCGCGAAGGTCAGCGAGCGCAGCCCATTGACTGCGCAATCTTCGACGGCGGGAGCGAGCGGCGGAGCGAAGGTCACGCTGGCCACGGCGCCTTCGCCGGTGACCGTCAGGGTCAAGCCGGTGTTGGCGCTGACGGCATTGCCGCTCGACGCGGTCTTGTCGTGGAAGCAACGGTTCATCAGCACCAGCGCCGAGCTCACGCCGGTTTCGATATCCGAGATCGACGGTTGGACCGGCAGCGTCTGCGCTGTAGCGGCGACCGCCGCGTGGCTCGGCGCCAGCGGCGCAGCGGACGCGACCGGCTCGCTGTCGTGCGTTGGGCGAGCCGCGCCGGGTGAGCTCGCCCGAGCCACCTGGCGGTGCGATCGCACGCCGCTCTCGTTCATGACGGCCGAGGCATTGCCTTCGACGCTGCCGCTGTGTCCGTCCAGCCCGAAGTTACCGCGCGAATCACGGCGCAGCAGGAATGCTGGTGCCGAATGCACTCCGCTCGGCTCGACCGCGACGGTACCTTCACTCACTGCGACGAGCACGCGGTCGCCCGCACGCTCGACGCGGAACGCGGTGCCATGCACGGCCACGCGCGTCCCTTCGACCTCGATCGCGAATGTCTCGGGCTTGGGGTTCGGCACGACGGTCGCCGACACAGCGCCGCTTTCGAGGCGCAATGTCAGGAACTCGCCCGCATTCACGACGGACGCGCTGGCGTGCGGTTCGAGCGTCCAGCGAGCGCGGCCGTGATGCTCGACCACGAGCGGGCGAGCGCCAGCGGTGACGTGTGCACCGAGGGCGAGCTGGTCACCGTTCAGCGGGTCGGTCGAAAGCTTCGCCGTCGAGTGCGCGGGTGCGGGCACGGGCAGTGCCGCCGGACGACGCGCGACGACCACCGTGAGCACCGCGGCGGCAGCGAGCAAGCCCGCCGCCGGCAAGCGCAGACGGCTCAGCCAAGAAACGCGCTGCGCTTCGGGCTTCGGCTCACGCAGCAAGCGCTGCTCGACGCGATCCCAATCGAGCTCGGGCGAGGACTGCTCGCGAAGCTCCAAAATCAGGCGATCCAATGCCCCTTCTTCGGGGCGGCGTTCCAGGGTCAAGTCGACTCTCTTTCGGTGAGTGGCTCGGCACTCTCTTCATCGCGCAGCTCGCGCGCTACGAATTCCAACGCGGGCTCTTCCCGCAGCATCGCCAGCAATTCCCGACGCGCATAGAACAGTCGCGTGCGCACCGTGAGCACCGGCGCATTCACGACCTGAGCGACCTCGCTCGGCGAGAGCCCCTCGAGCTCGTGCAGCACGAACACGGCGCGCTTCTTGTCGCTCAAGCGATCGAGCAGGCGATAAAAGGCGGACACGCGACGGGTGCGCGCTACCTGATCATCCGGCAGATCCCGTGCATCTGCACCGAAGCTGTCGTCCGTGGCTTCCTGCAGTATGGGGCGGCTGCGAGCGGCGCGCCGCTGCATCAAGACCACATTCACCGTCACGCGGTAGAGCCAGGTCGAAAAACGGGACTGGCCGCGGAAGTCTTTGATGCTGCGGTACACCTGGAGAAAGACCTCCTGCACGAGGTCTTCGAGGTCACCAGGAACTGCGCGGCCCGTCATGCGCTGCACCAAACGAGCGACATCGGCGCGGTGAGCGCGAAACATCTCGCGGAACGCCACGCCATCGCCGCCTTTGCAGCGCTCGATCAGCTCAGCCAAGTCGGTCACGGCTTGGAGCTTAGCTGCTGCTGGGCGATTTTGCCGGTGCGCGGGGGGCGGGTCCGACCAGGGGACCCGACCGATTTGTGCAGTGGCGACCACGACCTAATCAGATGCGCCACACCCCTCGATTTTTCATCCGGGAGCCGTCTGAAATAAACGGCTCCGGTTACTACCGACCGCTCCCTACATCGGGAGCGGATCGTCTCAGAACAGGGCCTTGAGCTCGACGGCAGTTTTCTTCTTCGTCGTCAGCACGTGGTTCAACGCGCGCAGCAGGCGAGTCTTCGCGGGACCGGACACCGGCTTGCCCACGGACACCGACTCGATCAGACGCGGCGTGACGGCGCGGCCACTGCGCGGCTTCGCGGGCTTCTCGCCTTCGGCAGCCTTGGTGCCGGCCTTCTTGGCGACGCGTTGAGCCAGCTTCAGCTTGCGGTCCTCCGGGCGGAGCTGTTCGAGCTCCTGCGAAGCGACGATGATGCGGCGCGGGTCGATCTTGTTGTCCTGGAGGAATTGAGCAAACTTGGTAGCCATTGAGGGCGCGGACCCTAGCTCGAAGCGTGGCGACCGTCCAGCCACCCAGCCGTAGTTTTCGACTGAACGTTTGTTCGTTGTCGGAATATTTGGGGGTAGCGGGCGTGGCGCGCCTTGCCCGTCCCAAAGCCCGCTGCCCGCCTCCCTATACTCACAGGTCGAACGCCCAGCCCAAGGACACGTTGCCGAAGAAGCCGAACTCGTGCGCGTGGTGGGTGCTGGTGCCCTCACCGCTCGGGTAGCTGATCGAGCCGTCACGGAGTGTGGTCGCGACGTTCGGCCAGTAGCGAGCGTAGAGGTCCGCGTACAACCCGCGCCACACGAAGAGCTTGTAGCCGACGACCGGTCCGATGCTCACGGTGCTGTAGCGACTCTCGAAGCCAGCTTCGTTCGACACCTCGAAGCGATGCAGCTTGAATTCGACGCCGACCCACAGCTCGTCGAGCACGGTCGCGCCCACGCCAAAGCCAGTGGTGTAGGGGACGTACACGTGAAGCCCCTGGGCGCGCTCTTCCGAGCTGAGCGCACTCCGCCGGTGGTTCAGCGTGAGCGACTGGCCGTGCGAATACTCGAGCCAGAGCCGCTTGTAGCGCAGCTCCGCGGCCACGTTCACGCCGTGTAGCGCCAGCTGCAACAGGCCGAAGTTGACGCCCAGCTGCGCACGCTCCGGGCTGTGCGGTGCGAGTTGGAAGTGGTGCGAGGGGAACGCGGTCGAGCTCGGGCCATGCTCGGGGGCGAGCACGGCCGAGGGCGCTGCCGCTTGCGCGCTGCCCGACTGTGCTTCGCTCGGCTTGGCTTCGTCGGCCAGGGCGTGGGGAGCCGAGAGCAACAGTGCGCTGGCTGTCATCCCCGCTTGGATCCAGGATCCTCGTTGTCGTTGGTTCATTGTTTTCTCCTTCTATTCGCGATGGATTAGATGTCCCCATGTGGGGACTTCTCGATCAAAAAAAGGGTCAGCGCGCGAGCAACTGATGTTCGACGAGTGCGAGCGCGGCTTGCTCGAGACGCTGCCAGCCCGCGTTCGATTGCAGATCGATGCCGTTGAAGTCGCGCACGTGGGCAGCGCGCAGCAGCAAGTAATGGATACCTCCGCTGAGCAAAGCGAGCACCGCGGGCGCATCGAAGTGCGGAGGAAGGTCGTGGGCGAGCGCAGCAGTCAGGGCCACGCCGCGGCTTTCGCGCACGCGCTCGAGGCGCGTGGTCACTTCGTTGCGACCGCTCAGCTCCCAGCGCAGGATTTCGCGCGTCAGTGGGCGCTTGCGCAGCTCGGCGACGTAGTTCTTGAACACGAGGGCCCAGCGTTCACGGACGGGCAGCGCGCGCAGCTCCGCCAGTGACGAGCCCGCGAGCTCCTCGTTGCTGGGCCAGAATTGCGCGCCGTCGGCGTACGCCTCGAGCAGCTCCGGCAGACCGCCGAAGTAACGGTAGATGAGCTTCTTGTCGGTGCCCGCCTCGGCGGCGATCGAGCGCAGACCGATCGAGCCGAACCCGTCCCGCGCCAGGAGCCGCCCGACGGCCTCGACCAGCCGGGCCTTGGTGGCGTCCGGGTCGCGCGGGTGCAACTCCGCGCGGGGTGCGCTCGGTTTCCGAGCGGGCGGCTTGCCAGCGGCCGGCTTGCCAGCGGCCGGCCGCGCACCCTGAACGCGCGCGCGCGTGCGCGCGCGTTCAGGGCTAGAAGCCGGCTGCTTTTTCGTTCGCGGAGCCATCGCGGGTCTTATGTCCCCGAGTGGGGACATTGTCAAGAGGCCGCACGACCGTTCTCGGCCGGCCGATGTTAAGCTGGCTCGATGCGCGTCGGCGAACCGGAGAGCGTGCGAACGGCAGCCGCATTCGTGGCCGAGCGCAGCTCCGAGCGCCCGCGCGTCGGTGTGGTGCTCGGTTCGGGGCTGGGCGCATTCAGCGATCGCTTGGGCTCGCTGCAACGTATCCCGTACAGCGAGATCCCGGAGATGCCGCGTTCGGGCGTGCTGGGCCACGCGGGAAATTTCTGTCTCGGCCAGTTGTCGGGTGTGCCTGTCGCTTGCCTACAAGGTCGCGCCCACGTCTACGAGGGGCATTCGCAAGCGCGCTCGGCGTTCGGGGTGCGGCTGCTTGCCGAGCTCGGCTGCAGCGTCGTGCTCCTGACCAACGCCGCGGGCGGCATTCATGGCAGCTTCGCGCCCGGTGATCTGATGCTGATCACCGATCACCTGAACCTGATGGGCGACAATCCCTTGTGCGGCCCGAACTATGGCAGCGGCCCGCGCTTTCCAGACCTGAGCCAAGCCTACGATCTCGGGTTGCAAGAGAGCGCGCGTGTTGCGGCTCGGGACGCGGGCGTCACGCTGCGCGAGGGCGTGTACGCGGCGATGCTCGGGCCAAGCTACGAGACGCCGGCGGAAATCCGCATGCTGCGCACGCTGGGCGCGGATGCAGTCGGGATGAGCACGGTGCCCGAGGTGATCGCGCTGCGTCAGCTGGGTGTGCGCGTCGGCGCAATGAGCTGCATCACGAACTTGGCGGCCGGAATCTCGGCCCAACCGCTCGATCACAGCGAAGTGGAGGCGACCGCGGGTCGGGCGCGCGAAGCGTTCAGTGGGGTGCTCTCGCGCTGGGTGATCGCAGCGGGGGCGAGCGCCTCGTGAACGCGTTGACCACGGACTTGGAGGCGCTGTTGGTAGCCGCGCGGACGGTGCGCGAGCGCGCGTACGCGCCGTATTCCAAGTTCCTCGTTGGCGCCGCGGTGCGCTCCGAGAGCGGCGCGAGCTTCGCGGGCTGCAACGTCGAGAACGCGAGCTATGGCGCGACCATTTGCGCCGAGCGCTCCGCGATCTTGGCCATGGTCGCGGCCGGGCAACGGGTCATCACCTCGGTCGCGGTGTTCACCGACGCCGACACCTTGGCGATGCCCTGTGGGCTGTGCCGCCAAGTGATCTCCGAGTTCCAGCGTGACGCTCAGCTGATCGTGGCCAACCCTCGGCAGCGTCGCGTGCTCGCGTTCTCCGACATCTTCCCCGAACCCTTCGTGCTGGATCGATGACCAAGCCGCGTCATCTGCCACACGATCGCGTGGTACCGGGCGATCCGCCGGAGCTCATCGTCTACGATCGGTTGCAGCCGTGTCCGTACCTGGCCGAGCGCATCGCGCGCATGCCGCTGCGCATCCCGGCCCGCCTATTGCAGCGCAACGAGCTCGAGCAGCGGCTCGACACCGGAGACCGCCGTCAGGGCATTTTCCTGTACCGAACCTCGTGCCCCGGCTGCCGCGCCTGCGAGCCGATTCGCATCGAAGTGCTGCATTTTTCGCCCAATCGCTCGCAACGCCGCGCACTTTCGCTCGGCGACTCGCGCTTGCGCGTCGAGATTGGCGACCCGGTTGCCGACGCGCGCCGCGTCGAGCTGTACAACCGCCACAAGGAGCTGCGTGGCTTGGCTAGCGATCGCGACGGCATCGACATCGAGGGCTACCGTGAGTTCTTGGTCGTGAGCTGCTGCGAGAGCTTCGAGCTGCGCTACCTCCTCGACGGCCAATTGATCGGCGTCGCGTTGGTGGACCGGAGTGACGAAGCGCTGTCTGCCGTGTACTGCTATTACGATCCGAGTTTCGAGAAGCTGGGCATCGGCAGCTACTCGGTGCTCAAGCAGATCGAGCTCTGCAGATCCTGGGGCCTGCGCTACTTGTACCTGGGCTTGTACATCGCCGAGTCCGAGCGCATGAAATACAAAGCCCGCTTCTTGCCGCACCAACGCCGCATCGACGGCGTATGGCAGACGTTCGATCGCGAGCCCTGAGGCCACGGTGACAGCGCGTCTGATTGGTCGCAGCAGCTCGTCGTTCACGCGCGTGACGCGGCTGTTCGCGGCCGAGCTCGGAGCCCCGTACGAGTTGGTCGTGGTGCGTGACCTGATGTCCGCCAACGCGGCAGACTACGCGGGCAATCCGGCATTGAAATTGCCCGTCTTGGAGACAGCCGCGGGCAATTGGTACGGTGCGCTCAATATTTGTCGTGCGTTCGAGCGGCTCGCCGGGCAGGAGCAGCGCTTGATCTGGCCGGAAGATCTGCGAGAACCGCTGTTGGCGAACGCGCAAGAGCTCACGCTGCACGCGCTCGCCACTGAAGTCGCGCTGGTCATGTCCAAGCTGGGCGGAGCCGACCCGAGCAGCGCGCACCAGTCGAAGATGGCGACCAGCCTGCGCAACGTCATGGCCTGGCTCGACGCGAACGTGTCCGCCGTGCTCGCCGCGCTGCCCGAAGAGCGAGACCTGAGCTACCTCGAGGCCACGCTGTTCAGCTTGGTGACGCACTTGGAGTTCCGCGAAGTGCTGCCCATGGCCGACTATCCCGCGCTCGTCGCGTTCGAGCAGCGCTTCGCGGAGCGCCCCTCGGCTCGGGCGACGCCGTATCGATTCGATCCCTAGCCGGGGCCTAGGTACGAAAAAGCAATCCGCGTCAGGACGCGCGCGCTCCGGAGCGGCACATTGCACTGACTTCGAGGCACCGCGCATGACCCAAGAGAGCAACCGAGACGCCTATGGTCGCCGCATTCAGCGGGTCATTGGTTACATCTGCTCGCACTTGCAAGACGAGCTCTCGCTCGAACACTTGAGTGACGTTGCGGGGTTCTCGAAGTTTCACTTTCACCGACAATTCACGGCTTATTCAGGCTTCACGGTCGCGCAGTTCGTACGCCTCACGCGCCTCAAGCGCGCGGCCTATCAGCTCGCATTCGAGGCGCAGCGCAGCGTCTTGAACATCGCCCTCGATGCAGGCTTCGGCGCCCCCGAATCCTTCGCGCGGGCCTTCAAGGAAGCCTATGGCCAAACACCGAGCGATTTTCGCCGCGCGCCTCTGTGGTCGCGCGGCATCGCGCTCCCATCCCCCACCCAGAGTGACAGCATGAACCCCAAGATCGTCTCCTTCGAGGCCACCCGCGTCGCCGTGCTCGAACACCGCGGCCCGCCCACCCAGCTCATGAATTCCGTCGCGCACTTCATCGCTTGGCGCAAATCCTGCTCGGATTCGCCGGTCGCCAGTTGCCGCACGATGGGCGTGGTCTACGACGACCCCAACACCACCCAACCCGAAGATTTTCGCTTCGACATCTGCGGCGAGCTCAAAGGCGAGTTACACGCGAACGACGCGGGCATCGTCGAAAAAGCAATCCCGTCGGGCCGCTGCGCAGTCGTGCGCCACATCGGCTCCACCGACGCCATCGGCCCCACCGTGCACGCGCTGTACGCTCAATGGCTGCCCCAAAGTGGCGAACAATTGCGGGATTTCCCCTGCTTCTTCCACTACATCGAGCGCATGCCGCAAGTGCAGGAGCACGAGCAAGTGACGGACATCTATTTGCCGCTGCGTTGAGCTGCGACGAGCTGAGCTGCGATGAGCTGAGCGATTTCTTTTGGAGTTGATGCCCTGCGGCGAGGGGCGGCCCGCGTCCTCGCGCGAGCGCTGCGGGCGCGGGGCGTCCCAAGCGCTGGCCGTTGGCCAGCGCGGGCCGCCTACGGTGGGGGGCGCGATTGGCGTTTGTGAGAATTGCGGAGCTGTGAGCGTTGTTGCACCCGATGCGGGTGTGCGGGCGAGAGCCAGCAGCAAGGGACAGAGCGGAGACGCGCGGGGAGTCGTGGGGCGGCGGAGGCACGGCACGACGCGGTGCGGGGGCTTGTTCTGTGGCCGTCGCCGAGGGAGCGTTGAGGCGACGGGTCAGTTGGCTGGCGGCTCCGTGTTCGTACGACTTCGTGATGCCGCCCACGACGTAGAGAGTCGCTGGGACGACGAGTGGGCGCTTGCGGCATCACGAAGTCGTCCGAGGTATTTTTTGTTGCGATGGGTTGGCGTTTGTCGATTTGTTTGTGATTTGTTTTGACAGAAAATTCTGGGAGAGGAGTCGGAAGGAGGAGGGACGATCGAAATTATGCGCGCTAGTGCAGGTGTGTGGTCGATGATGACGCGATCAATTGCTGATTGGGTTTGAACTCGTTTTGCGGCCTAAAGATGCATGTGTGGGCTCGATACGAGCACTGAAAACAGCATGGTATGCGTGATGAATGAACGACCGATATCGACTGGGTGGAGTCGCGAACGATCGGCTTTTGGTTTCGTTGAGCGCACTCGTGCGGCGCCAGAACGATTTGCTCTCGGACGTCTTGGCGCATCTGGCAGAGCTCGATGAGCGCGGGCTGTG
>OUNO010010793.1_pt1 | contig 11108 bp, 9 predicted proteins | sample 1779811 | NCBI WGS metagenome assembly OUNO01 (sample SAMEA3914804, study PRJEB12502) | metagenome | biome: forest; material: soil | place: Canada | collected 2010-06-25 | depth 0.3 m
CTGAAGAACTGACTAAGTAGTGCTAGAACCCTGGATCGGCTGTCAGCCTTGCCAGGGTAGCTCCGTCGGGTTACTGCTGCCGCGCCTACCGAGCCCCGCAAGGGGAGGTGGAATTTCCACCTTGGGAAGTCCGGTGAAAATCCGGCACGGAGCCGCCGCCGTAACCCCGAGTATTCGCGCTTCACGAAGAGCCACTGGTCCCGCTGGGCTGGGAAGGCGGAGCGCGGATGGGAAGGGAAGTCGGAAGACCTGTCTGTAGGTGTGTCGCAGCGACCAAGCGTCGCCGCGGCGCTCATCTGCCACGGAGCGCGAGCTCGCTCGGGAAGTCTACATGGTCAGGTTCGGCGGGCGCCGTTGGGTCGCCCTAGTTTTGGCGTGTTTTTTTGGTTCGGGTTGTGGCGCGTCCGACGTGACGCCGAGCGCGACGAACGAGCAATGCGCGTCGCGCTTCGCGACCTCGGTCGTGTCGTTCATGGCGGGTCCGGGTCCGAGCGTCGGTCAGGCGGATTTGCCGGAGATCGTGCTCGGCCCTCCCAAGGGCGCCGGCGATGCCGAAGGCTCGCTCGACGTTGCGACGCTCGGCAACGGCGGCTCGATCACGTTGGGCTTCGACCCGAGCGCGATCGTCGACGGCCCGGGCCCCGACTTCATCGTGTTCGAGAACGCCTTTTTCGCGAGCGGCGATCGCGATCAGCCCTTCGCCGAGCTCGCGACCGTCGAGGTGAGCGACGACGGCACGACGTTCGTCGGCTTTCCCTGCACGGCCAAGGAAGCGCCGTACGGCAGCTGCGCCGGTTGGCATCCGGTGTACGCGAACCCAGACACGAACTCCATCGATCCGACCGACCCGAGCGTCGCCGGCGGCGATGCCTTCGACTTGGCCGACGTCGGCGTGCCGCGCGCGCGTTACGTGCGCATCACCGATCGCGTCGACCAGACCGGGCTGGCCGGCTCGTTCGATCTGGACGCCGTGTCGATCGTGCACGCCGAGTGCCCATGACCGGTTGGCGTGCGCTGTTTTTCTCGTGCGCGCTGCTCGGCTGCGGTGCCGTGCGTACCGAGCCCGAGCAACGGGGCGTGATGGCCTCGCCGGGGCCGTGCGGCCGCGGCCTGGTCGTGGTCGAGTCGGATTATCAGTCGAGCAACGTTTCCGCGCTGGATTTCCAGGGTCAGGTGCTGTCGGCCTCATTGGCCAGCTCCAGCACGGAGGGCTCGGGCTTCGGCTTGGCGTTGAGCGGAGACGTGGTGGCTTCCGACACACCGCCCAGCGCGGCGCGTATCGCGCTGCTCGACCGCTACCCGGCGGGTGTCTTGCGCTTCATCGACTTGGCCACCGGCCAAGTCTCTGCCGAGCTCTCGGTGGCTACGGGCTTTCCCGCCAATCCGCAGGACTACTTGGCGCTCAGCGAGCATCGAGCGTACGTGTCGCGTTACACGTCGAACCCGAATCCGGGCCGGCAAGCGTGGGACGCCGGTGCGGACGTACTGATCGTCGATCCGAGCCTGCCTACCGTCACCGGGCGCATCGATCTCGCGCCGGCGATGCAGGGGGAAGCCGCGCAGTTCTCGGCGCATCCCTCGCGCCTGCTTTCCGCCTCTGGGCGCGTGTTCGTGCTGCTCGCGAGCTACGCCGACGACTACATGAGCGGCACGAGCTCGCGTCTGGTCGAGCTCGATCCAGAGAGCGACACGCTCGTCTCGACGTTGGTCCTCGACGGCCTGCGTGGCTGCGACTCGCTCGCATTGTCCCCCGATGGCAAACAGCTCGCGGTTGCGTGCACGGGCGACGATTTGCGCGGCATGCCGCCGAGCATCACGCACTCGGGCTTGGCTCTAGTCGACATCTCCGGCGAAGCGGCGCTCGCGCAGCGCTTCGAGGCGTCGACCTGGGGCAGCGCGCCGCTCGGCTTTGCGCTCGACTACGCCGCGCCCGGACTGATTTTAGTCGGCAGTTTCGGCTATTTCGAGGAGTCTGGCGCCGTGGGCGCGCTCGACTCGGTGCTGCGCGTGGACACCGCTACGGGCGCAGCCCAAACCCTGCTGCGCTCACAAACTCAGCCCTTCACGTTGGGAGCCGTGCGCTGCGCCTCGGCGTGCGGGGCCTGTTTCATCGCGGACGCCGAGCGTTCGGGCGGCAGCGTGCTGCGCTTTGCCGTCGATGAGACGGGTGCGCTCGGCACACCCGAAGCGATTCGCGTCGAGACGCGCGTCGGGCTCCCGCCGCGCTACCTGAGCGTGTTCTGAGGGGCGATCGGTGCAGCCGGCGCGGCCGCTGCCGCGGGCACGGGGGCTGCGGGGGTAGGCAAAGCCCCCGGCTCCGTCGGCTCCGGCGTATCGAGCGCGGGTACGGGGCTCGGGCTCGGGCGATCGCCTTCGGAGACTTCGGGATCTTGCAGATCGCCTTCGGCCTCTTGATCGTGATCGTGCGATCTGGTGCTGCGCGGTGCTTCACCAGGGCCTGCGAAGTCGACCCAATACGTGGCGGCGTCGCGCACGTCGAGGTGCACGAACGACGAGTTCGGGTAGTAGCCGACGCCCACCGGGCCCAGGGTACGCAGGTAGTCGCGCAGCGTCACGTTGTCGATGCCGGGGATGCTGAAGTCGACTGCGTGACTCGACTTATGTCGTGAATCTTGGAAAAAAGAACGTGTGCGGTAACCGCTCACGATGCGGATCGGACGGCTGCCGAACTTGTCGCTCACCTTCGCGAGTAGCTTGATCAGCCGGGGATCCGTGGCTGGCCGCGTTCCGACGGCGCCGAACAGCTTGGACACTTCGGTCTGCGCGAGCGGCGTGACCTTGCCCTTCTTGTCCAGCGCATAACCGTGGAAGTGACCCGAGTAAGTGAACAGGTCGACGTAGCCCTTGCGCAGACCGAGCCGCGGCAGCTTGCTGTGCTTGCCGCCAGGGTCGTCCGTGTTGCTGGTGTCGCTGAGCGCTTCACCCGGGCGCGGGATGTTCAGCACCTGACCGGCATGCAGCTTCACGCGGCGCGTGATGCCGTTGGCAGCGCACAGGGCGTCGACGGTGATCTTGTAGCGCTTGGCGATCGATTCGAGACGTTGCCCCGCGTACACCTTGTGCGTGCGCGGACCGTCGTCATCGCCGGAGCTGGAGTCGCTGTAGTCGTCCTTGTCGTCCTTGCGGGTCGACGCCGGCACGGTCGTGACGTCGCTCGGGTGCTGCGGGGGATACAGCGCGCGCGCCCGACTTCCGTCCGGATCGTCGAGTCCTGGGATAGTCAGTTTTTCACCTGGCTTCAGGCGCGCGTTCTTGCCCAAGCCGTTGGCATTGCGAATCGCCTCGACGCTCACCTTGTAGCGCTTGGCGATAGTGTTCAAGCGCTGCCCGGCATACACGACGTGGAAACGCTGCGGTTCGCCGGCTTCACGCGCTGCGGCTGGCAGCGTGACGAGCGCACCAAACAGGGTCCAAAGCGCGATACGGCGGCGGGTCGTGAGCTCTTTCATCAGGGCGTTCAGGTCGGGTTGGCGGACGGGGCCTTGGGTTGTAACCCGCATTTCGTCGAGGTCGAGAGCAGTTTACGGTCGGCCGGCTGGGAAAGGCCGGCCCCCTACGCCTCCCCTGTAAGCTGGCGGGAAGCGAAGGGCCAAATTCGCACGAGCTATCGGTTCGTTCGAATCGCGCGCAACTGGAACGAAGCGCGCGCCGACTCCTTGACAGCGCAAAATTCCAGAGCCGACTATCTCGGCGTGGGGCGCTGCGAGCCCTCCTTCGATTGGATACCGATCATGTTTCGTCGACGAGCTTTGGTCAGGCTGTTGGTTTCGGCGCTCGCGCTCGGCGCACGCGCGGCCCACGCAGACCCGTCGGCGGCAGAAATTTCTAGTGCCAAGCACGCCTTCGAGAGCGCGGTCAGTCTCGAGGGCGAACGGCACTGGTCCGAGGCCGCGCTCAAGCTGCGCGAAGCCATCGCCGTGAAGGACACTCCGGGGCTACGCTTTCATCTCGCTCATTGCGAGGTCGAGCAAGGGCACCTCGTGCAGGCCTCGCTCGAGTACGACCGCGTGGGCGAGCTACTGCATCAAGGGGCCGTGGCGCCCGACGTACAAAAGCTGTTGGGTCCGGCGAGCGCCGCGCTCAAGCAGCGCATTCCGCGGCTCACGGTGGAGCTGCCCGCCGAGCTTTCGACCCCGAGCGCCTCCGTCGACGGCAAGCCGTATCCTCCGAGCGAGCTCGCGCTCGGGGTGCCGCTGAACCCGGGCCCCCACGCCCTGCGCGTCTCGGCGCACGGCCGGGAGCCCTTCGAGCGCGCCCTGCTGTTGAAGGAAGGCGAGCCGCTCACGATTCGCCCGGAGCTGCTCGTGAGCGCTCCACCTGCCGCGCCGGCGGCCGTCGTGCCGCCTGCCGCTCCTGCGCTGCACGATAGCCAGCAACCGCCTGCGCGGGATCGAGAGCGCTCGTCGGCAAAGGTGTACCTGATGATCGGCGAATCGGTGCTCACCGCGGCAGGCTTGGCGGTCGGCATCGGCTATCGCTTTTCGGCTTCGTCCGCGAGCGATCGCATTGCCTCGGCGCAACGGGCGATCGACGACGCGGCGCCGGGTGATGAAACGGCGTGCGGCCGCGCAGCGCTCAGCCCAGCGTGCAGCAATCTGCAGTCGGCGATCGATGAGCACGATCGCGCGCTGGTGATCTCGGACGTTGGCTTCGTTACCGCGGGCGTCGGCGCGGCCGCGCTCGTGACGACCTGGCTGGTTTACCCCAGCACGGGCAGCGAAAGCTCGGGCCTCAGCGTGCAGCCGGTCGCTGGCCTGGGCCGAGTCGGTTTGATCGGTCGCTTCTGAGTCTGGCTCGTCGCGTCGACGCGCACAAAACGCCGAGGGCCCGCCGAGATCGGCAGGCCCCACCGTTTCTGTCGCTGCTGGAGCGAGCGGTGACCCGAGCCTCAGCGCGCGAAGTATTGCGTGGCGCGCTTCTGACCCTTGGTCTTCAAAGATTTCTGAGCGATGAGCTTCTTGACCGGCAAGTTCAGCTCTTTGGTGACGGTGCCCATGCCCGCTGCGATCTGCTCGATGCGCTGGCCCGCGTTCCCCTTGACGTAGTCGAGCAGACGGCCCGTGAGACGCTCGATCTCGTTCGGGTCGCGCTTCTGACCCTTTTCGCGACGGCTGCCGAGCTTCGCGGAGACAGGAGCAACGCGGCCACCGCGGCCACCACGGCGCGGCCCGCTGCCTCCGCCGCCGAGTGCTTCACGCACGGTTTCCATCGCGGAGTCGCGAATCAGCGCGCTGAGCTCTTCGGCGAATGCCTCGACGCGGCTACGGATACGATCGTTCACTGAGTTCTTTGCCATAGCGGGCTTGAATATTCAGAGTGCGCGTGCCTGTCAACAACGAACAGCCACGAAGAGTGTGGCAGTGTGGCTCACTCGCCAAGTCGAGAGCGGTATTTCGATTTGTTGCGTGTCACTTCGTAAGCACGTCGCAGTAGGCGTCTAACTCCGAGACTCGGCGTACTCGCAACTTTTGGTGGCCGTACTCGGGGAGCAGCAGTCGAGTCGCGCGGGGGGCGCGGTTCGGCCGAGCGAGCACGAGGGCCCACGTGCCCGTGTTTGGTGGGACACACGCCGGCCCGGCAACGAGCCCGTAAATGCCGAGTTTTCCAGCGCTCGGCGCTTGGCTCGGCGCTTGCTGTTTCCAAATCTTCGAACGGTCGATGTCACACGGCTCGCGCCGACGACGACGCACCGCATGCAGCCAGCGGAACTGAAAAATCGAAGGAGTGAATTCAAATGTCAATTGCGAAACATGGTATTCGGACGGTGGCACTGGCGATGAGCGTAGTCAGCTTGCTGACCTCGGCCAGCGCGCTTGCGTGTGGCGGTGAGTGGTATCCCGAGCTGCAAATCGATCCTCGGATCCACGGAGTGGCCGAGGCCGAGCGCTCGATGGCCAAAGGCGACTACGTGGCGGCCGCCGGCGCCGTTGTGCGCATGATGCCTCATATCAAGACGCTGGAAGCCAAGAGCGATCCCTTGGTCGCGCGTGCCGAGCGGGTGCTCGCAGTGTCGATTGCGCGCTCGAATGGCAAGCTCGGCCTCGAGCAGGAGGTACCGAGCGAGTACCTGGGGCACTGGCTCGGCAAAACCCGAAAAGAGCAGGACCAGAGCCTGGCCTGGTCGGTCAGCACCTTGCGTAGCGAGCTGACGCTGAAGAAGGACGATCCGAGCCTACAAACCGATCTCGGTGAAGCGCTCTCCAAGCTGGACGCGGGCAAGGACGAGGCGCACGCCTTGCTGGAATCGCTGGCCGCGCGCGACCTGGTTGCCACGCCGCAAGGCTACAGGGCGCTCGCCGAGCTACGCCTGCAGAAGGGCGACGAAGCGGGCCAGCAACTGGCGATGAAGCGCTGCGAGAGCATGGCCGCCACCAGTAAAGTGTGTGAATCGGGCGCGCCGCGCGCGAGCTGAAGGAGCCGGGCGGTGGCGATTCGCGATTGGGTTCGGCTGTTTTGCCTGGCGTGCCTGGCGTGGTGTACGGCCTGCGAGGAGCCCGCCGTCACGCGCCACGCTGCGCTGGTCGGCGTGCCCGCGGCTTCGGTCGCGCCACCCGAACCCAGTGCGGTGCTCTCCACCGTTACGGGCGATGCGCTGCGGGGCCAAGAGCTCGTGCAGCGCTTCGAATGCAATCGCTGTCACGAGGGGACGGGGTTCGCTGCTGCGCCGTTGGCAAAGAACTGCTTCTCTTGTCACGAGCAGATCCTGAGCGGCACCTTTCCGGTGAGCGCCAGCGCGCTCGCGCGCTTCCGCCCTCACGTTGCGAGCGCTCGCGAGGCGCCTTCGCTCACTGCCATTGCGGATCGCTTGCGAGCGGGGTGGATCCGAAGCTACTTGCTGGAGCCGCACGATCTGCGGCCGCGACTCACGCCGACCATGCCCCGGCTCGCTTTGGACGGCGCGCAAGCCGCAGACATTGCGGCTTACCTGACTCGCGCTGCAAAACCCGCGAGCGCCCCCCAGCCCGGCGAGGCCGACCGCGGTCGAGAATTGATGGAGCAGAAGGGCTGCTCGTCGTGCCACGCCTTCAGTGGCGTGCCGGCATTTACGAGTAGCGAGCCACCCCCGCCCGGTAGCGATGCGGCGCGTGCCGCAGCCCTCGCGCCTGATTTGCGGTTCACCCGCGAGCGCTTTCGCCCCGAGCAGCTGACGCGCTGGCTCCTGGACCCAAAAGCCATGAAGCCCGATACGCGCATGCCGAGCTTCGGGCTCACTCCGGACGAAGCGGCAGACATGGCCGCGTATGTCTGGAGCACGCCGCTCGAGCCCGAAGCACGCGCGCCGTTTACGCGCTTGGCGCCGCTGACGCGGCGCGTTTCGTTCGATGAGGTGAATCGTCAGGTGTTCTCGCGCACGTGCCATCATTGCCACACCGACCCCGAGTCTTCGGGAGGTGACGGTGGCCCCGGCAACAGCGGCGGCTTCGGCTTCGGCCCGAGAGGCGTCAGCTTTTCTTCGCACGCTTCGATTCTGAGCGGTTATCTGGACGCGCAGGGTCGAAGGCGCAGCTTGTTCGAGCCGCTCGCGGACGGCACCCCGCGCTTGGTTGCCGCGCTGCTCGCTCGCCACGACGAAGCGGACCGCGCTCCGCGTGACGCAGTGCCTGGCATGCCGCTCGGCTTGCCCGCGCTGTCTGCCGAAGACATTCAACTCGTCGAGAGCTGGGTCGCACAAGGTAAGCCCCTGTAGTTCGCGCCACGCTCACGCTGAGTGTCTTTGACGGACATCGACTCTCACGGTACTTTGCCAATGAGGGTAACTGCTTCTTTTAGCTTCGGCAGCGAGGGTCGAGTCATGACGCAGGTGCGAGCTCGTTGGATTCTCGGTTCGTCATTGTGGTTCGGCGCGCTGGCGCTGAGCTGCGGCAGCGGTGATACGGAAAATCTATTTACTCAACCGTCCACGCATGGCGGCGAGTCGAACGCCGGCGCATCGAGTCAGGCAGGCGCGACGCACGTGGGAAGCGGAGGAGCCGGCGGCAGTGGTCGCGCAGGTGGCAGCTCAACGGGAGGCTCGGGACACGCAGGTGCCAACGGTCAGGCCGGAGCTGCCACGGGCGGCGCTGCGAGCGGCGGTGCTCCAACCGGCGGCGCGCCGAGCGGCGGCGCTCCGGGAGCAGGCGCTCCGAACGGCGGCGCTCCGGGAGCGGGCGCGCCTGGTGCAGGCGCTCCGAATGGTGGCGCGTCCGGCATGGGCGGCTCGACGGCGGGCAGCGGTGGAATGTCGGGTGGTGGTGGTAGCGCCGGCGCGGGCACGTGTGTCGACAACTCGGCATGTGCCAACGACGAGTATTGCGCGAAGACGAGCTGCATGGCCAAGGCCGAAGGCCACTGCACGAAGTCACCGACGGACTGCGGGAACACCAAGGCGGCCGTGGTGTGCGGCTGCGACGGCGTCACGTATCACGATGCGTGTTTGCTGCATCAGGCTCGCCAGAACGCGAACGCGTTCGATTCGGGCGCCTGCGTGAAGGCCGCCGAGGGCACGGTCACCTGCAGCGTGGTCGATTCGAGTGCCTGCACCAGCCACGGCGGCGTCTGTGGGTTCAAAGCCGAGAACGCGTGCATCGAAGCGGGCAACGCCAAGGGCTTGTGTTGGGTGCTGCCCGCTTCTTGCCCCGGTAGTGATCCCAATAGTGCGCAAGGTTGCCCAAGCGGTCCGGGCTCGGACTGCCTCAGCGAATGCGCCGCGATCAAGGCGGGAATGTTCTACGTCATGCCCAATAGTTGCAACTGAGCTAGGGTCTCGGTTCGCGGCGAGCATAGCGAACCGAACATGACCTTCGACCTCAGCATTCGAGATGCACTCGTCGTAGACGGATCCGGGGAGCTGCCCCGAGTCGTCGACGTCCACATCGAGGGCGATCGCATCGCGCGCATCGGGCCCGGCCCGAGTGGCAAGCGTGAAATTGCGGCCCAGGGCCGTGCCCTGTCGCCGGGCTTCGTCGACGTTCACGCGCACGACGACGCCGCGCTGCTCAGTACCCCGGGCCTCGAGTTCAAGTTGCTGCAGGGCGTGACGAGCGTGGTGATTGGCAACTGTGGCTTCAGCTTGGCGCCGCTCTCGGCCGGCGCGGCCGAGCCGCCCGGCAACGCCAGCTTGTTTCCTGGTTTCGCCGAACGTTTTGCGGACTTCGAGGCCTATGCACGTGCGTTCGCAGCCGCGAGCCCCGCGCTCAATGCGGCGTCGCTGGTTGGGCACAATGCGATTCGCGCGCACGTGATGGGCATCGAAGAACGCGCCGCGAATGGCGAAGAGCTGGCCGAAATGCAGCGCCATGTGCAGCGAGCGCTCGAGCACGGCGCGGTCGGGTTTTCGACGGGGCTCATCTATCGCCCCGGGCGTGTCGCGACGACCGAAGAAATCATCGAGGTGGCGCGGCCGCTTGCGAGCTTCGGCGCGCTGTACGCGACTCACATGCGGAGCGAAGGTGACCGCTTGCTCGAATCGGTCGAAGAGACCTTGAGCATTGCCGCAGCCGTCGGTTGCCGCGCGCAGATCTCACATCACAAGGCTGGGGGTCGGCGCAATTGGGGCAAGGTCAGCGCCTCGCTCGCCCGTATCGACGCCGCCAACGCCGCGGGTGCCGACGTCACCCTCGACGCTTACCCGTACGTGGCCGGCAGCGGTCCAATGATCGAATACTTCGATCTGACCAAGATCGATCTCGCGCTGGCGGAGGTGATCATGGTTGCGTCCTGCCCTGGTTGTCCGGCCTACGATGGGCGCCGCCTGACGGAGATCGCCGCCGCCGAGGGCATCGGTTTGGCGGAGCTGGTCACCAAGATCCTGACCTTGCCGGGCGCCGAGCGGACGGTCGCGATCACGTTCGTCATGGACGAAGGCGACGTCGAGTCGAACCTTCGTCATCCCCGAGTCATGGTGGGTTCGGACGGGTTACCGAACCCCGAAGGCCGCCCACATCCGCGCCTGTACGGGACGTTCCCGCGAGTGCTCGGCGAATACGGACGACGACGCGGTCTGCTCACCCTTCAGGCTGCTATCGCAAAGATGGCGCGCTTGCCCTGCGAGCGTTTCGGCCTACGGGGCCGAGGCCGCGTGGAAGAGGGCTATTTTGCCGATTTACTGGTCTTCGATCCCGAGCTGATCGTCGACCGCGCGACCTATGCAGACCCGAAGCAGCCGCCCGCGGGGATCGATCTCGTGCTGGTGAACGGTCGGGTGGCCGCGGAGGGTGGGAGGCCGACCGACGTGCGTGCCGGGCGCTTCTTACGCTTCAATAAGTAAATTGACGAGAAGCCTAGATCGCGATCCGAATGCTACCATCCGAGGCACTTGGGACGAACGCTCCGATGATCGTGCCGCGCAGTAACTGAAGATGGCAGATCCACGAACCCCAGTCGCGGGCCGCTACGCCTTCGCCGGCTTGCTCAAGACGAGCCAGGGCGTGGAGCGTTGGGTGGGCGTCGAGCCCGACAGCGGGCGGCGTGTCGTGCTCGCGGTGGCCGACTCCGGGCGCTTGACCACGCTCGATTCTGCGCGCGGCGTGAAGCACCGCCACCTGACCGGTGTCATCGAAGTCGTGCGCGACGTCGATGCGTCGAGCGTGCCGAGTGGGCAAGCGCTGCCTGCGGGCTTCGGTGTCGCGATCGCGGAGTTCGTGCCCGGAACCACGCTGCAGGCCGAGCTGGCCAAGGGCGGCATGAATCCGTCCAAAGCCGTGGCTTGGGTGCTGCGCTTGGCCGACGCGCTGCAAGCGCTGCACAACGCGGGCGCAGTGCACGCCGCGCTTTCACCGCGCAGCGTGGTCGCCGTGCCGAGCGGGCGCGCCATTGCCCCCGTACTTTCACAGTTGGTCGCGCCGGCGATCGGCGCGTTCTGCCCGCCCGAGCGCCTGAAGGGCTCGGGCGAAACCACGCCGGACGACCTGTGGGCCTTGCACGCGCTGTTGTACACCGCGCTGACGCGGCAGCCGCCGTACCACGCTCCAACGCGTGACGCGCTCTTGAAGCAGATGCTGTCCGGGCGTCCGAAACCGCTCGCTTCGTTCGGTATCGACGAGCCTGCGTTGCAAGAGATCCTCGATCGCGGTTTGGCGTATGAAAAACGCGTGCGCGTGACCGAGCTG
>OUNO010002286.1_pt2 | contig 11107 bp, 12 predicted proteins | sample 1779811 | NCBI WGS metagenome assembly OUNO01 (sample SAMEA3914804, study PRJEB12502) | metagenome | biome: forest; material: soil | place: Canada | collected 2010-06-25 | depth 0.3 m
CGGCGGGTCAAGGCGCTGGCGCTGACCGCGAAGGGGGAGCGGCTGCGACAGCGCGCGATGGGCGAGCTGAGCGAGCCACCCGCTTGGCTGCGCGGGCTCTCCGTGGCCGATCAGCGGGCCCTTCGCGACCTCCTGCGGCGCGCCACCGACGCGAGCGGCTGAGCCGCCGCCGCCGGAAACGCGTAGAACTCACGTCCCCGATGCGCGAGCGAACCCGCACCTACCGCACCGTGATGGCGCTCTCCCGGCCGGTCGCCCTCTGGGGCCGCCTGCAGGTCGAGGGCCTGGAGAACCTGCCCACCAGCGGCCCGCTGCTGGTTGTCGGCAACCACGACAGCCACTGGGACCCGGTGATGGTCGGCGTCTCCGCGGTCAAGCGCCGCCAGATCCGCGCCCTCGCCAAAGCCGAACTCTGGGACGTCAAGGGCCTGGGGCCGATCCTCAACGGGATGGGCCAGGTCCCGATCAACCGCGGCAGCGGCGACAAAGAGGCCCTGGCGCGGGCGATCGAGACGCTCCAGGCCGGTGCCTGCATCGGCGTCTTCCCCGAAGGCACCCGCTCGCGCGGCAAGGTGCTGCGCGCCCGCAGCGGCATCGGCCGCCTCGCTCTCGAGGTTCCCGAGGCCCACGTCACCCTGGTCGCGATCGAGGGCACCTCGGACCTGACCGGCTTCCCGCGCCGGCCGCGGATCCGGATCCGCTTCTTCGACCCGGCCGGCGGCCAGCCCCGCCCCGACGAGGACCCCGGCGAGCTCTCGACCCGCCTCCTGGCCGAGCTCCGAGCCCTGGTCCCCCCCTCGATCTCCTACCGCAAGCGCACCAAGCCGCCCGCCGACAAATAGCCACCCCAACCTGCGGTTCCTTTTGCACGAAATAGGTGCCGGAGGAACCACGCATAGTGGCTCTGGGCCCGGCACCAAGGATCGTGGTTCCTTTGGCACGAAATAGGTGATTAAGGAACCGCTGATTCGGGTGGGTTGGGATGTGGATCGGCCAGGGAGAGGGTTCGAGCGATCCTGGTGACGACCGATTCGAGTTCGCCGGTGATCTGGTCCCAGGTGGCGCGCGCCACTCGGTAGCCCGCGGCGACCAGGATCTGGTCGCGTTTGCGGTCGCGCTGGAATGCGACCGGCGTTTGATGGCTGGCCGCTCCGTCGGTTTCGACCACGACCCGGCGGTCCTCCCAGAGGAAGTCGACGGTCAGCTGTTCGCCTTCGATCCGAAGTTTTTTGTTGCAGGTGGGTCGTGGCAGTCCCATCGCGATGAGGCGGGGCAGAACGAGCGCCTCGAAGTCGCTGCGGACGTCAGGCACGGTGCCGTCCTCCGTGTACCAGGGCTCAAGGGCTCTGCGCAGAGCTTTCTGGCCAGGTCTTCCTTGTGCGTCATGCAGGGATCGGTTGATCTCGTCGAGGTCGAGGAGCTTCAGTACTGCGGCCCGCTCGACGAGCCGACGCAGGGAGGGAGTGCCGAGAAGCCCCGCCACGTCAACCAGGACCCGTGCTGGCGTAGTGACGACCACGCCGTCGCGAACGACGACCTCGTCCCTGCTCGGATAGCGACAGCGCCGGCAATGGATCCCATCGATCTTGCGCCCGGTCTGGCAGGTCACGGTGACGTCGATCAGATGCGGCCAGTGGTCGCGAAGACCCCAGAGTGCCGCCGCGGTCCCGTGGGAGATCACCGATCCCTCGCCGCAAGCGAGTACAGCCGCCTGCAGCGTTTCGGCCTGGCCCAGAGACCGGTGGCCCACCGCGTAGACACCGCGATGCACTCGGTGTAGTCGACCCACCTCGGCGCGACTTGCGGCGGCCCGGGGCGAAACACCTACCTCGCGCAACTGGTCAAGGGATACGACGCCACCTTGGGCCGTCGCGACAGCGGCAACCCTAAGATCCCGCCCTCCCGGCACCAACTTGCGGTTCCTTTTGCTCGACATGCGTACATAAGGAACCTCGGACCGCCAACTCTCCCCACTGCTTCAACCTGCGGTTCCTTTGGCACCCGCTTCGTGCAAAAGGAACCGCAGCTTGGGCGGCTAGTCGCCTGCCTCTTCGCCGCTGCCCTTCAGCGCGTACCACTGGGCACCGAAGGCGGAGACGTCGTTGCCGTTGGCTTCGCCGGGTTTCTGATCCCCGGCGAAGGTGTAGAGCGGGTGGCCGGCGTAGGTCACCTGCATCGTCCCGTCTTTGCGTTCGGTCGTGCCGAGCTTCGAGGCCGAGGCGCCGTTGCCGGCTTGCGGTTGACCGGCGCTGATCACCGGCGGCCAGCCCTGTTCGCAGGCGCCGTAGCAGGACGACTTCGTACCCTTGTCTTTGTGGAAGTCATAGACGGTGAGCCCCTTGGAATCGACCAGGATGAGGCCGAGCTTGGGGGCGCTGGCGAGCGAGATCACCGCGGCTTCGCCGCCGCCCGCGGAGCTTTCCACCGGGGCCGCGTAGGCGCCGCCGGCGGCGCTGGCGCCGGTCGATTCGCCGCCGCTCGTCGATTCTGAGCTGCTGCTGCCGCCACCCTTGTTCCCGTAGCCACCGCCGCCCGATCCGTTGCTTTCGCTGCTGCCGCAGCCGGCTATCGCCAGTACGGCGGCGATGGCCAGCAGGGCGAATGCGTAGCTGCTCTTCCCGTTCACGTCGCGTCCTCCTCGGTTTGGTTGCTCGTCGCCGTCGCCCCATCGACGGGCGCGGTGAAGGTCTTGCCGCCGGCGTGGACGCCGATCTCGGCGGTGCGCGAGAGGTCGAGCGCCGAGCTCAGCTCGGCCTCGGAGTCCTCGCCCCAGCGATAGCGAAAGCTGCCGGCCGGATAGCGGGTCCCGTCGGGCGCGGTGAGGAAGACCCGGCAGAGGGTGCCGGAGCGGACGCCGCTGACGTACATCCGGATCTCGGTCCCGTAGCCGTGCGGTTCCAGCGTGGCGCCGATCTTCACCCCCGCCGGCAGCGAGCTGAACTCGACGTGCTGCGCGGGCGCGCCCCCACCGCCGCCGGCGAGGATCACCAGGGCCGCGACCGTGGCGGCCGCCGCCGCCAGGCCGCCGCCGAAGGCGAGGCCGAAGCGCCGCCGCCGCTTGCGGCTCCTGCCGGCCTCCCGGTCGGCGTCGAAGCTGGCGAGGATCCGCTTGCCGAGGTCGGCCGGGGGCTGCGGGGCCGGGCCGAAGCGCTCCGGGTCGGCGTAGGGGAGGAGCGCCGCGACGCCGCCCAGCGCTTCGACCTCGGCGCGGCAGGCCGGGCAGCCCTCGAGGTGGGCCTCGAGGCCGCTGCGCTCGCGCTCGGGCAGCTGGCCGAGCGCGTAGGCGCCCAGCGACTCGCGCCACTCACGGCAGTTCTCAGTCTTCATAGCCCATCTCCTCGAGCACGACTCGCAGGGCCCGCAGGCCGTAGTAGACGCGGCTCTTCACGGTTCCCTCCGGGACGCCGAGTTCCTCGGCCACCTCGGCATAGGGCCGCCCGCGGTAGTAGGTCTCGACCAGGACCCGGCGGTGATCGTCGCCGATCCGCCGCATCGCCTCCTCGACCTGCCAGGAGATCAGCGCGTCCTCGAGCGGTTCGACCGCCGGCTCGACCCCGCCCTCGCTGACCCGCGGCCGGACCGAGCGGGCGCGGCCGAGGTCGATGACGACGTTGCGCAGGATCGCGAACAGCCAGGTGCGCAGCGAGCCGATCTCCGGGTCGAAGCGCTCGCCCGCCCGCCAAGCGCGGGTGAAGGTCTCCTGCACCGCCTCCTCGGCGAGGCCGGCGTCGCCGAGCGAGCGGACCGCGAAGCCGTACAGCTCGCCGGAGTGCGCGGCGTAGGCCTCGCGCACGTCTCGCTCGCGGCTGAGCGCGCCGGACGGCATCAGGAGGATCTTGGCGCAGGGGAGTGGATCACGGCACCCGGTCTACGCAGATCGGGCGGCTCAGGTTCACCCGCGTGGCGGGGGAGGGCGACGCCTCCGGCACCGGCTCAACGCCGGCACCGGGAGGCGGCAGCTTCAAGGGACCGGCTTAGAGTTTTCCGATCTTGAAGATTTTCGTCCCGCAATCGGGGCAAGTGCCCTGGATCGCTGGGCGACCGTTCTTCATGGTCACCTGTTTGGCGTCCTTGATCTCAACCTTCTTACGCTCTTTGACGCAGTAGCCCTCAGGCATGAAGGTCCCTCCTTTCGCTGCCGCTTCGCGGCAAGACTCGCGTTTGACGCGAGGTGGATTGAGGCGAATGTAACGCAGGCAGGGGACGTGAGTCGGTTTTTGTGTGCGGATTCGCACAAAACGCCCGACTGGCTGGTCAACTAGCCTTCCGCCCGCACTTAGCAGCCCTACAAGCGTTCAAGGAGAAACCGCATGCCCGAAGCAGTCATCGTCGACACCCTCCGCACGCCGATTGGCCGTGCCTTCAAGGGTTCGCTCGCCCAGCTGCGCCCCGAGGAGATGGGCGCCTTCGTCGTCGACCAGCTTCTGGAGCGCAATCCCGGGGTCGACCCGGCGCTGATCGAGGACGTCATCTGCGGCTGCGGCATGCCGCAAGGCCTCGAGGCCTTCAACATCGGCCGCATCATCTCCCTGCTTTCCGAGAAGCTGCCGCAGACGGTCAACGGCGTCACCGTCTCTCGCTACTGCGCCTCCAGCCTCGATGCGATCCGCCACGCCGGCAACGCGATCAAGGCCGGCGAGGGCGACGTCTACCTCGCCACCGGGGTCGAGTGGGTCAGCCGCTTCAACGAAGCCGCTGAGCCGGTCCGCGTCGATGACCGCAACGAGAACCTGATCGGCGAGAACGGCCAGCCCAACGCCTACATCGACATGGGCATCACCGCGGTCAACGTCGCCAACAAGTACGGCGTCAGCCGCGAGGACATGGACAAGTTCGCGCAGCGCTCCCAGGAACTCGCCGTGAAGTCGCAGGAGGATGGCTTCTTCGACCGCGAGATCGTCGCCGTTACCCTGCCCGACGGCACCGAGGTCAGCAAGGACGACGGCCCGCGTGCCTCCTCGACCCTGGAGAAGCTCTCCGAACTGCCGGAGGCCTTCGGCGGCGGCGGCGTCACCGCCGGCAACTCCTGCCCGCTCAACGACGGCGCCGCCGCGGTGCTGATCATGAGCGACACCAAAGCCAAGGAGCTGGGCCTGACCCCGCGCGCCCGGATCATCACCGCCGCCACCTACGGCAACGAGCCGGAGCTGATGGGCGTCGCCCCGATCGGCGCGATCAAGAAGGTGCTGGACCGGGCCGGGATGACGATCGACGACGTCGGCGCGGTCGAGCTCAACGAGGCTTTCGCCGCCCAGGTGATCCCGATCATGGACGAATGCGGCATCAGCGAAGACAAGCTCAACACCCACGGCGGCGCGATCGCCCTCGGCCACCCCTTCGGGATGACCGGCGCCCGGATCATGGGCACCCTGCTCAACGTGATGGAGACCGACGACCACCAGGTCGGCCTCGAGACCATGTGCGTCGCCGGCGGTCAAGGCGAGGCCATGCTGGTCGAACGCGTCTGAGTCGATATGACCGGCGCATCTCGGCGTCCTCAGTCGCTCGCGTGCAGAGCACGCCACGCTCCCTGCGTCCTTGATCTGCTTGGCCAGATCGCCTCAGACGCATCCGACCGATGACTGACATGTCGCAGATCACGCCGGCGCAGATCACCGAGTTCGCCCGGGAAAGTTTCCCGGGCGATCTCGGGATCGAGCCGCTGGAGATCGAGCAGACGCACTCGCGCGGCCGGATCGTCGTCGACCGCCGCCACCTGCATCCTGGTGGGATCGTCCATGGCGGCGTCTGGGCGGCGCTCGGCGACACCGTCGCCGCCTGGGTCACCTTTCGCAACATCCCGCCGCGCCACGACTTCACGACGATCGAGATGAAGCTGAACGCCTTCGGCTCGGGCCTGCTCGGCGACGAGATCGTCGCCGAGGCGACGGTCCTTCACGCCGGCCGCAGCACCGTCGTCGCCGAGGTGAGGATCGAGCGAATCCGCGAGGGCGTGGCAAAGCTCGCCGCGAACCTGATCGTCACCCAGTTCGTGATCCCGCCGCGCGACTAGGAGGGCCCTAAGCGCCGGCGAGAAAATCGTCGGCCAGTACCGCGACGACCCGCGGGAGTGAGCCGAGCGAGCGGGACAGATCGAGCTGACGCTGGGCGCCGGTGCGCTGACCGAGGTCGATCACCTGCTCGAGCTCAGCGCCGCAGCCAAGTGCCCGGGCGTGCGGGCGGCAGACGGCGACGAGATCGGCGAGCAGCTCACGGGCCGGCACCCGGCGGCCGAGTTCGGGCTCGATCAGGTCGGCGTCCATGCCGTCGCGGGCGGCGAGGAAGCGGTTCTCGGCGAGGACCTCCTGCGGCATCGGTCGTTCCATGTGGTCTTCGCCCTCGACCTCGGCGCGGACGATCGATTGGACCAGGGCGGCGATCGCGGCGGTGTCGGGGAGAGTCGTCTGGGCATCCATGATCCGCACCTCGACCGTCCCGAAGCGCGGCTGGGGGCGTACGTCCCACCAGAGGAAAGTCGGCTCCGGGACCGCGTCGCAGCGGATCAGGACGTCGACCGTCTCGATGTACTCGGCGTAATCGGCGAAGGCGCGCGGGATGCCGACCCGGGGGAAGGCCTGGAAGAGCGGCGTCCGGGCCGAGGCGAGGCCGGTGTCCCGCCCCTGCCAGAAGGGGGAGTTGACCGAGAGGGCGAGCAGCAGGGGGATGTGGGTGCGGAGTCGGTTGCTGGCGTGAATCGCCGCTTCGGCATCGGGCACGCCGACGTGGACGTGGAGGCCGAAGGTCGGCTCGCGGCGGGCCAGCTCGCGCATCGAGCCGTAGACGAACTGGTAGCGCTCGCCGGCGGAGACGACGATCTCCTGCCAGACCGCGAAGGGGTGGGTGCCGGCGCTGGCGGCGCGCATCGAGAGCGGCCGCAGGGTGGCGTCGAGCTCACCCCGCAGCGCCGCCAGCTCCTCGATCGCCCCGCCGATCTGGGCGTGGACGCCGGTCTGGATCTCCAGCGCCGAGCCGTGGGTCTCGGCGGTGAAGCTGGCGGTGCCGCCGTGGGGCAGGCGGGGCAGGACGCTGTCGATCCGGTGCGCCAGCGCCCAGGTCAGCTGGTCGAGCAGCATCACCTCCTCCTCGATCCCGACCGTGTAGGGGCCGAGCTCATGCGAGCCGGCCCAGGTCGCCCAGGCCGGCAGCGCGCTCGCCGGCGGCGCGGCGCTCATGCGACCTCGCGGCCGCGGCGGCGCTGGAACTCGGCGCCGTCGTCGCGGCAGGCGGCGACGAAGTGACGGAACAGCGCCGCCTCGTAGGGCCGGTGGACCAGCGTCTCGGCGTGCCACTGGACGCCGATCAGGAAGGGCCGGGTCGGGTCCTCGACCGCCTCGACCGTCCCGTCCGGGGCGCGGGCACTGACCACCAGGCCCTCGCCGAGCCGGTCGATCGCCTGGTGGTGGAAGGAGTTGACGTCGATCTCGCTGCCTTCCAGCGCCGCCGCCAGACGGCTCCCGGGGTCGATCTCGACCGGGTGGCTGGCCTGGTTGCCGGGGGTTTGCTGGCGGTGGGAGATCTCTTCGGAGATCTCCGGCAGGTGCTGGTGCAGGGCGCCGCCGCGGACGATATTTAGCGCCTGGGTCCCCCTGCAGATCGCCAGGATCGGCATTTCCCGCGCGTCGGCCCGGCGCGCGACGGCGAGCTCGAAGCGGTCGAGGTCGGGCTCGGTCGGCCCCAGTTCGGGGTGCGGGCGGGCCCCGTAGGTCCCGGGGTCGAGGTCGGGCCCGCCGGAGAGGCAGATCCCGTCGAGGCGGTCGAGCAGCGGCTCGATCGCGTCCTCGCTCAGCGGCGGCATCACCAGCGGCAGCGCGCCCGCCGCCTCCAAGCCCTTGAGGTAGGGGAGGCCGAGCGCCATCTCACGGCCGCGCGGCTCGCCCTCGGGGGTCGGGTTGATCCGCTCGGCGGCGCGCACCTCCGAGGTCGTGACCCCGATCAGCGGCCGCTCGTGGCGCGAGGCGAGCGAGCGCGTCTTCATCGCCGTTCCCCCGCTCGCGACTCGACCACCCAGGTGTCCTTGCAGCCGCCGCCGCGCGAGCTGTTGACGACCATTTCGCCGGCGCCGCGGGCATAGCGGGTGAGGCCGCCGGCCATCGCCGCCGCCCCCGCCGGGCCGCTGACTACATAGGGCCGCAGGTCGACCCGGCGCGGTCGCAGCCGGGCGCCGCAGACCGTCGGGTGGCTGGAGAGCTGGACGGTGTCCTGGGCGATGAAGCGCTCCGGGGCGCGCCGCAGCAGGCCGATCGCCCGCCGCCGCTGCGCCGCGGTCGCCCGCTGCATGATCGTCACGCCGTCGCCGCCGAAGCCGTCGCGCGGCTTCAGGACGAGGTCGTCGAGCCGCTCCAGCGCCGCCATGCGGACCTTCTCGTCGGAGAGGTCGAAGCTCGGGACCGAGCGCAGCAGCGGCTCCTCGCCGAGGTAGAAGCGGACCATGCTCTCAGCGTAGGCGTGGGCCAGCTTGTCGTCGGCGACGCCGGTGCCGAAGGCGTTGACGCAGCGCAGCCGGCCGGACTCCAGCGCCGGCAGCAGCAGCTCGCCGAGACCGGTGAGGCCGCCGTCGGCGGTGCTGAGGCGGTCCTCGTCGAGGCGCCGGTAGACGACGTCGACCTGGACCCGCTCGCGGGCCTGCCGGTAGTAGAGGCGGCCCTTGGCGATCTCCAACTGGCGCGGCAGGACGACCGGGATGTCGAGTTCGCGGCCGAGCCGGCGGTGCTCGTACCAGGCACCGCTCTTGGGGCCGTCGGAGACGATCGCCGCGGCCGGGTCGGCGCGCCCGTCCGGGGCGGCGGCGCGGATCGCCTCGCCCAGCACCCCGACGTAGCCGTCGATCGCCAGCGGCTGGCTGGCGGCGCCGATCTCCGTCGCGACCGCTTCGCGCACGGCGAGCGAGTAGCCGGCGCCGGAGGGCATGCGGAGATTGTCCTCGAGGACGAGCAACTCGCCGCTCTCGTCGCGGATCAGGTCGAGGCCGGCGACGGTCGCGGCCGGCACGGCCGGGTCGAGCAGCCCGTGCATGCGCGGCTCGTACCCGAGCGAGGTCTCCAGCAGGCGCCGTGGCACGACGCCGGCGTCGAAGATCCGCTGGCCGCCGTAGGTGTCGGCGAGAAAGGCGTTGAGCGCGGCGGCGCGCTGCAGCAGCCCGGCCTCCAGCGCCCGCCACTCGCCCGCCTCGATCAGCCGCGGCACCGGGTCGACGACCATCGGCTGGCCGGGGCCGAAGCAGAGGCCGAGGGCTGCCGCATTTGACCGGACGCGCTCGCGCAGCTCCACCAGATTCTGCCGCGCGAGCGCGTCGAATACGTCCGCGTAGGGAGTTCGCGGGACGCCGGTCGGGGCGATCGCCTCGTCGACATGACCCGCTTCGAGCGGGTAGGAACCGGCGCCGGGAAAGGGGCGGGCCGGATTCAAGGTCGTCGCCATGCTCTCACGCTAAGCACGGTACGCCTGCGCTGACATGGCCACAGGTCGAAAATCGCGGAGTTACGTCTAGACAGACGTAGAAGGTCCCTCTTGGGGCTCCGCCGGAGTTTCGAGCCGTTCGATCTGCGGCAGGCGCCAGAGCGCGCTGGCGATCGTCAGGCCGATCGCGGCGGCGAGCATCGCCAGGAACCACTGGGCCGAGGTGAGCAACTCCATTTCGAAGAAGTCGCGGACCGGTGCGGCGGCGAGGATCAGCGCGTAGAGGGCGCCGAGCCCGGCGACCAGCGCCAGCATGTAGCTCTGGATCGCGATGTGCTCGCGGCCCGGGCCGCGCTCCAGCAGCAGCACGAAGGCCAGCCCGAGGACGATCAGGGTCGTCGTCGCCGCGGTGCGGCCGGCCTCGAGGCTGGCGCCGGCGATCGTGTCGACGAGGAAGAAGGAGAGGATCGAGCCGAGCGCCGTCGCCAGCCCGGCCGGGACCGCGAAGGCGGCCAGGGACTTGATCAGGTGGCCGCGGTACAGCGGCCCGTCGGAGGGCGCCAGGGCGAGCACGAAGGAGGGGATCCCGATCGTCAGGAAGGCCGCCAGGGTGAGGTGGCGGGGGAGGAAGGGGAAGGCGAAGCCCGGCACCGCGACGAGCAGGATCAGCGCCGCGGCGTAGACGGTCTTGGTCAGGTAGAGGCGGCCGAGGCGGTGGATGTTGCGGGCGATCCGGCGCCCCTCGCCGACCGCCTCGGGCAGGCGCGAGAACTGGTCTTTGAGCAGGACGACGTCGGCGACGCCTTTGGTCACCTGGGCGCCGGACCCCATCGCCACCGCCATCCGCGCCCGCTTCAGCGCCGGCACGTCGTTGACCCCGTCGCCGATCATCGCCACGTAGCGGCCGGCCTCGACCAGCGCCCCGACCAGGGCTTTCTTCTGCTCCGGCTTGATCCGGCAGAAGATCGTGTTGGCGAGCGCGACGGCGGCCAGTCCCTCCTCGTCCTGGGGCAGATCTGGCCCCTCGACCACCCCGGCATCGCGCGGCACCCCGACCGCGTAGGCGACCGCGGTGACGGTGGCGCGGGCGTCGCCGGAGATCAGCTTCAGGTCGACTTCCTGCTCGCGCATGAAAGCGATCGTCTCCGCCGCGTCGGGGCGCAGCGTCTCCTCCAGCACGATCAGCGCCAGCGGCTGCAGCCGCGGCGCCTTGGCGCTCGCCGGATCGTCCGGGAGGGCCTCGCTCGAGCGCCCGAAGGCGACCACCCGGCGCCCGACCTCGGTCTCGGCCTCGAGCTTGGCGGCCAGGTCGGGAGGGAGGGTCAGGGAGCCGCTCTCGCCGAGGATGTCCGGGGCGCCGAGGACATAGGTCCCGCCGCCGGCCGGCGGCGCCAGCGAGAGCCCGCTCCACTTCCACTCCGAGGAGAAGGGGACCTCGGCGCCGACCGCCACCGCCTCGCCGGGGTAGTGCTCGGCGATCGTCTCCAGGGTGAGGTTGCGGTTGCCGGCGCTGGCGGCGAAGCGGGCGAGCGCCGCGGCGCCGTCCGCGGGGTCGACCCCGGCGGCGAACTCGACCCCGCTCAGCCGCAGCTCGCCGGCGGTCAGGGTGCCGGTCTTGTCGACGCAGATCGTGTCGACCGCGGCGAGGCTCTCGCTGGCGCTCATCTGCTGGACCAGGGTGTCGCGGCGGGCGAGCCGCACCGCGGCGACG
>OUNO010001414.1_pt3 | contig 11086 bp, 10 predicted proteins | sample 1779811 | NCBI WGS metagenome assembly OUNO01 (sample SAMEA3914804, study PRJEB12502) | metagenome | biome: forest; material: soil | place: Canada | collected 2010-06-25 | depth 0.3 m
CCCCGCCGACGAGGGCGAGGTGAGTCCCGCCGCGTCCGACCATGCCGGCCGCTTCGATCGCCCCCACGAAACTCGACGAGCAGGCGAGCACGCTGGAGAACGCCGGAATGGTCGGGTCGAGGCCAGCCTCGAACACCAGTTCGCGGGCGATGTTGGACAAGGTCGGATCCGGAATCACCTGGCCCCAGATCAGGAAGTCCGGCCGCGCCTTGGCCGCCATCGCCTTGGCCACCGGGACCGAGAGCGCCAGGCCGTTCAGCGCCGCATAGGCGCCGCCCGATTTGACGAACGGCGTGCGCACGCCGGGGGCCAGATAGACGTCGGTCACAGAATTCTCCTTCGCTCGAGCAGGCCCTCCTCGGCCTTGGCCGAGGGGGTCTGCGCCGGTTCCTTGTTGCCGGCTAGGCGGCGTCGACGAGCACGATTTCTGCGTCTTCCAGCGCTGTGACCCGCACGGTTTCGACATCACGGATGGCCGCGCCGTCCCGGGGGGCGACCCGCACGCCGTCGACTTCGACCGCGCCCTCAGTGGGGACCAGATAGCCGCGCCGGCCGGCCCCGAGCGGATAGTCGATGCTCTGCCCGGCCTTGAGCGTGGCTCCCAGGACCTTGGCGTCGGCGCGGATAGGCAGAGCCTCGGCGTCCTCGCCGTCGCCGGCGGCAAGCGTCACGAATTTCCCGGCCCGGTCGCCCTTGGGAAACGGCCTGGCGCCCCAATGCGGCGCCCCGCCCCGGCGGGTGGGCTCGATCCAGATCTGGAACAGCTGGGTCGGTTCCGGCTCGAGGTTGTACTCGCTGTGGACGATGCCGGAACCGGCCGACATCACCTGCACGTCGCCCGCTTCGGTGCGCCCCTTGTTGCCCAGGCTGTCCTGGTGGGTAATCGCGCCTTTGCGGACATAGGTGATGATTTCCATGTCGGCGTGGGGGTGGGGCGGGAAGCCCGAGTCGGGCGCGACGGTGTCGTCGTTCCAGACGCGCAATGCCCCCCAATTTACCCGATCCGGGTCGAAATAGCTGGCGAACGAGAAATGATGCTTGGCCTTGAGCCAACCGTGGTCGGCCCCGCCGAGGCTGTCGAAGGTTCTGACGTCGATCATGGACACGCTCCGTTTACTGACTTGAGGCCAGATATAGGAAGCGCTGCGGTAGCCGCTATTCCGCCGCCGCCAGGGTCTGGCCGAACCGCGGCGCCAGCTCGCCCCCCGCGTAGCGCCTGGCCATGGCGGACATGGGCAAGGGCTTGATCTTGCTGGCCTGGCCGGCGGCGCCGAACTCCTCGAAGCGGGCGCGGCAGACCTCGCCCATGGCGTCCATGGCCGGCTGCAGATATTTGCGCGGATCGAACTCGGCCGGGTGTTCGGCCAGCACTTTTCGGATGGCGCCGGTCATGGCTAGGCGGTTGTCGGTGTCGACGTTGATCTTGCGCACCCCGTGGCGGATGCCGCGCTGGATCTCCTCGACCGGCACGCCCCAGGTCTGGGGTATCTGACCGCCATAGCGGTTGATCACCTCCTGCAACTCCTGGGGGACGGACGACGAGCCGTGCATCACCAGATGGGTGTTGGGCAGACGCCGGTGGATCTCCTCGATGACGCCCATGGCCAGCACCGAGCCGTCCGGCTGGCGGCTGAACTTATAGGCGCCATGGCTGGTGCCCATGGCGATGGCCAGGGCATCAACCTCGGTGGCGCGCACGAATGCGACCGCCTGATCCGGATCGGTGAGCAACTGGTCGTGGGAGAGCTTGCCCTCGGCCCCGTGGCCGTCTTCCTTCTCGCCCATGCCGGTCTCGAGACTGCCCAGCACGCCGAGCTCGCCCTCCACCGAGGCGCCGACCCAGTGGGCCATCTCCACTACCCGGCGGGTCACCGCGACATTGTACTCGTAGGACGACGGAGTCTTGGCGTCGGCCTCGAGGCTACCGTCCATCATCACACTGGTGAAGCCGTGCTGGATGGCCGTGGCGCAGGTGGCTTCGTTGTTGCCGTGGTCCTGATGCATGACCAGGGGGATGTCCGGATAGAGCTTGACCAGGGAATCGATCAGGCCGGCCAGGACGATGTCGTTCGCATAGCTGCGCGCCCCGCGGCTGGCCTGGACAATCACCGGCGCGCCCGTGGCCTGGGCCGCCTGCATGATCGCCAGCCCCTGCTCCATGTTGTTGATATTGAACGCCGGCACCCCGTAGTTGTGCTCGGCGGCGTGGTCCAACAACTGCCGCAGCGTGATCCGCGCCATCTATACCAACCCCGTCTAAAAGGCTCTTCGAGCTCTGCTGGCGGCCAAGTCTAGGGCGCCCAGGTCACGCTTGCCAAGCGCGCCCACGGTCTTTGGCCAGCGCCGCCATCTGGCCGAACAGGGTCGCGGCGTCGTTGGGCGAGGGTTCGCCGGAGAATTCCTTGTACAGCGTCGCCACGTTGACGACGATGCGCTCGCCATCGCCCCAGCTGTCGTAGTCGCTCATGTCGATGTCGAGGGCGGCGTCGAAAGCGGAAAGGCCGGCGTCGAACCGCTTGCGGGCCTCGTCGCAGGTATAGACGAGGTAGTCGCGCACGGCGGCGACGCCGCGCTTGTCCGTAATCGGTCCATGCCCCGGGACGACGGTCTCGACGTCCATGGCCAGGATCCGCTCGCAGGCGGCGATCCAGTTGCCCACCGGCCCTTCCCACATGATCGGATGGCCCTCGATGAACAGGATGTCGCCGGTGAACACTAGCCTGTCGGCCGGCACATGGACGAGGGCGTCGCCGGGTGTGTGGGCCGGGCCGACGTGTATGATGTGAACGGTCTTGTCGCCCACGGTGCGGGTGAGTTCGGTCTCGAACGTGGTGGTGGGCAGGGTCTGGGTCACGCCCTTGAAGTCGAACGCCCCGAAGATACGGGTGAAATAGGCCCCGGTCTCGCCCATCCGCGGGGCGGCCTCCAACAGGGAGGCCAGCCGCTGCGGCCCCTCATGGGTCATCGCCTCCCGCGCCAGGGTATGGGCGATGATCTCCGCGCCTTGGCAGCATTCATTGCCGAAGCAGTGGTCGCCGTTGTGATGGGTGTTGACCAGGAGATCGATCCGGGTCGCCGCCTCGGGTTCGGCCCGCCGCATGGCCTCCAGCATGTCTCGCGTCAGCGGCACATCGAACAGGGTGTCGACAAGCAGGGACTCGCCCTGATCCACGATCAAGCCGGCGTTGGACCACCCCCAGCCGCCGTCGGGCTGCAGCCAGGCGTAGCCGCCGTCTCCCAGATCGTGGAGACCCTTGGTGTAGGCGTAGCGGCTAAGACCGAGCGACATGGCGTTTCCCCCTGGCCGCTAGCCTACGCGTTCGGGCTCATGCCTCCAACGCCGCCACGCCGGGCAGGGTCTTGCCCTCCAACCACTCGAGGAAGGCGCCGCCTGCTGTGGAGACGTAGGTGAAGTCGCCGGCGACCCCGGCGTGCTTCAGAGCTGCGACCGTGTCGCCTCCGCCGGCGACGGCGATGAGCTTGCCGGACTTGGCCCTTTCGGCGGCATGACGGGCGGCCGCCACAGTCGCCCGATCGAACGGCGGGGTCTCGAACACCCCCAGCGGGCCGTTCCAGATCAGGGTGGCGGCGGCGTCCATGGCCGCCTCCAGGCGCGCTACGCTGGCGGGTCCCGCGTCCAGAATGCGCTCGCTCGCGCGCACCTCACCCAGGGCACGGACCCTGGATGGGACGCCGGCTTCGAGCTTTTCCGCCGTGACCACGTCGATGGGCAACAGCAACTCACAGCCGCACGCCTGAGCCTCGTCGATGACTTTCCGAGCGGCCTCGCCCTGGTCGTGCTCGCAGAACGAGGCGCCCACATTCCAACCCTGGGCGGCCAGAAAGGTGTTGGCCATGCCGCCGCCAATGGCCAGCTGATCGAGCTTGCCGACCAGATTGCCAAGCAGCTCGAGCTTGGTCGAGACCTTGGCCCCGCCGACGACGCCCAGAACCGGCCGGCGCGGTTGGCCGAGGGCGGCGTGCAACGCCTCCAGTTCGGCCCGCATGGCCTCGCCGGCGTAGCTCGGCAGAAGATGGGCAAGCCCCTCGGTGGAGGCATGGGCCCGGTGCGCGGCGGAAAAGGCGTCATTGACGTACAGATCGCCGTTGGCGGCCAAGGCGCGGGCGAATTGCGGGTCGTTGGCCTCTTCGCCGGGGTGAAAGCGGAGATTTTCCAACAGCAGCATGTCGCCGTCGCCCAGCCTCGCCACTGCCGCAGCGGCGGCCTCGCCGATGCAGTCCTCGGCAAACGAGACCGGCGCGCCCAGCAGCTTCGACAGCGGCTCCACGACGGGCCGCAGGCTCATGGACGTGTCGCGCCCGCCTCTGGGCCGCCCGAAATGGGACAGGAGGATCACTCTGGCGCCGCGGTCCCTGAGGTGACCTATGGTCGGCAAGGCGGCGCGCAGGCGGGTGTCGTCAGCGACCTTGCCGTCGGCCATCGGGACGTTGAAATCGACCCTCACCAGAGCCCGCCGGCTCGTCAGCGAAACCTCGCCCAGATTGCGCAAGCTCACCTAGAGCCTTTCCCAATCAGACCGGATCAGTCTGATCGGACCCGAAAGACTCGATTCCAAACACTTAGAGCGTGCTCTCATCGCAAAACCAGTTCCCACCTTTGCGGAACACGCCCTGGTCAGGCGACCTTGGCCAGCGCCAGGGCGACATCGGCCATGCGCGTGGCGAAGCCCCATTCGTTGTCGTACCAGGCGAGCACCCGGGCGAGTTGGCCATCGACCACCTGGGTCTGAGGCAGGGCCACGGTGGCCGAGGCGCTGATATGGTTGAGATCGGCGCTGACCAGCGGATCGTTGGTCACGTGCAGCACGCCGCGAAGGAGGCCCTTGGCCGCCGCCGCGCTCATGGCTTCATTGATCTCCTCACGAGTCACCGGCCGGCAGGGCACGATCGTCAGGTCGACCACCGAGACATTGGCGGTCGGGACGCGGATGGACGAGCCGTCGAGCTTACCAGCCAACTCGGGCAGAACGAGGCCCAGCGCCTTGGCCGCGCCTGTGGAGGTGGGGATCATCGACAGGCCAGCCGCCCGCGCCCGATAGAGGTCCCGGTGCAAGGTGTCCTGGGTCGGCTGGTCGGACGTGAACGCATGCACGGTGGTCATGTAGCCCCGCTCGATGCCGCAATGGTCGAGCAGCACCTTCGCCACGGTCGCCAGGCAATTGGTGGTGCAGGAGCCATTGGAGACAACAAGGTCGTCAGCAGTCAGGCTCTCGTGGTTCACGCCATAGACGACGGTCTTGTCGGCGCGGTCGCATGGGGCCGAGACCAGCACCTTGCGCGCGCCGGCGTCCAGATGCGCGGCTGACGCCTCCCTGGAGCAGAACAGACCGGTGCACTCCAGGGCCACGTCGACGCCTATCTCCTTGTGTGGCAGTCGGCCCGGTTCGCGTACGGCGGTGACCCTGATCGGACCCAGGCCAATGTCGATTGTTTCGCCGTCGACCGAAACCAGGCCAGGAAACCGGCCGTGGACGGAATCGTAGCGCAGCAGGTGGGCGTTGGTCTCCACTGGGCCCAGATCGTTGATCGAGACCACCTCGATGTCGCGCCGGGCATGCTCGGCGATCGAGCGCAGGACGAGGCGTCCGATGCGGCCAAAGCCGTTGATCGCGACGCGGACAGTCATGGCGTTGGTTCCTCACTGGCGAGTGCCGGCCGTTTCGCGGGCTGGCTTGTGGAAGTCAAGGGTGGGGGAAGCACCCGCCGCGCGGCCTCCGCCACCGCCTCGGCGGTGATATCGAACTCAGCGTAGAGCCGCTCGTATGGGGCCGAGGCGCCGAAGCCGGTCATGCCAACGAACAGGCCATCCTCGCCGATGAACCGGTCCCAGCCCTGCCGCACGCCCGCCTCCACGGCGATGCGCACCGCAGCGGAGCCGATCACCTCGTCCCGGTAGGCGGCGTCCTGGCGCTCGAACAGCGTCCAGCAAGGGGCGGAAACGACCCGGGCGCCGACACCCTGGGCCTGGAGAAGATCGCGGGCGGCCAGAGCGATAGCGACCTCGGTTCCGGCGGAGAAGATCGTGACCCGGGCAGGGCCGTCGGCAGGCGCGAGTTCATAGGCGCCCCGTTCGACCTTGGGCGCGCGGCCGACGCAGACCGCTGGGGTCTTCTGGCGAGACAGGGCCATGATCGAGGGCGAGCGCTTCTCCGTGAGCGCCGCCTTCCAGCACTCGAAGGTCTCGGCGGCGTCGGCCGGGCGGAACACCAGTAGGTTCGGCATCGCCCGCAGGGAGGCCAGGTGTTCCACCGGCTGGTGCGTGGGACCGTCTTCGCCGAGGCCGATGGAATCGTGGGTCATGACGTGGACGGCCCGTGCGCCCATCAGGGCGCCCAACCGGATCGCCGGGCGGCTGTAGTCGGAGAACGCCAGGAACGTGCCCGAATAGGGGATCACGCCGCCGTGCAGGGCCATGCCGTTGAGCGCTGCCGCCATGCCGAATTCGCGCACCCCGAAATGGACGTAACGGCCGGCGTAGTCCGGGCAGTCGAACGCGGCCATGTCCTTGACGATGGTGTTGTTGGAGCCGGTGAGGTCGGCCGAGCCGCCGATCATCTCCGGGATGGCCTGAATGAGGCTCTCCAGCGCCGCGCCGGAATGGACGCGGGTGGCGTTCAACGGTGGCTCGGCGAGCACGCGCTCCAGGGCCGCATCGAGGGCCTTGAAGGCGCCGTCGGGGAGGCCCCCCAATTCCGCGCGCACGAAATCGGATTTGTGCGCCGAGGCGTCCAGCCGGCGGCCCCAGGCGGTGCGCGCGACCCGTCCGCGCCGGCCGGCCGTGCGCCAGGCGCCGGCGATATCCGGCGGGATCGTGAACGGCGGCCACGCCCAGCCCATGGCCTCCCGGGCGGCGGCGATCTCCTTGTCGAACAGGGAGTAGCCGTGGCCGTGCGGATCGCCCTCCATAGGCCCGGCGCCGCGATTGATCCTGGTTTTGCAGGCGATGAACGATGGCCGCTCCTGACGCTTGGCCCAGGAGAGCGCGGCGGCGAGCTTGCGGTGATCGTGACCGTCGACGGTTCTCGCCGCCCAACCGGCGGCCTTCAGGCGGGTGACCTGGTCGCCGGTCTCGGCGATCGTGGCCCGGCCGTCGATGGTGGTGTCGTTGTCGTCGAAGAGGACGGTCAAGCGCGACAACTTTAGCCGTCCGGCCAGGTGGATGGCCTCGTGGCTAACGCCTTCCATCAGACAGCCGTCCCCGGCGATGACCCAGGTGCGATGGTCGACGAGTTCCTGGCCATAGCGGGCGGCCATGCTGCGTTCGGCCATGGCCATGCCTACCGCCGTCGCCAGGCCCTGTCCGAGAGGCCCGGTGGTGGTCTCGACCCCAGGCGTATGGCCGTATTCGGGGTGGCCGGGGGTGAGCGAGCCCCACTGCCGGAAATTGCGGATCTCCTCCATGGTGACCGCTTCGAAGCCGCTGAGGTGCAGAAGGGCGTAGAGCAACATCGAACCGTGGCCGGCGGAAAGCACGAATCGGTCGCGGTCCGGCCAGCGGGGTTCGCCGGCGTCGAATTTCAGGAACCGGGTCCACAGCACCGTGGCGACATCGGCCATGCCGAGCGGCATGCCCTGATGGCCGCTGCGGGCTTTGTGCACGGCGTCCATGGAGAGGGCCCGGATGGCGTTGGCCATGGCGAGGGCAGAGACGGGCATCGGCGTCGGATCCTTGGCGGAGAGAACGCGAACGCGTGCGGGAACAAGCGCCGCCTCGCACAGGCGACCCCCGGGGGTCAAGCAATGCGCTTTCAATGCGCTTTGCGCCCGTCCGCCGGGCCTATAGAACACAGGGCGGTGGGGGCCGGAGAGGAACGCATGAAGGCTGAGCCCGCGCAGGGTGGTCGTCTGGACGCGGCGGTGGTCCGGCTCGACCGGGCTTTGACCATGCTCGACCAGCGGCTGGCCAAGCGCATGGCCGAAGCTGGGGCCCAGGCTGGCGATCTGTTCGACCAGGACCGGACCAAGCTCGCCACCGACCTCGATGCATGCCGCGCCCGCGAACGCGAACTGGCCGAAGCCGGCGCCCAGGCTTCGGAAGCCCTGGCCAAGGCCATCGAGGAACTTCGCGCCCAGCTGGGTCCGGAGTCCGCCTGATGGGCCAGCTGACTATCCACATCAACGGCAAACCCTATCTCGTCGGCTGCGAGGACGGTGAGGAAATTCGCCTCGAGGCGCTGGCGGCCGAATTTGACGCCAAGGTCCGCAGCCTGGGGGCCGGGACGGCGCTCGGCGAAACCCGGCTGATGCTGATGGGCGCGTTGCTGCAGGCCGATGAAGCAGTCGCCATGACCGAGCGGCTGGCCGCCGCGGAGGCCGAGATCGCCCGTCTTCGCGCCCAGCTGGAAGCGGCCGACTCCCGCGCCATAACCGCAATCGAGGCCGCCGCCAGGAAGATCGAGAGTCTGGCCGCCCGCTGAGCCGCCGTCGGACGGATCCTGTAATCAGGCCGTTTCCATGGCCTCGGCCCGCCGAATGACGCTGTCGACATAGGCCCGACGGCTGTCGAACTCCTTGGCGATGTCTTCATCGGCGTCCTGGAGCGCCTGCACGTCGGTGTCGGCGTAGCCGATGATGCCCATGGTCTCATAGCCCGTCCGGATGGTGTCGCCCCACAAGCCGATGTCCTTCACGATGGGCACGATGCGGGTGAACAGCGACGAGCGGAACATGGCCATGAAGCCAGAATCGTACATGTGCGCGGCGCAGGCGGCCGGATCGAGGCCGAGGCGCTTCCACACCTCCACCGCGTCGAAGCGATCACGCATCAGGTAGCAGGCCTCCAGGAGAAACTCCTCGCGCTCGTCACGCTCGGCCTGGCTGAGCTGAGGATAATAGTCGCGCAGCGCCAGACGACCGAACGCCACGTGCCGGGATTCATCCTGCATCACATAGGCGTTAACGGCCGCGGCCAGCGGGTTCTGGGCGTTGTCCCGGATCTGCTGGAACGCGGCGAGGGCGAGGCCCTCGATGACGACCTGCATGCCGAGATAAGTCATGTCCCAGCGGCTGTCGCGCAGCACCTGGTCGATCAGTTCCTGGAGCGGCGGCGTCATGGGATAGGCCACCTGGAATTTCTCCAGCAGACGCTTGTAGCTCTCCACGTGCCGGGCCTCGTCGATGGTCTGGGTGGCGGCGTAGAACTTGGAGTCGATATCAGGGACCTGGGTGACGATCTTGGCCGCGCAGATCAGCGCGCCCTGTTCGCCCTGCATGAACTGAGCGATCTGCCAGCCCTGGAAGTGGCGGCGGACGGTCGCCTTTTCCTTGCGCGACATCGCCTCATATTGCGCCATGCCGGAGATTGGCAGCATGGCCTCGGGCAACTGTTCGGGATTGTCTTCGTCCAGTTCCTGGGTCCAGTCGATGCGCTTCGTGGCGTCCCACTGCATCTCCACGCCTTTGCGATACAGTCCGGCCATGGCCACCCGCCCGTCGTCGTAGTCCCAGTTGAAATTGACGTCGAAGTTCTGGGGCACCGACCACCGCGAGCCGTCCGGCTCGATGGCGTAAATCTCGCGCAAGCTGGGCATGACGATCCTTCCCAAGAGCCGCGCCGGTGGGGTCTCGCCGGCGCCTGAAGGAAGTCATGACACAGAAGGCGGATCGGAGGCGCCATCTTTTGATACCTCATTGTATATGAGGCGGGCGGACCCTAGGTTCACCGTCGGCGGGTCTGCTGTGGCTCTCGTCGAAGGCACTATATCCCGGGGACCTTAATCACTCGAAAGGGAGCTGTCCCTGGCCGGGATCGTGGTCCCGGGCACACGGCGCCCACCTGGTCTACCAGGTCCGAGGGGATTTAAATCGCCTTCACGGTTCTCGCGGCGCCGCCACCTTAGCGCGTTCAGCGTGTGAGGAGCGAATTTGGCGCGCGACAAAGCCCAGCTTCGCGGCTCGATGCGCCAGCGCCGCGCCGCCCTGTTCCGCGAAACTCCTGATGCAGCCGCCAGAGCGGCCGCCCATCTGCCGCCAGACCGATTGGCCGGCGCGCGGGTGGTCGCGGGCTATCGCCCACAAGGCGGCGAGATGGATCCTCTGCCGCTCATGCGCCGTTTCGCCGCCGCGGGCGCAAGCCTGGCCCTGCCGGTGGCCACGGGGCCGCAAGCGCGCCTGACCTTCCGGGTGTGGAGCGAAGGCGATCCCCTGGCGCCCGACGTTTTCGGCATCCCTTCGCCCATGGCGGCGCAGCCGGAAGTTCGGCCCGACATCATCATCGCCCCGGTCCTGGCGTTTGACCGGCACGGCGGGCGGTTGGGTCAGGGAGCGGGCTGCTTCGATCGGACCCTGGTCTGGGCACGCAATGGCGAGGCGGTGTTCGCCATCGGCCTCGCCTTCGCCGGACAGGAAGTGGAATTAGTCCCGATTGCGCCCCATGACCAAGGATTGGACGCCATTTTGACCGAAACCGGCTATATCGAGATCCGAAAGGATCTTTGATGCGTATCGCCTTCTTCGGCGACGTCGTCGGCCGCTCAGGCCGCGAGGGTGTCGCCGAACACTTGCCGGCTCTTCGCCGTGCTCTTGGCCTCGAGTTCGTGATCGTCAACGCCGAGAACGCCGCCGCCGGGTTCGGGATCACCGAGGCCACGGCCCGGGAACTGTTTGCCGCCGGCGCGGACTGCCTGACCCTGGGCAACCATTCCTGGGACCAGAAGGAAGCCCTGACCTACATCGTGCGCGAGAGTCGACTGCTGCGCCCGCTGAACTACCCGCTCATGGCGCAGGCCCCCGGCAGGGGCGCGCAGCTGTTCGAGACCGAGCGTGGGCGTCGCGTGCTGGTGGTCAGCCTGCTCGGCCGCGTGCATATGGACGCGCTGGACGATCCGTTCGCGGCGGTGGACACCGAACTGACGGCCTGCCCGCTGGGCGAGATGGCGGACGCCGTGGTCGTCGACATGCACGCCGAGGCGACTTCGGAGAAAATGGCCATGGGCCATTTCTGCGATGGCCGCGCTAGCCTGGTGGTCGGCACCCACACCCACGTGCCCACCGCAGACAGCCAGATCCTGCCCCATGGCACTGCCTATCAGACCGACGCCGGGGCCTGCGCCGACTACGACAGCGT
>OUNO010002109.1_pt1 | contig 11061 bp, 9 predicted proteins | sample 1779811 | NCBI WGS metagenome assembly OUNO01 (sample SAMEA3914804, study PRJEB12502) | metagenome | biome: forest; material: soil | place: Canada | collected 2010-06-25 | depth 0.3 m
CCGAGGCACCACCGCTGCTGGCACCCGCCGTTGCAGCGCCCGCGCTCGAGCCGCCCGTGCCGGCATTCGCCGGGGCGCCGGCTGCACCAGCGCCGCCGCTCGTGCTCGGTGCATCGCTGGAGCACGCCGACAGCCCAGCAAGCAGTACGAGGATCCCAACCACGACGACGTGCCTCATGTCGCTCACGCTAGCAGCCTTGCGCCTGCACGACGCCGAAAGGGACGACACTACGCAAACTCGGTGTACGGTCTACATTCTTTGACCCGCAAAGGTTCCACCCCGAACGGTGGCTTTTACTCTGGGCGTCGCCTGCGTCCGTTGCCACTCCGACGCGCGCGCTGGCCGACTGCGATTCAGCCGCGTACGCGCACTGCAAATGAGGCACACTGCGAGCATGAAGTGGAGCTTTGCGATCTCGCTCGCGTCGGCGTGTGCCGCCTCGTTGGCTGCTTGTTCTTCGGATCCCGCTGCTAGCGGTGGAGGTGCGGGGGCAGCGGGCAGCGGCGCAGGCGCAGGCGCGGTTGCCGGCTCGAGTGGTAGCTCGGCCGCTGGCGCGACGAGCGGTACGGCCGGTGCGAGCGCGGGCGGCGGGGGCGTGACTGCCGGTTCGGGCGGAAGCGCTGGCGCAGCGGCGGGTAGCGGTGGCACGGGCGGTAGCGCAGGGAGCAGCGGCGCAGGTGGCTCTGCAGGTGGCGGTGCGGGCGCCGGCGGCGCTTCGTTTTGGGGCCCCGGCGGTCCGAAGAAGCAATGGCAATGTCCGGCAGGTCCGTTCGGCAATCAGAGCATGGGCACGGGCACGAACATCTGCGTCGGCTTCAAATACAACTACGGCTACAACGAAGGCCCGACCTGGATCGCGAGTGAGAACGCGTTCTTCTTCTCGAACTTCATCCAGGGCAGCAACCTGGGCGGCGACATCATCAAGTACACGATGGGTGGCCAGTGCGAGGTTTGGGTGCACGACGTGGGCTGCAACGGCCTCGGCGTCAGCCCTTCTGGCAATCTGCTGGGCGCCTGCCAGGGGCCGCGCGCCGTGATGGAATACGACTTGAAGACGAAGCAAGGCCGCATGGTCGCGACCATGGCTGGTGGCATGCTGCTCGACTCACCCAATGATCTGATCGCGCGCAGCGACGGCAACGTGTACTTCTCGAATACGACGTACGAGCTCGGCAATCGCCCGCAAGGTCTCGGCCAAGCGTTGGTGCGCATCGATCCGTTCGGCATCACCTCGGTCGTGGAGAAGGGCGGCTTGAATGGCGTCGCACTCTCTCCCGACGAGAACAAGCTGTACGTCGTGGGCAAAGGCGTGTTCACGCTCGACGCCGCGGGCGTCGCTACCAAGGCCAATGGCGCTGATCCGGGCGGCGATGGCATTGCCGTCGACTGCGCGGGCGGCGTGACACACACCGCCACGAACTCGGCGTACGGAGGCGCGGACGGGAAGACGCTGATCGCCGTCGGTGGCGGTACCGCCGCCAAGATCTATCAGATGACCGTGCCCGGCCTGCCCTGAGCCAGCGCCGCGCGACCCGCGGTCCGCTCAGGCCGCGGGATCTTGGCGATAAAACTCGGACAGCTCCCGGTACAGCTCGGCGTGCTTCTTCTTCAGCGCGCGCGGCTTCTCGAAGAACATCTCCGTCAAGACCGCGAAGAATTCGGCTGGATTCGTGGCGCCGTAGGCATCGATGTCACTGCTGCGGCCCGCGTGCAGCCGGTGTGAGAGCTCGTCGAACTCGTCACCGAGCACGTGGGCCCATGAGGTGTAACGCGCGCGTGCGCCGAGCTCGGGCGTGCCGTTCATGCCGCCGTCCTCACTGTCGAGCTGATGGGCGAACTCGTGCAACACCACGTTCTGACCATCGTGCGGTTGTGCGGCGCCCGAAAGCGCATGGTCCCATGCCAGCACCACGAGGCCGCGCTGCCACGATTCACCGAGTCGCGCTTGGTCCTCCTGGACCACGACCAGACCATCGTGCTGCTCGGTCGGTACACGGTACGCGCTCGGGTAGACCAAAATCGAGTCCACGTTCGGGTACATGTCGTTCTCGCGATGCAGGAGCAGCAAGCATGCTTGCGCCGCGATCGTCAGCCTCATCTCGTCGGTCAGCTCCAGCCCGCCGCAACCCTCGAACGATTTCTCGGCCAAGAAGATCTGCACCAGGCCTTCGAGCTCGCTGCGATCGGCTTCATTCAGGCTCGCCAAGTACGGCACGTTCCTGGCGAGGGTCGCGCGTTGCTCTTCGCTCAACGGCTGACTCTGCAACGCCTCACGCCGGCGCTTCTTGAAAAAGTCGAACACTGCCCGATGCTAGCGGTTCGCGCGCGCCTCACAAGCCGTAGCGCGCGGCCTCTGGTTCGGCGTTTTCGACGTGCGTGACGGGGGGCAGCGGGGCGGCGGGGCGCGCGATGGGCGCAGCGGGCACCCGTGACACGGCCGTTTCGAGCGGCGCGCTCTCGACAGGCTCGGGGACCATGGGTTCGACGACGGGCGGCTGAAGCGGAACCGGCCAGGTCTCGGTTTTGGGCGGTAAAGCCGCGGCCGCAGCGGGCGCTACGGCCATGGGCAACGCCTTCGCCTTGCGCGGCAATGTAGACGGCTCGGGTGCCGGCAGCGGTAAGGGCGGAGGAGGGTGACGCGCGAAGCTTTGGTCGACTTGGCCATCGAGGCTCGCCACCGAGCGCTTTCCGGAGTCCGACGAGTAGCGCCATGCGGCAGCTGCAGTGCCGACGAGCAGGACGCACACCGCGATCAGCGCAGGGATCGTCCAGCGATCGCGGTGTGGGGCCTCGGGCGACAGCTCGACCCCCGACGCGGTAGTCGCTTCGCGCTCGTACTCGGTGGCGTGCGCTGCGTAGTTGCGGAGGGCGCGGCCGAGCTCCTCGCTACTTTGAAAGCGCGCGGCCGGCTCCTTCTCCAGGCAACGATGGATGATGGCGTCCAGCGCGGCGGGCGCGACTTTCAAGTATTCACGCAGCGAGGGCGCGGGATCGACCATCACCTTGGAGCACAAGATCGAGTTGGACTCGGACTCGAACGGGCAATGACCGGTCAAGGCCTCGAACAAGATCGCGCCCAGCGACCAGATGTCGGCGCGCGCGTCGAGATCGGGCGACGCGCGCATTTGCTCGGGCGACATGTAGTAGGGCGAGCCGACTGCGGCGCCCGCCTTGGTCAGCGTGGAGCGAGGACCGCGCTTCAGCGAGTTGCCGAGGTACTTGGAGATGCCAAAGTCCAAAACCTTCAACACCACACCTTCTGGGGTGTTCGCCAAAAACAAATTCTCGGGCTTCAGATCGCGATGCACGATACCCAGCGCGTGCGCCTCGTTCAGCGCTTCACAGGTCTGGATCAGGAACTCGACGGAAGCGCTCACGGGCAGCGAGCCGCGTTCGGTGATCAGCGTGCCCAGGTCCTGGCCATGCAAGCGCTCCATCACGAAGTACGGAGCTCCACTGGGGAGCCGCGCCACGTCCAGAATGCGCACGATGTGCGTACCGCGCATGCGCGCCACGGCGCGCGCCTCGAACAACAGCCGCGACGCTATTTCCTCGTGTTTCGCGAGCTCGTCGCGCACCACCTTGATCGCCACCGGTGCGTCGAGCTCCAGGTGTGTGGCGCTGAAGACGAGCCCCATACCGCCTTCGCCGAGCAAGCCGTCGATACGGTACTTGTTCCCGACGATGCTACCGGGCTGAAGCCCGGCGATGGTGGAGGCGGAAAGTGCGGCGGACATGCTTGGCTGCGAGCGCTAGATGATCGCAGGACGCAATCATCTGGCTTGCTCGTAGCAAGAGCGATGCCGCGGAAAGTCAGGAGCGCTCCCCTGACAAATGACGCGCAGCACGTAGTTCTGCCGTGAGCGCCGAACGGCAAATTGTCACGCTGAGGCGGAGTGCAGGATTCACACTCCGCACATCAGCGGGCCTAACGTCAGCGACCCACGGTGCCCATCATGGCTTCGGGGTAGCGCGGACCCGCGGCAGCACCGGCGGGGAACGTTGCCTCCAGCTGGGCCGTCTCGTCAGCCGTCAGGTTGAGTGCCAGCGCGTTCAGGTTCTCTTCCAGGTACTTGCGCCGCTTGGTGCCTGGGATTGGCACGATGAAGGGCGCGCGTGCCAACACCCAAGCCAAGGCGAGCTGCGAAGGCGCCGCACCACGCGCTTGGGCAAGCTCAGCGATGCGCTCCACGAGCTCCAAATTTTTGGCGAAGTTCTCACCCTGGAAGCGCGGCGAGAAGCGGCGATAGTCGTCCTCCGCGAAATCTTCGTACTTCTTGAGTTGGCCGGTGAGGAAGCCGCGTCCGAGTGGGCTGTAGGCGAGGAAGCCAATGCCGAGCTCGCGACACGCGTCGAGCACGCCATCGCCTTCGGGCTCACGTGACCACAACGAATACTCCGATTGAACGGAGCTGATCGGGAACACGCGGTGCGCTTTGCGCAGCGTACTGGCGTTCACTTCGGACAAGCCGATGTACCGCACCTTGCCCTCTTTCACGAGCTCACCCATCGCGCCCACCGTGTCTTCGATGGGCGTCTTGGGATCGACGCGGTGGTACTGATAGAGGTCCACGTAGTCGACGCCGAGCCGCTTCAGGCTGCCGTCGATCGATTTGCGAATGTAGTCCGGTTTGCCGTTGACTCCGCGGTCCTCCGGGCGCGGGCCGCGCACGATGCCGAACTTGGTCGCGAGCACGATGCGCTCACGTGGCTTACCGCGCAGCGCGCGCCCCACGAGCTCCTCGTTCGTGTACGGCCCGTACATGTCCGCCGTATCGAGCAAGGTCACGCCGAGCTCGAGCGCGCGGTCGAGCGTTGCGAGCGACTCGGCTTCGTCTCGACCGCTGTAGAAGTCACTCATGCCCATGCAACCGAGCCCCAGGGCCGATACCTTCAGTTCGCCGAGCTGCCGTGTGTTCATTTCCGACTCCTTCATCGAGTTGCCGGTAAACCTAGGGCCCGCTCGCAAGAAGGCCAGGGCCAAAAAACCGCGAAATGCGGCACTTTGGCGCTGCGGGCGGTGCGCCGCGATGCTAAGGCCTGGTCCAGATGAGCTCCGACGCCCTGGTCACGCCCCGTTCCGATCGGACTTTTTTCACGTTCAACGCCGTGCTGTCCACGGTGGCAGTCGCGTTCATCGCGTTCATCCTGCTCAGGGGCCGAGCTGCAGGGGGTCCGGACCTGAGCTTCATGCCCGCGGTCAACGCGACCTTCAACGCGCTGTCGGCGGCCTGCTTGGTCGCGGGTTACGTGGCCATCCGGCACAAGAAGATCGCCGTGCATCGGGTGCTGATGGTCACGGCGTTCGCCTGCTCGACGTTGTTCCTCGTCGGTTATCTGACTTACCACTTCGTGCACGGCGACACGAAGTTCACCGGTGTCGGCCCGATCCGCGCGCTGTACTTCGCGCTCTTGATCAGCCACATCTTGTTGTCGCTCAGCGTGGTGCCGCTCGCGCTGACCTCGTTCTACTTCGCGTTCACGCGCGCGTTCGCGCGCCACCGTCGTTTGAATCGCGTGTTTTTGCCGATCTGGCTGTATGTGTCGGTGACCGGCGTGCTGATCTTCTTCATGCTGCGCTGAGCGCGGCTCACGAATAGCGCTCCAGCCCGCCACGGGAAATGTCGGTCACGAGCCGCGCGCCGCGCAGGAGTCGCGCGAGCGTGGAGCGCAGCCGCGGGTCGAGCTCGCTCGGCAGCTCCGGTAGCGGCGCATCGGCCTCCAACGTCATGCCGCGGGCGAAGGCGGCGGCTTGGTGCAGCGTGGTGACCACGTAAGCCTCGACGCGCTGCGCGACCGCGACGCCCAATGTCTCGTGCCGCGTCAGATCTCGCGCCGAATACGTGTCGATCGTGGTCAGCGCGCCAGCGGCGCGGCGTCCGTACGTGATGACCTGCAGCGCGTATTCTTCGGCGGCCATGTCGTGTCGCGGCTCCGCCAGCAGCCGTTCTAGCGAATTTTCGGCCTCGGCCAAGGCGATGCCCGCGTCGCGGCGCGCGGCCAGCACCCGCGATTCGGCCACGTCGGCGTGGCGATCCGGCGCCGTCTCGAAGACGGCTGCGGCGTAGCTGGCCACGGCGTCCAACATGCGCGCGAGCAGCTCCGGCAAACGCGTGCGCTCGCGGGACGGAAAGATGAGCACCGCCGCGACGAACGCAATGCCGCCGCCGATCGCCGCATCGGAAGCACGCACCGCGGCTGTCCACCAGTCGCCAATGAAGCGCTCGGAGACGAGCACGAACACGGGCGTCAGGAAGAACGTGAACAAGCGGTAGTTCCGGCGGTGCGTGGCTACCGCAGCCACCGAGAGCGGGAAGACCAGCACGCTGAGTAGCGCGGCCGAATTCACGGTGAGCGTGATCGCTACGGCTGCCAGGCTGCCCAGCACGGTGCCCAGTACCCGCTGGGCGGCGCGTGCCGCCGTGGCGCCCGAGTAGGGCTGGAGCACCGCCAGAGTCGTGACCGTGATCCAATGCGGACGCACCGAGACGTAGCGCGAGACGACTGCGGTGATGCCGATGGTGCACGCGACGCGCAAGCCGTGATGAAAGAAGGTCGAGCGCGGCGAGCAGGCGTCGCGCACGACCGCCAAATCACCGCGCAAAAGCAGCCACGAATCGTGCAGGGTGCGCTTGGGCGAGGTGTCGCTCTCGACCGTGGCGTCAGCGCGCGCGTCGAGCGAGGAGGTGAGGCGGTGAGCGGCGCGGCTCGCGTCGTCCAGGTGCGCGAGCAACGTGTCGATCGAGGTGATGTCGCGGGGCAGCTCGCCAGGCGGCGGGATGCTCAGCGTGGCCTCGTGGGCGCGCAGATTGGGCGTGCGCAAGATTTCCGCTGTCTCGAGGTTCCGCCGCGACAGCGCGCTCAGGCGGGCCAAGAGCGGCTCGACGTCGGCGTCCGGTGCTTCGAGCTCGCTCGCCTCTTTGAGCGTGACCAACAGCGGAAATTGCGTTTCACCCAAGCCGAGCAAGACGCGCAGGTTGCTGCCGACCCGCGTCTCGCCCGCGCGTCGCGCACGACCGCCGAGCGCGAGCCGCCGCGCTTCTTCGACCGCATTGCGGATAGCGCGGTGATGCGTCCGTGCGAGCGCGCTCCAGCGCTCATCCCCTTCGGGAAGGCGCTGGCTGACGCACAGCTCGATGTCGCCGGCGTAGCGCGCCAGGGCCTCGAACACGTTGGCTTCCGCGCGGCGCAAGGGCAAATGCGTCCAGATCGGCCAAATTACCGAAGAAAGAAGCACTGCGACGCCGGCGCCGGCCGCGAAGAACGCGCCGTCGCGGAGCGAGGCCGAGCCGCCCTGTGCCGTGCCGATCGCGACCACGATCGCGAGCATGGTGCCGGCGCTCGACCAAACTGCACCCAGCGAGCGCAGCAACGAGGCCACGAACGCGACCGCCGAGAGCAAGCAGGCCGCGAGCCAGATGTTCGTCGAGACGCGCTCGGAAAGCGCGAGCGCGACGCCCCCAACGACCGCGAACGCGCTCAGGGTTTTTGCGCGCGTGCTGCGCAGCCCGCCCGGGTCCACGAGCGTGCCGAGCCAACCGCCCAGTGCCATCCAGGCGAACTCGTGGCGATCGAGGCGTGCCGCCAGATAAAAGGGCACCAGCGTTGCCACACCACCGCGTAGACCTTTGGCAAGGTCAGGCGTTGCGGCGTCGAACCAGGCTTTGTCGTAGGTGCGCACGAGTCAGCGTCGCAGCTCGGCGTAGACCCAGCGCGCTAGGTCCTTCGAGGCATCGATCGAGAAGTGCACGCCATCCGGGCGGACGGGCTCGCTCGCGCCCACGTCCTGTTGGCACACCCCCGCAGGGCACAGCTTGTTGCCGATGTCGATGATTCGCACGCCGGGCACCGCCGTTGCGGATTTGCGAATCACGGCGTTGATGCAGTCGATACGCTCGTGGAATTCCTCGCGATCGCTGGTGTCGCTTTCGTACGGGCCAACGGGGTACGGCACGGTGGCCGTGAATACCACGCCGCTCTCCAACTGTAGCTCGCGAAAATGGCGCTTCAACACGACTTCCAGCTTGGCGTCCCAATCGGGGCGACAGGCGGTGTGCCAATCCCCCTTCACGTGGAAGCCGTACAAGAACACGCCCGCCACGTAGACCACGCTCACGTTCGGGTGCGACTCGCGCACGCGCTCGACCCACTGCTCTCCTTGGCAGGTGTCTTCGAGCATGTTGCAGCCGTCCTTGCCCATCAATTCCACGACCACGCCGGGCTCGTGCAAGTTGCGCAGGGCCCAGCCGAGCGAGTTCGCGGTCGAGTCACCGAACACCATCAACCGGAAGCGCACGGACTCTTGAGGAGGGAGCGGCTGTTCGACGGGCGGCTTGGGCGATGCGGGGCGCCCTTCGGCGTAGGTCGCGTGCACGACCATGAACACCGCAAGCGCGACGGCCGCGGGCACGATGTACTGCGGACGGCTGAAGGGCACGCCATGCCGGCGAATGGGCAACTCCAGGAAGCGGTACGACGCGATGGCGATTGCAAAGGTCAGCGAAAAACGCAGCACGTGGAGCGCGAAGCCGTGCAGGTGCATCCGATCCGGCGTCAGGAACACGTTCACTGGCCAGTGCCACAGGTAAACGCCATAGCTGATGGTGCCGAGCCAGGTGAGCGGGCGAAACGCGAGCGCGCGCCCGACCAGGCTGCGATTGCCTGCCACGGCGCAGGCAATCAACGAAAGGCCTCCCAGCTCCGTCAACCAGAACCCGCCGTGGTACAGGAAGGCAGAGGTGCCGCGCAGCCGAAACCAGGCGAAGCCTAGACCGAGCAGCGCGAGCCCGCCGAGCACGTCCAGGCCGCGCGCGCGCGGCGCTGTGATGACGCTGCTCGGCGGGAGCAGCGTGGCGAGCGCCGCGCCGAGCAGGATGCCCGCCATGCGCGTATCCGTGCCCAGGTACACGCGCGTCGTATTCTGCGGATCGAAGAAGCGCACCATGGCGGCCATCGACAGCGCGCTCAGCACGAGCGAGACGCCGAGTAGCGTGCGACGACCGAAGCGGCGCAGCAGAACCATCACCAGCAGTGGCCACACCACGTAGAACTGCTCCTCGATGGACAGGCTCCAGGTGTGCTCGAGCGGTGACGGCGCCGCGAACAATTGCCAATAACTCTTCTGCTCGAAGATCGCCTGCCAATTGGCGACGTAGAGCAGCGCCGCGAGCGCTTGCTCGCGCACCGTTTTCAGCTCTTCCGTGCGCGCGAAGTAGCGGCCATAGATGGCGACGACGGGCATCAGCGAGAGCAAGGCAGGAAACAGCCGCCGCGCGCGTCTTACCCAGAAAGCGGACAGCGCGATGCCGCCGGTCTCGCGCTGCTCCGCCAAGAGCAGCGACGTGATCAGGTAGCCCGAGAGCACGAAGAAGAGATCGACGCCCAAGTAGCCGCCCGGTAGCGCGCCGTTCGCGTGAAACAGCAACACGCCCAGCAGCGCGAGGCCTCGCAACCCGTCCAGCGCGGGCAAGTGGCGCATGCGCGCCGGGGTCGAGGGTGAGCTCACGGCTCGGAACGTAACATCCAGCCTCCGCCGATTTTTCGAAAAATCAGCGCCTCGGTCTGGATTTTCCCTGAAAAACTGAGCTGCGGTTGGGAATCGAACCCACTCGAGCGCATTACGAAAGCGCGCGCCCTCCAAGGGGCCACAGCGAGAGCGGAAAGTGGAGGAGTCGAACCCCACACAAAAGTGCCGGACCGGCTAGCAACCGGCGACGCGCCCGCGCGCGTATCACTTTCCAAATAGCGAGAGGAAGGAGGAGGAGTCGAACCCCTGTGTTTTACCACCGCCGGTTTTCAAGACCGGTGTGCCACCACTGGCACTTCACCTTCCAGAGGCGCGAAGCCCGCTCTCGCGAGCGTTCACGCCAGGTCACGCACGAACCCGAGCCACTCTTCGGGCACATTGCCCCAATCGATGCGCGGGGAGACGTGCGGCAACGCGCGCGGACAATGCGGCTCCGTGAGGGGCCACATGCCGGCGTCGTCGCAGCTCAGATTGGCCTTGCGCGTATTGCAAGCCTTGCACGCCGTCACGATATTCGTCCACGACGTGTTGCCGCCCGCAGAGCGCGGCACGACGTGGTCGTACGACAACGCCGAGACCGAGAATTTGCCGCCGCAGTACTGGCAACGGTAGCCGTCTCGGAGGTACACGTTCAGCCGCGAGAAGCGGATGCCCCGCTTGCGCTGCGTGGGCATGCGCCGCAGCCGCATCACTGCTGGGACCTTCCAGACCACGGATGGCGAAGCGATCACGTCGTCGTATTCCACGACGACGTCGGCCGTGCCCTCGTAGCGCATCTTTACGGCGTCTTGCCAACGCAGCACTCTGAGCGGGAGGTACCAGGGAGAAAGAAGCAAGGTAGACGTGTGCATCGGAGTATCCTCTTTCGTGTTGCGTGGGTGTCCGTTCACCAGACGAGCGTTGGCTCCGAGATTCAATGGAGTAGGACGGCGGGGTGCACAGGGCGGGAGTCGAACCCGCAGATCTTCGTTTCTAAGACGAGTGTGTTTGCCGTTTCACCACCTGTGCGTAGTGCGAGATCTCGGTAACGCTCCGAGCGAAGCCGCCTTGTCGAGGCGGTGCCGTCGCTTGCTGGCTCATCTCGCAGGGTGCAGCACCAGGGAATCGAACCCTGCCGCGCGGCCTTATCAGAGCCGGCAGATCGCCCAGATCGTCGTGCTGCATGAACGTCGTGCGCCGCCCAGGTGCTGGCCCTGGCACGCCGTGGATATAAGCCTCGGCTGCTCACTGGAGCGCGGGGCGGGGTGCGCGCGCTCGGATTCGAACCGAGACTGTGCTCGTTTTGAGGGAGCTGCCTCTGCCGTTGGGCTACGCGCGCGTGGTGCTGGGCCCCGGTAATGCTCCGGGCAACTGCGGTTTGTAGGACCGCCGGCTTCGCTTGCTGCTCTCGCCCAGCATGGTTCCGGGTGCACGATTCGAACGTGCGTTGGCCACATTCAAAGTGTGGAGTCCTACCCTTGGACGACCCCGGAGTGGTGACACCCTGGCCAGAACCTTAAGGAACACCCGCTCGCCAAGTTCTGCGTTTTGGCGA
>OUNO010004906.1_pt1 | contig 11052 bp, 4 predicted proteins | sample 1779811 | NCBI WGS metagenome assembly OUNO01 (sample SAMEA3914804, study PRJEB12502) | metagenome | biome: forest; material: soil | place: Canada | collected 2010-06-25 | depth 0.3 m
CCACATCATTTCCCTGTTTGTTCATATAAGTATTTTTAAGCTGATCCAGTGTAGCGGTTTCTTCATCGGTTACACTGTCTACTGGAGATTTGTAAAGGTCTATTTTATTGAAAACGATGATGGTGGTTTTATTGGCCGCCTTAATTTCTGCGAGCGTGGTATTGACTACTTCGAAATGTTCTTCAAAAGAAGAATGTGAAACATCTACTACGTGAATTAATATATCAGCTTCACGCACTTCATCTAAGGTAGATTTAAAGCTCTCTATCAGGTTATGCGGAAGTTTTCGTATGAATCCTACTGTATCGGAAAGTAAGAAAGGAATGCCGTCATAAACTACTTTTCTCACGGTAGAATCTACGGTAGCAAAAAGTTTGTTTTCCGCAAATACATCAGATTTGGAAAGAAGGTTCATGATGGTAGATTTTCCTACGTTGGTATATCCAACCAGCGCGGCACGTACCACATTGCTTCGTGATTTTCTTCTGGTATGCGCTTGTTTTTCTATGATTTCAAGCTTGTCTTTTAACACAGATATTTTATCCTTGATAACACGCTTATCTGTCTCGATCTCCTTTTCCCCTGATCCACCGCGGGTTCCAGTACCTCCTCTTTGTCTTTCCAAGTGGGTCCACATATTGGTAAGCCGCGGAAGCAGGTATTGATAATGTGCCAGTTCTACCTGTACGCGTGCTTGTGTCGTTTGTGCCCTGAGCATAAATATTTCAAGGATGAGCAAACTTCTGTCGTATATCCTGCACTTCAGTTCTTTCTCAATATTTTTTAATTGTGAAGGTGAAAGATCATCATCAAAGCAGACGATGTCAATGGCTTGAGATTTTACAAAAGCGCCTACATCTTCCAGTTTACCTTTACCAATGAAAGTGCGCGTATCAGGTCTTTCAAGTTTTTGGGTAAATCTTTTTGCCGTCACGATGCCTGCTGTCTCTGCAAGAAAGGCGAGTTCATCTAAGTACTCTTCTGTTTTTTCAGCGGATTGTTTTTGGCTGACAAGGGCTACCAATACTGCCTTGAGTGGTTTTACTGAAGTGTCGTGTGTCTTTTGCTTCATTATTTTTTTAAAGAATCAACATAACCTGTTACTGCTTCGATCTCCTGCTCACTAAGTTGTCCTTTATATGGGGTCATCAACCCTTTTCCGTTGGTAATAATATTTACTTTTTCAGCATGAGTAAGCGTACTTACCGAAAGATCTTTCGCTCCGCCAACACCAAGCTTTCCATCCATGCCATGACAGGCGATGCAGACTATATTATAAATTTGTTGTCCGTTTTTTATAGCATTTTCTTTATTGGCAGAAAGAATGGTATCTGCATTGGTATTGGTTACTGCCATTTCATTCAGATTGATTCTCTCTTTTTTGAAAGTCAGGCTACCTGTTTCTGCTACGCCATATACATAAATGAAAGCGATGAGTAATATGACAGCCATCACTTTATTGCGTTTTTTGAATGCTATAATTCCAACCGGAATAGAAGCAAGAGCCACTAGTATTTTCACATAAAAATAAGTTTCTATTTTTGGGATTACTGTGAGCAAATAAGCGCCGGTCACCACCATCAGGGAGCCCAGCACCATGTCAGCGATTTTAGTTTTTGCCCTTACTTTATCCAGCAATTCATTTTTGTTGGCAAGAAGCAATATCGTTTTCACTGTGTACAACAATAAAAACAGGATGACAGAAGTGATGTGGAGATGTAAAAAACCTTTGGCCATGGGATTTAAATTTTGGTCAAAAATAAGGGATTAGCAACTAAAAAACTAATCTCTAAAATGGAAAGTAAAAAGCCTCCTGCATGAAGCAAGAGGCTTTTGATGATTCGGCTAAATCAGGAAACTAGTTTTTAATAAGCCTGATGATTTCACTTGTTTCGCTAAAAGAAATTCTTACGAAATAGATGCCACTTTGAAGAAGAGAAATGTCAATATTTTTTTCAGAAGAATTTCCTGATTGCACAATCAATGCTTTTCCATAGATATCAACTATTTCGACAGATGTAAATTCAGAATCTGGTTGTTCTGACCTCACAGTTACAGAGGTGTTTGCAGGATTAGGGAAAACACTTACTTGTGAAGATTGATATGCGCCTATGTATATTGAATGTGATATATACTTGGTCCCATTAATATCATATTCAACCAATCTATAGTAAGCGCCAGTTGCAGGAGCAGACCGGTCGATAAAAGAGTAATCGATGATAGATGTAGAATTTCCAGAAGCTTCCACTCTGCCGATTGATTGATAATTTCCATCGTCACCGGCTCTTTCTATCAGAAAATAATCGCTGTTTTTCTCAGAAGCGGTAGACCAGTTTAATTTGTTATAACCCAGATAACCTTTTCCTTCATAAGACAGTAATTCAATAGGAAGCCCTAGCGGACATCCACCTACGTAAGCCATCACAGGAATGCGGCCACAATTGTTTTGAGTGGAAATGGTCCAGTCATAGAAATGTGCATAGCGATTTGTAAAAGTAGCAGGGGTAGGCGAGAACGCTCCGTAAGTACTTTTTATGTATGCTGTATTACCATCTATATTATCATAATAGTTATAGGAAACGTTTGTTGGATGTTGTTCCAGCAAACCATTGAAACCTGCAGCAGGTGCCAATGCTTTGATTCTGTAAGTTCCGGGAACAACATTGGTGAATCCGACATAATAACGTACTCCCTGAAATAATCCGTCATAAGGTGGGCCATAAGAACCACCTACATTTACAATCTTCAATCCCGGCATAGCGGCCGAAGTTTGTTTGATAGTAGTTCCTGTGGCATCAGTCAGCTGAAAGGTGACAGCAGGCATAGTAGAGTTGTATAAACAGAACCATACGGTTACCGAATCTATGTTGATATTTCTTACTACCGTCCAATCTTGGGAATATACATTTCCAGCTGATACGCCCCATCCCGCCGTGATGCCATCATTGTTGAGTGTAAATGGATCAGGTGCAGTACCTCCATTGCAATCAGCAGGTAGTGGACCAGTTGGAGTAGGTTTGCCTAAAGATCCGTATTGTCTTGATTTATCCTGAACATAGTAAGTATAAGGACTTCCCGCAGATGTCAGTGTTCCAGTAGTGTAAGTATATGTGCCTGTTCCTCCCGTCAGTGGAGAACCAGCAGTAGCTACGTTGTACCAGTCATACTGTGAAGCAGGTCCCAGATTAGGTCCTGTGATAGAAAGGTTGACCGTACCGGAAGCGGGCATAATGCAATTGTCTTGCGGGGATATCAGGCTGGAAGAAACCCGAATGGTATCCATCATGCTGGTGCATCCTGCTTTGGTAGCAGTTACTCTGTAAAGCCCGGGTTTTCTGACATTGGCCAGAGTAGAGTTCGTTTCTCCAGCAATGATTTGTAAACTTCCATATACGTAGGAAGATGAAAAATCCCAAGTGAAGCTATAACCAGTAGTTACGTACAAACCAGAATTCAGAGTGATAGAAGTATTAGAACAAAGTGTTTTGTTGGCTCCTAAGTTAGGAGCTGCTGCGCCTGATTTTACATATATAGAATCAGACTGGCTGCATCCACCTGTAGTATCTACTTTAACTGTAAACCATCCTGGACCGAAAGGTGCAGGCGTAGTGGCATTTACTGTCAATGTATTGGCTGTGCTGCTTGCTGCTCCCTGAGAAACAGTATTTTTAAACCATTGAAAAGTACGGCCTGTGCCTATTGAAAGTCCTGAATTCAGAATTACTGTACCAGGTGTACCGCAGGTAGAAACAGTATCAGCAGTAAAAGCAGGAGCCTGGCAACGCGGAGGACAAGGTTTCCAGAAATTTCCTGTCATTACAAATAGAGTAATCACGCGCAAAGTATTTCCAAAATAATAAGACTGTGAAGAGCTGCAATCTGATCCAAAATTTCCTTGTTTTACAGCTTTTACTCTGCCGTACATGAAATCAAGGGTCGACTGATTATTGCCAGTATTGTCAACACCAATTGTGGCAGCTCCCCACATAGAAGTAAAGAATGCATCAGGAGATCCATTGGTACGGCCATTGTAAGCGCCATTCAGATCTACTGGTCCTCTCAGGTTATTAGCAGCTGTCAGGTTAGAAGTTTTTGTATAGATCCAAGTACTCAGCGGTTGGGTAAAATTTGTTCTTGCTGTGGCAGTTCCATTCCAAATATAATCTACTGCCATTCTCCATGGGTTTCTTCCTGCATCATATCCATGATCCAGGTTTGCAGGAGGGTTACATCCATTCATAGTTCCGGCACCATCTGACCAGTTGGAAACAAGTCCTGTTGTAGTATTTCTGTTTGCATTTAATAAAGTATAACTGGCATTTGGAACATTGGTAGTCCAGAAATTAGCTGGCGCAGCTGCATCAAATGGCTGCCATAGGCGCGTATATCCTGGAGACTGATAACTTGGGTTAAAGCAGTTGTTGCAACCCGAAATGAAACCATCTCCTGCAGAAGTAAGATACTGGGGAAGAGAACCGCAGCTAGAGCCGACGATTTCATACTGGCGGATCTTGGCGATCATATTCTGAGCTTCGGTTTTATAATTATAACTATAGGGTGCTGCTCCACCTGCAGGCCATTGGCATGCAGCCACTACGAGTGCCATAGCGACATCCATTTCAGAATCTGTAGCACCATTTGTTCCAAGCAAGGCAGTACCGCAGGAAGATGCTCCGCCATCATTGATTTTCCAGTTCATAAAACCTCTGGCATTCAATCTTGATTGATAGTATTTATACAAACCATTGAAAAGAGGCTGATCGGCAGCATATGCTGCGAGCAGCATTCCATAACCGATACCTTCAGACACAGTATTGCTAGCATCGTCAAAACGTATCCGGTATTGTACAGGAGAGCCTCCGCATGAATAAGCGTAACAAGCTTTCCATTCAACATAAGCAAGATAAGCATCCTGAGATTTTCCGTATAAATTAGAAGCAGGTGTATATGCTCCTGTTGGAAGATTGCTTGGTATTAAGCCATATGGATAAGGCGATGCCGATTGTTGAATTTTGGATCCGAATGGCCAGGCTGCTCCGGAAGGAGTATTGACCTGCGCTGTCGAATTATCAATCATTCCAATAGACAATAGAATAGCCGCGACTAAATAAGATAATTTTTTAAACATAATTCCCCCGAATTTTTATTTTTTAAAACTAAAAAATGATTTTGTTCCCGTTGAATATCAAAGTTAATTAATATTATTATGTTTTCCGAACGGGTAATATAAAGTTAATCTAATAAATATCTGATTAATAGATATTTGTCTGGCATTTTGGCAAAACATTACCAATAAAAGGGTACTAAATAAATTGTACTCAATTAACAATCAATGGGATGAATGGAGTAGTCTTAATGATAATTAGCGGCTGGCTGCCATTGATTAACCAAAAAATAGTTATAGTAAAAAGAAAAAGGGAACACGTGCTGTTCCCTTTTTTCCTTCATCAAGTTAAATAAAAGCTATTGTTTCACAATTCTGAAATTCTGTACAGAACCTTGTAAAAATATTTGTACCAGATAAACACCAGTTCCAAGAGTACTTCCTAAGGATATTTTCTCATTAGAATTACCTGAAACCTGGTAAACAGTTCTTCCTGTCAGGTCCATCACTTTAATATCAGCTTTTTCGCTGATCAGACTTGAAATGATCAAATCTGTTTCTGTAGTGAAAGGATTTGGAGCTACCGATACCGTGATTGGATTATCATTACTTACAGCGATGACATTGCTATAAGTGAGTGTTCCATCAAAATCATATTGCGCAAGTCTGTATAAGATTTTGCCAAAAGATACTTCTTCGTCTGTAAAAGAATATACAGTAGCGCCATTGGTATTTCCGGCTCCTTTTACTTGTCCGATCGCAATAAATTCTGAGCCATTTACGGAGCGCTCCACGTTGAAATAATCGTTGTTTTGTTCTGATGCAGTAGACCATGAAAGCAATACATTGTCTTTGTTGTTGACTGCATAGAAGTTAATAAGATTTACAGGAGCTGGGGCTGAACAGCCTGCTGCTACCGTGACTACCACAGGAAGTCTGTTGCAGGCAGCGCCTGTAGAGATGTTCCAGTTATAGAAATAATTGTATGTACTTGCTCCTCCAGGTCCTCCGGCGATACCGGTAATAGAAACTACACTTCCTGTAGAATTATAAGGATAAGCAGAAGTACCATTGCTCCACAATGGATCGCCGATGTTAGAAACGCTGCTAATTCTCATTCTTAAACTAGGGCCCCATGAAGAGAGAATATTAAAACCTGTAAAAGGAAAAGTAATCAGTTGATCACTCATCGCAGTGGTAACAGCTACAGGATTTGAAGTAAAAGTCTGAGCTGGTACTAAAGGATTTCCGCTTCCGTCAACAATTTCAAGTGTTACCGTGGCACTGTTAGAAGAATATACTTTAAATGGAATTTGAAGGGAGTTAATGCTAAAGTTCTGATTCGCAGTAAAAGCTAATTGATAAGCAGTACTAGGCGCATAATCCGTACTTGCTCCTATGAGTACCGTAGGACCAACGTTTGTATTGATAGCGCTCATGTCCTGTACATAATAAGTAGTAGTAGCAGTAGCATGAACGGTGATAGCAGTGGTATTGCTGGCAGAACCACTCACCACTGTTGCCAGCGTAGAACCAGCTGCGGTAGTATACCAATTGTAATTAGTGCCATTTAAAGGAGCCGTTATAGAAAGGCCAACATTTCCTGCAGTAGAAATACAGGCATCTACAGGTGTCGGCATATTTGAGGTAATCACAATATCATCGGCAGTACTGCTGCATCCGCTGATGCTTGCCGTAAGTTTATATCTTCCTGCTTTTCTGACATTGCTCAGTGTGGTAGTCGTTTGTCCTGTGATGTTTGAATAAGTGGTTCCACCTGTATAATCTACCGCCCATTGCCAGGTAGTAGTACCAGGGAAAGAAGCAGCGTTGCTAGGTGTCAGATCATAAAAAGTTGTCGAGCACAAAGCTGCCGGATCAGGACCTAGACTTGGTGTTGGCAAGGTAGAAGAAATAACGATGGTATCATTGTGTGTACAGCCGGTAGAATCTCTTATCACTACATAAGTACCAGCACCCATGGCAGCAGTAACAGAAAGTGTTTTTGCTGTTGCACTGGCGCTTGTTATCGTGGTAGGACTTGGTGTCGTTCTTTTCCAGGTAAAAGTAACATTGGTAGCCGTATTGGTATTTGAATTCAATGTTACAGGAAATCCGCTTCCACAAGTACTTACATCAGCCCCTAAATTTGGTTTTGAGCAAGAAACCGGATTCGGAGGATTACATGGGTTCCAGAAGTTACCGGTAGCAAAGAATATAGAAATTGTTCTTAATGTATTTCCAAAATATCCGGAAGGATTGGCTGTTCCTGCGCCTGCATCTACAGTTCCCAGAAGCTGGGTATACATGTTATTGATGTGCGTCTGTGTACCTGAGGTAGAACCAAAAGTACCAGCAGCGAGCATGGAAACGAAAGTTGCATTGTGTGTTCCTGTTGGGTTATTGGTAGCAGGTACTACTGGTCCTCCTACATTTGCAGGGCCTGCAGCAAGTGTACTGGCTGCTACATTGTTGCAGATAGTCTGGGCAGAAGCATTGCCATACCAGGCAGAATATACGGCCATTCTCCATGGACCGCGACTGGCATCGTATCCCCATCCGCTTACACCACCATTACAAGTATTGACTGCCCCGGCTGGAGAAGACCAGTCAGTGACCAGGCCTTTAGAACTCACATTGGCATTGACAAGAGTCATGGCTACACTTTCCACGGTAGACCAAGACGCAGTTACAGCCGTGCCACTTAGATAAGCAGTATTTGCCCAGCATTTATAATAAGCAGGAGCCATGTAACCAGGGTTCCTGCAGGTATTTCCGCTGCTGTTGCAGTTGATCCAGCCGTCGCCGTTGGAGATCTGAAAATTAGGACTCGTATTTTTATCAACTTCACATTTGTTAATGGCTTTAACAAGTTTCGTAGCTTCAGTAGCATAGCTATAACTGCCATAGGCCGCGCCAGAAGTTCCCCATTGATAATCTGCTATGACCAGCCCCATGGCAGCATCTTCATCCGCATCCGTTGCTCCGTTTGTGCCACTGGCGCCTGAACAGCCGCCGATTTTCCAGTTCATCAGACCATTTCCATTTGAATTGGCTTGATAATATTTATATAAACCATCAAATAATGCCTGGTCGCCGGCATAGGCAGCCAATAACATACCGTATCCGATACCTTCAGAAACGGTCTGGGAAGGGTCATCAAATTTTACTCTGTATTGAACAGGAGTACCACCACAGTTGGCTACATACTGGGATTTCCAGGTATTATAGGCCGTAGTAGCATCAGTTGCTCCTGTATTGGTAGGGAGAACAGTAGTATTGGGATAAGAAGAATTGCTGTTTAATGGCACCGTCGGTGCCGGGGTATTGATTTGTCCAACTACACTAAAAGCAGATAGTAGGAAACACCCTAATAATACTTTATAAAACCCGTCAACTCTCATAATCTTCGATGCAATATTAAACATTATATTTCAATGATTTTTTATCAATATTCTGGTACTATTACTAATATACCTTTGCTTCTGTTTTTTTCCTAATTTTTGCAGAACTTTCTCAGTATAAAATTTTAATATTCAGTGTTTTAAGTAGTTATAATCATATTTACAATAACCCCAAAAAAGGTTATTTTTTCTATAACATTCTGTTTAATAAAAGTTTAAACAGCTTTGTCACTACATAAGTATTAATACTAGTCACTGAATAATAGTAATCCGGTTAAATCAAAAAAAATTCTTTTTATAAGAACATTTGCGATCTATGGATTTATATACGAAGAATTTTGGATGTAAGATTTCTATAAAAAATAATAAGACTTAAAAGCCTATTTGAGAAACTGATATACTAGGAAACTCGACAAATAAGCCAGTACCGTCATATAAACAAATTGCAAGGCTGGCCATTTCCAGCTTTTGGTTTCTCTGTATACAACCGCAATGGTGCTCATACATTGCATAGCAAAAAGATAAAATATTAACAGAGAGAAAGATACAGCTATATTATAAAGCGGTTTGCCGGTTTCAGGATTAGGCTCTTCACGCATTCTCTGTATGACGGTGGATTCTTCCTCGGATTTATCACCTACACTGTAAATGGTAGCCATGGTGCCAATAAATACTTCTCTGGCTGCAAAGGAAGTAATCAAAGCTATTCCTATTTTCCAGTCAAAACCCAGCGGTTTGATGGTGGGCTCAATAAATCTACCGAAATGTCCTGCATAAGACTGTTCCAGTTTCCTGGCCGTAATGAGGTTGTCTGTTTCTTCCTGATTAAGGTGCCTGATTTTTGCTTCCTGCTTGGCTATGCTTCCAGCACTTTCCATTTTGGCTTTTGGTCCGTAAGTAGCCAGTACCCATAATATGACAGAAATGGCAATGATTACTTTTCCGGCTTCAAAAACAAAAGCTTTGATTTTTTCTACGATAGTAATGCCTACGTTTCTCCACCTTGGAACTTTATAAGTAGGAAATTCCATAATAAAGAAACTGGTTTCTTTAGATTTTAAAATCTTCGTAAGTACTGCCGCAGAAAATAAAGCAGATAGAAAACCCAGCAAATAAAAACCCATGAGTACGAGTCCTTGTAGGTTCAGAAAGCCAAAGATATAATCCTGCGGAACCACCAAAGCGATCAATACCGTAAATACAGGGATTCGGGCAGAACAGCTCATCAAGGGAGTTACAAATATGGTGACTATTCTTTCTTTCCAGTTGTCGATATTTCTGGTAGCCATAATGGCTGGCACAGCGCAGGCCACGCCGGAAATAAGGGGAACGACACTTCTTCCGTTGAGCCCAAACTGGCGCATGATTTTGTCCATCAGAAACATGACCCTGCTCATATAACCCGACTCTTCCAGGATGGCAATGAAAGCAAAAAGTATAGCGATCTGAGGTACGAATATCAAGACGCCGCCTAAGCCGGCAATGAGTCCTTCGGTAAGCAAATTCACCAAAGGACCTTCCGGCAGAATTTCATGCAAGTATCCGTTTAGTCCCGCAATGCCTGAATCTATAAGGTCCATAGGCACAGAGGCCCAAGAAAATACGGCTTGGAAAAGAACAAAAAGCAAGAAAAAGAAAATCAGATAGCCGAATACTTTATGAGTTAGAATCTTATCAAGCTGGTAACTTAATCTTTTCTTTCCTTCAGAACTTTTAGTAACAATTACCCTGGATAAAATATCATGAATGACTTCATATCTGGTAATGGTTTCTTTGGATTGAAGCAGTGAACTATCGAAATTATATTTGTTATTTATTTCTTCAATTTTTCTTTTTTCAGAATCGCTTAAGCTGTTGATGTCTTTGTAGCGATGAGCCATCTGAAGGGCGATATAAGAATTGCTGATCTTGAAGTTTTCCTTAATTTCTTTGATCACTTCAGGAGCAAAGTCGGAAAAATTAAGATAGCTTTCCGGCATGTTATGAATGGGGCAGGCAATGGCTGCTTTCAGCAGGTCGATGCCTTTCCCGATGCGGGCATTGATGGAAACAATAGGAACACCTAATTCCTTCCTCAACTGATCTATATTAATACTGATGCCAGAGCGGTCAGCTACATCGAGCATATTCAAGGCAAGAATTACCGGAAAACCAAGATCCCGGATCTGTGTAAAAAGCAATAAGTTTCTTTTCAGATTGGATACATCTACTACCACAATAAGAAAATCAGGATAATTAATATCGTTTGGAGAATTTAGAAAATCAAATACGATTTGTTCATCCAGAGATTTTGGATATAAACTGTATGTGCCCGGAAGGTCAATGATTTCGGCAGCAAGCTGAGGGGTTATTTTTGAAAGTCCCGTTTTCTTGTCTACCGTTACACCCGGAAAATTTCCTATTTTTTGATTAAGTCCTGTGAGTTGATTGAAAAGAGATGATTTGCCGGAATTCGGATTTCCGAGTAGTGCAATTTTAAGGATCTTCCGGTTGCCCATCTTTTAGTTAGAATAATAAAAAGCCAGTCATCACCAGCTATTTCAG
>OUNO010000003.1_pt1 | contig 11035 bp, 5 predicted proteins | sample 1779811 | NCBI WGS metagenome assembly OUNO01 (sample SAMEA3914804, study PRJEB12502) | metagenome | biome: forest; material: soil | place: Canada | collected 2010-06-25 | depth 0.3 m
TTCGCCGACATCGGATTCAAGAACATGATCGGTCCGCAGGTCTATCCCGAATTCAGCTATCTCATGCCGAATCGCCAGACGATCTTCACCTACTTCAAATACTCGCCCGTGTTTGTTTCCGCCTCGTCCCTCGATCTGGCGAATAACCGCGAGATTGCAACCGGGGTGTATTACTCATTCCCGGTACTCGTGAAAAACCGGCTTTCAATTGGATTTGATTTCTCGAAACTTGATCTGGCTGTGAGCGGATTGACGTCAAATACGACAACTTATTCATTGTCAGTCGGCATCGCTTACTAAGCACCCGAAAATGCCTAAGGCGTAATCGTCAGAACTGCCGAACTCGTACCATCGGTCGCTTTAATCGTCGCACCAGTAAAGTTCCAAGTCGGAACATAGGTTGACAGCGCTGGATACAAGGCTCCTCCTCCGGAGAGAAGCGAGTATGTGTAAGACCCTGTCCCACCTGACGGACTCAAAGTCACTTGAGGGTGGTACGCAAAGAATTCAATCTGATAATAAGCCGTAGCAGGACTCCCTGCCCCTCCGTAGACCATCACTCTGCCATCAGCGAGCAACGCCACCGCAGTATTCAGTCGTGGAACATGCAATGCTCCAGTCGCAGTCCAGGTATCGGAGCCCGGATCATAGAGCTCACCTGCGGGAACAGCGTGGTTGGTACCATCCACTCCTCCGACAACCAGAACTTTACCAGAAGGGAGCATGACCATTTTGTGCTGGTCCCGCGTGGAATTCATGGAGGCCGCGGCAGTAAAACTGCCTGTGCCGGAATCGTAAATCTCGGAGTTTGAAAGAACAGCATAAGAAGCGTCGTATCCTCCCGAGATCAGAACTTTGGTCCCGGAAAGAGCTACTGCTTCCCCATAGTAGTGCGCATTGATCATGGTGCCCGTCGCAGTCGCGTTGCCCGTGAAGGGGTCATACAGTTCCGCAACCGCAGAAGAAGCAGATCCGTCATGACCTCCCATGATCAGGACCTTGCCCGAAGCGAGCAAGACCGCTGAATGATAAGCGTGAGGGGTACTCATGTGCCCCACCGTTGTCCAGTGATTCACGCTGCCATCATAAATTTCGATGGAATCGAGCGTCGTCGAACTTGCATCGATCCCTCCTGCCATCATGACGATCTCCGCCTGCAGCCAGGTCGCCGTAGCAGAGGCACGAGGAGTCCCCAGAGGCCCGGTGGAACTCCAAGTGTTGGTGGCAGGGTTATAGATCTCGGCGGTTGCCGCCTGATTGTTCCCACCGACAATCATGATTTTTCCCGATCCAAGTACAACGGCTTTGGGAAACATCTGAGTCGTCGCCATCGTGCCCGCCGGACTAAAGGTGTTCGTGGCCGGATCATACAACTGGGCGGCCGTAAGATAAGTCTGCGTTGCATCTTCTCCACCCGCGATCAGGATTTTGCCTGAAGGAAGTGGAACGGTCACGTGACCATAGCGTTGCTTGGAGGCAGGCATGTAAGAGCTCCAGGAGTTCGTTCCCGGATCGTAGGTCTCACAACTCGGGGTGTAACCGAGAGGTGCCATTCCGGTCGCTACGAAAACTTTTCCCGAAGGAAGGAGAGCTGTGACGTGATTCACTCTTGGGATCGCAAGAGATCCGGCGGAACTCCAGGTTCCGGCACCGGGATCATAGATTTCAGCACTTCCCCGAAAAGTAGTAGTTCCACCACCCGCTGCAACTAGGACTTTGCCTGAAGCAAGAGTCACGACACTCGGCTGAGTCCGGACATCCGTGAGAGAACCGGTTGGACTCCAAGTGCCGGAATCATAAACTTCAGCACTCCCGATCAGACTGAAAGAATCATCTATACCCGCCATGACGAGCGCTTTTCCGCCGGAAAGAGCTGCAAGACCGTGTTCAATACGCGTTGCCCCCATGCTTCCCGTTGCAGTCCAGCTATTTCCGGTGGGATCATAAAGTTCCGCACTCGAAAGGTGAGTGTAAGAGGAGTCCTGTCCACCTGTGACTAAAACCTTACCTGTCGAAAGAAGAACAGCAGCATGTATGCTCCTCCCGGCCGTCATGGATCCCGCAGAACTCCAGGAGTTGTTGGTCTCATCATAAAGGTACGCACTCGAGAGCGCATTATAAGAACCATCCACACCGCCTGCGATGAGGACCTTGCCCGAGTTCAATAAAATTGCGATGTGATTCATTCGCGCGGTCGGAACGCTGCCTGCAGAACTCCACGTATCGGTGACCGGATCATAGAGTTCAGCACTCGCGAGTGGTGAATAGGAATTATCCGCGCCTGCGACGACGAGCACTTTTCCCGACTGCAAAGTCGTTACGGTAGGCTGGCTGCGTGCGGTGACCATGGATGCAGCAGCACTCCACGTGCTCGTTGCCGGATCGTACAACTCAGCACTCGCATAAGTATTCGGGCTTGCAGCTCCTCCCACAACGAGGACCTTGCCTGAAAGAAGAACGGCAGCCCCGGCAGTACTTCTCTGTTGCGCCATATGCCGGTGAAGCGTGTCGTAGGGATCTGTTTGCAAAGTGAATCCGGGACCAAAAGCTGAAGCAACTTGTGCGGGCGAAAATGCGACTCGCGTGGTGGTGACGTCTCGACCGGTTCCACTTCCTCTGCCAATCAATCCACTCAGATTCGCAACTTTGACATTGAGACATCCGGAAAGACAAACGGCCATAAAAATGGATAAGGAGATCTTTAAACGATCCATAAGGAAGGCCCCTAACCTTCCTCTTTATTATCAAATAATTGACAATTTTAGTCAACAATTTACACGGAAACCGTTGCTTCATAATAAGTCAATCTTAACAATAGTTTACATCAGTCACAGATCAAGGCGTGAGAGTTAAAATCGCAGAACTCGCCCCCCCCGTACTCGTCGCCTTGATCGTGGCGCCGCTAAAGGTGTACGACGGCACATAAGTCGAAATAGCCGGATACAAGGTGCCCCCACCCGAAAGAAGATTGTAGGTATAAGGGGCGGTCCCGCCCGTCGGACTCAAGGTCACTTGCGGAAAGTAAGAAAAGAACTCGACTTGATAGAGAGCTGAAGGCGGATTCGCCGCTCCTCCGTAAATCATCACTCTTCCATCCAAGAGTAAAACTCCGGGGGTATTCAATCTCGGCGCATTGAGTGCACCGGTTGCAGTCCAGGTGTTTGAGGTCGGGTCATAGAGATCGCCTGTGAGCGAGGCTTGGTTCGAACTGTTGGTTCCTCCGACCAGTAAAACCTGGCCGGACGGGAGCATGAACGATTTATGCTGAACTCTTTCAGAACTCATCGCACCTCCGGCACTGAAAGTACCGGCGCCGACGTCATAAATTTCAGAAGTTGAAAGAACGCTCCAAGAGCCATCGTATCCGCCCGTGATCAGAATCTTGGTTCCAGAAAGTGGCACTGCATCTGCATAACTGCGTGCACCCGGCATGGAGCCCGTCGGAGTCCAGGTGTCCATCACCGGATCATACAATTCCGCACTGGAGACAGCGGAACTCGAATCAACCCCACCCAAAACCAGAACTTTGCCCGAAGTACTTAACAATGCCGCCGCATGATTCGTGCGTACACTGTTCAAGGATGCCGCTGCAGACCAGGTGTTGGTGTTCGGATCATAAAGCTCCACAGCATCGGTCACGGCATAACTCGCATCGCTTCCTCCCGCCACCAGGACCTTGCCCGAGTTAAGCAAAACTGCTGTCGTTGCAGTCCGGGGAGTGACCATTGCACCCGTGGCGCTCCAGGTATTGGAAACGGGGTCATAAACTTCCGCAGTAGCCGCGGTATTTCCGCCCAACATCAAAACCTTGCCGGACGAGAGCGTAATCGCAATACCAAAGAACTGGCTCATGACCATGGGGCCGGTCGGAGTCCAGACTCCTATCGTCGGATCGTACACCTGCGCGGACGTCACGTAGTTCATCAATCCGTCTTGTCCTCCCGCACTCAGAATTTTACCTGAGAGAAGACGAGCAAGCACGTGGCCATAGCGTTGAGGAACGGTAGGCTGATACGAACTCCAGGAGTTCGCACTCGGGTCATAAACTTCGGCAGTCGCGGTGTAGCCCAGAGGCGCCATTCCGGTCGCGAGCAAAACTTTCCCGGAAGCGAGAAGAACCGTCACATGATTTTGCCGTGGGATGGTGAGAGATCCAGCCGAGCTCCAAGTCCCGGCAGTTGGATCATAGATTTCCGCACTCGAACGCCACGCTGAAGAACTACCACCGGCCGCGACCAGAACCTTGCCCGACGCAAGCGTCACGATACTAGTCTGAGTCCGGTCTTCAGTGAGAGATCCGGTTGGAGTCCACGTACCCGAGCTGTACACTTCCGCACTCGCGAGGGAGTTCGAACCCGAGGCATCCATTCCCGCCACTGCCAATGCTTTTCCGTTGGCAAGAGCCGCCAGACCAAAATTCAACCTTGTCGCTCCCATGCTTCCGGCAGAACTCCAGGAGTTACCAACGGGATCATAAAGCTCCGCACTCGAAAGATGAGTGTAAGAAGAGTCCTGTCCGCCCGCGACCAAAACTTTTCCGGTCGAAAGAAGAACGGCAGACTGCATGGTTCTCCCGTTCGCGAGCGAACCCGCCGGGGCCCAGCTGTTGCCAGTCGGATCATAAAGCCAGGCACTCGTGAGCGAGTTGTAAGACACGTCCATGCCGCCCACGATGAGAACCTTTCCTGAATTCAGCAAAACTGCCGAATGCCACTGGCGGCCAGTGCCAATGTTTCCAGCGGGACTCCAGGCATTGGTCGCAGGATCATAAAGTTCAGCGCTCGTCAGCGGAGTATTCGAACTATCCACCCCCCCCACGACCAGGACTTTGCCTGAAAGTAAAGTGGTGGCCGTATGCATGGAGCGCGCGGTAGTGAGAGATGCAGCCGCACTCCAGGAACTGGTCGCCGGATCGTAAAGCTCCGCGCTTCCGAAAGTATCCGGGTTAGCAGCCCCTCCAACCACCAGAACTTTACCTGAAGAAAGAAGACTGCCCGCTGCCGTACTTCTGGCTTGAGCGAGATGTCGGTGAAGCGTGTCGTATGAATCCGGATTCAGAGTAAATCCAGGCAGGCGACTTAAAGTCATTTGAGCGGGAGAAAAAGAAACGGGTGGGACAACCCGTCTGCCATTATCACCACCGCCAATCACAGGCAAAAATCCAACCTTGACCACGAGACAGCCTGAAAGACAGGCGCTTGCGACAAGCGCGAGGGCGATGTAAAAACTCAGGGCTTTGACTTTCATTTGTGAGATCACAAGCCCCCCTCTCTAAGGATCAACGGTTAAAATTGCAGAACTCGAACCATCAGAACTGGTGGCCTTGATCGTGGCACCCCCACTGAGGTCATAAGTCGGAACGAAGAGCGAAATCGCCTGGTACAGAGTCCCGTCGCCCGAAAGCAGGGAATAAGTGTAAGGCCCCACCCCGCCGGTCGGACTCAAGGTCACCGATGGTCGGAACGAAAAAAACTCAACTTGATAGAGAGCCGCCGGAGGAGAACCAGAGCCGCCGTAGTACATCATCCGGCCATCCGCGAGCAAAGTAGACACTGTATTGTAACGAAGGCTCAACGGCGCCCCCGTCGTCGCCCAGGTCCCTGCACCCGGAGTATAAAGTTCGGCGACAGTACTGGGGGCTCCTGTCGAGTCAGTTCCATACGCTACGAGAATCTGGCCATTCGAAAGCTTGGTCGCCTGGTAGTTTTCATGCGCAGCACTCATCGAACCGGTGAAACTCCAAGAGTCCGAAAGCGCATCATAAATTTCAGCGGTCGCGGTTGGAACAGAAGTGATGTCGTATCCACCCATGATCAGGACTTTCGTTCCGGAAAGAGGAATCGCCACCGCGCTATCATGCCCGATTGCAAGAGTTCCGGCTGGAGTCCAGCTGTCAGCCAACGGATCATACAACTCCGTACTCGCCATGCTTCCGCTTCCGTTTTCGCCACTCATGACGAGAACATTGCCTGAAGTGGAAAGCAAAGCGATGGAATGGTGAGAGCGCGCGATGTTCATCGACGCAGCAGCAGTCCAGGAGTTGGCTCCCGGATCATAAATTTCCGCACTGGTAAGCGGGGTGGAAGTCACATCCAGACCTCCGGTCATCAATACTTTTCCCGAAGGAAGCAAAACAATCACGGTGCCCGAGCGAGGTGTGACCAAAGCGCCGGTTGTGCTCCAGGTATTCGTGGCTGGATCATAAAGGTCTCCCACGGTCGCGGCACTGTTTCCACCGACCACGAGCACTTTTCCCGAAGGAAGCAAAATCGAAGCTGGATAAAGCTGCGCATCGTTCATGGTTCCTGCAGCACTCCACGTGTTCGTCGCCGGATCGTACAGTTTCGCATCCAGAACATTCTGCATGGCCAGGTTTCCACCGCCCGCACTGAGAACCTTGCCGGATGGGAGTGTCACGAGAGCGTGACCATAACTTCGAGGCGAAGCAGGCTGCTTCGAGCTCCAGGAGTTTGAAGCCGGATCATAAATTTCAGCAGTGTCGGTATAACCGAGTGGCGCCATTCCGGTGGCAACCAGAACCTTTCCGGAAAGAAGAACTGTACTCGGGTAATTCTGTCGTGGAATGACAAGTGATCCGGCTGGACTCCAGGAGTCCAGAACAGGGTCATAGATTTCAGCAGAACCAATTGCAAAGACCGGCCCCACCCCTCCTCCTGCTGCAACCAGAACCTTGCCCGACGAAAGAGCGGCCACCGTACCCAAACCGTGGGGTTCAATGGTGCTCGCTACAGGAGTCCAAGTGCCGCCTGCCATGATATCAAAAATCTCCACGCTCGACTGGGGCGTCGTGGAAGCATCATACCCACCCACGGCCAATGCCTTCCCGTCCCCCAGGGAAACCAGACCAAACCAGATCCGTGTCGTGTTCATGTCATGCATCGAGTACCAATGATCGGCACCCGGATCATAGAGTACGGAACTCGGTGTTTGAGTGTAGGATGCATCGTATCCACCTGCGACCAGAACCGTCTGCGTATCCAGAACAACGCCTTTGGACTCTGACCGCGGAGCCGGCAAGGAAGCCGCGAGCGTCCAGGAGTTGGATGCAGGATCGTAAAGCTCAGAACTAGCGAGGACAGTGGAAGTGCTATCAGAACCTCCCGTCACCAACACCTTCCCCGTCACCAGTACGAGGGCGACGTGTCGGCTTCTTGCAGTAAAGAGCACTCCGGCAGAACTCCAGCTATTCGTGTCCGGATCGTAAATTTCAGCGTTCCCCACTGGATTGTTGGAGGCATCCACTCCACCGGTCACGAGAACCTTTCCCGAAGGAAGAACTACTGCGGAATGGTTTGAGCGTGCGAATGCCATGTCCGGTCCCGGACTCCACTGACTGGTGGCAGGATCAAAAATTTCCGTACTCGCATATGCAGTGGAAGCAAACCCTCCTGTAACCAATACTTTTCCCGAAGGAAGGGTACTCGCTGTTGCAGCCCCTCTTCCGTGAGAAAGGTGTTGATGAAGATCATCGAACGGCTCCGGATTTGCAGAGAAGCCTGGAGTGAGAGTTGAGCTAGTGTGATCCGGTGAAAAGGAAACGGGTGCGGATCTCTGTTGATGATTGCCATTGCCCTCACCGATTCCAAAGACAGACAAGTGCCCCACCCGAACGTTAAGACATCCGGAGAGAATGAGGCTTGCTGCCATCGCCAAGGCGATGTGGAAACGGGCTTTGCCCTGTGGTTTCGAGATCATAGACATCTGATTTAATTATCAATTAATTGACAATTTCGGTCAACTAAATTGAATCAATTTAAAAATAGATGATAATTGATTGATTTCAATGTTTTATTCTTTAAACAACCATGAAAACTTTCGACCGATAGGGATCGAGAAACCTTACGGCTGAAGGGTCAGGGTCGTGCGATCGCCGTCGGCGGAAGACACCTGAATGCTTGCCCCGGAAAAATTATAAGCCGGAACATAGGTCGAAATCGCGGGATACAAAGTTCCCCCACCCGACAGGATGGAGTACTGGTACGGAGCAACTCCGCCGACCGGACTCAAGGTCACAGATGAATACCAGGAGAAAAATTCAACCTGATAGACTGTGCCCGTAGAAGAAGCGCCTCCATACATCATCGCCCGGCCATCCTGTAACAGAGTGATGGCGGCGTTGGTGCGAAGAGCATTCATTGTTCCGGTCAAAGTCCAGGTATTCGCTCCCGGATCGTAGACCTCTCCTGTAGAAAGGGCCAGACCACCCGGATCTATTCCAGCAACGACCAGAACCTGGCCGGATGGAAGAACCACTGCAGAGTGCCTCGTCCGCTCGGTATGAAGCGAAGCCACCGTCGTCCATGTACCGGAACCGGAATCGTAAACTTCCGCATCCAAAATCACCTGATAGGAGGCATTGTACCCACCTGCAACCAGAACTTTCGAGCCTGAAAATGCAACAGCGGTCGCAGTGATATGCGAAATGGACATGCTGCCAGTCAAAGTCCAGCTGTCTGCGCCGGGATCATAGAGTTCGGAAGTAAGGACTCCGCCGCTTCCATTATCGCCTCCCAAAGCAAGCACCTGCCCCGTATCTGGAATCAGTACCGCCTCATGACTGGAACGGTTCGAATTCATGGAAGCAGCTGCAGTCCACGTATTGGTGGCAGGATTGTAAATCTCCGCGCTCGAAGTCGAACCCGGTGCATTTCCACCGGCAAGCAGCACTTTTCCCGAAGGAAGCAGTGTCGCGGTTGCAAATCTCCGTGAATGGACTAACGCTCCGGTCACACTCCAGGAGTTCGTGGACGGATCATAAAGTTCAGCCACCGTTGCAGCAGCATTTCCCGCCACGACCAGAACTTTTCCATTTTGAAGCACGACTGAAGAAGCCTGAACCTGAGTCTCACTCATGTTTCCGGCAGAGCTCCAGGAAACCGTAGCCGGATCATAAAGCCATGCATCGGTGACATTGGTCCCACTCTCGTTCGCGCCTCCTGCAATCAGGACCTTTCCGGAAGAAAGCGTGACCATCACGTGATTCGAGCGACGTTTCGAAGCGGAACTGAAGGATGACCACGCATCTCCGGTCGGATCATAAACTTCAGACGAGGTTGTGTATCCGGTTGATGTTTCCATCCCGCCTGCAACCAGGACCTTCCCGGAAGCAAGAACGGCAGTCACATGGTTGATCCTTGCGTGCGCCAGAGTTCCGGCTGCACTGAAAGTACCGGTGGCTGGATCAAAAAGTTCAGCGCTTTTTACTGCGTACAATGCCGCTGATCCGCCCGCAGCAATCAAAACCTTGCCGGAAGAAAGAAGCTCCACTGAGGGAATCAAGCGCCCTGTAATCAGAGTACCCGTCGTCGCAGTCCAGGAGTTCGAACCTGAATCATAAACTTCGGCAGTATTCAGGAATGCAAACGTGTGATCGTATCCTCCCACCACAAGAGCCTTTCCTCCGCCGATGGACGCCATGCTGTGAAAATACCGCGCAGTCACCATTGCACCGGTATACGACCAGGAGTTGAGAAGTGGATCGTAAACTTCCGCACTGGAGAGAAGGGTGGATGAAGCATTCATCCCTCCGGCGACCAGGACTTTACCATTGGAAAGCAACGCAAATGCGGCTTGAGACCTCGGGGTTTGCAGAGAGGCGCCAACGCTCCAGCTATTTGCATCCGGGTCGTAAAGCCAGGTGACCGCGTAACGCGTATTGGAAGCATTATATCCTCCAACCACAAGCACCTTTCCCGTACTCAACAAAATTGCAGCGTGATCACTCCGGACGGCAGGCATGGAAGCAGCCGGACTCCAGGAGTTGGTCGCAGGATCGTAAATTTCAGCGCTACTGAGTGTGGTGAAAGAATCGTCGATTCCACCGGTCACCAGAATTTTTCCGGAAGGAAGAACCGTGGCCGCGTGTCCTCCACGAGCGGCAGACATGGCAGGGCCCGCACTCCAGGTGGCGGTGGTCGGATCAAAAATTTCCACGCCGGATATCTGTGTCCCTTCTTCACCGCCCGTAACCAAAACCTTTCCCGAAGACAGAACACTCGCCGTAGCATGCGTTCTGAATTGAGCAAGGTGCTCGTGCAGGGCATCGTAGGGATCCTGATCCAGAGTAAACGCAGGCGTCCGGTTCAAAGTCATTTGCGCGGGAGAAAAGGAAACCCCGGAGCTCACGAGTCTTTTGTTTCCACTGCCACTTGAAAGCAGTCCTTCCCCAACCCTGAGGTTGAGACAGCCGGACAGACCGATGCTGGCAGCAAATAACATAGTGATGTGAAAACTCAGGGCCGTGCCCTTTATTTTCGAACTCATGAGAATCCCCCTCTCACTAGTATCAGTTAGTTGACTTTTTTGGTCAACTAAATAGAAAATATGCGGTCGTAACGAAAAAGTGCCGCTGACCAGAGGCCCCGGCTTTCAACCACTTATTTTAAATTTCACTAAATATTACGGTAGCTTGAGGGTGAAGCATGCCCCTCTTTTTGAGTTCGGCTCCACCTGAATCCTTCCGTGATGAGCCTGAACAATCTGCCTCGAAATATAGAGTCCCAGCCCTAATCCTGCAGTGGAAAGATGGGCAGCTCCCCTTTCGAACCGGTTGAAAATCTTTTCGCGCAAATCCGCTGGAACTCCGTGCCCATGATCCTGAATCGACAGGACCGCACCCTCCGGGGTTCGTCTGAGCGAAATTTCGAGGGGTGCATTTTTAGCGTGTTTGATCGCATTCAGAAAAAGATTGGAGATCACCTGCTCTATTCGAACCCTGTCCCAGACTCCCGTAACATCAGAATCCACTTCAAGACTGACAGTGATCCCGGCTTGGGCGAACTGCATGGAAAAACGCTCGACCGTTTCCTTCAGCAAGTCCGTCAAGTTCATCGTGCCCATTCTAAAAACCATCCCGCCGAGACTGATCCGGGAAAGATCAAGCATGTCGTCGATCAGTCGGCTCATCCGGTCCACTTGCGAAATCGAGGCATCCATCGAATTTGCCATCTTTTCGAGAGGAGGCCCCACATTCTGCTCTGGCTTGATTCCACGCCGGGTCCCCTGAAGATGCATC
>OUNO010009864.1_pt1 | contig 11027 bp, 9 predicted proteins | sample 1779811 | NCBI WGS metagenome assembly OUNO01 (sample SAMEA3914804, study PRJEB12502) | metagenome | biome: forest; material: soil | place: Canada | collected 2010-06-25 | depth 0.3 m
TCGGCGCGCTCCCGCCCGTGCCGGAGGTACCGGCGTTGGAGCCCGCGGTGCCGGCCGCGCCGCCACCCGAACTGCCCGCCGTGCCACCGCTGCTCGAGCCGGCCGCGCCAGCACCCGCCGCAGCCACCGCGCCGCCTGCACCCGCAAGCGCGGCAGTGCCCGACCCGCCGCCGGATGCCCCAGCCGAGCCGCCGCCGAGAGCGCCACTCGAATTGCCTGCGCCCGCGGCGCCGGCCTGTGGCGTGTTCGACCCGCCGTCTGCGCTCCCTCCACTACAGCCGTAAACCGCCGCGCACAGCGCCAGGATCAGAGTCGAGGCGCGAGAAGTCGAATGCAACATAAGTGGTCCTGATGATTGAAGCGGTGAAGTGACGGATACGGACACGCAAGGGTGCGGGTTGTATCCATTGGCCGGTTGCTGCCGAGACCATCGATAAATCTTGGCGCTGAGACCACTTTTACGCTGGAAACCGAGGGCAGGACAGCCACTCCACCATTTGCGCGCGCCGGTGGACCGAATGCGCTCGAAGCGCGGGTTCTGTCTTCGACAATTGCGTAGCTCAGCAGTGCAACACTGCCCAATTCGCGTTTTCGACCCTGCGCAGAGTGAGATTTGGAGATGATTCGAAGGGAGGCCGGCCAGGTGTAGGGGTCAAAGGAAGGGCTTGGCGTCATGAAGCACCGTGCGCTGTTCACTGTAGCGACCACCATCCTGCTCGGCTGCACTGGTTGTGCCGTGAGCGGTAGCTCCGGGTCTGGCCCCTCCGCGGGGACGGGACCAAATGGGGAAACGCCGAATGGCAGCGCCGGTACCGGCAACACCACGCCGCCCGGAATGCCCACGTCCAAACCAGGGACGGTGGATCCCGCGAGCCCGCCCGATCCGAACGCGGCGGGCTCGATGCCGCTGCGTCGTCTGACGCAGAAGGAATACAACAACACCGTTCGCGACTTGCTCGGCGTGACCAACAAGCCAGCCGACAACTTCCCGTCGGACACGGACACCAACTTCATCTTCCCGCACTACGGTGACGTCGCCACGCTGGACGCTTCACGCATGCGCGACGCCGCCGAAGCCATTTCGCCGATAGTCGACGTCGCTGCGTTGGCGCCCTGTGCGGGCGGCGCATCCGCTGAAACCGCCTGCGCTCAGGCTTTCGTCGGAAGCTTCGGGCTGAAAGCGTATCGGCGCCCGGTCAGCACGGACGAGTCGACCAACTTGATGGCACTGTACCAAACGGGACGCACCACGCTCATGCTGGACTACGCCGGCAGCATCAAGCTGCTCGTCGAAGCCATGCTCCAGGCACCGGGCTTCGTGTACCGCTGGGAGCTCGGCCCCAACACGCCGACACTTGCGGGCAGCGTCGTCAAGCTGACCGCTTACGAGATGGCCTCGCGGCTCTCCTACTTCTTGTGGCGCTCGATGCCCGATCAAGCCCTCTTCGATGCCGCCGCAGGTGGCAAGCTGTCGGCCACTACGGACATCGAGGCGCAGGCCACGCGCATGATCGACGATCCGAAAGCGCACGACATGATGGGCGCATTCTTCCAAGAATGGCTTGGCTTGGATGGCGTCGCGGCGCGTCCGAAAGACATGGCGGTGTACCCGCAATGGACCGATGCGCTGAAGGCCTCGATGAACAACGAGTCGCTCGCGTTCATCGATAATGTCGCGTTTCAAGGCGACGGCGCCTTGTCGACCTTCCTGACGGCAAACTACTCGTTCATCGATCAAACCCTGGCGCCCGTTTACGGGGTCAGCGGGGCCACCGCCGCCGCTACGAAGATCCAGCTCGACGCAACCCAACGCGCCGGCCTCCTCACACAAAGCGCGTTCTTGACCGTGACGGGCGCCTCGGACGGCTCGAACCCGGTCAAGCGCGGACGCAAGGTCTACGAACGCCTGCTGTGCGGCACGTTGCCGCCTCCGCCCCCCAACGTCCCACCGCCGGCGCCCGCATCTCAGGGTGGCACGACGCGACAGCGCTTCGCGGTCCACGACACCCAAGCTTGCGCAAAGGGCTGTCACTCCATCATGGATCCGCTCGGCTTCGCCTTCGAAAACTACGACGGCCTCGGTCAGTACCGCACCACGGACAATGGCCAACCTGTCGACGCCACCGGCCAAGTAACGCTCGACGGCTCGTCCAAGAGCTTCAAGAACGCAATCGAGCTCTCGGCGCTGCTCGCGAACAGCAATGACGTTCGTAGCTGCTTCGTCACACAATGGGCAAAGTTCGCCTTCAGCCGGGCGAGCGAGCCCGCCGATGCCGCGTCGCTCAACGACGCCTTCGCTGCTTTTTCGAAAGCCAGCTTCACCGTTCGCGATCTGCTCGTGAGCATCGCCAAGTCGCGTTCGTTCAACTACCGCAGCCCGTCCGCCGGAGAGATCCAATGAACAAGGACCGATTTTCACGTAGGGCTCTGCTGGCCGGGATCGGCGCGAGCGCTGCGCTGTTGCCGTTGCTCGACGCCGAACGCGCGCTCGGTGCGGACGCCACGGGCGCGCCGAAGCGGCTGATCACGATCGCGTGGGGTAACGGCATCGTGCCGACCGATTTCTATCCGCAGGGGGCGGACCTCACCATCGGCACCACGCTCGCGTCGCTCGCGCCATTCAAGTCCAAGATGGTGATGCCGATCGGTCTCGACATGACGTGTATCATCGATGCCGTCGGCGACCGTCAATACGATGGTCACTTTAGCTACCCGTCGTTGCTCACCGGGATGGCCGAGCAAAAGCACGAAGGCGACACGGGCATGGGCCCCTCCATCGATCAGACCATCTCGGACGCGATGACCAAAGCCGGCGTCAAGCTGGCGGCTCCGCTGCTGAACCTCGGCGTGAAAGTGAACAACGGGCCAGCCCCCACCACGTGGCGCGCGTCGGGCCAGAAGAACACCCCGGAGACCGATCCGTCGAAGCTCTTCTCTCGCTTGTTCGCGAGCGCTTCCGTCCCTGCTCCGCAGCTGGACTTGCTGCGCCTTCGCCGGCAAAGCATTCTGGATTTCCTGGGTAAGGATTTGACCGCGTTCAGTACCCGCCTGGGCACGGACGACAAGCTCAAGATCCAAGCGCACTTGGCCTCGATTCGGGATCTGGAAATGCAACTCCAAGCGGCTGCCGGCACGCCGACCGTGGTCTGCACCGCGCCAGACGCGCCCGCCTCGGGCAAGCTGGACACGCCCACACAGATGAAGCTGATGTTCGACTTGGGCGCCCTGGCCATCAAGTGCGACATGACGCGCGTCATGACCTACGACCTCTACGACGACGGGGGCGCCGACGGCAACAATTTCCCGTGGCTTGGCGTGAGCGACGACTATCACAAGATCGCCCATCAAGGCTCCACGGGCTATCCGGCCAAAATGAAGATCGATGGCTGGATCTTCTCGCAAGTCGCCAACCTACTGACGCAGTTGGATGCCACGATGGAGGGCGGCAAGACCGCGCTCGACAATTCGGTCGTCATGACCATGAACGACATGAATGAAGGGGCCGATCACTACGTCGGCAAAATCCCGTTCTTGCTCGTCGGTAGCTGCGGAGGTTACTTCAAGAGCGGCGGCCTAGTGCAACGCTACTCGAAGACGCCGCACAACAAGCTGCTCGCCACCCTGTGTAACGCGATGGACGTGCCCGTGACCAGCTACGGCGACCCGAAGTACCCAGGCACCTTGCCCGAGATCGTGGCGTAACCAGGCGCGGGGCGTGTTTTTGAGCCCCGGCCTCACAGGCTTCGTGCTCGCTCATGATTGCCTCGGCGATAAAGTCATTGCGCCGCGGTCGGGGAGGTGACGCGCCACGACGAAGCCATGGCGCGTCAGCCCCGCCCGCTACTCAACGTTCACGCGCGCTTGCAGTAGATCTTCGAGACCGATGCGACGGTACATCTCCGCGCGCACGCGGTCGGCGACACCATTGACGACTTCGGCACCGTCTTGAGACGGGTCGATGTGTGTGCGGAAGGGGCGCTTGCCGTGCGGCATGCCGACCACGCGGACGATTGCTTCGGCGACTTTGCCGACGTCGGCGTCCGGCGGCTCGAGTGAAGAAAGTCCCTTCAAGCAGTAACGACGATGACTTGTTTCATGACTGAATTCTCTTTCGCTTTGGGATGAAAACTGAGTTCTGAGCCGGAAAATTCTTAGATCAGGCCGCCGTTGGCGCGCAGTACTTGGCCGTTGATCCAGGAACCGTCGGCTCCGACCAAGAATGCGACGGCAGCAGCGATGTCTTCGGGAGTGCCCAGGCGCTCGAGCGGATTCATCTTGGCCATGCGCTCGACCAGCTCCGGAGATTTGCCGTTCAGGAACAGATCGGTCGCGGTCGGTCCGGGAGCAACGGCGTTGACGGTGATGTTGCGGCCGCGGAGCTCCTTGGCCAGCACCGGAGTCATCGCTTCCACGGCGCCCTTGGTCGCGACGTACACGCCGTACTTTTCGAGATGCAGACCGACCACGCTCGTCGAAAAATTGACGATGCGTCCACCATTGCGCAGTCGTCGTGACGCTTCGCGCAGCGCGTTGAATGTGCCTTTCAGGTTCACCGCGATCTGAGTGTCGAACAGCGCATCGTCGCTTTCGGCGATCGTGGCGAGCTTCATGATGCCCGCGTTGTTGACCAGCACGTCGATCCCGCCGAAGGCGGCCTCGGCTGCATCGAAGATGGCCGCGACTGCAGCCGGATCGGCGACGTCAGCTTGGGCGGCCAAAGCCCGTCCGCCAGCAGCTTCGATCTTCCGGACCAACGCTTCGGCCGCGGCCGCGTTACCCGCGTAATTCACGACCGTCGTGAAACCGTCGTTGGCCAGCCGCTCGGCGATGGCCGCGCCGATGCCGCGCGAAGCCCCCGTGACGATCGCAACCTTATTATTGTTGGTAATCATTGGATTTTCCTTTGTTTGGGACGCCAGTGCGTCGCTCTGAAGGGACTATGCGCTCTGTTCTGTCCTCGGATAATCGGGCAATGTTCGGCAATGCTGTGCGAGATTAGCGAACAATAGGATGGACACTTTCGAGGCGATGCGAGTGTTCACGCGGGTGGTCGAGCGGCGCAGCTTCACCGTGGCGGCCCAGGACACGGGGCTGCCGCGCTCGACCGTGACCGATGCGGTGAAGCAGCTCGAAGCGCGGCTCGGCGTGCGGCTCTTGCAACGCACCACGCGCCACGTGAGCCCCACGCTCGACGGCGAAGCCTACTATCGCCGCTGCCTCACGTTGATCGCAGATCTGGAGGACGCGGAAGGAGCGTTCGCGCGCGCGAAACCCAAGGGGCTGCTCAGGCTCGAAGTGCAGGGCACGCTCGCGCGACATTTCCTGTTGCCCGGGCTGCCCGACTTCTTCGCGCAGTATCCCGAGATCGAGATCAACATGAGCGAAGGCGACCGCTGGGTCGACGTGGTGCGTGAGGGCGTCGATTGCGTGCTGCGCTTCGGGAAACTGCCCGACACGGACATGGTCGCGCGACGCGTGACGCTGCTGGATCGTCTGACCTGCGCAGCGCCGAGTTACTTCGCACGCGCGGGCATGCCCACGCGCTGGGACGCGCTCTCCGGCCACCGCGTGGTCGGTCTGCGCTCACTCACCACGGGCAACACGCGCCCGTTGGAGTTCGTGGTCGACGGCGTGCTGCGTGCCGTCGAGACTCCCGCAACCCTCACGGTGACCGGCCCGGAGAGCTACCTTTCCAGCGCTCGGCTCGGCCTGGGCTTGGTTCAGGTCCCTCGCTTCCACGCCGAGGTGGACTTGGCTCGCGGCAGCCTGATCGCCGTTCTCGTCGACACGCCACCGCCCCAGGTGCCGGTCTCCCTGCTCTACCCCGAGAACCGCCAGCTTTCGCCGCGGGTGCGTGTGTTCTTGGACTGGACAGTGCGCGAGTTCGCCAAGCACAACCAGTCAGAGTGATCGAAAAGCAAAAAAGTCCCCGGCATTCGGGTTGTGTGCAGCGCTTAGAGTGCAGCGGTTCGAAGTAGCGACAACGATTCGGGACTTCGGGACTGTCAGCGGAGAGGGAGAGAGCCCTTGCGCTGCTCGGCGTCGCTTCGCTGTGCCTGCGCTCCTCGGGAGCTCGGGTTCACGCGCGTCGCAGTCGCGACGCGCGGATTTCTCCCTACGCCGGGCTGCGACGGCTGCGTGACCCAACTGCTCGGCGTGGTCGGGATCCACTCGTCACGCGTGCGCCCGACCGCGACGTCGGCGAATTGCGGCGCCCAGTACGGCGAGCAGGCTCAGCACGAAAGGAAGCCTTTCGTTCGTTTTCGAGAGCGCGAGGTTGCAGGTGCACCCGCCGGGGTCATCGCTGGAGGCGCCGGTAGCAGGCGGCGCGCCCGAACTGGTGGTTCCGGCGATCCCGCCAGCGCCGACGAACGTTCCACCCGAGGAGAGCGACGTTCCGGCGGTGCCTCCGCTGCCGGTCACCGCCGAGCCGGCCGTCCCGAGCGGTCCAGTTCCGCCGTTGGTTAGCGCACCGGCGTCGCCGCCGCTTCCTCCGCCTGCGCGTCCACCGTTGTTGGCACTTCCTGAGCTTCCGCCGTTGCCTACGGCATGACCGCCGCTGCCGCCTGCGTCGGTTCCACCACGCCCGCCGATTGCACCGTTTCCGCCTTGGCCGCCGTTGCCGCCCGAGGTCGACGCAGGAGGCCAAGCGTTCTGAAGTTGCGCGAGGCCTGACTGATTCGGGACGGAAAGAACCAGACCGGATCCGGTTCCGGTTCGCGTGGTCATGCTGTACCAGTCACCGTCTTTCAGCCCGACCCAGTAAAAGCTGCCCATGTTCCAGGCGCGCAACTGGCTGCTCATGCCGCGGATGTAAGCCTCGAAGTAATTCGTCGGTGGTTTGCTGTAGTCGAGCGAACCGTAGCTCACGCCGTTCTTGCTACCCGGGCTCATGGGGCCGCCCCACTCCGTGCAGAGGGTCCGGTCGGCGTAGTTGCCGACTTCACCCTTGAACTGGCTGACCCATTGGGATTCGCTGGTCCAAGTGTCGGAGCCGAAGAAGCTGTAGTCGTGGACCGCGAGTAGACAACCGTCTAGAGCGGCGGCCGAGCCAATCGCAGGAACGTTCTGTGCGTTGCCCGTCCCATCGAGAATGACGCGGTTCTTTGGCACCGACGGAAAGTGCGACAGCCAGCTGCTGTACAGCGCGACCAGATCGCTCGCGCTGTACATGTTGGGTTCGTTGAAGACCTCGAAGTATGCGTTCGGGTTCGCGCCGTATTGGTCCAGCACCGTCTTCCACATATTCCAGAAGGCGTTCATGTCCGCTGGCTTGTTGGTCCTCGCGCTGTCCCAGTAACACAGCACGACGATGCCGTTGGACAGGACGGCGTCGATGGCTCCCGTGTACTTGCTCCAGTAGCTGGAGACGGTCTGCTCATTGATCGGCATCCGGACGGCGTTCGCGCCGAGCTTCGACTTGAACTGCGTCATGACGCTGGTCCCAGTCGCGAATGCTGAATCGTACGTGTCTGACGACGAAAGACCCGCTACGTAGACCACGCCCGACTGGAAGTTGTCTCGCGGATCGGCCCAGTTGACCCCCCGAAATTGGCTGGTCGCCGCTGACGCGCCGAGGGGCACCAGGAGCAAGGAAGACAGCGTTGCGAGGCTTACGACGGCGCGCAAAGGGAGCATGCTGGATGGACTGTCTCGGGCCCGTCTCTTTTGTTGAACGAACAGAGCGATGCCAGATTGGAAGCCGTCTTTACGTGACGAATCCGTCCCGCCCTGAACCGAGGTCATTACCTTTGAGGGCCCGGACCGGGACAGGAAGGACCAGCAGTTCCTCGTCGCCGACGGCACAGGCAGGACGTGGCTGGCGCATCGCTATGTCTACGTCCGAAGGCACCCCTGAGCCTGCTGGCCCAGCGGGACGGTGCGAAGCGCTCAGGCCTCGGTCCGAGCATGGGACTGCTCTTCGTCGGCAGCGACGATGATTCTGCTGAACGCAACCGAAACGGGCGCGGCATACCGCCGCGAAACAAACGAAGACCGAAGTCTAGGGCAGCGCGGTCGTTGACGTGATCGGTAGAGCAAGCGGTACATAGTGTCCAACAGCACAGAACGTGCCTCGATGAGCAACGCCGCTAGGCCTCGATTTGTTCACGACACGAGCAGAAACGTCTCACTGTCCCTGGTCAACGGCTCCTTCAAATTGAATGTGGCGCGCGTCCTATTGATTGTACCGCCGGGCGGCCGCGGGATATTGTGATGAAAGCAGCTAGCCATGACGTGTTGGTCGGCGTTGACCTGCGGCAAGCGTGCCTTCATTACTGGCGGGTCCGCTGGGCTCGGCCTAGAGACCGCGCGCGCTCGTTACTCTCGGGGGGCGTTGCACAGGATTGGAAATCGCCGTGTCGGAGTCCTCATGAAAAGTCTTATGGTTTTCGATCTCGACGGCACCCTGGCCAAAAGCAAGTCGCCCGTGGAAGCGGACATGGCGGACCTCTTGGCCAAGCTGATGGGGCTGATTCAGGTCGCCGTCATTTCCGGCGGCGCCTGGCCCCAGTTCGAGCAGCAGCTACTGGCCAATCTGCCCCGGAGCGAGCGCCTGAAGCAGCTCTCGCTTCTACCCACCAGCGGCACGAAATTCCTGCGTTACGACGGGCAGTGGACCCAGCTCTATGCCGAGACCTTCGCCGCGGACGACAAGACCAAGATCATCGACGCCCTGAACAAAGCCCTCGACGAGTCCGGCCTGCGGCCGGAGAGACACTGGGGCGAGGTGATCGAGGATCGCGACAGCCAGATCACCATGTCCGCCCTTGGCCAAGAGGCGCCGCTCGAGGTCAAGCGGGTCTGGGATCCCGATTTCGAGAAGCGGAAGACGATCAAGGCGATACTTGATCCACTGGTCCCGGGGTTCTCGGTGGGCATGGGCGGCTCCTCTTCCATCGATGTCACCCGGCCCGGCGTGGACAAGGCCTATGGCATCAACAAGCTAAAAGAGGTGCTGGGTGTCCCCATCAAGGACATGATCTTCGTCGGCGATGCCCTCTTCCCCGGCGGCAATGACGAACCGGCCCGCAAGACTGGCGCAACCTGCATCAAGGTGCGCGATCCGGAGGAAACCGGGCGGGTGATCGAAGCGGTGATCGCCTGCCTGGACGGCTGATCGATGGCCGATATTGTCACTCTCCTGCCTGGGTCATTGCGGCCCGACGCCGCCCGGACGGTTCTGCGTCCATTCATCGTCGAGGATCCGTCGACCAGCGACTGTCCTCGCACCCGAAGGGTCATCGATCGGATCCTGGCGCTGGACGATGCGGGGATGCGGGACGAGCTGCAGGTCTTGGCCGCCGGCCTGGAGGGTCGGCATCGCGATGTCGATCGACTGCTGCGACGTCGCTACGAAGAGCTCGGCGGCCTGATGGCGGATCGCGCGCCCGCCACGCCGGACCAGTGCAAGCTCATTGGGGCCTATTTCAGCGAGGAGTTTTCCTTCGAATCCGTGGCCTTGTTCAACCCCAGCGTCGTGCCCCATCCCGACCAGTCGAACGTCGAGGCGGGCGGTCTGCGCATCCTCGTCTCGCTCCGCGGGATCGGCGAGGGTCACATCTCGTCCCTGGTTTTTCGGACCGGGACGTGGGGCGCGGACGGCGCCGTGACCATGGACGACCCGAGCAAATACGCCGTCGGCCCGCGAATCGAACGGAAGCAGGGGCACCACGGCGAGTTGATCGTGAATCTCCTGTGCGACGGCGCCCGGGAGATCTCCGAAAACGTCATCTATCCCTTCATGCCGAGCCAAGGTCGGGGCATCGAGGACGTGCGCCTGGTGGAGTTTACCGATGATGACGGCGTCAGGGATTATCGCGGCACGTACACCGCGTTCAACGGCACCGAAGTGCGCCAGGGACTGTTGCGCACCAACGACTTCAATACCTTCGAGTTGCGCGGCGTGCGCGGCAACCTATACAGCGGCAAGGGCATGGCCCTGTTCCCGCGCAAGATCGACGGCCGCTACATGATGTTGGGCCGCCAGGACAACGAGAACATCTGGCTTCTGTCATCGGATGAGTTCGACGCTTGGAGCGGCGGCGAGAAGATCATCTCGCCGCAATGGCGTTGGGAGTTCATTCAGATCGGCAACTGCGGCTCGCCCATCGAGATCGACGAAGGATGGCTCGTGCTCACGCACGGGGTCGGCGGTGTCCGCAACTACTGCATCGGCGCGTGCCTTTTGGACAAGGCGGATCCGTCCAAGGTGCTCGCCCGGACGTCCTTGCCCCTGCTGGCGCCGCGCAGCAGCTCTCGGGACGGCTATGTGCCGAATGTTGTCTACAGCTGCGGCGCCTTGGTGCGCGATCGGACGCTTCTGCTTCCGTACGGGGTCGCCGACACCTTCGCGGCCTTCGCCACGGTCAAGGTCGACGATCTCGTCAAGGCGATGACCTAACCTAACTTCAGTCCCCAGCCATTGAGCCATTCAGCGTGCTCGCGAATTCGGCGCAGGGACGTGTGCGAAGCGCGAGTTCGATAGGTACCCGATCATGTGCTCGAGGAAGGCACGTACATGCCGTGAGCGGCCTCGCTCGATGGCTTGGAAACGGACCGGCGCTCGTGTACATCGGCATCAAGGGCCTGTTGCACGCGGACTTGCATCGCTGGCTGTGGGGTTCGATGTCGCTCGTTGCGGGCGCGGTCTTGACCTCGGTTCCGCGAGTCGCGACGGCTCTCCAATTGACGATCGCGCGCGCGTGAGCGCTCGCCCAACGGTGCGCCGCACGCTTTCCGACACCTCCGTACACGCAGATACTCGGGCGCGCATGAGCCTGCGAGCGCGCTTGCTTTATGTCGCTCGTTACTCGTGACACACTCAGCGACCGGATCGGCTGCAGGCTGCGCCAAATGTCGGACACGAGTGATACCCAGGAGCTGAGCCCGCACGACTTGCAAAGCGCTGAGTCGTTCAGCTCCGTCGCACTGCCGAACGACGACGACGAGCAGCTCATCGGCGTAACGCTGAACGACACCTACGTCGTCGAGCGTGTGCTGGGCGAGGGCGGCATGGGGCGGGTGTA
>OUNO010004972.1_pt1 | contig 11025 bp, 8 predicted proteins | sample 1779811 | NCBI WGS metagenome assembly OUNO01 (sample SAMEA3914804, study PRJEB12502) | metagenome | biome: forest; material: soil | place: Canada | collected 2010-06-25 | depth 0.3 m
GCGGCCGCCATCGACGTTGAAGGAGAAGAATCCGGGGCTATAGCCACGGGACATTGAGAGAGGCTGGTTTGCGAAAATTTTCCGGACTTCATCCCAAGCCTTCAGATAGGTGGCCGGGTTTGAGCGGGAGTTCTTTCCGATTGGCTTTTGATCGAGCAGGATCATTTTCTGAATATGCTCCATGCCCTTGATCTTCTTGAATTCACCAACTGAACTGAAATCAATATCTTCATCACTGCCTTCTTCGGCGTCTTCCGTGTGATGGGAGAGGTGAAGAGTGAGTGCGGAGGCAAGCGTCTGGTGAACAAGGGTGGTTTTACCTGAACCGCTGACTCCGGTCACGACGACGAGTTTGTTCAGCGGGAAATTCACATCGATATTTTTAAGATTGTGCTCAGTGCAGCCCAGAAGGGAAAGGACTGGAGTCCTTTCCGTACGAAGCTTGTGGGTGCGTTTCAGCTTCATTCCGCCTGGCTTGAGGAATCGCGCCGTACGAGCAGCTGATTTTGCCACTTCTTTCGGAGTTCCTTGAGCGATGAGATTTCCACCGTTTCTTCCGGCGTCTGGTCCAAGTTCAAGAATCCAGTCAGCATCTTTCAGGATCTTGGTTTCGTGTTCGACTACGACAAGCGTGTTTCCCTGATTCCGAAGTTCACGAAGGATATCGAGCAAACGTTCGGTGTCATAAGGGTGAAGGCCGATGGTCGGTTCATCCAGAACGTAAAGGGTTCCGCAAAGTCCGTTCCCCAAGTGGGTGGCAAGACTGATTCGCTGAAACTCTCCGCCTGAAAGCGTGCGGGTCAGACGATTCAAAGTCAGGTAAGGAACACCGACGCGGACCAGGAAGTCGAGACGTTTTACAATCTGAGGATAGAGGTCCTTGAGCAAGCTCTTCTCATTCGCATTCAAGGTAAGACTCTTGAACCACGCCTGCAACTCGTCGATCGGAAGTCTCAGCAAGTCGGAAATGTTCTTCTTTCTGACTTCAATTTGAAGCGCTTCCGGTTTCAAGCGTGAACCATTACAGACTTTGCACTCAATCGGACTCTGATAACGACGGATGAAAATCCGGACGTGAAATTTATAGCGATAGTCTTCAAGCCCCTTGAAGAAGGCTTCGACCTTGGTCCAGACCCATTTCTTCTGCTCTTTATTGAGTTCTGCGAAGCTTTGAGTCGGGCGGATCCCTTTTTTCTGGCAGTCCTTCAAGAAGATTTTGAACTCTTCTTTTGAAGAAGGCTTCGCCAGTGGATCAATGCATCCGTGAGAGAGCGGCTTGTCCGGATCCGGAACGACTTTCTTCTCGTCGATGTTAAGCGTAAATCCAAAACCATTACAGGTCGGACAAGCACCGATCGGGCTGTTGAACGAGAACAGGTTTGGTGTGGGTTTCAGATACGGAGTTCCGCATTCGAGGCAGGCGAAGCCGGTTTGAAAGAGTTTTGATTCAAGCGTGGTCAGGTCGAGATACAGGACCTTCTCATAACCGTATTTCAAAGCTTGTTCGAGCGAGTCGTTGAAACGGGTGAGGGTGTCCTTGTCGAGATCGCTTTCCTTTGAAAACTCCGAGAAGTTGAAGCGATCCATGTGCAGGTAAAGTTCGCCGTTAAACAGTGCAGCCGCTGTGAGCCCTTTGGGAAGCGGTTCATCGAGAATGACCCATTCCTTTGTCTTTGCCCAGAACACACGGCGGAAAGCCTGTTCACTCAGAATCTGGAAATAACTCTGAAGGAAGGTCGCGGCCTTGGATTTGGAATCATGGGAGAAGGAAATCGGGGAAAGGAGTGCGAATTTGTTCTTCACTCCGCGCTCGATGATCACGCGTCTTAACTGGTCCGGGGTCACATCGATTACGGTGTGGCCGCAGACACTGCAAATCAGAGTCCCCATCTTCGAGAAAAAGAGGCGGAGGAAATCGAGCATCTCGGTCTGGGTCGCAACCGTGCTCCGGGAATTCATGACGGTATTCCGTTGCTCAAGCGCGATCGCAGGCGGAATGTTTACGATTGATTCGAGATCCGGCTTCGGCATCTTCTCGAGGAACTGACGGGTATAAGTGGACAAGCTCTCGACATAGCGACGCTGGCCCTCGGCATAGAGGGTCTCAAAGGCAAGGGTCGATTTCCCGCTGCCGGACAGGCCTGTAATCACCGTGAGTTTCTTCTGGGGAATCTCGACATCGATGTTTTTCAGGTTGTTTTGCTTCACTCCCTTGAGAGTGATCGGAGGTAAGAGATCCATATATTTTATACAGGTGTCTAAAGGTTTTACAGTCGGATGGATGCGAACAAACTATATCACGACTCAAGTTGATTAAAAGGCTAAAGGGGGATGTGACTCGACTGGCATCGAACTTGCTCATGTGGAGCGCAGAAGGTCGTATTTTCAAATGAAACTGTTCAAAGAAAACGTGAAAATTTTATGGTTCGTCGGCGGGTTCGCCCTTGGGTTGACCATGATCAGCCTGGGCCACGCAGCGGCCAACCGCCCTTCGGCGAATAACAAGGGAACTCTGGTTTCCGAAATTCGCGGAGGCAAGGTCGGAACGCCTCAGTTCGATCAAGATCTCGCTAATCTGAACTCGCTCGAAGCCCGCTACTCTGAGTCGAATGACCAACAGCAGCGCATCCGTGAAACCACCCGTAAAGTGGCTCGCGGTGGTTCAGCTTCCCGCACCCAGAAATAATCGCAGTTAAATTGAATTCAAGCGCCCGTGAGAAGATCGGGATTTTCCATGTATTTCCGGATATCGCGTGCGATCCGGGAGGCGTGAAGCCCATCAATATACCGGTGATCGAAAGCTCCGCAGAGACGAATCTGGCGTACAAGCCGGGTGCTCGTCACGGTTCCTTTTTCATCCGTCTCATAAATCGGTCCCTTGAAAATCGCGCCGACTGCAACGATCACTGAAACGTTCGCCGGCGGGAAAAGTGCCGGAATTGCAAAATCAAGCCCGAGAGATCCCACGTTCGTGATCATCAGACTTCCAAAAGCGTTTTTTGGAATCCCGAAAGCCGGACTCCAGATATTCAAAGTTGAAATGAGCCACTTGAGTACAACGAGCGCAGCATTGAGAAGAAAACCTGGAACGAAATTACTGATCTTCTTGATGCCCGCAAACAGAGGATCCTGTTTCCCGCGAATATTACGAGCCTGACCGTTCAGATCCGTCGCAATTTCGATGACATTTTTGGTATTCGCATCCCGAACAATGCCCGCTGAGAGATCGTGTTTATGATATTGGGTGATCTTGTCTGCCTGATCTTCGATGGCGACCTGGAAAGAAATATCGATGGTGGTTCTCGGATAGAACTTCCCGAAACGCGCTTCGCAGTTCAGTTCCGGATGAAGTTCGAGAACTTTTGCAAAAACTTTTCCGATGTAATGGGTGATCGTGATTTTCTCGTCCGTCTTCGCACGCAGCTCCTCCACGTATTGGAGTGCCTTCTCTACGTTCACCTCGAGAATGCCGATAATGGTTGGATCATTGGGGGCGCTCCAGGATCCGAGCGCGAGCCTGCGGAACTTGGTCGGTGCCTGTGGCTTCCCGAGCGGTTTGTTTCTGGAGATCCATGCCATAAGATTCAATTAAACCCGAAAAAGGCTGAGGCGGCGAGGACAATCTCTCGACTCGGGGGCTTGACGCGCGCTGTGAGTCATTTTGGGTCATGCGCGCCTGAAAACCCTATGATACGATTTCCGCATGCATCTACTTAACTCAATTTCCTCGGACCTTTACTCACGGTGTCTCGGGCAGATCTCCGATTCGGAAATCTCCTGGGTGGGTTTCCGTGAAGTGCATGAAGTGACTTCGCTCTATTACGTTCGCGATGGAAAGCCACTCGCAAACGATCGCAATGACACCAAGGGCGTGATGGTTGAAGTTCTGGTGGATGGCCAGTTTGGTTACTCCGCAACCGCTCGTCTGGATGAAAAATCGCTTCTTCAAGCAGTGAAGGACGCGAAGGTTCAAGCGAAGCGCGCGTCTAAATTTGCGGTTCATCGTTTCACCCAAGCACAAAGACCAAAAGTGACTTCCTCTTACGAATCAAAATCGGTCAAACACTTGAATCTCGTTTCACCTTCCGATCTGTATGGAGAGTTGATCCGCATCTCGGAAAAACTCAAGACTTCGGACAAGATCGTTAAAACCGGTGCATTCCTCCAGACCGTTGAAACCGAAATGCGTTTCGTGAGCTCAAACGGATCAGACGCCTACCAGAAATTTTCCCTGATCACGACCGACTTCGAAGCGACCGCTCAGAACGGAAACATCGTTCAGTCCCGTTCCGATGGTGGCCTTCGCGGAAAAAGTTTCCAAGGAGGATTTGAATACTTTGAAACCGCGGATCTCTGGAGCCGGGTCGATCAAGTGGCCCGTCAGGCGATTGAACTCGCGTTTGATTCTGTCGAGTGCCCGACCGAAACCATGGACATGATTTTGAAACCAGACCAGATGATGCTTCAGATTCACGAGAGCATCGGCCATCCACTCGAAATGGATCGCATTCTCGGTGACGAGCGGAACTACGCAGGTTGGTCCTTCGTCAATCTCGAAGACTTTGGAAAATTGAAATACGGATCAGACCTCATGAACGTGACCTTCGATCCAACCGTTTCTCATGAATTCGCAAGTTACTCCTTTGATGACACTGGCGTTCCGGCCACCCGCGAACACTTGATCAAAGACGGTGTTCTTCTTCGTGGTTTGGGCGGAATCGAGAGTCAGCTTCGTTCCGGCCGTGCGGGTGTTTCAAACATGCGCGCAAGCTCGTGGAACCGCGCTCCGATTGACCGGATGGCAAACATCAACTTGGAACCGGGCAAGACTTCGCTTGAGGACATGATCGGATCGGTGAAACGCGGAGTGATCCTCGAATCAAACCGTTCCTGGTCGATCGACGACTTCCGGAACAAGTTCCAGTTCGGCTGCGAATACGGAAAATTGATCGAGGACGGAAAAATCACCCAGACGGTTCGGAACCCGAACTATCGCGGAATCACCGTTCCTTTCTGGAACAATTTGAAAAGGGTAGGCGACGGTTCAAGCTTCAAGGCTTACGGAACCCCATACTGCGGAAAAGGCGAACCGAATCAGATCATTCGGGTGGGACACGCGTCCCCGGTCTGTCTCTTTGAGAAGATCGAAGTATTTGGAGGTGCAGGATGAAGACTTATTTTAAATCACTGTCGGATTCTGTTTTTCATTCCTTGAAGGCAAGCGAACACCTGTTCTTCAATCTCACCGGTGACGACACTCAGTTTATCCGCTTCAACGGATCTAAAGTTCGTCAGACGGGCTTGGTGGAAAACCAATTCCTCGATTTCACGTTTGTTCTTGGCGACGAAGAGGGAACGCTCAAGCGCGGAACCGGTCAGGTGACCCTGACGAATGATCTCGCAGAAGACCAAAAGCGCATTCAGCACTGGGTTTCCCGTTTCCGTGCAGAACTTCCGAAGTTCGCGGTGGATCCCTATGCCCAGCTTCCAAAAAATAAAGCGAAGTCGCGTGTGACCGAGAAAAAAGGGCAATTGCTCCCGCGTGAAGAAGCCGTTTCCGAACTTTTGAAATCAACCGGAACTGCGGATCTCGCCGGAATCTATGCTTCTGGAAAACTAAGTCGCGGAATGTCGAATTCCGCAGGCCTGTTTCACTGGTTTGAAACCGATACCTTCTCCTTCGATTACTCGCTCTTCTCTCCAAAACAGAAGGCCGTGAAATCGGGTTATGCTGGAACCGAATGGAATGGTACCCGTTATGGGAGCCAGATCAATTCCTCGATCGAGAAACTGAAACTTCTTGAAAAACCATCCCGCAAGATGGAACGCGGTGATTACCGGGTCTATCTCGCTCCGGCTGCAGTCGGTGCCCTGATCGACATGTTCTCCTGGGGCGCGGTGAGTGAGTTTGCCATTCGCAAGTCTCAAAGTTCCCTTCGCTATATTCGTTCAGGCGAAAAAACCTTTTCTCCGAAGTTCAATCTCGTCGAAGACTTTTCCGGCGGTGAAGTGCCTTCCTTCAACGAAGAAGGCGAAGTAGCACAAGAGAGACAAGTTCTCATCGGCGACGGAAAACTGGTTTCGACCCTGATCAATTCCAGAACGGCAAAAGAGTTCGGAATCGAATCGAATGGCGCAAACGGGCGCGAAGGTCTTCGTTCTCCTGTAGTTCTGAAGGGCGCTTTGAAAGAAGCTGAAATCCTGAAGCAGCTCGGAACCGGTCTCTATCTCTCCAATCTTCACTACTTGAACTGGAGTGATGAAGTGAACGGACGCATCACCGGGATGACCCGTTATGCCTGTTTCTGGGTTGAGAATGGCGAGATCGTTTGCCCGATCGAAAATCTGCGTTTCGATGCGACGATCTTCGATCTCTTCGGAGTAGCACTCGAAGACTTCACTGACTTTGATGAATACCTCCCGGACACCGGAACTTATCAAAACCGGAATCTCGGCGGATCCCGAGTCCCGGGTGCCTTGCTCGCTAAAATGCATTTTACTCTCTAAGGAATGAACCATGATCGTCTTCCAGGGGCTTGAAAAGAAATATGGTGAATTCGAAGCCGTAAAACCCGTTCACTTTGAAGTGAAGGCGGGTGAGGTGTTTGGTTTTCTCGGCCCGAACGGAGCAGGAAAGACGACGACGATCCGGATGCTGATGGGGATTCTGGTCCCAAGCGGCGGCACTGTCTCCATCGACGGACTGGATTGTGTGGCTGACTCGGTTGAAGTCAAAAAGCGGATCGGCTATCTGCCGGATGATCCAATTTTCTACGATTACCTTCGCGGACGCGAGATGCTTGAGTTTGTGGCTGAAGTTCACGGGCTTCCCAAAAAAGAAGCTCACGCCCGGGCAGGCGAACTTTTGAAGGAGTTTGGTCTTGATGAAGCGGCTGAAGAGTTCGCAGTCAATTACTCCATGGGAATGAAAAAGCGCCTGGGTCTTGCGATGGCGCTGATTCACAAGCCCAAGGTCTTGATTCTGGATGAACCGATCAACGGCCTTGATCCGCGTGGAGCGCATGAGATTCAGAGCAAGCTCAAGGCTTTTGCCGAAGCGGGTGGAACGGTCTTCCTTTCCACTCATTTGCTCGCCATGGCTGAAAAAATCTGTAATCGCGTCTGCATCCTCGATCACGGTGAAGTGAAAGCGGTCGATTCTGTTTCAAATTTGAGGGAACAGTGGCAGCCGGGGGGCTCACTCGAAGACATCTTCTTAAAAGTGGTTGAGAAATGAGAACCGTCGAGATCTTTCTTCGCTATCGTTTCCTCAGGCTTAAAAACGTTTTCTTTTCGAGCGGCATCTTTGGCAAAAAGAAGGATGGCAAGCGGACCGGAACACCTTCCCGGTTTTCACCGAACGTAGTTTTCGGATTCATCATTCTGGTCTGGATTTCCTTCTCGGTTTACGGTTTCCAGTGGACTCAGATTCATGGGTTTCTTCAGGGGAGCGAGGCGGTTGCGCCCGAGAGTGTGTATGAGGTGTCGCTTCCTCTCATGAGGCTTCTTGCCACTTATCTTGGCTTGAACTTCCTCGGCGGTCTTTTTTTCTCGCTCGGATCCCGCCAGTTTTCGCAAACCGAATCTGATCTTGAGTTTTTATCGACGCTTCCCGTGCCTAGAAGCCTTTTGATGTTTGTCCGGGTGGTGGAACGCGCCTTTATCAATCCCACTTTCTACTTTTTGCTTTTCCCGTGTTTTGTCATCCTGTTTCAACGCGAAGATCATTCGCTTCTCACTTCGGCGATCCTTGGCCTTCTATTCGCTCTGCCGCTTTTTTTGATTTCGGGTGCGGTTCAGGCATTCATCGATACCGGGCTCAGGCTTAAGTTAAAGCCCATGCGGATCAAGATGCTTCAGGGCATTCTCTCCATGCTGGGCGTGTTCTTCTTTTATCTCCTGAACATGACTCGCGGTGCAGGGTTGCATTACTTGCGATCTTTGAGTGAATCGCTTTCATCCTTCATTCTGATGACGCCTCCTGGCCTTCTGATCCTTGGGTTCTATTCCAAGACTTTCCCTTACTCGGAGATGTTCTATCTTCTGATCGAGGTTCTGGTACTTGCCGGAGTCAGTTACGGACTCCTTTTGTTTCTGGTTCGGGATGGAGTGGTGCTGAACAGCGGACAATCGAGTGTGCGAAAGGTAAGGGGAAGTGCCATTCACACTCCCGCCCGCACTTCTGTTTTTGCACCGCTTGTCTGGCGCGAGCTTCTGTTGTTGAAACGCGATCCTTCCTATCTGTTTCAAACGCTTCTGATTCCAGTTCTCGTGTTCGGCGCCCAGATCGCCATCTTTTCTTCCTTTCCGGATAAGATCCTGACCGGTACGGCAGCGATGCTGAGTCTTGGGTTTGGAATGGCCGCATACTCCATGCTCTTTTCCTGTTTCATGGGCCTTCAAACCGAAGGGAAATCACTTTGGATCTGGTACACGCTTCCGGATTCGCTTGAAAACCTGGTCTGGAAAAAATCTCTCAAATGGATTCTTCTCGCGAATGGGTTCTTTTACGTTTTCCTTTGTGCTGCGATCCTGACCTCACGTTTGCAGGTTGGCTGGAGTGACGCTCCGGCGTTATTTGCGGCGGCAGCCGGTGTTCCCTTGTTTGGCTGGCTCGCCACTTCGTTCGGGATCCTTGGCTTTGATTCCGCCGGAACCAACCCGAGACGGGTGAAGCAGGGCGCGACTTATGCGTATCTGCTGTTTGCTGCAACGTATGTGATTCTGTTTCATCTTCACGATACCTGGCAGACTCTGCTCGGTGTGGGGCTAATGCTTCTCGTTGTGCAATCCTTCTGGCAAAAAGCGAAAGACAAGGTTCCGTACCTGCTTGATCCGGGCCAGCTTCCTGCCGCCGAAGTTTCTCTCGGAGATGGTTTGATCGCAGCCCAGATCCTCTTCGTGCTTCAACTTTTGATGAGTGCAATCTCACCTGAGGGTGCGATCTTCCGTTCGACTTTTCTTCCCGGTGTGACGACCTTCATTCTCATCCTGGTTTACTTCAAATGGATGAAGATCCGGAACGTGCCAAAATTTGTCCCGAAGGAAAAGGATCGGGCAGTTCTGCTCGCCCTTGGAGGTGGGATCGTAGGTCTTGGCATCGCCTGGGTTTATCTCGGCATCGCATCCCATTTTCCGTGGCTTGCCGGTAAAATGGATGAATCCTTGAGCCCACTCTGGAAGAGCGATTTCCGTGGACTCATGGTCTATGCAGTGTGCGGGGCGCCGGTGATTGAAGAGTTGATCTTCCGCGGTCTGATCTACCGGGGGCTGAAACGGAGCTATCCGAAATGGGTCGCCCTCGTTTTAAGTGCGCTGATTTTTTCCGTCTTCCATCCTGGCGTTGCCTTCCCGGCAGTCTTTGTGCTGGGCGTGATTCTGGCCCTGATTTTTGATGAAACCGAGGCCCTCTTTGCGCCGATTCTGGCCCATACGGTCTACAATCTTGGGATTTTGCTACTCTTCCCTTAGTTGTGTTAAGGTCGACCCATGGCTCTTCTTCATTCGACTGAATCGACACTCGGATCCAAGGCGCCGTCGTTTTCTCTTCAGGGAGTGGACGGACGAGCGTATTCCCTCGATGATTTTAAAAAGTACCGCGGTGTACTCATCGTGTTCATGTGCAACCACTGTCCTTATGTGATCGCGGTTCATGAGCGCTTAAGCAAACTCGCAAAAAAATTCGAACCTCGGGGTGTAGCGGTCATTGGAATCAATTCAAATGATCCGGCTTATCGTGACGAAGACAGCTTTGAGAACATGAAGAAGACAGCGAAGGCCTGGAATCTTTCATTCCCTTACGTCTTTGATGAAACCCAACTAGTCGCAAAAGCCTACGACGCGGTTTGCACGCCAGATCCATATCTCTATGAAAATGTGAACGGGGATTTCCTCCTTCGTTATCGCGGTCGCATCGACGACTCGTGGAAAGACGAAAGTCTGATCAAAGAGGAGAGTCTCAGTCTCGCGATGGAAGCCTTGGCGAACCAGACTCAGATTAATCCGGATCAAATCCCGTCCTTGGGTTGCAGTATCAAATGGAAAGAGCTCACGGCTGAGACTCTGGAGAGAAAACGCCGGGAAGCAGAAAAGAAATGACCGCACTCCTTCGCTCTAAATCTGCATTCGCCCGTTACAATACTCTGAACCTCGTTTACACGGTGCTCGTGATTCTTTGGGGCGCGTATGTGCGCGCAAGTTCCAGTGGCGCCGGATGTGGTGCGCACTGGCCATTGTGTAATGGCGAAGTGCTTCCCACTCCGCAAAAAATTCAAACTCTGGTCGAATTTGCACACCGGGCGACCAGTGGTATCTCGTTGGTGCTGGTTGTGATCGGCTGGCTCTGGTCCCGTCTCTTATCTGAAAAAGGATCCCAGGTGAGACGGGTTGCTTTTCTTACGGTAATCGCCATTTTCCTTGAAGCCGCAATCGGAGCAGGACTGGTTCTTCTCAGACTCGTCGAGTTTGATCAATCCATGGCGCGCGCTGTTTCGATTTCAGCGCACCTGGTGAATACGCTCTTCCTACTCGCAACCGTGATCAGTCTTGCCTTTTACTCCAAACGGGAAGGTTCGTTCCGAAAGTCAGACAGCCCCGTGTTTCCACGCGATCCTCTGTTCTTAAGCACTCTTGCAGTTTTTGTGTGTCTTGGAATCGCAGGCGCAATCACGGCTCTGGGCGACACTCTTTTTCCGGCTACTTCGCTCATGAACGGAATGCAGCAGGACCTGAGCGCAGGCGCGCACTTCCTGCTCAAGCTCCGGGTGATTCACCCGGTGCTCGCGACTCTCTGGGTGCTTCTCGTGTTCGGCTGGAGCAAGAAACTTGAAACTCCGGAACTCCTGCCTATCCGATCACTCGTCCTGCTCGCAGTGGTGGGCCAGTTCGCTCTTGGTTTTGTGAACTGGATGCTCATGGCGCCGACAGGGCTACAAATCATCCATCTTTTGTTTGCAGATCTGGTTTTCATTTCGTTCTTCATCTCAGGATTAAAGTATGAAACTCGAGAAAGTCGTCTCTAGACCG
>OUNO010000150.1_pt1 | contig 11018 bp, 14 predicted proteins | sample 1779811 | NCBI WGS metagenome assembly OUNO01 (sample SAMEA3914804, study PRJEB12502) | metagenome | biome: forest; material: soil | place: Canada | collected 2010-06-25 | depth 0.3 m
CGGCGGCGGCGCAGGCGGTGATCGATCTGGCGGCGGGAACCCTCAGTGAAGCGGCCTACGCCCAGTTCCTGCGGGACAACACGTCAGACGCCTAGGGATCGCGCTCCGATCAGAAGGGATAGCGGCCGCCGTGGTTGGCGGCGATCGCCCAACCCTCCTTGATCAGGCCATCCCGCACCCGATAGATGATAATCCCCTGGGACTCGCCGGGGGCGGGGCCATTGCGCGAGCGAACGTCGAAGAGTGCGAGTTCTCCCAGGTTTCGCGCGTTGAGGAACTCGCCGCTGTATTCCGGAAATTCGGCGCTGAAGCCCGCGAGCATCTCTGCGTAATCGCTCGGCGTGTAGTCGCCAGCGCGAGCGTGCCGTCCCGTGAGGCGCCAGACGGCGTCGGCCGACCAGAACCCAAATGCACGCTGCACGTCACCGCTGCGGAACGCGGCCCAGAACGCCCGCACGACTTCAGTGGGAGAGCGATCGATTGTCGAGGTTGCCATGACCAACCTTAAGCAGGCCCGGCCCGGGGCGCGAGGGCGAAATCGGGCGTCATTCCCCGCCCGGCGCGGGCAACGACCTGAGGACCGGCTCATATCGCTCGCGGTACAGGCCCAGCAGTCGACGCAACTCGACGAGGGGATCGCTGTGATCGTCGACGCGAAGGTCGAGCGCCAGCAATGGGTTGGCGTTGCCTACCAGCAGGGCTGCGGATTGGCGCCCACGCCGGTCGCCCCCGGCGGCTTGGCCGGCGTCCAGCGCCCCCAGCATGCGCTCGGCCAGGTCGCCGTCGCTCGTCTCGCTCCAGGACGAGGCGACCGCGCGAAGGACATCTTCAGAGACGAGCGTGTTTCCGGCGACCACGCAGTCGGATTCGATGACGTGGCCGCGGGCGTCTTCGCACTTGGCGCCCGTGTGAGCGGCCGTCCGACCGCCGGCGTCGATCAACCCGACCTGGCGCCGCTGGGCCTGCGTGTCCGTCGCCAGGGCTTGCCGAAGCGCCTCCTCAGGGCGCGCGCCGTTCGCCAGCCGATCCAGGCACTCCGCTCTCAGCGCGGGGTTTGGCACGGCTTGGCTGGCCACGGCGCCGACGCCCGCGCGCACCGCGGGACACAGGGCGCCGACGGCGAAGAACTTCGTCGTCACCGCCACGCCGAGGTCGCCGGTTCGCCGACATCGCGCCGTGATGCTGAACGTCATGGTGCTCCCTAAACCCAGACGACGAGGCATATTGAAGTCGATCGCTTGGCGATAGACCACCACACCCTGCGTTCAACAGGGGCATTTGCATCAGATACGTCGGATAAGTATATGACAGGTCATGGCCGAGACCCAAAAGCCCCCCGCAAGCGTCCCCGCCCACCAGCTCCAACGTAACTGGGGAGAGGTCGCCGACCGCGCCCTGCGCGATCCTGTGGTGATCACCGCCAAGGGCCGCCCGCGCCATGTGCTCATGGCCTTCGACGAGTACCAGCGCCTGAAGGCCCGCGACCGTCGCGCCTATCGCATCGAAGACCTGCCCGACGATCTAGCCGCCCTACTCGAGTCTGGCCTGGACGAGCTGAGGAACGGCGTGGCGGAAGATAGCGACAACATCATCGGCTAGGCGCCGTCCCGCGCCGGGCGACGTCATTCCCTACGGCTACCTGTGGTCCCACGAGTCCGACGCCGGGCGGGAGAACGCGGCGAAAGAGCGGCCCTGCGTCATCGTCCTCGCCGTCGGCCCAGGTAACCATCCTCAGGTCGTCGTCGCGCCGATCACGTCCCGCGATCCGGCCAACGCCGACGCCATCGCGCTCAGCCCCGGCGCCCTGGGTCTCGGCCGCGCCAGCTGGATCATCCCGTGGGAGCTCAACGTGTTCCAGTGGCTGGGTCCGGATGTCGGCAGCGCTGCACGGCCCGTGGGCGCATGGTGGCGGCTCGGCACGCTCAAGCCAGCATTGCTCGATCTGCTCGCCGACCGCGTGGAGGCCGCCCTGAAGGCCCGCCGCACGCGGGTGACCAAGCGGACGGAATAGTGCGGACCGGCGCGGGCGCCTCGACCGCCCAGACCTGGCCGGTCGGATATCATGCTATGCTTGGGTACCGAGGCGTATCCAGGTCGACCGCGTGATGATAGGCCGCCACACTCCGAAAGGCCCGCGGCGTCATTCTCGAAGCATATACATCGGATGCGTATATGACGGCTGATCGCCAAAACTCAGAAGTCCCCGCCCGCGTCCGCTCCAGCGTAACACGGCCGACGACGCCGACTCGGACCTAGTAGGCGACCCAGGTGAACACCCTGAGGGTGTTGTTGTCGGCGGCGTTGCGTCCTAAGCCGTCGAAGTTCTGGCCGGCGCCGTTGAAGCGGAAATAGGCAGTGTATTGGACGCCTACCCGCATGTTGAAACGCGGGCCGAGCGGCGAGCCTCCATCGCCCCAGGGCGTGCCGTCCACCTGCACGGTCGCGCCGGAGCTGTCAGGTCGCAAGCTGCTGTTGGCGGCGTAGAGCAGACTGTCCTGGCTCCCCCAGGTGTTGAACGCCCCCACCGTCAGGCCGATCTTGCCGCGCCAATAGTAGGACGCGTCGAAGCGAAGGTCCTGCAGGCTGTCGTCGACGTTGCTCGCCAAGCCCAGGGCCTGGGACGCATAGAGCCTTTGGCGCTCATAGGTGTAGCGCGCGTTGAACGTGACGGCGTTTTTGTTGGCGGCGAACAGCTGATAGGAGGCGTCGAGCCCCACATCGTCGTAGTGGTCGGTGAGCAGGGCGCTCTCATCGTGACCCGGATAGAGGTTGGCGGCCATCGCGAAAGCGCCGACCTCGAAGTTTCGGTCGCCGTAGTTCTTCTGGTAGGCGATCCGGCCATAGGGCGCGACGCCGTCGATATTGCCCGGATCGGTGGGATCGACACCCGCCTGGGTCAGGAACCGGGCGCCTGGGGATCTGTAGCCGCCCACCTCGGCGTAGAACTGTGAATTGATCCAGACGTAGGCGGTCAGGCCCAGGGTATTCTGCGCCAGGCTGCCGATCAGGGGCGCCGCGCCAGGCGTCGGCGCCAGGTTCGAGCTGGTGTAGGGGTACCCCCACGCCGGCAGGGTGTTGAAGGCGTCCTGAACAGTGGGGGCGTTATTCAGGCTCAGGCCGAACACCATGTTCGTCTTCTTGACCGTGGCGGTCGTCACGGCGCGCACGTCGAGGTTGTCCCAATGGAACGCCCTGGCGACACCGTCATATGTGTTCTGGATGAACGCTCCGAAGTGCGAGCCCACGCCCCCGGCGATGAACAGGCTGATCTGATCGATGGCCGCGTTGTCGTTAACTGCGAAGGTCGGCGGGGGCGGCGCGGGTTGATCCTTGGCGGTCCGCACGTAGGAGGCGATCGCCATCGCCGAAAGCGGCACGTTGAAGGTGTTGGTCCGCAGCGTGTAGCCGTTCATCTTGAACTCGCGCCCGAAGGGCGTGAGTTGAGGCCCAAAGCCGCCCACATGGCAGCCGCTGCACGGCTGGCCCGTCTGGACCGCGAAGCTCGGCACGGCGCGCGCGACGGTGACGGTGAGTCCGACCATCGTTAGCGCCAGCAGGATGAGCCGCGCGAACCCGCGCACGTCTTGAGCGCCAAATGGCGCCATCCGTCGCGAACGTAGCCCCATCAGCGGCTGGGCTTGTAGAGCGTACACCAGCCGGCGGGGTCGATGACCCCGGTCACCGTCTTGCAGGCGTTTGGCGGCTGCCATTGGTTGCAGTTGTCGCAGCGAAGCTTGCCCTTGGGCGTCGGTTGATAGGCGACGGCCTGCTGAGGGAGCTTGTGCGGGGCGGCTGCCGCCGAACCAGCGATCAACTCTCCGGCAAAAGCGCTGCCTGCCGCCGCGAAGGCTGCGCCTCGCAAGAGTCGGCGCCGGGAGAAACCCAGAATTTGGGAGATTTCGGCGCTCGTCATCGCGATGTCCCTCTGAACAGACACTTAACGGCCACAATCGAGAATTGATCCAGGGGTGCCGAAATATTTAACTCTTCGCCAAATGACTTCAATAATATCGCTCTTAGATTGGGCTTTCTCGCGCGATATTCGGAATCTGGCGAACGCCGCTGGTCTCGACTAGGCGCGCGGAAGCAGCAAGCGCGAGCCCGTCTCCTTACGGTTTCCCGTGGGCGTCCGCGCCTTGTGGTTGGGCTACCGGTTCGGGTTCCCCGATGGCGTTACGAAGCGCCCTGACCTGAGCGGCGGAAACGGCGCGCGCATGGTTTCCCCAGCTCGAGCGAACGTAGGTGAGGAGGTCGGCAATGTCGCTGTCGCTCAAACTCGCCCCAAAGGGCGGCATGACGAGTTTGGTCGGCGCGGCGCGGGTGGTCACCATGGCGTCGCCGGCCAGCACAACATGAATGAGCGAGGTGGGATCATCTGTATCAACGACCGGATTACTCGCCAACGCTGGGAAGCCAGAGGCGAGACCGGCGCCATCCTCCTGGTGGCAAGCCGAGCAGTTGTCGAGATAGGCTTGCGAGCCGACCGCTATAGCCCGCTCAGTCCGCGCCGGGGCCAGCGTGTGTAGAAAACTCGCGATGGCCGCCCGATCGGAGTTCGTCATGAACTGTGTGCTGTGCAGCACCACCTCGCCCATTTCACCAAAGGCGCTGAATTTCCCCGTTTTACCGGTCGCCAGGAATTCCTCGATGTCCGCGCCGGCCCATCGCCCGAGCCCGGCCACGGCCTCGCCGCGCAGGCTGGGCGCGAACCAGCTATTGAACTGCGATCCGGCGAGGAAGCGCGGACCGTCCCCAGCTGTCAGCGCAACTTCCTGCAATGTCAGGGCGCGAGGCGTGTGGCATGCGCCGCAGTGTCCCAGCCCCTCCACCAGATAGGCGCCGCGGGCGACGATCGGATTCTCCCCGGCGCGCGGCGCGAACGCTCGCACCGGCGGCGCGAAAAACCATCGCCAGTACGTCAGGGGCCAACGCATCGACAACGGCCACGCGACCTGTTCGGCCCGGTTCCGGCTGGAGACGGGCGCAACACCATGCATGAAATAGGCGTAGAGCGCCGCAAGGTCGCCGTCACTGATGCGCGAATAAGACGGATAGGGCATGGCCGGGTACATCGTGCGGCCGGACCTCAGCAGCCCGCGGCGAACCGCGCGCTCGAAATCGCCATAGGCGTACCCCCCGATCCCTGTCTGTCGATCGGGCGTGATGTTGGTGGAAAAGATCACGCCGATGGGCGAGGTGATCGCCAAGCCGCCGGCGAAGGGAGCGCCTCCCGGCGCCGTGTGGCAGGCCGTGCAGTCGCCGACCTCCGCCAAATAGGCGCCGCGGGCGACCAGTTGGGGCGTAACGGGAAGAGGAAGCACCGACGCCCTGTCGCCGCCTCTGCCGCCGATCAACGCCGCCGCGACCCACGCGCACAAGAGAGCGGCCACGCCCACCAACACGGCGGCCACCACCCATCTCAGCGCCGTCGAACCGATGCTCGCTCGCCCGGGTCGCGCTGTCATCAACGCACGTTCCGTGTGCAGGAGGGCGGCGTCAGAAGTGCTCCGAAACCGTCTGGCCGACCGTGGCCAGGTACTTGGTCACGACGTCTGTTCTCATACCGATCGTCACGCCCCCGAAGTGAACATGGTCGACGACGGTCATGCCGCACACCTCCGACACATGATGGTCGAACAAATTGCGGATCGCCGTCCAGGCGCCCTCCTGCTTGACCCATTCAAAAGGTGAACCGCTCGAGCTGAAGGTGACCATCTTTCGGCCGCGCAGCTTGGGCGTGTTGCCGCCGCCCTGAATGCCGCCGAAGCCAAAACCCATGCCGAACACGCGCTCGATATAGCCCTTGATCATGGCGGGCGGAGCGTAGAACCACAGCGGATAGACGAAGGCGTACACGTCGGCGTCCCCGATCATCTCGCGTTCGACGACGATGTCCGGCGCGGGTTCACAACCCTCGATCCGAGGAATCTCACCGGCCTGGAGTCGAGGATCGAAGTCCATTCGATAGAGATCGCGCAGCAGAGGTTCGTGCCCCCGCTCGCGGGCCGCCTTGCAATAGGTTCGTGCGACCTCGAGGTTGAAGCTCTCGGGATTGGGATGGGCGACGACGACGACGTGCTTCATGGATTTGGCCTAGATCTCGTTGCAGTGGGATACCATGGCGACCTCGCTACTCCATGCGGACTCTGGGACGGCAATAGGAGTGCACGGCCCTCTGAGCCGCATCTCCAAGACCGCCCGATCCCCACGCGGCCTCCATTTGCCTGGCAACCTTCGCGGTTAGGCGGCGTTCTTCGTCGGCTGCCGAGTCCTCCCCGAAAGGCGCGCCATTGCGCAAGTCATCAGGCCCGCAAGGCGCCGAAGCCAAGGCCAAGATCGTAGAGCTCCTCAACGAAACCCGAGTCATGTCGGTCGCCACCTTGAGGCCCGACGGATGGCCGCAGTCGACAATGGTCGGCTTTGTTCACGATGACCTGACACTTTACTTTGCTGTCGCTCGCACGAGTCAGAAGCTGGCGAACATTCACCGCGACCCGAGGGTCTCTATCGCCCTCGGCCACACGGAACCGAGCCGCCTTCGGGGCTTGTCGATGGCGGCGCATGCCGCCGAGGTGACGGAAGTGAAAGAGTTGAATCACCTGCAGGCGCTCATGCTGGAACGCTACCCCGGCGAGATCGTCTTCTCCCCTCGGCAGGCTTCGGCCACCGTGGTCCGGGCGAGGCCGATCGTTGTCTCTGTGATCGATCTCGCCCGGGGACCAGGCGAACCCGAACTCGTCATCCTCGACAACCACACCAGTGTCCATCACATCCGCAACACGGCGGAGGAGGAAGGTAACCGGTCGAATCGAGGTCGCCGCGGAGATGATGAAGCCACGGTGCTGGTCCGGTACACGCACGAGAACCCGGATGCCTATCGGCCGGGCGCGCCCCTTTAGATCGCCTTCTTCTCGTACTGGGGCCCGCCAATTCGCGATGTGACCCGAATGGCCCACGCAAGCGCGCGCGCCAGGGAGTACCCCGTGGCTACGGCCAGCCGGTGGCCGGCGCGGGCGCCTCGACCGCCCAGACCTGGCCGGTCGGGCCCAGTTCGGCCATGGCCTGCGGGCCCCGCCAGTCCTGGCCCACGATGTAGAGGGTCTTCCTGCCCGGCCCGCCGAGGATGCAGGCAAAGGCGCCACGGTCCGTCTGAACCGTCTGCATTACCTGGCCGCCCTCGCGCACGCGCACGCAATTGCGGTTGGGCACGCACGCGAACCAGACGCAGCCCTCGGCATCGATGCAGATGCCGTCCGGCGGTCCGTCGACCTTGGCCCAGACCCTGCGGTTCGAAAGCGTCCCGTCCGGGGCGATGTCGAAGGCACTGAGCTGCCCGGCGTAGGATTCCGCGACGATAAGGGTGCGGTTGTCGGGCGTCACCGCCATGCCGTTCGGGAACATCAGGTCCTCCGCGACCCTCAAGGCCTTGCCGCCCGGCGTGATCAGGGCGATCCAGCCGGGCCGCGGCTCTTCGCCCGGGAAGTCGAAATTGACGTCGTTGACGTAGATGTGGCCCCGGCCGTCGACGACGATGTCGTTGCCGATCACGGGCCGTTCCGAAAGGCCGCTGAGGTCGGCGTGGTTGGCGAGCGTCCCATCGGCTTCGAGGCGGGCCAGGCGCCGCTCGGATGAGTCCACGATCAGCAGCCGCCCGTCTGGCAGGTGCTCGATGCACATAGGGAAGGAGTGGGTGCGCGCGACCACTTCGGCCAAGCCGTCCGCGCCGATCCGCAGGGCCTCATGAGCGCCCCAGTCGGCAACCCAGAGCGCGTCGTCGCGCCAGCGCGGCGACTCCAGGAACACCCGACCGCTGAGTACCATCCGAAGCACTGACATGGTCGACCCTTTCGCATTTTGCACCAAGGACGCACGAACTCGCGCGGTTTCGACACCCGGTCGGTAGCGCATTCAAGGCGACGGCGCGCAGTTCGCCAGCCGATCCAGGCACTCCGCGTTCAGGGCGGCGTTGGGCACGGCCTGGCTGGCCACGGCGCCGACGCACGCACCGCGGGACATAAGGCGCCGACGGCAAAGAACTTCGTCGTCACCGCCACGCCGAGGTCGCCGGTTCGATGACATCAAGCCGTGATGCTGAACGTCACAGCGCTCCCTCAGCGAGCAGGCTCAATCGCGCAAGCGCTCCTGTTTGTAGTCGAACGACTTGTCCCCCTCGAGCTTGCCGAACAGGTCGAGCAGGCGCGCCTGTTCGCGCCGCGCGACAAACTCTTGCAGCGCCTTGGTGACGGCCGCCTTCTTGGTGCGTTCGCCGCTCAGTTCCAGTGCCCAGTCGATGAGGGCGGGATCAAGGTCCAGATTGGTCGCCATATGTGAATCTCCCCGTGGAGATCTACACCAGCGCGGCGTCCTGCGGGACAGATATCCCGACCGCGTCGCCGGCCCTTATTGATCTGGGAAGCGACCTCGCCTACATTCCGTTAATGGAATATTCGAGCCGTGAACTGGGACGTTGAGAATACCGACGAGTTCGGAAGCTGGTTCGTCGATCTGAGCGAAGCCGATCAGGATGCGATCGACTTCACGGTCGAATTGCTGATCGCGCAAGGGCCGAACCTGCGCTTTCCGCATTCGTCGGGCCTCAGCAATTCGCGGCACTCGCACATGCGCGAGCTGCGAATTCAGAGCGTAGGCAGGCCGCTGCGCATCTTCTACGCCTTCGATCCGCGTCGGTCGGCGATTCTGCTGATCGGAGGCGACAAGACTGGGGACGACCGTTTCCATGAGCGGCTGATCCCGGTCGCGGACGAGCTTTACGACGTGCATCTGAAAGAATTGAAGCAGGAAGGATTGTTGAAATGAGCGGACATCGCCCGTTTTCCGACCTCAAGAAGAGTTGGAGCCCAGAACGTCTCGCCGCAAATCAAGCGCGGAAGGCGAAACTGACGGCCGAAATGGTCAGCCTGGAGCAACTTCGCGAGGGCCTCGGCATCAGCCAGGAAGAGCTGGCCAACGTCATGGCGGTGCAACAACCGGCGATCTCGAAGCTGGTCCGCCGTCCCGACATGAAGGTCAGCACACTGCGCGACCTCATCGCGGCTATGGGCGGCGAGCTGCACATCACCGCGACGTTCCCCGATCGCTCGGTCGAGATCTGCAATTTCACCGCCTCGCCGGCTTGAGCGTTGGAGTCGGACGGAGCTCGCATCCTGAGGACGGCTAACAGGCTCAGGTCTGGATGCCCCTAATGGACGGCTCCCCCAGCACAACCGCACTCTCATGAAATGCCAGAGCCCCTTTGCACCATAATACCGCACCTTACCGCGAATTATCTTGGCGGACGGCCTCGCAAGCGACACAACCCCACGGCGGGATGAGGGGCCTTCCTTAGCGATTCGGAGCCGCCGTCGTGATCGCCATGCTTGCCGCCCTGGCCACGGGCCTATCCACCCTCGCCGGCGGGCTTCCGCCGATCCGGCGCGAGCCGCAGATCACCTATCTCGATCGCTCCGGCGCGGTCATCGGCGTCCGAGGTGGCCGCTACGGCCCGCCGGTGGACGTCAGCCGCCTGCCGGCCTATGTGCCGGCCGCCTTCGTCGCCATCGAAGATCGGCGGTTCTATTCCCACGCCGGCATCGATCCCCTGGGCATGGCCCGCGCCCTGATGGCCGACCTCAGCCAGGGCCGCACGGCCCAGGGCGGCTCGACGATCACCCAGCAGCTGGCCCGCAACCTCTTCCTCACCTCGGACCAGACCCTCGAGCGCAAGGGTCAGGAGGTGGTCTACGCCGCCGAGCTGGAGCGCGCCTACACCAAGAAGCAGATCCTGGGCATGTACCTGAGCCGGATCTACTTCGGCTCGGGCGCCTACGGCCTGGAGGCGGCCTCACAGCGCTACTTCAACAAGCCCGCCGAGCGCCTGACTCTGCGCGAGGCGGCCATGCTGGCCGCCATTCCCAAGTCGCCCACCGAATACGACCCGGCCGAACAGCCCGAGCGGTCGGCCGAGCGCACCGCCGTGGTGCTCGCCGCCATGGTCGACACCGGCGCCATTACCTCCGCCCAGCGCGACCGCGCCCTGGCCCATCCGGCCAAGGTGTTCAAGAGCGCCTCCATCGGACCGGCGCAGTATTTCGTCGACTGGGTGGACGGACCGGTGCGCAAGACGGCCGGGCCGCTGCGCGCCGACCTGGTGGTGGATACGACCCTGGATCTCGGCGCCGAGACCGCAGCCGGCGAGGCGGCGCGCGCTGTGGCCGCCCGTTTCGCCCACGCCGGCGCAAGCCAGGCCGCGCTGGTGGCGCTGGATGGGACCGGGCGGGTGCGCGCCCTGGTCGGCGGGGTGGACTATGCCACGGGCCCCTACGACCGGGCGGTGAGCGCCCACCGCCAGGCCGGCTCGTCGTGGAAACCGTTCGTCTATCTGACCGCCATGGAGGCCGGCCGCACCCCCGACACCATCGCGGTCGACGAACCGGTGACCATCGACGGCTGGTCGCCGCGCGACTTCGAGCCCGAGTTCCTGGGCCCGATCACCCTGCAGACCGCCCTGGCGCAGTCGATCAACACCGTGGCCGCGCGCCTGGCCGACGAAGTCGGCCGGCCCAATGTGGCCGCCACCGCCCACCATCTCGGCATCGTCTCGCCCCTGGGCATCGAGCCGGCCATGGCGCTGGGAGCCGAACTGGTGACACCCCTGGAGATGGCCCAGGCCTATGACGCCTTTTCCAATGGCGGCAATCGCGTCTCCGCCTATGGCATCGAACGCATCCGCACGAGCGCCGGCCGGGTGATCTTCCGGCATGAAGGCCCGGCCCCCGCCCCCGCCATCGCCAATCCGGCGCTGGGTGAAATGGATCAGATGCTGCGCGGGGTGGTTGCCTCGGGCACCGGCGCCCACGCCGCCCTGCCGGGCTACGACATGGCCGGCAAGACCGGCACCACCAGCGATTTCCGCGACGCCTGGTTCTGCGGCTTCACCGGCGGCCTCACAGCCGTGGTGTGGATGGGCCGCGACGACAACGCCCCCATGCGCGGCATCACCGGCGGGACCGCGCCCACGG
>OUNO010735344.1_pt1 | contig 11010 bp, 7 predicted proteins | sample 1779811 | NCBI WGS metagenome assembly OUNO01 (sample SAMEA3914804, study PRJEB12502) | metagenome | biome: forest; material: soil | place: Canada | collected 2010-06-25 | depth 0.3 m
GCTCGATCCGGTCCGCGCCGCCGGCCGGCTCTTCTGGCCGGTGCTCTACACGCTCGCCTTCGCGGCGATCGTGCTGGTTGGCCGGATGCGGTTCGGTACGTGGCTGCTGGCCGGGGCACTTCTGCTCCAGATCGCGGACATGTGGACGGTGCTCGCCTCGGCGCGCGGGAGCGGGGCAGCGGCGGCGCAGACAAACCCCTACCGCCTGACGCGAGATCCGCGCTGGGACGCGCTCATTGCGCGTGCCGCGATGATCGAATTCGAACCCGCCGAGATACGATTCAATCTCGCCCTGCTCGACGAGGTAACCTGGCGCGCGGTCATCGCCGGCAAGCCGGTTCGCTTTTACCACACCTCGCGCGAACACGTCGCGATGCGCCGGCGACTGACGAACGACAGTCTCGCATTCTCCATGGGGCAACTCGATTCCCACCGACTCTACGTCCTGCTCGACGGCAGGGCGCCGCCGCTGGTCGCCGACCGGGTGCGAAAACTCGACGATATCCTGATTATCCCGCCGAGCGCCGCACGCTGAAATACGCGCCAACACCGCGTTTCGTTAACCATATCTTCCCGTCCATACGGCACAGCGACACCATGGCCCTCCGCGTCTTTCGTTGCGCCGCTTTGCTGGCCCTCGCGCTCGCCTTGTTCCTGGCGTGGATGCACCCGGCGATCCTCGTCCCGGGCAATGTCGGCTGGGTGCTGCGCGGCAGCGACTGGGGGCAGAGCAGCATCGGCCTCAACGCCTATCTGCGCGCCTCGAACTGGCCGGGCAGCGCCACGCCGCTGATTCTCGCGCCGGACGGCACGCATCTGTTGCTGATGGATGCCAACCCGCTGGCCGGTCTGTTGCTGGCGCCGTTTGCCCAATGGCTGCCGGCGGGGCTGCAGGTGATCGGCCCCTGGCTGCTGCTTTGCCTGATCCTGCATGTCGGCTTCGCCTATGCGCTGGTGCGCCGCTATGCGCCGGATTTCCTGTCCGCCTGGCTCGGCACGGCGCTGCTCACCCTGCTGCCGACGCTGTACAACCGTTATGGCCACGCCACGCTGTGCGCACACTGGCTGCTGCTCTGGGCGCTATGGATCTTCATCGATCCGCGCCGGTCGCGCTCCTTTCTCCATTGGGCCGCGGTGATCGTCATTGCCGGGCTGATCCACAGCTATCTGCTGCTGATGGTCGGCGCGATCTGGGCGAGCGCACTGCTCCATCAGATCGTCACCGCGCCGGACAATCGCACGCGCAGCAATGGCGCCGCGATGGCGGTGGCGGTCGGCCTGCTCGTCGCCGGCATCGCGCTGCTCAACGGCATCATCGGATCCGGCCTGGTCTCGACCGACACCTATGGCAATTTCACCTTGTCGCTCGACGCGCTGTGGGACCCCGCAAACCCGTCCTACACCGCGCTGCTTCCCTCCTCGCGACCAAGCGGCGACGGCAGCGCGGCGTTCGAAGGCTTCCAGTATCTCGGTGCCGGTCTGCTTGCATTGGTGCTGATGACGCTCGCCATGAGTTTCCGCCGGTCGCAAGACGAAGCGCAGCGCGCCCTGCTTGGCCGGCTCGCCTGGCTGGTGCCCGCGCTGGCTATGCTGACGTTGATCGCGATCGGCCCGGTGGTTCGTTGGGGCGGGGCCCCCTATCTCCAGCTCCATCCGGCGCCGGTGCTGTTGGCGCTGCTGGATCTGGTCCGCGCCTCCGGCCGGTTGTTCTGGCCGGCCGCCTATACGATCATCTTCTTTGCGATCGTCTGCGCGTATCGCCTGCCCCGTGCCGCCGCCACGGCCGTGCTAGGGGGCGCGCTTGCGCTGCAGGTCGTGGATATCGTGCCAATGTTCGCCGCGATCCGCGCGGTCACGGCCGAGGCCGCCGACCCCACCGTCTACAAACGCACGCACGATCCACGCTGGGTCGCGCTGATCGCGCAGGCCAGCAGCATCGAAATCGAGCCGCCCGAGCCGTTCCGCGACCTCAAGCTGATGGAGGAGATCGGCTGGCGCGCGGTGCGCCGCTGCCGGCCGATGCGTTATATCTACGCGTCGCGCATTCCGGCGGCGACACAGGCGCGCATCGATGCGGACCGGCATCTGTTCATGGCCGGCGAGCTCGATCCGACACGGCTCTATATCGTCTATAGCCCGTTAGATGCGCCACCGATGCTGCGCGATCGCCTCGTGCAGATCGATGGTGTCGCGGTGATTGCCCCGACAAAGACCGCCGCACCCTTGGCAGGGTGTCGCCCCGCGGCATAATCCGGGCGATCACGCCGCAGGGCGGTACAGCATCGCCACATCGCAGCGCTGATAACGCGCGCCGAACGTCGCCATCACCCACGGATCATGCACGAAGCCGGCCTTCCCATAGAGATGGATCGCCGGCGCACAGCGCGCATTGGTCAACAGGTACAGCGTCTCGGCCCCCATCGCCTGCGCCCGCTCGATCGTCGCCGCGAGCAGGAACTCGCCGACCTTCTGCCCGCGCGCGGATTCGACCACGCCCATCTTGGTCAGTTCGAACTGCCGCTCGCCGGTCTTGCGCAGCGCGCAGGTGCCGACCACGCCCAGCCCCGGCGCGGCGGCGAACAATATCGCCCCGCCCGGATCGATGATCTTCGCACGCGGTGCCAACAGCACTTCGCGGTCGCTGTCCTCCATCGCGAACATCGTCTCGATCCAGGCGGCGTTGATGCGATGGAAATCCTCCGCCAGCGCATCGGCATAGTCGAGGATCGTCAGCCCCGGCCGGCGATCGAGCGGCGCTTCGGCGAGGCCATGTTCGATCGCGGCGACCTGATCGAGCAGCGCGCCCGGCACGTCGCGGCACAGATCGGCGACGGCTGCTGCAATCATCGGCCACAACACCGCTTTCGCGCGCGCCATGGTCGCGGCGCCGTTAGCGGTCAGCGCGATCGTCTTCTGCCTCTGGTCGCGATGCGCGCGGCGCGTCTCGACCAATCCGAGTGCGACGAGCCGCGACAAGATGCGCGTGACCGCCGGCTGACTGATACCGAGCATCTCGACCGCCGCGCCGACCGTCAGCGGCCCTTGCCGGTCGAGCACGGTGAGCAGCGGCATCTGGCTCGGCTGCACCGTCAGCCCCGCCGCTTCGGCCATCCGCAAGGCATCGCCCTGCAAACGCTCGGCCAGTCGTTTCAACCGGCTGCCGAGAAACACCGGCCCCAGATCGGCAATGACATCGACCATCACACACCCGTTCAGAAATTAGATAACGCGTTATATGCTTTGTGTTGCTACCTGTCCAGCACCCCGGTGCCTTGCCTGAATCATACACCCTTTCCTTTCCCGGCTAGGCGCGGCAAGTTGCCGCACGATCCGAATCCCGACATCCGAGGTACGCCCCATGACCGAACTGTCCCGCCGCGAAGCTCTTGCCACTGCCGCGTTCGTCACCCTCGCCGCCGCCGTCCCGGCCTGGGCGCAGGACAAGGCCGTGGCGGCCGACATGGCGGCATGGGATCTGGGCGACCTTTATGCCGATGACGCGGCCTGGGACGCGGCGCGCAAGAAGGTGCTCGCCGACATTCCCGGGCTGCTGAAATACAAGGGCACGCTCGGCACCAGCGCCGACACGCTCGCTGCCGCACTGGTCGCGCAGTCCGACCTTGGCCGCACCGCAGGCCGCGTGTTCACCTATATCAGCCTCAAGGCGGATGCCGATCTGCGCGTCTCGGCCAATCAGGAGAAACAGGCGCAGGCGACCGACATGTTCACCGCGTTCGGCGAGGCGACGTCCTGGATCGCGCCCGAACTGCTCGCGGTCGGCAAGGCGAAGATCGCTGGCTTCGTCGCGGCCAACGCCACGCTCAAATCGCGCTTCGACTTCTACCTCGCCGACACGCTGCGCCAGGCCGAGCACACGCTTTCGCCCGAGGGCGAGAACCTGCTCGCGGGCACCTCATCCCCTTTCTCCGGCGCAAGCGACATTCGCGAGCAGCTCGTCGCCTCGGACATTCCGTGGCCGACCGTCACGCTGTCGACCGGCAAGCAGGTGCGCCTCGACGACCAGGCCTATACGCTCAATCGCGACGCGCCCAACCGCGCCGACCGCAAGCTGGTGTTTGACATATTCTGGGCCGAATATGGCAAATTCCAGAGCTCGCTCGGCGCCGCCTATCTCAGCCATGTGAAGGCCGACATCTTCCGCAAGAAGGCGCGGAAATATCCGACATCGCTCGCTATGTATCTGTCAGGTAACAATATTCCAGAGGCGGTCTATCGCACTCTGGTCAAGGAAACCAACAACGGCCTGCCCCAGCTGCACCGCTATTTCGAGCTGCGCCGCAAGCTTCTGAAGCTGCCCGACATGGCCTATTATGACATATACCCTCCGCTGGTGCAGCTCGACAAGAAAGTCACCGTGCCCGAGATGCGTGCTACCGTGCTGCAGGCGCTGGCGCCGCTCGGACCGGACTATATCGCGACCCTGTCAAAGGCGACCGCGGCCAAATGGATGGACCCCCTGCCCCGCCCGGGCAAGAAATCCGGCGCCTATATGAACCCTGGTGCGGCGTACGACGTACACCCCTATCTGCTGCTCAACCTCGGCGAGAACTACGAGGGCATGACGACCTACGCGCATGAATGGGGCCATGCCATGCACACCCTGTTCGCCAACAAGACGCAGATCTACGACAAGTCGGACTATCCGATCTTCCTCGCCGAGATCGCCTCGACCTGCAACGAGCAGCTGCTCGCGGCCTATATGGTTGCCCACGCCAAGACCAAGGAAGAGAAGCTGTTCTATCTCGGCCAGCAGCTCGAGAGCATCCGCGGTACCTTCTACCGCCAGACGATGTTCGCCGAGTTCGAGCTCGCGGCGCACGACAAGTCGGAGGCCGGTGAAGGGCTATCGGGCGAAAAGCTCAGCGCGACCTATCTCGACCTGCTGCGCCGCTACCACGGCGAGAAGGTCGCCATCCCCGACGCCTATGCCTCGGAATGGGCCTATATTCCGCATTTCTATTCGAGCTTCTATGTCTACCAATACGCTACCTGCATCTCGGCGGCGTCGTATTTCGCGCGCTCGATCCTGAAGGGCGGTGCAAAGGAGCGCGACAATTACCTGTCGGTGCTGAAGGCTGGCGGGTCGGATTATCCGGTCGACATCCTCAAGCGCGCCGGGCTCGATATGACGACCGCGGCGCCATACCAGGCGATCATCGCGACCTTCAAGGACACGCTCGACCAGGCCGAGGCGCTGATGGCGTAGCGATCAGGCAGCTTGCGCGCTCGCCTCGCGCAGCAGCGCAAGCAGCCAGTCATCGACAAACGCGTCGATTACCAGATGGACGCGGTCGGTCGTACCGCGATTGGCCACGCTGTGATTGTCGGACAGCCGCAGATACCAGGCCTCACCCGGTGCCATCACCACCGGCACGCGATTGACCATGAACTCGACCTCAGGGTTGGTGGTGATCGGAACGTGGATTCGCGCCATGCCGAGCTCGGCCGACAGGTCGTGGTCGTTATGTTCCTTGATCACCGAGCCCGGCGTCAGGCGCATCAGCCGCACCGTGCGCAACGGGCTATGGAACACCGTCAGCACTTCGCGGAAATAAGGCGTCTCGCCGAGCAGCGGCCCATCCTCGAACTCGGTAGCGGTCGGATCGGGGTAGATCATCATCACCGGATGCGTCGCGCCGGCCTTGCCACGCAGCGGCAGCACGTCCCACACCCCCTCGTAATTCTGCCGCACGAAATGGCCGATCCAGTCACCCTGCGACAGGCGGTCGAGATCGGCGACCAGCCGCGCCGCGTCGAAGGCAAATGGCAGGCGGACGCGATCGGGGATCGTCATGGGAGATTGTTCCGGCACGCGCGCCACGATAGGCGGTGAGCGCGGCGGCGCAAGCCGTCATGCCCATCAGGACGTGCAAGGATACAGCGTGCAGCCGACCGACACCCCTGGCCCGATCGACCGGTTTCGCGCGCTCCTCGCGAACGACCAGGCGCTGCAAGACAAACTGGCGCCGCTTTACGCGATGAAAGAGTTCGCAGCCGCGGCGATCACCGCCGGCGCAGCGCAGGGCATCGCGCTCGACAGCGACGCCTTGCACGACGCGCTGACACCAGACCCGCTGGGCCTGGCACGGTGGGTCGGCGGCAACGCCACGGTCACTGGTTATCCGGGACGGCAGTGGTTGCCAGCGACCATTGTCCCGACACCACAGGGCGCTGCCATCAACTGGCTGCATTTCGCCGGCGAGCGGCTGCGCGATTCCTTTTTCGAGGTGTCGGCGCGCCGGGCCGGGGCGCTGCCGCTCAACCGGCTGCTCCGCGAGCGCTCGACGCTGCAAAGCCTGATCGATGCGCCCGTCCCCGACGATGCGCTGATGCCCGACGGGTTCATCTTTCACATGTCGCGCTGCGGTTCGACACTGGCCGCGCAGATGATCGCCGCGTTGCCGGGCGCGATCGTGCCGTCGGAGGCCGCACCGATCAATACGGCTGTTCAACTCGACCATCAGATCCCGGGGCTGTCGCGCGATCTCCAGGCGCGTATCCTGCGCGCGATCGTCGTCGCGCTCGGTCGCAACCGTTCGGGCGACGCACGGCGCTATGTCATCAAGCTCGACGCCTGGCACATGATGGCGCTGCCGCTGTTCCGCGCCGCCTTTCCCGGAACGCCCTGGGTTTTCATGTACCGCGAGCCCGTAGAGGTGATGGTGTCGCAGCACCGGCAGATCGGCGTGATGGCCATACCCGGCGAGGTGCCGCCGACCACCTTCGGCCTCGAAGGCAAAGGGGTTGATTCGACGCTAGCCTATGCGGCCGACGTACTCGGGCGCATCTGCCAGGCGGCGGTGGAAGGCATCGCCGGAGGTGGTGGAATCCTGATCAACTATGACGAGATGCCCGGCGCGGTGCCCGATCGCATGCTGGCGCATTTCGACATCGCGATCGACGCGACCGATCGCGCGGCAATGCAGGCGGCGACCCGGTTCGACGTCAAGACGAATGAACAACCCTTCACGCCGGACAGCGCGAAAAAACGCGCCGACGCGACGCCCGAGATGCTGGCAATGGTCGAGCAATATATGGCGGCGCCCTACGCCGCGCTGGAAGCCCTTCGCCGCGGCTAACCCTTCATCGCCTCGATCAGTTTCTTGACGTCCTGCGACCGCCCACGCGGCAGGATCAACACGTCATTGCCGCTCGCGACGACGATCAGGTCGCTGACCCCCAAAGTCGCGATGCGCAGGCCATCGCTGCGCACCAGCGAGTTGGTCGTTTCGAGCATCACGACATCGCCCTCACAGGCATTGCCGTCGCCATCGCAATCGCTGATCGCATGGAGCGCGTCCCAACTGCCGAGATCGCTCCAACCCATGCTGACCGGCACCACCGCAACGCGCTCGGCTTTCTCCATCACGGCATAGTCGATCGAGTCCGCCGGCGCTTCGGTGAACGCCGCCTCGTCGGGGAAAACCCGCCGTCCGTCATGTCTGGCGCCGTCCATCGCGCGCTGGCACGCCGCGAGCATCTCTGGCGCGTGCACCGCCAGCGCGCCGAGATAGATATCGGCGCGAAACAGGAAAATCCCGCCGTTCCAGGCATGATCGCCCGCCGCGAGCATCGCCTCGGCCCGGTCGCGCGGCGGCTTCTCGACGAAGCTGACGACGCGGTGCACGCCGCCGGCGATCTCCTCGCCGATATGGATCCAGCCATAACCGGTCTCGGGCGCATCGGCGGCGATGCCGAAGGTCACCAGCCAGCCCTGCTCGACCAGCGGCAGCGCCGAATGGATCGCGGCATGGAACGCCGGCACATCGGATATCACATGGTCCGACGGCATCACCAGCAGCGGTGCGTCGCCGCCGCCCGCCGCCAGCGCGGCGAGCGCGATCGCCGGTGCGGTGTTGCGCCCGACCGGTTCGAGGATCAGCGCCTGCGCCGCCGCGGCAACGTCGTGCAGCTGGCTTTCGACCATGTCGGCATGGCGTGCATTGGCGACGACGATCGGCGCGGCGAAGCGCTCGCCATAAGCGCGCCGCGCGGTCAATTGCAGCATCGTCTGCTCGGCGGTCAGCGCCAGCATCTGCTTGGGCCGCGCGGGCGTGGACATCGGCCACAGCCGCGTGCCCGATCCGCCGGAGAGGATGACAGGGACGATCGGCGCGGCAACGGTCATGCAAGCAACTCCTGTTGGCCATGAGCGATAGCCGCTGGCGGTCGGCATGGAAACCATTGCGGCGGCGGGACGATCCGTCGCGTTCAACCTTTGTTTGTCAATTTCTGCGACAGCCGGTGCCAAGTGTCGGGATCGCTTACAGTCCCGAGGCAGATAACAAGGCCGACAGGGGCTGCGTCGCGATGATCAGGTTGTTCAAGCATTACATCCCGAACGCCGTGCTGCTGCTCGGTCTGCTCGACCTGGTAATGCTCGTCAGCGCCGGCGAACTGGGCTGGACGACGCGTGCCGGCCAGGTCGGCATGGCGATCCCGCCGATCGCCACGCGCGCCTGGCAACTCGCCACCTTCGCCTTCAGCCTGATGACCGCGATGATCGCGGTCGGCGTGTACAGCGCCAATTCGTTGCAATCGCTGCGCATCGCCGCCGCGCGCCTGCTCGTCGCCATCTCGCTCGGCGTGATCGTCCAGGCGGTGATCTTCTTCATCGTGCCGCAGCTCACTTTCTGGCGCTCGAACCTGCTTTATTCGATGGGTTTTGCGGTGGTGCTGCTGTTCGCGCTGCGCATTCTGCTCGGCAAGCTGCTCGGCGGTCAGGCCTTCAAGCGGCGCATCGTCGTGCTCGGCGCTGGCGCGCGCGCTGCGCGATTGAAAGCGCTGGCGCAGCAGCCCGGCTCGGCCTTCGTCGTGGTCGGTTACGTCTCGATGAGCGAACCGACCCGCGTCATTCCCGAGGCGATCGCGCGCGATGCGATCTACAATCTCGCCGACCATGTCGTGCTGCTCAACGCCAGCGAAGTGGTGCTGGCATTGGAGGAACGCCGCAACGCGCTGCCGCTCAAGGACCTGCTGCGCGTCAAGACGACCGGCGTCCATGTCAACGAGATCTCGACCTTTCTCGAACGTGAGACCGGTCGCATCGACCTGCAAAGCGTCAATCCGAGCTGGCTGATCTTCTCCGACGGCTTCTCCTCCGGCCGCATGTTCTCGAGCGCGTTCAAGCGGCTGTTCGATATCGGCGCCAGCCTCCTGTTGCTGACGCTGGCGCTGCCTTTGATCCTGATCACCGCTATCGCCATCAAGTTCGAGAGCAAGGGGCCGGCCTTCTACCGCCAACGCAGGGTCGGGTTGTTCGGCGAGGGGTTCGACATCATCAAGCTGCGCTCGATGCGGCAGGACGCCGAGATCGGCGGCAAGGCGGTGTGGGCGGAGAAGGACGATCCGCGCATCACCCGCGTCGGTCGCTTGATCCGCAAGACGCGGATCGACGAACTGCCGCAATGCTGGAGCGTGCTGAAGGGCGAGATGAGCTTCGTCGGCCCGCGCCCCGAACGCCCGCAATTCGTCGAGGACCTCGAACAGCAGCTCAATTATTATGCCGAGCGCCATATGGTGAAGCCGGGCATCACCGGCTGGGCGCAGATCAACTATCCTTATGGCGCGTCGATCGACGATTCACGCCAGAAGCTCGAATATGATCTCTACTACGCCAAGAACTACTCGCCCTTTCTCGACCTGCTGATCATCCTTCAGACGATTCGCGTCGTCTTGTGGCCGGAAGGTGCGCGCTGATGCGTCCGCAAGCTCGGCACCAGCCCACACCCCCACCCGGCCTCCCACAAGGTATCCTGGAATGGGAGGCCGGGTGGGGGAGTGGGCTGGTGCCGCTTCCCGCCGAAGGCGTACAAAAATGCCGATGACGCTGGTCCTGTGGAGCTACGCGCTCGCTGCCCTGCTCTTCGCTGGCGTGGCGCTGACGCGGCTGCGCGACGCGGGGACGGCGCTGCCACGGCTGACCTTTGTCCTCGCGCTCGGTGTCACCGCCCTGTGGGCGCTGGCCGTTGCGGGGATCGACGCGCGGGACATCACCACGCGGGTTGCCGAATCGCTGCGCAACCTCGCCTGGCTCGGCTTCATGTTCGCGCTGGTGCGGCGCGACCCCGGCTCGCCCGAGCGGCGCGCCGTGGCGATCATCTACGGTGTGGTCGCGGTCGTGATCACCGTCGGCATCGGCCTCACCATTGCCGATGAGTTGGTCGGGCGCGATAGCGCGCCAGCGCTGTCCACCGCGTTGCTGGTGCTGCGCATGATGGTCGCGGTCAGCGCCCTACTGCTGGTCCACCATCTCTACGTCACCGTCGCGCCGCGGGCGCGCGGCGGCATCCGGCTGGTGGTGATCGCGCTCGCCGCGATGTGGAGCGTGGACCTGCTGCTCTATGGCGCGACCTATCTCAGCGACACCCCGCCGAGCGCGCTGCTTGCCGGGCGCGGCGTGGTGATGGCGCTCGCCGCGCCGTTGTTCGCGGTCGCCGTGCAGCGCAATGGCGACTGGACCTTGCAACTGTCGCGCACTGTCGCGTGGCAGACGCTCTCGCTCGCCGCCACGCTGCTTTATGCCGGGGCGATGCTGCTCGCGACGAGCGTGATCTCCAGCGTCGGCGGCGGCAATGCGCGGCTGCTCCAGGCCGCCTTCGTGATCGGATCGACCACCGCGGTGCTCACCATCCTGTCCTCGCCCTGGATACGCGCCTGGGCCAAGGTCAAGCTCGCCAAGCATTTCTTCCGCCACCGCTACGATTACCGCGCCGAATGGGTGCGCTTCACCGAAACACTCGGCAAACCCGACGATGCCGCGCCGCTCGACGAACGCATCGTCAAGGCGGTTGCCGACCTGACTGACTCGCCCGCCGGACTGTTGCTGGTGCCCGACGGCGCCGGCCTCGGTGTCGGCGCGGGGTGGAACTGGGACCGGGCCGCCCTGCCCGGCTCGGGCACCGCCGAAGCGCTGGCGCGTTACCTGGAAAGCGGCGGGCGCATCATCGAGCTCGACGCGGTGCGTAGTGAGCAGGCCGAGCCGGTCGA
>OUNO010004820.1_pt1 | contig 10999 bp, 12 predicted proteins | sample 1779811 | NCBI WGS metagenome assembly OUNO01 (sample SAMEA3914804, study PRJEB12502) | metagenome | biome: forest; material: soil | place: Canada | collected 2010-06-25 | depth 0.3 m
AGTGGCGTGGGCACCATCGGCCTGACCATCGGTGGCGATAACGTCACGTTAGTCGAAGTCAACGAACACGCCGTCCGCGAAATGGAACGCAATATCGCCGCTCTGGGCAGGGAAGACGGCGCAAAGGCAGTCCTCGCCGCCAGCGAAAAATCCCTTGATCACATTACGCCCGAATCAGTTATTATCGTCGACCCTCCACGCGCCGGGTTACACGAAGACGTCGTCAAAAAACTTCTTGAATCAGCACCAGCCCGCATCATCTATCTCAGTTGTAACCCGGTCACCCAAGCCCGCGATGTCGCCCTATTGGCCGAAAAGTACGGCATCCGCCATCACCAAGGCTACAATTTCTTTCCCCGAACACCACACATCGAACACCTTGTTATCCTTGACAAAAAGTAGATTTTTTGCTTTAATAGTCTTAGCTGCACCTATCCAATTCAATCCCTCAATCCCAGGAGTAGTCATGCATTTTTCGTCTGTCACTACGACGATCATTATGGTGATCGTCTATATCGTGGTCGGCGCCGTATCGGTGGCTGTTGTCGCCGTGAACATCAAGAGGAGATGGCTGCAATCCGCTTCGGCGGTCGTCATCTTCCTCGTTTTGGTGGGCGTCATCAACTCGGCGACTGTCAGCTTTACAGCGATACACGATCAGTTCGACGTGCCGATGAGCGACATCGACGTTGCCAATCACGTGTTCGGCTTCGAGTCGGGCAAGCAATATCCGCTCGATCTGGGCGATCAGACAACCTCGTTTAGCGCGAGTGTCAACGTGCGCGGTGGTGCGTTTACGAATGTGAGCGTGCAGATCAAGGGAGAACCGTCTTTCTTCGTGACATATGTGCACGACGGCGTTCTCTCTCCACTGATCCTCCCCGTGACGGGCCCGACGAAGTTCATCGATGATGAAATCAACCCGCCGACGATGGTCATCAACTTCCAGGCGAAAAACTGGCGCGATTATCCATTGTCGACTACTGATGCTGCTTACAAGCGTCACTGGTCTCCTTGCGAACACGTGTTCAGGAACTTCATGCTCGCGTGCTCCCAGACCTCGACCCTCGATACCGTGCCGACGATCTCGGACCGGACCGTGAGGGCGGGCCTCAACCAATTCGTTGCCAACAGCTTCGAAAGTGCCGAGATTCATATGTCGCGGAAGGTGTACGACCAGTTGATTGGAAGGATCCAGCCCTAGCACCCGCCAGGGCCACTCTCATGCGGAAATCCGCCTGTCCGAGTGGCGGGCGGGTTTTCGCATTTACGGGGTAACCGTTTGCATTTATACGACGGATTCGGTATCGTATAAGCGTAAGTAACATAGGTAGTAATTGTCCATGAAACAAATGATCAAACGTACATTTATTGTCGGAGCAGCCCTCACGCTACTCTTATCACCAGCCGTCGTGAGCGCCAGGGATGGCAGCACCACCGTTCAAGCAGAGGAAGTCCCGACTGCCTCCACATCACCAAGCCCATCGCCAAGCGAAACGCCAAAACCAGCCCGGGTTCAGCAGTTCGAAGATCAGCTCAAAGCGCAGCTGTTACAGATGAAGCAACAACGCCAAGCTGATGTCGAAACCGTCAAAGCGGATTTGAATGAAAAGCTCGCCGGTGCCAAACAAAAAGCGTGCGAAAACCACCAGACGACTATCAACCGACTGATGAGCGTCATGGACACCAGGCGCCAGAAAACTTTCGACCGCATTACGCAGGTTACTACTGCTGTCGAAGCTTTCTACACCAAAAACAAACTCAGTGTCAGCAACTATACTGATCTGGTTGCCACCGTCGATGCAGCCAAAGCGGTCGCTCAGACTGCTATGGCCTCTCAAAAAGCCATACCGGAGCTTGATTGCAGCGGAGACCATCCACGCGCCGACGTGACGGACTTTAAACAAAAACGTGCCGACAGTATCGACGCCATGAAGGCATATCGGGACGCCGTGAAGGCGCTCGTGCAAGCGGTGAAGACTGCCGCAGACACAGCGAAGGGAGATTCATAATGCGTCGTCAACATGGATTTACTATCGTCGAAGCAGTCGTCCTGCTCGTCGTATTAGTCATCATTGGGGCAGTCGGCTATTCGGCATATACCAACTTTATCGCTCCTCAAACACAGACCGCATCAACAGCTACAGTTGCTTCGAGCAGTTCGTCGCCAGCACCGGTCAAGGTTGAGACCAAGGCAGACCTGGACAATGCGGCCACTGCGCTGAACAATGTCTCGCTCGACGATAGCGATACAAGCCAATTGAACAACGCGACTAACTCGTTTTAATCCGACGATAGGCGAATTTGGCAGCTGTACGCCAATTGCCGTGCGCGTCGGTGTCGAATTGACGGATTTCGCCGTCTAAAATCTCGTTGATCTGGACAAGTGCTGGGTTATACGCCGCCAGCGTGCGGTAATAGATCAGATCACTCGGCACAATGTGTCCGCGGCCGGGAAAGACAGCCCGGAAATGCTCGCGGCCAATATCCTCAAAGTAGTTCGGTTGGCCTTTGGGTGGCAAAAACAGTTCGGCTTTTAGTCCCATGCGCGTGACGAGTTTTTTGACATCGCCGAGGGTCAGATTGGATTGCGCCGAGATATGAACGAACAATTGCTTTTTCTTGGTCAAATAAACCGTTGCGACAGCCGTTCGGCTGACCGGAACTTGACGAACAATGACTTTATCAACATCCAGGTCTAGTCCGAACTGCTTTTTCGCAGTTTGTTCTAACGCCAAGTCATCATAAATCATGTCGTTCATGCTGCCCGCAGTATAGCACAGCACCTTTACTTTTGCAGTATTTGTGGTGAAAGAAGAACTATTTACCGGCCCGTATATTGACTTATAGTGCTAATAGTGATATAATAGTATTGATCTATCCACACCACTTCTCACGCACGAAGAAAGTAGGAAGATGTACGTCAAAGGTAGGAATCGGGTTGCGAGCGGATCGCGTTTTGCAGTTGACAGCCAACTGCAGTTACTCAAAGGCTTGAGCGCCTCGGAGGCCATCGAGCGGGCCGGAGAGCTCGACCTCGTCACATACAGTGACACCATGATTCATCGCGGCCATGCGCCGCGATCGATACGCGACGCAGACCATTTTCCCAACCCCTACTAACAGGTGACGGCCCAGCCCACCGACTTCTAAGGCACAACTGCCCGTCGAAGTCGGTGGGCAGTTTGCTTTTTAAGGGGTATACTAGTAACAATGGAGTTTGCGAGTCGCTACAAACAACTGAACACCGACCAACGTCAGGCTGTCGATACGATCGACGGGCCGGTGATGGTGATTGCGGGACCGGGGACAGGCAAAACCGAACTACTGGGCATGCGTGCTGCTAATATTTTGCAAAAAACGGACGTGTTACCCGAAAATATTTTATGTCTGACCTTTACCGACAGCGGGGCAGCCGCGATGCGAGGGCGCCTGACCGATATTATCGGCCGCGATGCCTACAAAGTGGCCGTCCATACGTTCCATAGTTTTTGCAGTGATATCATCGGCCAACATCGGGCTGATTTTTACCGCGGGGCCGAATTCCACGCGGCCGACGAGTTGTCGACCTATCAAATCCTGCGTTCGGTGTTCGAAGAACTTGACTACGACAATCCGCTGAGCGTCATGATGAACGACGAATACAGTTATCTGCGCGATACGCTACGCACGATTAGCGAACTGAAACGCAGCGGCCTGACCAGCGCCGAATTACTGGCGATTATTGATCATAACGACCAAGCCATCGAATTTGCCGAATTCCGTCTGGCGCCGATCTTTGCTGACCGTATGTCCAAAAAAACAGCCGAAATCATTGCACCGCACATCGAACCGATCCGGGCATTGCAACCCGACAACCCAATGCCAGGGACGCCACCGCTCGGTCGGGTACTGGCCGATAGCCTGCAGCAGGCCGTTATCGAAGCCACCGAAACGAATTCGACCAAACCCCTGACCGCCTGGCGCAACAAGTGGTTCGAAAAGGATGAGGATGGCAACTTTGTGATGATCGCCCGCAAAAGACAGGTCAAACTTCGTGCTGTCGCGGTCATTTACGACCAATACCTGGCGCGGATGGAAACGGCAAGCCTATACGATTTCGACGACATGATCTTGCAGGTTGTCCACGCGCTTGAACACATCCCCGACCTGCTCTATAACCTCCAAGAGCGGTATCAATACATCATGGTCGACGAATTCCAAGACACCAACTTGGCACAGCTACGTATTCTCACCAGTCTGACTGACAATCCTGTCAACGAAGGGTCGCCGAATATTTTGGTCGTTGGTGACGACGACCAGGCGATCTTTAGTTTTCAGGGTGCTGATATTGGGAATATCGTCAGTTTCCAAGATTTATATCCGACGACACAGCTGGTGCGTCTTCGTGAGAATTATCGTAGCAGCCAGTTGATTCTGGACCAGTCGCGACGTGTTATCACTCAGGGAAGTGACCGGCTGGAAAACCGTATCCCTGACCTGGATAAAAGTTTGCGCGCCAATACGGAACTTCACAATACCGTGTTCGAAATCATCGAAACACCGTCGGCAATTGACGAACGCGTGTGGTTGATGCAATCAATAAAATCACAGCTAAAAGCCGGCGTGGCAGCGTCTGATATTGCAGTCCTCGGACGCCATCACCGCGATATTTTACGCCTATTGCCAGCGTTGAATGACGCGGGGTTGCAGGTCAACTATGAACGACGCGAAAACGTCCTGGACCAAGATATTATTCGACATATCGAACTCGTCTCAAGGCTCCTCATCGAACTGTACGAATCACACCTGGACCACGCCAGCGCGCTCGTGCCCGAATTGCTGACACATCCAGCCTGGGGTATTCGGCCAACAGATATTTGGCAACTGGGGCTACTGGCGTACAAACAACGCCGTAACTGGCTGGAAATCATGGCCGAAACCGAATCGATGCAGCCGCTACACACCTGGCTGATCGAAACGGCACAGCAGGTCAGCCAATTACCGCTGGAACAAATGCTCGATATCATCATTGGCAAGGATCAGCCTGAGGGATTTCACTCGCCGATTTTTGACTACTATTTCAGCGATGAAAGGCGTGAACAAACGCCCGACGAATACCTGACATACCTGGAATCATTGCGGACAATCCGTGCGAAATTACGTGACTACCAGGGGACGGACACCGCGTATCTGCCGGATTTGATTGAATTTATTCGTCTGCATCGTCGACTCGACACGACGATTGTTAGCCACCGACCAGCGCTAGATCAGCCAGATAATGCAATCAACTTGATGACATCACATAAAGCCAAAGGGCTGGAATTTGATACCGTCTATATCGTTGGTGCGGTCGACAACACCTGGGGCGAACGTGTCCGCAGCCCGTCATCATTGATTGGCTATCCTGCCAACTTGCCGCTGGCACCAGTTGGCAATACGTACGACGAACGCCTGCGACTGTTTTTCGTCGCTATGACGCGTGCCAAACGTCAATTATTCATTAGCTACGCACTGGCCGATGATGCTGGCAAAGCGACGCAATTGGCCAGCTTTTTAGTCGGCGACACGGTTACCACGTGGTCGCCAAAACACACTATCGAGACAGCCACCGCAGCCGTCGAACTGGATTGGTACCAGCCACTGATCGCCGTCAAACAAACCGACATGAAAAAATTACTCGAACCGACCCTGCAACACTACAAGCTCAGCGCGACGCATGTCAATCATTTTCTGGATGTCACGCGTGGCGGACCACAAGGTTTTTTGCTGAACAATTTGTTACATTTTCCATCAGCTGATTCGCCGCAAGCAGCCTATGGCCGCGCCATACACGCAGTGCTGCAGCGAACACATAGTCATCTGTCTGCAACCAGTCACCACCGACCGCTCGAGGATATTTTGCATGATTTTGAATCGACTCTTTCGACTCAGCGCCTGAACGATAATGATTTGGCGCTGTACCAGCAAAAAGGCAGCAATAGTTTGCAGGCGTTTTTGACCGAGCATATAGCAGATTTTACGATCTCCCAGCGCGCGGAAGTGGATTTTTCTACCCAAGGCGTCACGGTGGGGGAGGCACGACTGACTGGTGCCATCGACTTGGTTGATGTTGATGATCAAACAAAAAAGTTGATTGTAACGGATTACAAAACAGGTACCGCCGCACGCAGTTGGGCGGGTAAAGCTGATTATGAAAAGATAAAATTACATAAATACCGCCACCAGTTGCTGTTTTACAAACTTCTCGTTGAACAATCACGTGAATTTGCCGGATACGAAGTTACCCAAGGTGTATTACAATTTGTCGAACCGACACGCGGCGGCAACATATTAGCTCTCGACATGATGTTTGATGATGATGAGGTAGCTGATTTTAAAAAGTTGATCGGAATTATTTGGAACCATATCGTCACCCTTGACTTGCCGGATACGAGTGGGTATTCGCAGGATTACAAGGGTATGGTGGCATTTGAAAATGATCTTTTGAGCTAGAGTCTTTACAAACCCCCTAAAGCTTGACCGGATAACGGATACGTTGTAAGATAGGGAACGGAAAAGAGTTTGGAGAAATCTGCTGTTTTCTCGCTCTTCGAAAAGCAGTTGACTACAGACCCAACCACCAGCTTTCATCTTGGATGAAAGAGCGGCGGGCAGATGACGCATTCTCTGTCCGCCGCTCGATACTTTGCCGTTCAACCGTTCGGCAAAACCTACGATATCAGGAAGTGATCCAATTGGCGGTTCCACGCTCTGAAAAGGAGGCAAACAGCTACTGGGAAAACTCGGTGAAGATGGTATGCGACCGTAATCCGTCGCATACTCGTCAGATCCACTCCCTTGAGTCAAACCGGACCAACCTCGACTGTGACCAATGCAACGGTCACTACAAGAGGGGGTAACGGCTTGCACGTGCGACACTGGTCTGCCTGAATAGAGCTATGCGAGACCCCCCCGGACTCGCTAACAAGGGTAAGGCCTCAAAAACCTTGCCCCCGCTCCGACGGGGACGCGCACTGGGCCCGATGACACCCGGTGCGCGCCCTGTCGTCATGTCAGCTGTTTCCCCGCCGCCCCCACAAGGGGTGGCGGGCGATTTTAATTTAACCGAGTATAATTGATAAAGATAATGACTAATTTTTGGACCGAACTACCGCGACCGTTTTTTGTGCTGGCCCCGATGGAGGCAGTGACTGACGTTGTTTTTCGTCATGTCGTGGCAGCGGCCGCACCCCCAGACGTTTGGTTCACTGAATTTACCAATGCCACTGGTTGGGCACATGCTGGCGACAAGGCAATCGGTGGACGGCTGGTTAAAACAGATGACGAAAACCCCATCGTTGCGCAACTTTGGGGGAGTGATCCTCTCGCTATGGAGAAACTGGCCATCCACTGCGCCGAAATAGGCTACCACGGTATTGATATCAACATGGGGTGTCCCGACGCATCCGCGGTCAAAAGTGGCGGCGGGGCAGGAATGATCCTGAACCCAGAAAACGCCGCTGCAATCATCGCAGCTGCGAAAAAGGGCGGCCTGCCGGTAAGCGTCAAAACCCGTCTAGGGTATAGCCGCACCGACGAGTGGCGCGATTGGTTAGCGCACATCCTCCGTCAAGATATCGCCAATCTGACGATTCATCTGCGTACCAAAAAAGAAATGAGCAAGGTCGCGGCACACCACGAACTGATTGCTGACATCAAAACACTTCGTGACGAAATCGCCCCTGGAACCCTCCTGACGATCAACGGCGACATTCGCGACCGTCAGCACGGGCTAGAACTCGTCGAACAATATGGCGTCGACGGCATTATGATCGGCCGCGGCGTCTTTCATAATCCGTTTGCATTTGAGACTGATCCTAAAGAGCATAGTCGGGATGAACTGATTGACCTGTTAAAACTTCAACTCGACCTTCATGACAAATACAGTGCGATACTGCCACGGAAGTTTGATCCGTTGAAACGGTTTTTCAAAATTTACATTCGCGATTTTGCCGGCGCTGCCGAACTTCGTGACCGATTAATGCACACAACCGGTACCGACGAAGTTCGCAAAGTCCTTGCGGGCGATATTTCTAGAGATTAATCAGGCTTGTCAGGCTGCTAAGGCTGCCTAGTGCATTGCCAGACATCAGGTTGCTGATATCGAGTTGAGACGTAATCGCAGAGAACGAACCGAGAAGGCCGGTGATACTACCCAGGCTGCCGGTAAGGCTACTGAGGCTACTTCCGCCGCTGCCGCCACTAGCGCCGCCAAGAAGGCCGGTAAGGCTACTAAGACTACCAAGGTTACCGAGGCTGCCCAGGCTGCCGAGGCCACCTGTCATGCCAGTAAAGCTCGACATCAGTGTTGTCAGGAGGGCGATAGAAGATGTCAGCACAGAACTGATTGTCGTCATAATTGTCGAAATACTGTCCATTTGTGACTGGGCGGACGAGGCAACGTCGGCGCTGCTAGCGTTAAGCCCCTCACAACCCGCGCCCGAACCAGTGACACTTGTACTAGAGCTTGAGGCATTCGCATCAACCGAACCGGTACCAGCAGCAACACTTTTGACACAGTCTTTGATCTTGGTTACCTGGCTTTGAAGGCCGCTAAACGTCGTTTTGAGGCTATCAAACACGCCGGTCATACTCTGGATTGCCTGAGTAACCGTTGCTTGTACTTGGGTCAGCTGGTCAAGGTTAAACTGCGAATCAATATTGGTCGCCAATGCCTTCATGCTATCAAGTGACGTCGCGTTTTTGACCTGATCTTTTAACTGCGTCAGCTCGTCAACAATTTTTTGCATAAACTGTTTTGCTTTGTCTTTAATCGTACTAGGCAGTTCTACAACCGAACTCAAACCGGTTTTATCGAGTGTTGCCGAGGCGCTCCCACCATTTGCACCATCTATTGCTGCCTTCGCACTTGAATCGTCTTTCTTGATCTGAACATCAACGTTCAGACTCTGCATTGTCTTCTCGAAATTGCTGATGCGCCGGTCAAGTTCATCGGTCGCTTTTTGTTTAAGGGTCTGTAATTGAGACAGATCAATTGCCGATTGCGCACTGGTGATGGCTGCCATCGGTGTATAGGCCGCTAGTAGCAGGCTGAGGAACAGAAAAAACGCCAGAACGAGTTTTTTTGTTGGAATGTAAACGGGAGAATAGTACATAATTAATTTCCTACCTTTATTTGGTTGGTGCCATCTTTAAGCGCGGCTTTGGCTGCGGCTTGATCAGTTGCTGCTTGCTTGAGGCTGGCATCAAGTGTCGCTAGATTCTGCTTTACCTCATCCTTTGATGCCACCGTTACTTCCGCCGGTGTCGCTGTCGTGGCGGTCGTTGCCTCTGGTTTGGTGCTGGTTCCGATAAAGACAAAGATGGCACTGCCAACGATGGCGAACAGGACGACGAGTGACGCCACAACGACGAGGACTTTACGATATGATCTTTTATCTGTTTGTTCCATATATACTACCTTTCTATTTACTGACTGATGCCGATAGGTTAAGGAGATCGTTCTGTACGCTGGCTGACAGCTCGGCAACAATATCTATTTGTGATGAGATGCCTTTGAACGACGTCATCGTGCCGCTGTAGTTGCCTGATTTCAGCTGAGTGACGAGTTCGATTGATCCCGACAGGAAAGTACGGATTGTTTGCATCGTGCTTTTTACTTCATCAACCTTAGCCTGGAGGGATGCGGCTGCGTCGCCGCTGTTAACGTCAACGTTCAGATCGTTACAGCCGGGTGCCGATGCATTGACGCTGGCGCTGGCAGACCCGCTGCCGACGGTGGCGTTGGCACTGGCAGTACTATCTTTGACACCCTGAATACACTGTTTGATCTTGTCGACTTGAGTCTGGATCTTGTTGGCGACTAGCTGTAGTCGATCAAGTACTTTGGTCATGCTGTCGATTGCCTTGGTGACTGACGCCTGGACGTTTGCTATCGCAAAATCCTGGAATTGCTGGTCGTATGCTTTGGCCGTCGCCTGAACATCAGCTAATTGGCTCGAGGCTTCGACTTGCGCCTTCAGTTCTTTCAGTTTGTCGATTGCCTTTTGGTTGGCTTGCTGCAATTTTGTCTTGAGATCAGTCGGAACACTCAGACTGCCGGTCAAGCCGTTGCCGCCGCCGATACTGAGCGACGCGCTACCGCCCTTTGACCCGTTAGCGCTGGCACTGGCACCGCTGCCGCTGACGCTGCCAGATGCACTCGAGCCGCTTGAGCTACTCGCCGTACCGCTGGCTCCGCTTGAATTGACCGTGCCGGACGCACTTCCGTTCGAAGAACTCACGCTGCCGCTGGCACCATCTTTGCTGGCAGATCCGGAGACAGTCGTGCCGTTAGGGCCAGTCGCGTCGACGCTGACACCATTTTTATCAGCAGTGATACTAAGGCTGAGACTGTCTTGGGTTTGCTGTAATTTCGCGAGATTCGTATCGATCGCCGATGTTACTTTTTGCTTGAGCTGATCCAAAATTGTTTGAGTTGCAGCCTGGGCGTTCACTGATGCGATCGGGCTTGCCAGCGCGATAACAAAACTTGAAGTAATCAACAGCGGGGTAGTGAACTTATGACGAAAAGAAAAACGTAGGCTTTTCATATTAGCTACCTACCTTTATTTGATTTGTCCCGTCTTTGAGTGCAGCTTTGGCCGCCGCTTGGTCGACTGCGGCTTGTTTCAGACTTCCGTCAAGCGTCGCCAAATTCTGATTTACCTCGTCCTTGGTTGCGACAGCCTGCACCGTCGGTGAAGGAGAAGGGCTGACAGCTTCTTGTTTCGATGTCCCCAGTAGCGTATAGACTGCCACCGCGACAACCAGCACGATAACGACAACGACAGCAATACCCACCCAAAGTAGGCGCTTTGATGGTTTTTGTGTTTGCTCCATAGTTTTCCCTGTCTTTTTCTGTTTTTATACTGTTATGTGGTGATTTTACCACAAGCAGTTTTATCTGGCAAGGCTTCTACGGACGTATCATGACGCGCATATTCGGACCACCGATAACATGAGCGGCGGTGACGTT
>OUNO010005330.1_pt1 | contig 10995 bp, 8 predicted proteins | sample 1779811 | NCBI WGS metagenome assembly OUNO01 (sample SAMEA3914804, study PRJEB12502) | metagenome | biome: forest; material: soil | place: Canada | collected 2010-06-25 | depth 0.3 m
GCCGCCCCAGATGCCGTTGACATCGAGCGTAGGACGAATGGAAACGCGCTCTAAGGTATTGTATCCTTTTTCTCCCTCGACCTCATTGATGTCCAGTGCTTTTTTATATTCTTCCAGCACGAATGGTGCTTTATTCATGGCTTCTCTTTCTTTGGAAGTCAACTCCTGCACATCGTCATAAAAACCTGGAATAATAATGTGGTTGTTTTCATCTTTCAAAGAAGCAATCATTTCACAAAGTACATTCACTGGATTGGCTACAGCGCCTCCGTACATACCTGAGTGCAGATCGCGGTTTGGGCCCGTTACTTCTACTTCTACATAACTTAGTCCACGCAGGCCCACACATATCGAAGGACAATCATTGGAGAAAATGCTGGTATCAGAAACCAGTATGATGTCTGCTTTTAATTTTTCTTTATTTCCCGAAAGAAATTTTCCGAGATTATCTGAGCCTACTTCTTCTTCTCCTTCAATCATGAATTTCACATTGCAGGGAAGAGATTTCAACTGCAACATGGCTTCAAAGGATTTGATATGCATGTACATTTGTCCCTTATCGTCGCAGGCGCCTCGGGCAAATATTTTTCCGTCTCGTATCTCAGGTTCGAAGGGCGCTGATACCCATAGTTCCAATGGATCGGCTGGCTGCACGTCATAATGGCCATAGACCAGAACGGTAGGCAGATTTTTATCAATAATTTTTTCACCGTATACAATCGGAAAGCCAGCGGTTTCGCAAAGCTCTGCGTGATCAGCCCCAGCCTGAAGAAGCTTTTCTTTCACGAATTCCGCAGCCGCTATTACGTCATTTTTATATTTGCTGTCGGCGCTTACAGAAGGAATGCGCAATAAATCAAAAAGTTCCAGAATAAATCTTTCCTGATTTTCTTGTATGTAGGGCAACATGGTATCGATTTTAGTTTGTTAAAATGGCTGCGAATATATGGATTTTCGGTGAACCTCGATTTATTCAAAAACCTGGTTCAAAAATTTATTCAATGGGTAAATGGCTTTGAAAACTTTGGCAGCATATTCAGGGAAGTCTTTTGAACTTACTTCTTTGTCTTTGAAGGGATGCACTACAATAAAGCTTTTCAATTTAAGTAGATCCGTATGCTGATGACCTTCTTCAAAGTCTTTCGGAAGTTTTTTCAATTCGCCTTCGCGGTCAAGTTCTCCAAAGAAAGTTTTAAAGTCTTTTGCCTTGATTATCTTTTTTAATTCTGCGCCATTGTAATCTATTTCCTGGCGTAATTTTTTAAGGGTATCTGTTTCGGGTTGCCAGATCCCGCCTGCCAGGAATGAATTGCCTGGCTCTATGTGAAGGTAATAACCACCTTTCGGAGATTTCTTTCCGCCGTCTGTAAAAGAGGCGCCCATGTTGATCTTATAAGGTGTCTTGTCTTTTGCAAAACGGATGTCTCGGTTGATGCGAAACATACATTTTTTAGCTTCCTGTTTTTCTGCGAATGATTCAAACTTCGCCATTTTTTTAAGGATGTTGTCTACGGTAGAGATCAGTTCTTCTCTTACCGCATCATATTCTTTTCTGTTCAGGTCAAACCATTCCTTGTGGTTGTTGGCTTTTAATTTTTTTAGAAAAGGGATTAGTTTTTCGTTTGCCATGATAGTTGATTTTTATCAAAACAAAGAGGAATACTTTTTAGTTTAAGCATTCCTCTTTTAAAATTATTCCTAAGATTTTTACTTTACAGTTTTTCTGATATAATCTACGAGTGCCTGATTGGCATTGGTTCCGTCTATTCCGGAAGGCAATGTTTTCAGGTACCATTTAATTTCCCAGCTCAGCGATTTGCCTGGCTCAAGGGCTGTGTATTCTCCTTGTTGTTCGATTTCAATATATGATTTATCAGGATTGGCATACAATTCTATTTCACCTTCTTCTGGAGCTGTTTTTTCTACCGGTACATCAGAGAATTTCTTGATCAGTATAATGCCATTGTTTACTTGTGCCATCCAGCCTTCAGAACCATCGCTCAACAATTTAGGTACTACATCGCCGGAAGGAATTTTTTCTGTTACATACTTAAACCAGGTTATGCCCAAACTATCTTTGGTCAATGGCTCCAGCAGGCCTTTCTTTTTTGTTTTGCCTGAAGGATATATAGTAAGTCCACCTGGTGCTACGCGAGTGATTTCCCAAAGTGAAAGGGATTGTTTCTTTTCAGAATCATTGATGGCGGTGTAGGTGATTGTCACAGAGCTATCGGCAGGATTTGCTTTGTATTCTTTTTTAAAAACATATCCCAATAAAGAATCTTTCTGACTGGTTAGTTCTATGAATAAAGAATCTTTAATTCCGCCGATATAAGGCAGGCCATCGAGTTGTTTTGAAGGAGGCCATCCCCAGGCGCTTTGCGGACTAGGCCACAAAGAAGTTCCCCAGTTTACCGGGTTTACATCTTTTCCGGTCAGAAAGTTTTTGCCATTCAATCCGAAGGCGCTGATTCTGCCTGCATGGCTGGCATCTGTTTCAAAATAAAGTCCATTGAATTCGAAGGCAAATATTCCATTTCCTTTATCGATAGGCTTCACGGAGGTGATAATTGAATCTCCTTTTGTATCAGAACTTGTTGTTTTGCTGTCGCAGGAAGCCATATACAAGGCAGATAGCAAAACACAGGCAGATATTAATTTCTTTTTCATGAGGTGAATGATTAGTCTTATCCGATAAAAATAGAAATCTTTGTGTAAACTAACAACCAATATCGATTATTACCGTTATTTTGTCTTAGTTGTAAATGTTGTAATTAAAAAACCTTTTTAAATATAGTTTTATGCATTCCTTGTTAGATTTTATCAGTCGCATTCCATGGTGGGCATATCCCATCTTTTTTATAGTTTACATCGCCATTAAAGATATATTCTTTACTCCCGCGCAAACGATCAAACATAATTTTCCGGTAGTAGGGCACCTGCGTTATCTGCTTGAAAAAATCGGTCCTGAATTGCGCCAATATATTGTAGCCAATAACAGGGAAGAGCTTCCTTTCAAGCGAAGTGAGCGTTCCTGGATTTATGCTTCTGCAAAAAGACAAAATAATTATACCGGTTTTGGTACGGATCAGGATTTGTTTAGTGCGGGATATATTTTTATAAATCCTGCTATGTTTAATTATGTTCCGGCGAAAAATCATCCGAGTACTACCGATATGAGCTTTGTACCCTGCGCCAAAATAATGGGCGAGTACAATAAAAGACGCAAGCCTTTCAGGCCTTATTCAATAGTCAATATTTCTGCGATGAGCTTTGGTTCACTTTCATCTAAAGCGGTAGACTCCTTAAATAAAGGAGCGCTGAAAGCGGGTTGTTATCACAACACTGGCGAAGGCGGACTTGCCCCTTATCATAGAAATGGCGCAGATGTTATTTTTCATTTCGGCACCGGATATTTTGGGGTGAGAGATGAGAATGGAAATTTCTCCTTTGAAAAATTAGAAGAACTCGTAAGGACAAGTCCATTTGTGCGTGCGATAGAAGTAAAATTATCGCAGGGTGCTAAGCCTGGCAAAGGCGGTGTACTTCCTGCAGCGAAGATTACGAAAGAGATTGCAGACATCAGACATATACCCATGGGCAAAGATGCGCTGTCGCCCACACACCATACAGCATTCAGCAACGTTACAGAAATGCTGGAATTTATTGAGAAAATAGCAGAGCGTACCGGCCTGCCTGTAGGCTTTAAATCAGCCGTAGGAAAAACGGAAATGTGGGAAGAGCTCGCAGACCTGATGGTGAAAACAGGAAAAGGGCCTGACTTCATCACCATTGATGGTGGCGAAGGAGGTACGGGAGCTGCGCCTCCGGCTTTTGCAGACCATGTGTCCTTGCCTTTTGTATATGCGTTCAGCGACGTTTATCAGATATTCGCCAAACGCGGCATTGCAGACAGAGTAGTATTTATTGCCTCCGGTAAACTTGGATTTCCTGCAAAAGCTTTAATGGCCTTTGCCATGGGTGCCGACCTGATTAATGTGGCCAGAGAAGCCATGATGTCAATCGGATGTATACAGGCACAGGTTTGTCATACCAACCGTTGTCCGGCTGGTATTGCCACACAAAACAAATGGTTACAGGCAGGGGTAGATGTGCCGTTAAAATCCGAAAGATTTTACAATTACATGAAGAACCTCAGAAAAGAAATCATGGAGATTACGCATGCTTGCGGCTACGAGCATCCGAGCCAGATGACCATGCAGGACGTAGATGTGAGCATGGGCGATAATAACCTTACAAAAACATTGGGCCATAATTATGGTTATGAAAAAGTACCCGTTAAATTTGAAGGCATGCAGGCATTAAAAGATTGTAAAAATTTAGGTGGGTTAGCAAATTTAAAAGTAGCAGCAGTATAAATCAGAAGAAGATATATTTCGAAAAGTTTATTCCTTGTTTTTATCCTAATAGAACTGCTTGTATTAAAACTTATTTGTGGATAATTTCGTTTAATTACAATATAGAAGATGTTCTTCCATTTAATGAACTTAATTTTTTGATCAGATGAACGATTATAAAGAAGGCAGCACTAATCTCGGAGCAGATTCGGGCGCTACAAACGACCAACACACCAATAATATATATGGTAAACTAAAAAAAACCACTGCAATAGATTTGAAAACAGAAGAAGAAAAACAAATACGCAAGGCATTTAAAGACAGAGACTGGAATGAAATAAAAAGTTCTGATTCCTGGGCAATATTTAAACTGATGGCGGAATTTGTAGAAGGATTTGAAAAGCTGGCGAAGATTGGTCCATGCGTTTCTATATTCGGTTCTGCACGTACTGCACCAGGCCATCCTTATTATGACATGACCGTGGAGATCGCGGCAAAACTAGTGCGTCATGGTTATGGCGTCATTTCAGGTGGCGGTCCTGGTATTATGGAAGCTGCCAACAAAGGAGCTTTTCTTCAGGGTGGAAAATCTGTTGGAATTAATATTCAACTACCTTTTGAACAGACACACAATCATTATATTGACCGTGATAAAATACTGAACTTCGAACATTTCTTTGTACGTAAAGTAATGTTCATCAAATATTCTCAGGGATTTATTGTAATGCCCGGAGGTTTTGGTACGCTGGATGAATTGTTTGAAGCAGTTACATTAATACAGACTAAGAAAATTGGTAGATTTCCAATTGTGCTGGTAGGCCGCGACTACTGGGGCGGATTGTTTGACTGGATAAAAAAGACTATGATTGAAGGAGAAAAAAATGCGCATCCGGAAGATTTAGATCTGATCAATCTGGTAGATACGCCTACCGAAGCGGTAAAAGTAATAGACGATTTTTATTCAAAATATTTATTGCAACCAAACTTTTAAAAAGCGAGGTAATATAATTTCATATTTCACGCTGGTGCTGTCAGAGCAAAGAGATTATCTTTGTAATCTAGTGCCGGCGTGAAATTTCTGTTATATTGAGTACATAACGATAAAGCTGTTTGAAGAAAAAGAAAGTAAAACTTATACTGGTAGGCATTATTTTTTTGTTCTCAGGGTATCTGCTTTTCATAAGCATTTCCTATGAAAATAATTTTGTCCATTCTCAAGAACTCCTTCATCAGAAATTTCTGCCCAGACTTCCATATGACCTCAGCTTTGCAGGGGAAGTAGTGCACTTCAAAAATGAAGAAGCATACAGAAATTTTTACAGCGAGCTTCGATACCATACCAGAAACGAATCAAGCACGAGGTATGCGCTGAAGAATGCGGGTATCTGGTTTCCTATTATAGAAAAAATACTCAAAGAAAATAAAATGCCAGACGATTTGAAATATGTAGCCCTGGCAGAAAGCAACCTGAGCAATGCCGTTTCTCCCATGGGTGCTGTAGGCTTCTGGCAGTTTACCAGAATTACAGGAATGGAATTCGGATTGGAAATATCCGATGAAGTAGACCAGCGGCTGGATCCTATCAAGTCTACAAAAGCAGCCTGCAAGTATTTTAAAAAAATGTATCATTATTTTGGCAGCTGGACTTCTGCTGCTGCGGCCTATAATTATGGAGAAACAGCTTTGTTCTTTGCTTTCCGCAATCAAAGAGTCAATTCCTATTATGACCTGGATCTCAACCATGAAACTTCCAGCTATCTGTTCAGAATTCTGGCTATGAAAGACCTGATCAGAAATCCTAAAAAATATGGGATCAAAATGTATAGAAGGCAATTGCCTCCTGTGAAAAGCATCAAGATCGAACACAGCATTTTTGATTTGACACTTTTTGCACAGCTTCATGGCATCAGCTATGCCCAGCTGGTGGAAATGAATCCCTGGATATTGAAAAAGACACTTACCGTAGAACCTGGGAAATCATATTTTATCGATGTGCCCAAATAAACAAGACCTCACTGGTTTCTAAAACCTGTAAGGCCTTTATTTTTATTACAGCCAAATTATTACGAATATTGGGTATTCAAACATTAAATTAAAAAAAACGTGCAAAAAATTTCATTAGCGATCAACGCGGTATTATTAATAGCCATTGGCGTATTGTTTTATCTTCATTTCTCCCTGAAGAAACAAGTTTACGGAGATACTTCCGGAAGCGATAGTCTTTCTGTAGCTACTTTACCTTTGCCAAAAGCAAGTGGAAAGATCATGTATATCAATGTAGATTCACTGGAAGCAAAGTATGATTACTTTCTTAAAATAAAAGCTCAGCTGGAGAAAAAAGGAAAAGCCAACGAAGCTGAAATAAAAAGTATGTATTCTACTTTTCAGGCCACATATCAGAAATATCAGCAACAGGCGCAGACCATGACAGAGCCACAATATATGGCAGCCCAGCAGGACCTTGCAGCGCAGGAGAAAAATCTTCGTCAGCGCGAAGAACTGATTGGTCAGAACTATGCAAAAGAAGCAGCTAAACTAAACGATCAGTTTTTGAAAAACGTTACTTCTTATCTGAAAAAGAAAAGTAAAGACCATAATTATTCTTATGTATTTACCTATACAGATGAACTGCCGAATATTCTTTATGTAAACGACAGCCTTGACATTACTACACAAGTGGTGAATGGCCTTAATGCAGAATTTAAAGCCGGACAGAAATAGTATCTGTAAATGAAGAAGCTGACGCAATATATAGTGGTTACCTTGGCTATTCTGATCGCCGAATTGGTAAGTGCCTATATATTGCTCATCACGCACAAATATAAAAGTGAGGATTCACCTTACAAATCTGCGATGATACAGATGGTAGTAGCGGTGGTCACTTTTTATCCTACCATCGTTCTTGTCGAAAAATATATGAGCCCCGGGTCTAAAGTTTTTTTTACAAAAGCGCAGAAAATTACCGGCAATAAACTGCTCGGACTCTTTGTTGGCGTGTCCATTGCTTTTATATTATTGCTCATGGCTTTTGTAAAAGTCTTGTACAACAGAAGCATGATTGAAGATTTTTCCAATTGGTTGATGCGTTTTATATAATCAAATGGGAGGAATAGGAGAATTATTTCAGCTGTATCAACAGTATCTGCTGCCGAGTGTACTGCTGGGCGGAGCGATCTGCATTGGAATCATACTGGAGATCATTGTACTGGTCCGCATCCGTTCCATCATTGCGAAAAACAACTGGCTGAGTGGAGGCAAAGTGTTAAAGTCTTTTGAAGGAGTTACATTCATCAGCTTTCTTGGTGTTGGACTTTATCTGTTTGTCAATAATCTTTCTGTCAATCCTAAGATTGAAGGATACCTGAGCAAATCCCTGGCCATTGCGGCCATACTCTCCGCTACCATAGTAGTATCCAGGGTTTGCGTAGCTTACATCAAATCAAAAACAGATAATTTAAACGGACAATTTCCCAGCACTTCTATTTTTGGAAACCTTACCAAAGTAGCTATTTTCGGAATAGGCATTTTAATCATCCTGAATGTACTGGGTATTTCGATTACTCCCATTATTACCGCGTTAGGAGTAGGAGGTCTGGCAGTGGCGCTTGCTCTGCAGGATACCTTGTCTAATTTATTTGCAGGGATATCTATTATAGCTTCCAATAAACTCCGCACCGGAGATTATATAAAATTGCAATCCGGAGAAGAAGGTTTTGTAGAAGACATCAGCTGGCGTACGACCACGATCAAAGAGACTTCAGATACGATGGTGGTAATACCGAATTCAAAACTTTCCACTGCCATATTTAAAAATTTCAACCTCCCTGTAAAAGAAGTAAACTTCCCGGTGCAATGTATGGTAGGCTACGACAATGACCTGGAGAAAGTAGAAAGGATTTCTCTGGAAGCAGCAAAAAAAATAGTTGCCGATTGTTCCGCTTGTGCACCAGACTTTACGCCCATGGTGCGCTTTCATACTTTTTCAGAAGCAGGAATGTTGTTTGCCGTTCATTTCCGTGCTACGGAAGCCATCATGCAAGGTCCCATCAGACATGAGTTTATTAAAGAACTCACCAGGCGTTTCCGCGAAGAAGATATAGACATCTCTTTTGCACTTCGCGTAGCCAGTCATCAGAAAGACCCGAAGGACAAAGATTCTACAGAAGAATAATTCTTACAACGATCAACATTTTTATGTTTTTAAATATCCTATTTTCATCCTGGATTGGAGAAATATTTATTCAATATATATTTTCTGATTAAAAAAATATGTAATAAAAATGATGAAAACAGATAATAAAATTGTAATTATGTGATTTAGTTTTAATTAACCATTTTTAGCCTTTACATTTTTATGCGTAGAATAGTATATTTAGTGGCGATCATTTCCTTTTTTTTCTCTCCGGGATTTTCGCAGAAAATTACGCTGAATCCAAGCATGCTTACCAACATCACCGCGAAGGGAAATGACGAAGTACTGGTAGATGAACAGGCTGCTATGGATCCCAAAATTTCAGCGGGAATCAAACCTGTCAGCGACCGGTTTACCATTGAAGAACCTAGTGGCGCCATAAATCCTTTGTATCTTCCGATGGAAGTAGTGATAGACCTGAAGAGAAATTATACCCTGACGGATATTTATTTCTATTTCTTAAACGGATCCACAGATTCTGTATTTTTTTATACTGGCACACCCACCAACTGGGGGAGCAGTTTTTTACTTGCAAAACCTACCAATGGCTATGATACCTGGAGAGGATACCCGGTATCTGTTACTACCAGATATCTTAAAATAAAAATTAAATCCACCGGCGTACAACTCCGGGAGATCATGCTTTATGGAACTACCATAGAAACTGAAGTGCCGGATCCTTTGCCTGCCGGGCAGATTCCTTTGCGCAAAAGAATCTGGGATTTTGCCGGCTCCAATATTTTTGAGGACGGCTGGAATGATAGCATCCTGGATGTATCGGGCACGCACCGGATTTACTATGACCTGAGGTGGTTTGACTATGATATGACAAATCCTTTTCCTACCAATAATTATTCTTATGGAAAATTTGATTCAGGTGCCAGAACGCTGGATGGTTTTTTCAAGCGCTGGAAAGACAAAGGCATACATACCTTGCTGACTTTAAAGGAAAATTCAGAAAGATTTATTTCGGATAATGGAAACGCTGCCAATTCAAATATCTGGAAACCCATTTCCAATAATGCCAATGCAGAAGATCCGCTTTCTTATATAGAACACGCCGATGCTATGTATCAGGTGGCCGGGCGCTATGGAGCTACCATTGTGCCTTTGTCAAACCTTCGCGTCAATACTTCTGTTTCCCCCGCTAAATCAGGCTTGGATTATATCAATTATATTGAAAATGGAAATGAGAATAATAAAAACTGGCAAGACCGAAAATCTTACTGGACTCCCTACGAATATGCAGCCATGAGCAGTGCCGATTGTGACGGCCATGAAGGCACGATGGGAATAAATCTTGGAATGAAAAAGGCAGATCCTACCATGAAACTGGTGATGGCTGCTACGATTTCTCCGGATACCGCTTATATAAAGGCAATGGCGCATTGGACAAAATATTTCAGAACAGATAAGCAGTTCATCTGGGATGTGATCAACATTCACCATTACAGCAATGACGGCGGCGGACAATCAGGTGTATTCACGACAGGTGTGACGCCAGAACAGGACGATGTATATAATAAGTTAAAGAAGACCGTTCAGTTCTGTAGAAAATACTGGCCTGAAAAAGAAGTATGGTGGTCTGAATTTGGTTATGACCTGAATTCAAGTTCTCCGCAGCATACACCTGTTGTTACCGGCCAGACTGCTGAACAGGTGCAAGCCAATCTGATTGTAAGGTGTTTTCTCATTGGCGCTGCCGCAGGTATTGACAGGATGCAACAGTATATGCTGAGACATTCTTATTTTGAAGCCTCCGTTGGTGGACTATTTAATTCCAGCGGACTGGTAAATCATGGTGGCTATAGCAGCGTTACTTCTTCCATCACACCCATAGTGCCTCATCCAAGTTGGTACGCTATGTTCACTATGAGAAATACTTTAAAGAATTATGTGTTTGACAAAATAGAAGTGTCTGGAGATCCGAATGTGTATGTCTACAAATTTAAGCACATCACTGCGACAGACAGCGTTGCTTATGCGTTGTGGTGCCCTACTTCGAATAATACTGTGGTTACTAATTATAGTTTGGCCGTTCCTGATCTGATCGCTGCCACGAAAGTAAATTTTCTGGATTTAAGCAAAACGGGCGCTGAAAGTAGTCTGGTCGTGAGCAATGGAAATGTTGTACTTGATGTATCAGAAGCACCGGCTTATGTACTTGGTAAAATCACACAGACCGCATTGGGCAATAAGATCAGTAACTTGTCGGCAAGACTGGACGCTGATCATGTGATAGCACTGCAGTGGATTGTTTTTGATAAAGGCGATCTGAAAAACATACAAGTAGAATATAGCCGAGATGGTTTTTCATTTTCCGGTATCGGCTATTTAAATGCCAGAAATGGAAATTTTAATTTTTTGGATTCTACCTATTATACCGCTTCTGGAAATAATTATTACAGATTAAAAATGTTTTCTGCAGATGGTAAAATTCAATTC
>OUNO011321195.1_pt1 | contig 10972 bp, 12 predicted proteins | sample 1779811 | NCBI WGS metagenome assembly OUNO01 (sample SAMEA3914804, study PRJEB12502) | metagenome | biome: forest; material: soil | place: Canada | collected 2010-06-25 | depth 0.3 m
GGCGAACGAGAGCAGCATCATTCCCTTCGCCAGATCACACATCGCGTGATCCATGGCCTGATAGGCGGCGGTGATATTGCAGGAGGCCGTGAAGTCATACGTGCCTAGGTGCGCTCCCGTGCAGCGCCCCGCGCAGGCTGCCAGCAACGCCGGCATTGGGCAATAACCGTCGGGGCCAATGATGGCCTGCGTGGTCTCGATCATCAGCTCGAAGCGCAGGCTGCCCGTCGCCAAGCCATGGCGTTGCTCCAAGATCTCGAGCAAGCGGACCAGTGTTGCGGGCTGCTCCGGAATCGTCACCTTGGGCAGCGTGACCACGAAGTTGTCCGGCAAGCGTCCGTTCGTGGCTGCGAGTAGCGCATCCAGAAACAGCTCGAGGGTGCGCGCACCGCGGCGCGCCCACTCTTCACCGAAGGACTTGATGCGAATGCCGATGAACGGTGGCGCGAGCCCCTCGGCCAGGGCGCGCGCCAGCTCGCCGGCCGCGCGCACGGCGACCTCGTCTTCTTCCGCGTCCGGGCGGGCGCCGAAGCCGTCCTCGAAGTCGATGCGAAAGTCTTCCACGGCTTCGCGTTCGAGCTTGGCTTTGACTCGTGCATGCACGGTCTCGGCGAGCACGCTGTCCGCGAGTGACGCGATGCCCACACCTCGCGCAAGCTCGCTCGGCGTGTTGCCGTAGGTCGCGAGGCTCGCTAGTGCGAGCTCACCGAGCCGCTTGGTCGTCTCAGCCTTGTATAGCTGCGCTCCGCCATACACGGTGTGGATGGGCTGACGCGCCGGCCGATCACCCGGATAAATGGCGCTGAAGCGCTTGTTGGCGTCAGCCAGCGCCAGCAGCGAGGCACTGGCTTCGGTGAGCAGGCTCATGGCTCAGGTTCCTCGATAGGTGGTGTAACCGAACGGGGTCAGCAAGAGTGGCACGTGGTGGTGCTGGGTTGCATCTTCGACTCGAAACTCGAGCTGGGCACGCTCGAAGAACGCTTCGCGCGTGGTAGCCCGGAAGTACGCCGCGGTTTCGAAGGTCAATTGGTAGACTCCAGCAACGAGCAGCGTAGGCGCCGAGAACTGGCGCACTCGACCGTCGGCGTCGGTTTGGGCGCGTGCCAGCTCATGCAAACCTTGCTCGTCGCGCAGGCTGAGCACGACCGAGACCCCGACCGCGGGTTTGCCGAGCGATGTGTCGAGCACGTGAGTGGTGATGCCGTTCATGGCAATTGCTCCAAGCGCAAACACGTGATCTTCGCTTGCTCGGCTGCGGCGATGCCGAGCTCGGCCTCGGGCTCGTGAGCCAAGCGCACTTCCAGCAGCTCCAGCATTTCTCGCGCGCTCTTGCCGCTCGCGCAGACGATGAACAAATAGCCGAAGCGCTCACGATAGGCTCTATTTTGGCTCCGTAGCGCGTGCAGCGTTTCGTCACTCGCGTCGGCCGCGCCTGCTTGCTCGCGCTGTGAGAGCTCGGCCGTGGCCGCGAACTTCTGCCGCAGCTCGGCGATGTTCGCGCCGATCTCCGGATGGTGCGAGAACGCCTCCAAATGATCCGACGCTTCGAGCGCGGCCCACACCGCCTCGGCGCGGAGGAGCAAGGCATGGGCCGATTCGTAAGGTCTGCCTTCGAGCATGCCCTGCACCCAGCGCGTCGCGCCGCAGCAACGCGCGAGTGTTTGGCGTGCTTCGGGCTCGGGGAGTGCGTTCAGCCGCGCTACGGCGCGCGCGCTCGGGCGTTCGCTCTCAGGCATTGCGCTCACCCCAAATGCGCAGACGACTCACGCCGCCGTCGGGCAGGATGCGCAATCGCACGTGGCTGATGGGCGTGTGACTCAGTAGCTCGGTGGCGTAGAAATGGCGCGTGTCGGCTGCCAGCCGCGACTCGGGCAAGAGCGGCTGCCAAGCGTCGCTCGCGACCAGATCGCTGGGCCGCGCATCGGCGGCATCGATGCCGTCGATCGCACAGCGCTCCGGGAAATTGCCTTTGAAATGATTGGTGTCGACTTCGATCACACTGGGGGTGCCGCGCGCTCCCAGCCGAACTACGATCCAATCTTGGCCTGGTCCGCGGCGTCGGCGCGTCTCCCAGCCGGAGCCCATGTTCTCGGCGCGCCCGGGCAAGAGCAGGTTGTTCATACCGCCGAAGTGAGCGTCCGAGCAGGCCAGCGCGAGCGCGCCGTTCTCGAGCGCTGCCAGGTCGAACAAGCCTGCGGCGACGTGCGCGGCGGTCGCGCGGTCCAGAGCCGGCACGCGCCAGCCCGCGGCCACTTTGCCGTACGCGCGCAGGCGCGCCACGCCGCCGTCCGGAAAAATATTGAGGCGCAAGTGGCTCAGCACGCCGAGTGCCCGCGTGACGAACAAGTTCTGCGAGCCCGGCAGCAACGGCGACTGCAGAAGCAGCTCTCGAAACGGCTGTTCCAGGATCTCGCTCGGCGACAGGTCTGCTTCGATCAGCGCGCCTTCGACCGAGGCGAAAGCCGGATGGTTACCGACGAAGTGCGCGGTGTCGATGTCGAGCGCGAGCACTTGTCCGGGTACGCCCAGCTTCAGCAAGCAGTAGTCGTAGCCGGGGCCGCGCTTGCGTCGGCTCTCCCAGCCATCCATCCACTTGCCGCGCTCCGTGAATTTGCCGGGGATGAACACGGCTGGCGACGGGTTCAACAAGTTCGAGGCTTCGGCGAAGAAATCGTCGCTGCTCGACAACGCTTCGCCGCCCAAGTTGCGCGAAGCCAAGTCGATCAGGCCGTTGAACGCGTTGAAACGAGATTCCTGACTCACGCTTCGGTCCTACGATGGAGGAGGTGCTCACCGCGCGGCTCGCCGGGGTGCTCGCGCCCATCGTACACGCACGCGCCGCGGAGCAGGGTCGTGTGCACCCGTCCGAGCAGCCGCTGCCCGAGGTACGGCGAGACTTTATGCTTCATAAATAGGCCTTCTGGCTCGACGAGCAGCTCGTCTTCCGGTCCGAAGACCAGCAGATCGGCGTCGTAGCCCGCGGCGATGCACCCCTTCTTGCCTGCGAGCCCAGCGAAGCGTGCGGGCGCCGTGCTCATCCAGCGAAACAGGGTGGCGAGGGTCGCTCCGCGTCGACGGCCTTCGGTCCAGACCGCGGGCAAGCCGAGTTGCAGCGACGCGATGCCGCCCCACGCCGCTTCGAAGTCGCCCGTCTCGGGCAGCTTCAGGCCCGGTGCACACGGACTGTGATCCGTGATCACGAAGTCGATCACGCCTTCCAACAACGCCAGCCACAGCGCGTCACGATTCTGCGCGCTGCGAATGGGGGGCGCGCACTTGTAGAACGTGGCGCCGTCCGGGATCGCCTCTGCACTCAGGCACAAATAGTGTGGGCATGTCTCGACCGTGATCGGCAACCCTTCGGCTTTGGCGGCGCGCAGTGCTGGCACGCTCGACGCAGAAGAGAGGTGCACGATGTGTACGGGGCAGCGCGTCTCGCGGCACAGCTCGATCAGCAGGCGAATCGCTTCGTCTTCCCACGCTGGCGGACGCGACTCGAGATAACGATTGTAGCTGCGGCGATCGCTGCTGCTCAGCTGCGCGCCCAAATCCAGCTCGGCATGGGCAAGGAGCGGCAGCCCTGCAGCGCGCAAGACGGGCATCGCCTCGCGCAGATCGGCGGCGGTCGCGTTCGGAAACTCGTCGATACCCGAGTGCACCAGGAAGGCCTTGCAGCCGAGCGCGCCGCCCGCCGCTAGCTCGCTCAGGTCGGCGCTGTTGCCCGGCACGACGCCACCCCAAAAGCCGACATCGACGCGGCACTTGCCGGCGCTGCTCTGCTTTTTCAGCTCCAACGCGCGGAGCGTGGTCGTCACGGGCAGCGAGTTGAGCGGCATGTCGACGAGCGCGGTGACACCGCCGGCCGCCGCAGCGCGCGTGGCGGTTTCGAAGCCCTCCCACTCGGTGCGCCCCGGCTCGTTCACGTGCACGTGGCAATCGACCAAACCCGGGCCGAGCACACGGTCACCGAGATCGACTGCGCCAGCGACCGCGCCCGGCCCGAGCACTACCTCGGCGATGCGCTCTCCGTCGAGCAGCACGGTCGCCTCTTGAACACCGTTCGGGAGCACGACGCGCGTGCTGCGATACGCGCTCTCCGGCATCAGAATTCCGGCTCCGCAAAATCACGCAGGCCCTCGAAGTGTTCGTTACTGTCGGAAAGAAACAACGAACGCGTGATCGCGGACACCAGCCGCGGCGCGGAATACTTCAAGCCAGAGATGCTGGCGCCGCCAAAGCCCATGCTGACCAGGCCGCCAAACGTGTAGTTGTACAAATGCGCCAAGTAGGGGGCTGAGCCGGGAACGCGCTCCGTGAACTCGAAGCCGTTGCCGAGGTAGGGGTGGCGCAGCAGATCCTCGTGCGGCTCTGCGGGCTGATGGCGATCGGCCCAGCGCGCGATGTAGGGCTCGAAGCGTGTGAGCTCGGGGCGCGTTGCCAGGTCGGTGACGAAACCGGTCGCGACGATCACGAAGTCGACCTCCAGTTTGCCGCCGTCGGTCTGGATCTCGATCGCATCGTTGCGAACGCTCAGCGACTTCCAACCCGAGCCAGCGTGCAGCTGAAACGCCGAGTGCTGCTGGGCCCGTGCCAACGTGTCAGCGGGGGGCAATTGGCCCATGCGCAGGATTTGCGAGATGAAGCGCCACTTGTCGGCGTCCGGCAGATCCGCGCAGTGCTTCAAGAAGCCCACGAACTCTGCCCAACGGTACGCGTTCACGTTGACCAGCTGAGTGCGACGAAAGAGCAGGTGCACTGCGGCGGCGCCGCTCTCGAGCGCTGTCGCAGCATTGTCGAAGCCAGAGGCGCCCGCTCCGAGCACTGCCACGCGCTTGCCGCGCAGCGCTCCGAAATCGATGTCGTCGCGCGTGTGCGCGTAGCGCTCACGGGGCAGCGCGTCACTCACGGCGCTCGGGATGCGCCACTCGCCCGAGCCGTCGATGCCGGTCGCGAGCACCACGCGGCGTGCCAGCAAGCGCTGCGAGCCGCTCGGGCCTTCGCAGGGCACGACGAACGCAGCGCATTCGGCGTCGAACTCCAGCGTTCCGACCGTGGTCTCCGGCTGCACCGGGATGCCCAAGGTCTCTCTGTACCAGCCGAGGTAGCTTGCCCAGAGCTCCTTCGGAATTAGGCCGAGCGTCTCCCAGCTCCCTTCGCCGAACTGAGACTCGTAGAACGCGCGCGGCGTGAGGCTCGGAATGCCGAGATCGGGGCCAGTCAAATATTTGGGCGTCCGCAGGGTGCGCATGCGCGCAAAATTCAGCCACGGGCCTGCGCGATCGAGCGGATTGCGATCGATCACGAGCACGTTGCCCACGCGCTCGCGCGAAAGGCCGAACGCCGCGGTGAGACCACTCTGCCCCGCGCCGACGATCACCACGTCGTAGATTGGCGTGCCGGAGGGCGAGGTGCGCGGCCTGAGCCACGGGCGCCGCGGGTAGTCCAAGAGTTGCAAATCGCGCTGCACTTGGCGGGTCAGCGCGTCGAGGCCCTGTGACGCACGCACGTCCATACCCGGGCGAGCATAGCCGACTTTGCTGAGTCCTGGAGGTTTCCCCCGAGTCCTCCCGGTGAAACAAAGTTCGTGGCACAGTCCATCGCCATGGCGAGCTTGGACATCCGACGGCTCGAGGCGGCGCCGGGGTCGAGCGTCGATTTCGGCGCCGAGGTGGCGGCCTGCGATTTGGCGAACCTCGACGACGCGGCATTCGATGCCTTGGCCGCGGCCGTGCTCACGCAGCACGTGGTCGTCGTGCGCGGCCAATCGGCTCTGACGCCCCGCGCCCAGTACGAGCTCACGCGTCGCTTCGACCCGACGGTCCAGACCTACGGCCACGGCCACGACAAGGAGCTCTTGCGGAAGAGCGTGCTGGTGCAGGATCTGATCTCCTTGCCCGAGGTGCCGCAGGTGCAACTGATCGGCAATGGCCACGTCACCGATCACGAGGGGGTGCCCGAAGCGTCGTTACGTCACCCTTCGCATCAGACGTTTCATCAACGACCCTTGAGCGCGGCTCAAGAAGAGCAAGACCTCACGCGCTTCTACCGCTGGCACATCGACGCGGCGCTGTACAAGTTGCACCCGCCCAAAGTCACGACGCTCCTCGCGCTCGAGGTGCCCGAGAATCGCCAGCAAACGGTGCTCTACGACGACGGCTCGGGCGACACGCTCAGCGTGCCGCTCGGGACCACGGCATTCGTCTCGGGCGCGCGCGCATTCCGTGACCTGACCCCCGAGCAACGAGACTTCGCGCTCCGCACGTCAGTGCGCTACGCACCGCACCCGTACGTCTGGATCAAGAACGCGCGCGCGAATCCCACCGGCCTGGGCCTCGTCTCCGAAGGCAAGGAGCTGGCACGAGACGCGCTGCCCCCGTTCAAGGAAGAGGAGATCGTGACCTTGCCGCTGGTCTGGGTGAACCCGCACACGCGCGAGCCGGCGCTCCAAGCTCACCCCTGCTGCGTCGAAACCTTGGTCACTGACGGCGTGCCGCTCGACGATCTTGCCGAGAGCCGCCGGGTGCTGCACGACTTGATGCGCCCCGGCATTGCGCCCGACAAAGTCTACGCACACGCCTGGCAACCCGGCGATCTGGTGATCTTCAACAACCGCGGCGTCTGGCACAGCGTGGTCGGCGCTCTCCGTTCCAGCGATCGCCGCGTCTACCATCAGTGCAATCTGGCCTCGAGCGAGCCGCCGTTGGGCCCGGTTGCGCTGGGCTGAGGCCACGATTCGCGGCGCAAATCGTCGAAATAATCCGAAATGCGCTCGTAACACCTGCTCAGGAAGCCGGACGCAGGCTTCGAGGAGTGCAATCCTCCGAAATCATGAGTCCCGTCGACGAGTCTCTGGAACACCTGAGCGTGGTGTATGTCGAGGACGACGAGCGCTTGGCACGGCTGACGGCGCAGTACCTGCGGTCACACCGAGTCGAGGTCACGCTGGTCGACCGCGGCGATCTCGCGCTGAGTGAAGTGCTACGCGCTCGCCCGGACGTCGTGCTCTTGGACCTGATGTTGCCGGGCGCAGACGGGCACGAAGTGTGTCGCCGATTGCGCGAGCGCGTCAGCGTGCCGATCATCATGCTCACTGCGCGAGGCGAAGAGGCCGATCGCGTGATGGGGCTCGAGGGCGGCGCGGATGACTACATGAGCAAGCCGTTCTCGACGCGCGAGCTCTTGGCGCGCATCCGAGCGCACGCGCGCCGCGCGCGGGGCAAGACCGGACCTGCCTCGCCGCGCATCGAGCTGGGTGCGCTGGTCGTGGATAGCGCGACGATCACCGCCACCCTGCGCGGGGTGCGTCTGGCCTTGACCACTCACGAGTTTGCACTGCTGCGCGTGCTCGCAGAGCGCGCTGGGCGCGTGCTCTCCCGCGAGCAACTGCTGGAGCTGGTGCACGGCTCGGCCGAAGATGCCTTCGACCGCTCGATTGACGTGCACATCTCGCGCTTGCGTCACAAGCTGGAGAGCGACCCCAAAAATCCCCAATACTTGAAGACGATTCGCGGCGTGGGCTACATGCTCGCGCCCGATGAGCGATGACGCGGCGCGCTCGCACCGGTCTGGTTTGGCGGCTGTACGCCGTGGGCATCGTTCAGTTCACGTTGGTCGTGCTGTCCGCGGTCGGCATTTGGTACGCGCTGCTGTTCCTGCCTCAGCACTGGGACATGCAGACCTTGAGCGCGCGGCTCAAACCCTACGCGAACGATCGCGCTGCCTTGGCACGCGAGCTCCAAGAGCTGCGCGCGAGCGAGAAGCTGATGGTCTCGCTGTACGACGAGGACGAAAAGCTGCTCGTGAGCAACGTGGTGCCGGCGCTGCGCGCGCCCCACTTGGGTGGCAAGCTGCCTCCACTCGAGCAGCGCGCCGATCAGAATACCCCGGGCGGCTCGATGGGACCGCCACCCGAATCACCACCGCTGTTCAGCACGCCGCCTCGGCACTTCGGCGGGCCGCGCCCCCGCATGGGGCCGCCCGATACCTTTGGGCGCTTCGAAATGAGCGGCAAAGAGTGCTTGCTCATCGCGCGCTTCGAGCATCAAAAGCCCAGTCGTTTGCCGATGTTTTTGACGGCGCTCGCCGGCCTCGTGGTGCTCGGCGTCGGCGCGTTCCTGACGGCTCGCTGGATCGCGCGGCCGCTCACGCGCTTGTCGAGCATGGCCATCTCGCTCGGGCGGGGTGATTTGCGTGCGCGCAGTGAGCTCACCCGCAACGACGAGGTCGGCGACGTGGCACGCGCGTTCGACGACATGGCCGAGCGCATCCAGCGCTTGCTGCAGACCGAGAAAGAGCTCTTGGCCAACGTCGCGCACGAGCTGCGCACGCCGCTGTCGCGCATCCGCGTCGCGCTCGAGATCGCGGGTGAAGGAGACGCCGATGCCGTCCGCGCCTCGCTGGCCGAGATCGCGGTCGACCTCGGTGAGCTCGAGGCCCTGATCAACGACGTGCTCACCGCGGCTCGTTTCGAGCTCACGGACGGCGCGCCGGCGAACGCAGGCTTCGCGCTGCACCTGCAAACGCTGGCTCCCGAAACGATCGCACAGCGCTCGGCAGAGCTGTTTCGCTCGCGTCATCCGCAACGCCCGTTTTCCTGCGAGATCGAGCCAATTTCCGGGACAATCGAGGCAGACCCGGTGCTTTTGCGACGCGTCATCGACAACTTGCTCGAGAACGCGCACAAATATTCGCCCGAGCCCGAGAGCGAGATCTCGCTCTCCGTATCCGAACGGCGCGACCGTGCCTGCTTCACGGTGCGTGATCGCGGCATGGGGATCCCGAGTGAAGATCTGCCGCGCGTGTTCACGGCGTTCTTCCGTGGCGAGCGCAGCCGTTCACGCGGCACCGGCGGCGTGGGCCTGGGTCTCACGCTCGCCAAGCGCATCGTCGAAGCGCATGGCGGCAGTATCGACGTCGAGAGCGAGGTCGGTGTCGGCAGCACGTTCCGCGCCACGTTACCGTTGCTCTCGGGCGCGCCTCCGGGCGAACTGGGTCTTCCGTCACATAGCGCAACTTAACATTGCGCAATGGGCGAGCAGCACTCGCGACACGGCGGCGCAGCAGGCTTTCTTTCACGGTGGGCGCGGCCGGTGCCGAGCCCCGAAGGAGGTCCTATCGATGAGACGAAGCCTGGGCTTGGTATTGGGTTCCGCCGCACTTTTAGCTGCCATTTGGGGCTACAGTGTGGCGTCAGCGGCGAATGACCACTCTCGCATGCCGCCACGTCCGCCGGGGCCGCCGCCCTCGAGCTCGAGCTCGAGCTCGAGCTCGACGCTGAGCGGCGGCGCGCTGGAGCGTCACCTCGATCAACTGGAACGCGACATCAACGCCAATTGATGGAGCGTGTGATTGCCGAGTATTGCTGCCGGAATCCGAGCTCGTACGGCGCGCGTTCCGACTCCGCTCGGCGTTGCCGAAGCCGAAGCCGAAAAACAGAAAGCGAAAGTCGATGCCGCACTACACGAAGAACGTCATCCAAACATTGGCACGGCACCTCGGCGTGCCAGCGCGAGATATCATGCTCGCGCACGACCTGTACCGCGATTGGAGATTCACACCGCTCCAGCTCGTGGTCGTGCTGCTCGAGCTCGAGCGCAGCGTGGCGCTCGAGCTCCCCTCGGAAGAGCTGGCTCAGGTGCGCACGGTGGGCGATCTAGTGAGCAAGTTCCGGAGCTGGATGCACGCTAGCGACGCGCAGAGCGGCGGCGTCGTGCCCAGGCGCGCGCGCGTGTCGCGCAATGCGCAGAGCAAGCGACGCATTCGTCGCGAGCTACATCATCTGATCTGGCTCGAACGATGCGCCAACGCGCACGCGCTGCGCCCCGCGCAACGCCCTGCCGACGGAGCCGTGCGGCGCGTCGCTAGCCGGTGAGGGCGAGGCCGAGCGAAGGCATTGCCTGCTCCAAGCCGGGCTTCGGGTCGCGAGCGTCGCTGGCGTTCAAGACGGCCAAACGACGCTTCTCACAGGCGACGATCTCGGCGACCACTTCGTAACAACCCCCGCAACCGGTGGCCGCTCCACAGTGATCACTCACTTCGGCAACGCTGCAGGCGCCGGTAGTCCGGACGGAACGACGGATGTCACGGTCAGTGAGGGCGTGGCAGTGGCAGACGAGCATCGAAGTAACTTCAAGTTAGCTTCGTGATAGTGAAAATCAAGTTCAACTTCAGCGAGCTCGGGTGAATCCAAAAATGCCCAATAAATCTAGAACGATACGGTAAGCAGCCGGACACTCTTCGGGCGAAACCAGAGCGCAACGGTTCCCGGCCTACTAGCCGATCAGCCCAAGTCCCCGCTCGGTGGGTCCAACGGGGGTTCGAAAGCCCGGCTGCTGATGGTACTCAAAAGCATGCGCTCAGACCCCGAAGTCCTCGATTTCCTGAACGAACTTTTGACGTCCGAGCTGACCGCGATCAATCAGTACTTCATCCACTACAAGATGTGCGCGAACCAGGGCTACGGCGCCTTGGCCCACAAGAAGCGCAGCGAGTCGATCGAAGAGATGAAGCACGCCGAGGCCGTGATCGATCGCATCCTGTTCTTGGATGGCGTGCCGAACATGCAGCGCCTCAGCCCCGTTCGCGTGGGTGAAGAGCCGATCGAGATGAACAGGCTCGACCTCGCCCTAGAGCTGGAAGCCGTGGAGCGCCTGCACCGCGGGATCAACCTGATGTTGGCCAAGAGCGACCACGGCACGCGCGAGCTGCTCGAGAAGATCTTGATCGAGGAAGAAGAGTCCGTCGATTGGCTCGAGACACAAGCCAGCGTCGTGAAGGACATCGGGCGCGAGCACTATTTGGCTCAGCACCTGAAGGGCTCTGCTTCCTAGGCCAGTCAGCGCGCTTCGTCGCGGCCCGTACTTGACGTCAGTCGAACGCCGTCTCACAAAACCGAGCCGGCGTTTCGGCATTTTACGGTTTACGAGGCAATATGACGCAGCTGCAAGAGATCCCCGTCCGCCGCATCGACGGC
>OUNO010000192.1_pt2 | contig 10960 bp, 8 predicted proteins | sample 1779811 | NCBI WGS metagenome assembly OUNO01 (sample SAMEA3914804, study PRJEB12502) | metagenome | biome: forest; material: soil | place: Canada | collected 2010-06-25 | depth 0.3 m
CGTCGCACCCTCGTCGCCCTTGCGCTCGCCGCGCTCGCCGCCACGGCCCTGATCTATACGGGTTTCGGGCCGCTTGGCCGCACGGCTCTAGGCTCGGGACCGTTGACTGAGACGGCCGAGGTGCTCGGCCGTCTGCTGGTCGCCGCCGCCTGCGCGCTGATGGCGGTAGGTGCGGGTGTCGTCGCCGTGGTCGCCGGGTTCCTCACCGTGCTTGAACGCAAGGAGGCGACCGACCCGATCGACGATCGCGAACCGGATGTTTCCCACATCGAGCAGATCACGCGGCGGGAGAACCACCCCGGGTACGCCCAGAATCACATCATCGCGGTCACGCCGCTCAAGCCGGGCTGGTTTCGCAAGTTCACCCTTGCCCTGGCGTTGTGGGGGATCACCTTGATGGTCAAGAGCCGGTTCCGCCCCGGCTTCGTCGTCACCATGGGCACCATCCATTACGCCAGATGGTTTCGGCTACCGGGAACCGACCAGCTCATCTTTTTCTCCAACTACGACGGCAGCTGGCAGAGCTATCTCGAGGACTTCATCATGCGGGCGCACGCCGGCCAGACGGCGGTGTGGAGCAATGGCGTAGGCTTCCCCCGCACCAGTAACCTGATCGACGGCGGCGCCCAGGACGGAGAGCGGTTCAAGCGTTGGGTCCGGCGACAGCAGAGGGCTACGCTCTTCTGGTACAGCCGGTTTCCGCAGCTGACCACCGAACAGATACGCAACAACGCCGTAATCCACGACGGCCTGGTGCGGGCCATCAACGACACAGCCGCGCGCGCCTGGCTCGGTTGCTTCGGTTCACTGCAGCGGCCGGAATATTTTCTTGAAGCCGATGAAGTTCAGTCGCTCGTCTTCAGCGGACTGCCGAAATTGCCATACGCGGCCTACGCGCTGTTGCGGGCGCCCGAATCGACGCAGGCGCGCCGGAACTGGCTGTCGAAGATCATGCAGGAGCCTTCGGGCTCCGATGGCCTGGATCCCGATTCATGCGTCGCCTTCGGCGACCACGCCATCGACGGCGTCGGGCAAAAGACGGCGGCGTTCGTGGCCTTCTCGGCTGCCGGGCTGGCCAAGTTCGGCGTTCCTGGCCCGGAAGACGCCGACGGTCTGGCGACGTTTCCGAACGTCTTCAACATCGGCATGGTCAATCGAGGCCGCGTGCTTGGCGACACCGGCAAATCGGCGCCCCAGCGATGGTACTGGTCAGATGCCTCCCAATCCGCGTCCGAGGAGAGTTCGCCACACTCTATTGATGCCGCCGATCTGGCGCTCATCATCTATGGGCGGACGCCCGAGCTGTGCAGGGCCTCGCTTGCGGCCCACGTGCAACTGCTGGGGGGCGCCGCGGCGTTCGTGCACGTTGTTGAGACGCGCCCGGTGGAAGGCCGGGATATCGACTATGAACACTTCGGCTTTCGCGACGGCATCTCGCAGCCGGTGATCCGGGGAACCCAGCGCTTCGCCAAGGGCTCCACCCTGGCGCGGGACATCGTGGAGCCCGGTGAGTTCATCCTGGGGTACCAGAACAACCAGGGCTATTTTCCGCCGCCGATCACGGTTCGGGCCGAGTCGGACGGTGAGAATCAACTTCCCGTCGCCCTGGCCGATGATCTGCCTTCGTTCCCGGATTTCTGGACGGAAGACCCGGCCTACGCCGCGCGCGACCTTGGGCGAAACGGCAGTTTCCTGGTCATCCGCCAAATGGTTCAGGACGTGGACGGTTTCTCCACCTTCACCGAGACCAAGGCCGCCGAGGTCGCCAGCAGCTACCAGGGGCTGCGGAACGTCACCGGGGCCGACGTCACCGCTGACTGGGTCGCCGCCAAGATGTTGGGACGCTGGCGCGATGGCACGCCGCTCATCGACCGCCCCACCGCCAGCGCTCCGGGCACGCCGGCGCAGAAGTCGCCGGACAACGACTTCAGCTATGGAGTCGACGACCCCAGCGGCTTGCTATGCCCACTGGGCGCACACATCCGGCGCGCCAACCCGCGCGACAGCCTGCAGCCCGGCGATCCGACCGAGCAACTCATCACCAGCCGCCACCGCCTGCTGCGGCGGGGCAGGACCTATCAATCCTCCGCGCCCGAAGGCGGCCAGACTGAGAAGGGACTGTTGTTCGTCTGTCTCTGCGGCGACATCGAGCGGCAGTTCGAATTCGTGCAGCAGACCTGGGTCGGGTCGCCCGCCTTTCACGGGCTGTCCAATGAATTGGATCCCGTCGTGACCCAAAGCGACTCGGACGGTCCCCGCCTGTTCACGATCCCGACCACTGCGGGACCGGTGACGCTTCACGGCATGCAAAGCTTCGTCACGGTTCGGGGCGGGGGCTATTTCTTCCTGCCGAGCCGATCAGCGATCGAATATCTGATCGAGTTGAACTAGAGCCTGGTAGTCTTGCGCGGAACAGATGCAAGGGCTGAATCAGGCTCTACACCCTTGACTCGACGAGCAAGATTCAGCTTGAGCCGATTCCGTCTCAAACCATCTTGCTCTAGGCGAAAGGGGCTCTGGGGCGAATTCAGGTCGAGTCAGCCGCTGGTTTCGGTTTCAGTCTGACCCCGGCGATAGCGCGCCGCGATGGCGACACCTTCCTTGAAGTGGTTTGTCCATCTCTCGTCGCGAAATGGGATCCAATCCATGTAGTCGGCCGTGAATTCGGGCTTTGCGGCCAGCAGCTCATCCAACGCCGCGGCGGCTTCGCCAACCGCTCCGCTCCTGGTCAGCGCATTGATCTTGACGACATAGCCATACCAATAGGCAACGCGGTGGATAATGGCCTGATCGGCATAGTCGATCGCCCGGCCCCACTCGCCGAGCATGCTGTAGGTCACGGCGAGTTCGCCCAATATGTAAAAGACCTGTTGGTCGTTGGGACTGAGGCGCAACGCAGTCATCAGCGGGTCGATGGCCAGGGCTGGCTCGTCGTCGTAAATGTAGGTGCTCCCCAATTCCGCGTGGGCCAGGGCCAGGCTCGGGTTGAGGGAGATTGCTTGCTGAAGCAGGATCTTGGCGCGGCGAGGGTGGCGCAGCCATAATTCCGCGACGCCGGCCAGCATATAGCCACGGCTATCGTCGGGATCGGCGATCATCGCCCGCTGAGCAAGTTTGCGCATCTCCAGGACTTGCGGCTCGGACGTACGCTGCGCCCAAATGGTCCAGGCCAGGCAGAAGGTCACCTGGATAAGCGCCTCGGGAGAGCCCGGCTCTTGCGCCAGAGCTTCGGCGAACAGCTCTCGCGCCAAACGCGCGTCCTCGCGCGTGAACCGGTTGAGGTGCCAGCGGCCGCGCCAGATCAGTTCGCTGACATTCAGATCGCTCTGCGGCTTGGCGTGCGCCTGAGCCTGTTCCGCATGATCGATCCGCGCGTCGAGCACGGCGACCAGGTTGGCCATCAGCTGTCCAACAGCATCCTGCGTATGGCGGATGGGCAGTTCGAGCTTTTGGGACAACACCAGATAACCCGTCTCGGCGTCGGTCAAGTTTGCCGTGACAGTGTAGCCATCCGATGCCCGTCGCAGACCTCCTCCAAGCAGATATTTGGCGCCGAGGCCTTCGCTGATGGCTTTTTCTTCCTCACTGACACCGAAGGAAAAGCTGGAGCTGCGAGCGATAACCGGTAGCCAACGCAGTTTGGATAGTCGGTTGATCACGTCTTCGCTGATCCCTTCGGAGAGGTAGTCGTTCTCCGCCTCGCCGGTCAGGTTGACGAACGGCAGCACCGCCAGGGCCGGTCGGCCGGAAAACCCGGGCGCCGGCTGGGACACATCGACAAAGCGCCCGGGCGCGGGCCCAATGGTCGCGGCCGTGGCCTCTGCGTGGGAGCTTGGCGCATTCTCGCGGCGCGCCCCTTGTTGCCGAGCCGGCCTTCCTTCGCGCAAGGCCGCGCGCTGCTCGCGAAGCCACTCCTCGAATTCGTCTTCCCCGGCAAGGTCCAGCCCCTCCAGGAACTCGCCGCGCCCGGCGCCCGCGCCATTTGAATCCGATGCAGCGGACGGACGCGCGCGCGCGTCAACATGGACCTGACTAAGGTCCACTCTCACCCGATCATGTTCGCAGATCAACAACGGCGATGCGCCTCCATTGAGGAGCTTGCGCAGATTTGAAAGTTCCCGCCTGACGCTGGCGCGCGCCTGGGCCTGCTCGCGCGAGCCCCACAGCTTGTCCTGCAGCCACCCTCGAGTGTGTTCGCCCTCGTTGGCCATGGCCAGCAGGGCCACCAAGGCGACGCCCTTCTTGCTGGATATCTCGACGCGTTCGCCATCCGGCTTCAACAGCCGAAAGGCGCCCAAGAGATTGAGCGTGTATCGTGCGCCAGAGCGCGGCATGCCGGTATTCGTCCCGCGAATAATTGGATGTACTTCCCCGTTAGAATAATAGTGCTCGCGGCCGGTAAATCACATTTTTTTCTCATTAGTTTTCTGAACTGAGCGTTTTCGAAACCGTCGGCCAGGATCTCGCTCACTGATTTCGAAACCAAAAGATATATCGGGTGGCCGACCTTCTTCCAGAACCAGTCGGGCAATCTCAGCACATATTTACCCATGCCACCGACCGGCGATGAGGGCCGCGAACATCAGAAGGCCGGCCAGGGTATTGGACTTGAACAGCCGCAAAGCCCTGGCCGGGTCATCCATGCGCAGGCGCAGGGCCTGCCAGACGAGCAGGGCCGCGAACAGGGCCGCCAGCGGCAGGAAGCCCAGACCCAGCCCGCCCTCTCGCCAGGCCAGCACCGCCAGGGCGACGCTGGCCAGGTAGAACAGCAGCACCGCGCGCGGCGCGGCCTTGCCGAGGCGTCGGGCGGAGGACTTCACCCCGACGAGGGCGTCGTCTTCCAGGTCCTGCACCGCATAGATGGTGTCGTAGCCCAGGGTCCACAGGACGGCCGAGCCGTAAAGAATGAGCGGGCTCGCCGGCAGCGGCGGTGTGTACAGGGTGACGTCTAGGCCCGAACTGCGGGCGCGCGCGGCCAGCCCCAGGAGATGTACTCCCGCCGGTCCGGGCTGAGCGGCCGCATAGCCAAGCAGCACCCCCCAGTTGAACGTGAGGCCGAGCCAGGCCTGCGGCCACCAGGTGAGCCGCTTCATGAACGGGTAGGCTGCGACCAAGGCGAGGGAGGCGGCGCCCAGGAACAGGCTCAACAGGTTAAGGGTGAGCAATATGGCCAGACCGCCCAGAGAGCAGGCGATGGCGAAGGTCCAGGCTGCCTGCACCCCGATCTGGCCGCTGGCCACCGGCCGGTCGGCGGTGCGCGCCACCTGGGCGTCGATGTCCCTGTCGACGATGTCGTTGTAGGCGCAGCCGGCCGCCCGCATCAGCGCCGCGCCGAGGGCGAACAGCAGCAACAACCGCACGCGCGGCCAGGTCGCGGTTTCCGCCGACCACAGGGCGATCCCCTGCCAGCCTGGGAGCATCAGCAACCATATGCCCGTCGGACGGTCGAAACGGCCGAGCTTCAGCCACGGCCGCCAGGCGGTCGGCGCCAGCCGGTCCACCCAGTTGGCCGGAGCGGCGTCGGGCAGAAGGGGGCTGGGGGTCATACGGGGGTTGTGAGCCCGTGGCGCGCGTCAAGGCAAGGCCTGTGGCATTGGCGCCATGGCTCGGCCCAATCGCCTTGGGGACCTCCCGCTTCGCGTGGGAGAGGTCTATCTGACCGCCCCGCGGGGCGCATGGTCATGGAACAGTACGAAGACGACGAACTGACCCGGCGACGGGTGTTGTCCAACGGCCAGGTGCTGATGTTCATCGCCGGCTATTGGCGTCGGCGACAATGGCTGTTCGCGGCCACCGTCGCCCTGAGCGTGGCCGCCATCGGCTTTGAGCTCTATCTGCCCAGGGCCGCCCAGGCGATGGTCAACGCGGCCACCGGCGGGCGCAGCCAGATCGGCGCCGCCTGGCGCGGTTGGCGGCTGTTCGTGTTCGTCTACCTGGCGTTCTCGATCCTGCGCAACCTCGGCATGCGCTTCTGGACGCCCCTGGCGGCCTGGACCATGCAGGAAATGACCAATGAGGGCTTTGCGCGCGTCCAGTCGTTCTCCGCCGACTGGCACGGCGACACCTTCGCCGGGGCCACGGTGCGCCGCCTCTCGCGGGCGATGTGGGGCTATGACACCGCCGCCGATTGCCTGGTGATCTTCATTCTTCCGGCGACCCTGGTGCTCATCGGCCTGTCGGTCCAGATGATGTTGCGCTGGCCGCTGGTGGGCGCCTTCTCGCTGGTGATGGTCGTGCTCTACATCACCTCCAGCGTGGTGATGAACGCCGTGGTGGTGCGCAAACTCAACATGCGTTCGGTGGCCATGGACTCGCGCATCGGCGGGGCGCTGGCCGACTCGATCTCGTCCAATCCGACGGTGAAGGGCTTCGGCGCCGAGCCGCGGGAGGAGGCCCGCATCGGCCTTGTCACCGCCGACTGGCGCAAGGCGACCATCAAGACCTGGTTCCGTTACATGGACGTGTGGCTGCTCCAGAACCTGCTTCTGGCCGGTCTTCAGGCGGGCCTGACGGGCCTGCTCATCCTGCGTTGGACCCATGGGCAGGCCACAGCCGGAGATCTGGCGTTCGTCATCACCTCATTCCTGGTGATGACCGGCTATCTGCGCAACATGGGCGAGAACATCCGCATGCTTCAGCGGGGCCTGGCCGACGTCGAGGATGTGGCCCGCTACGCCACCATGGCCCCCCAGGTCGCCGACCGGACCAGCGCGCCGGACATCCATCCCCTTGAGGGCGAGATCGTGTTCGAGCACGTGACCTTCGCCTACAAGGCCTCGGCGGCGCCGATCTATCAGGACTTCAATCTGCGCATCGCCCCCGGCGAGCGGCTGGCCCTGGTCGGGCCCACCGGTTCAGGCAAATCGACGTTCGTGAAGCTTATCCAACGGCTTTACGACCTCCAGGGCGGGCGCATCGTGCTCGACGGGGTGGATATCGCCACGGTCACCCAGGCCAGCCTGAGGCGTTCGATCGCCGTCGTGCCGCAGGATCCGGCTCTGTTCCACCGGACCATCGCCGAGAACATCGCTTACGCCCGGCCGGGCGCCACGGCCGACGAGATCGCGCTGGCCGCCAGGCGCGCCCGCGCTCACGACTTCATCAGCGTCCTGCCCAAAGGCTACGACACCCTGGTGGGCGAGCGAGGGGTTAAGCTGTCTGGCGGCGAGCGCCAGCGGGTGGCGATCGCCAGGGCCTTTCTGGCCGACGCTCCGGTCCTGGTGCTGGACGAGGCGACCTCCTCACTGGACGTAGAGACCGAGCTGAAAGTGCAGGCTGCGACGGAGGAGTTGATGGCCGGGCGGACCACCATCGTCATCGCCCATCGCCTGTCCACCGTGCGTCGCGCCGACCGGATACTGGTGTTCGAGGACGGCCGGGTGGTCGAGGAAGGCCGTCACGGCGAACTAATCGCCCTCGGCGGCGCCTATGCCCGGCTGCACGCGGTGACCCAAGGTTAGCTTCTCCATGGAACGCGCCTCAATCCCGACCGTTCGAGTGTCTGGCGGGCGAACGCACAAGGAGAAAAAATGGTCGTTTCGAAATCATCCCTGGTCAATGGCGTCCTGGTTGCGGTGATCGCCGCGGGGACTCTGGCGGCGACCAGCGCTGCGGCGAAAAGCTATGTCGTATGCAACGATAACCAGTGCTGGCGGGTGCACGAGAAATACACCAACTATCCCGCCGACGTGCACGTTACCTTCCACGATGACGCCTGGTACGCGAAGCACCAGCACGACACGCAGTGGCATTTCCAGGCGGATCCGACCGACGATCACGGCTGGTACGACAAGGACGGGACCTGGCACGCCTTCGAACCGCATCCATAGAGTCCTGCGCGATCAGATTTGATTGAGACTGAGCGCTCGGCTCGAGCGCCATAGCCGCCTGCCGCCTTGATGGCGGCAGGCGGCGCGATGGCTCACGCCGGCTGGGGGACCTTGTCGAGGAAGCCGACCACGCTGGCGATCCGCCCCGACTCAAGGCTCACGACATCGCTGCCCTCGATGGGGGGCTCGGCCCCGTCCGGGCCCAGGCTCCAGGAGAAGCGCAGGTGTTCGCCGTGGCCTTCCGGCTCGCCCAGGAGGGCAAAACGATAGCCAGGAAACCGCTGGTGAACGCCGCCGATATAGGCCGCGATCTCGTCGGTTCCTGCGGCTTTGGCGAGGGGACCGACGTAGGTTGCGCGCGCCGTCCACTGCTCGCCAAGCAGCCGGACCCGGCGGGCCGTGTCGGTCTCATTCCACAGGCTGATGTAGTCGCGGGCGATCTTGTTGAAGTCGGACATGAAAATCTCCTGTCGCGGGTTGATGCACCCCGCGATTGTCAGGAGACCGCGTCCTCCAGTCGATTACGCGCCAGGTAATCGTCGTCGCTTTTGCGAGCGGGGTCGGCAAAAAGGGTCATTTGGGTCTGGGTGACGAAGGCCACCACCTTGCCCTGGCCGGTTTCCACCCGGGTTTGCACGACCTGCGTCTTGTGACCCCGATGCAATACGCTGGCCACACCGACCAGGCTTGCGCCCGCCGGCGCCGTGGCAATGAAGTTGGTCTTGCTCTCCAGCGTCACCGTGCCGGCCGCCTCCCTGGGCAGGTTGATGTAGGCGGTGGCGCCGCCAAGGCTGTCGGCGAAGGCCATCACCACTCCGCCGTGCACGGACTGACCCACCGTGCAGTGCTCCGGCTGGACCTGCATCCACGCCGTCACCTGATCAGGCTCCGCCTCCAAGAACTCGATGCCCAGATGAACGGCCAAGGGCATGGGATTGGACTGAATCTTCTCTAAAAGGCACATGGCTTCGCGCTCCCAACGTCATCTTGTATGTGGGGATCCGGGCGGCCAAAGTCCATTACCTGCAAGGTTATCGAAGGCGCGTGCGAGCGGCGCTATCCTGCTGCGCATGACAAGCCTGACGACTACTCCCCACCATGCCGGAGACTACATCCGCGTCTGGCGCCAACGACGGCGCATGAGCCAGCTCGAACTGGCTCTGGACGCCGAGATTTCCACTCGCCACCTCAGCTTCGTCGAAACCGGCCGCGCGGCCCCGAGCCGGCGCATGATCCTGACCCTGGCAGAACGCCTGGAGATCCCCATGCGCGAACGCAATGTGCTGCTGGTGGCCGGAGGCTTTGCGCCCCTGTTCCCGGAACGCGACCTCGCCGCGCCGGAGCTGCGCGGCGCGCGCGAAGTGATCGATCTGGTGCTCAAGGGACATCTTCCGTACCCGGCGTTTGCCATCGATCGGCGCTGGAACATCCTGGCGTCCAATCGATCCCTGCCCAGGATCTACGAAGGCGTGGCCGAGGCGCTGATCACCCCGCCGGTGAACGCCCTTCGCCTGACCCTGCATCCCCAGGGGATGGCTCCGCGGGTGATCAACTTGGCCGAATGGCGCGCTCATGTGCTGGCCAGGCTCCGGGCGCAGATCGCCGTCACCGCCGACGAGGGCCTGGTCGATCTCTATTCGGAACTGAGATCCTATGGCGACGAGGATGATGACGGCCCGCCGGCCGGCGACAGCCGGACGGGACCGCTGATCCCCTTCCGCCTGGCCACCGAGGTCGGTCCTCTGAGCTTCCTCACCACCACCATGGTGTTCGACACCCCCCTGGACGTGACGCTGTCGGAGCTGATCGTGGAGTGCTTCTTCCCGGCCGACGCCGAGACCACCGAACGCGTCAGGACCATGTCGTCTGACGCCTGAAGACTGCGCTACTGCTGCGCGGCGCCAAGCTCCGCCGATAGCGCCGAGGCCAGGGAGCCCCGGCCGAACACCTGAACATCGTCGAGGTTGAGCCACGCGGCCATGAGCCGAAGCTCGGCGGCCAGGGGGCCGGCGACCACCTCGGTTTTTACGCCCGGTTCAAGGTGGACCGATTGCGCGCGCAGCACCCGTCCGGCCCGGTCGGCCTTGAGGTCCACGCGGGCGGTGATGGCCTCGCCCTGCAGGAAAGGCAGGACGTAATAGCCGTGCTGACGCTTCTCGGCCGGCACATAGATCTCGATGCGGATGCGGGTCCCGAACAGGCGCTCGGCGCGCTCGCGCCGCCAGATCAGATTGTCGAACGGCGAGAGCAGCACGGCGGCCCCGTTCGGCCGCGCGACCTTGGCGTCCGGGGACAGGAACGCCGGCTGGCGCCAACCCTGGACCGTCACCGGCGCAAGCGCCCCGTCCTCCACGAGCTCGGCGAGGCGCACCTTGGTCTCGGCCACCGGCATGCGGAAATAGTCGCGCAGGTCGCCCTCGGTGGCGACCCCAAGCGCGCCGGCGGCGACGAGCAGCAGCCGGCGATGGGCTTCGGCCTCATCTGGCGTCGGCAGGTTGAGAATGGCGGCCGGCAGGACCCGCTCGGTCAGGTCATAGACGCGCTCGAAACCGCGCCGGGTCTTGGTGGCTATCAAGCCGGACCAGAACAGCCATTCCAGCGCGCGCTTGCCGTGACTCCAATTCCACCAGCCGGCCTGGCGCTTGCCCTCGGCGAAATCACCGCCGGTGAGCGGCCCCTCACGCTCGACGCGGTTCAGCACTTCGTCGATATAGTCGCGACGTTCGCGGGCGAACCTCGCCAGGCCGGTCCAGGTGTCGCCCGCCCGGGCCCGGTCCATACGCCAGCGGAACAAGGGCTGGGACGCGACCGGCAACAGAGAGCACTCATGCCCCCAGTATTCGAACAGAGACGGCTTCTTGCCCCAGGCCTCATCCTCCAGCGCCTCGCGCGGATAGGCTCCCAGTCGCGAAAACGCCGGCAGATAGTGGGTGCGCGCCAGGACGTTGACGGAATCGATCTGGATCACCGCCAGATCGTCAGCCAGACGCCGCAAATGTCGCGCCCCGGGCGCGGCGTGTCGCCGGGGTCGGCTGAGGCCTTGGGCGTGAATGGCGATGCGGCGCGCCTGGCGGGCCGTCAGCGTGCGACTCATGAGCAGGACGTTAGAAGAAGTTCCTGGATTGTTCCAG
>OUNO010003153.1_pt2 | contig 10939 bp, 7 predicted proteins | sample 1779811 | NCBI WGS metagenome assembly OUNO01 (sample SAMEA3914804, study PRJEB12502) | metagenome | biome: forest; material: soil | place: Canada | collected 2010-06-25 | depth 0.3 m
GAGGGGGACACGCTCAGGATCGAGACCGGGCTCATCCGGAAGGACTCCCGGCGGCTGCCGCTGGCCCGGATCCAGGCGGTCGACATCGTCCGTCCCCTGCTGGCGCGGCTCCTCGGCGTGTCGGAGTTGCGCATCCGCCTGGCGGGATCGGGGTCGACCGACGGCAAGCTGGCCTTCCTGTCCGAAGCGCAGGCGGCCGAGTTGCGCCTGGTGCTGCTGGCGGGGCACATCGACGCCGAGGCCGCCGTGTCGAGCAACACCGGCCTCCCCATGGCCAGCGTGGACACGGGTCGCCTGCTTGCGTCGACCTTCCTCTCGCTGATCACGATCCTCCTCATCGGTACGGTGGCCGCGCTCGCCGTGCTGGACCAGTTCGAACCGAAGACCGCTGCCGGCGCGGCGGGGTTCCTCGCCGTCTACCTCCTCAGCGCCGCCGGAGTGATCTGGCGCCGCCTCTCGGGACAGTTCGCCTTCATTGCGGTCGAGGCCCCCGAGGGGGTGCGCATCCGGCGGGGGCTCCTGCAGACCATTTCAGAGACGGTGCCCTACGGCAGGATCCAGGCGGTGCGGCAGGTGGAGCCCTTGCTGTGGAGGCCCTTCGGGTGGTGTCGTCTCGAAGTGGACGTGGCCGGCGCCACGGCGCGCAACCAGCGGGGCGAAGGCACCAGTGTCGTGCGCAAAGCGCTCCTCCCCGTCGGATCGCAACAAGACTCCTGGCATCTCCTGGCCCGCCTGCTCGGCGCGCCCGACCCCGTGCGCACGGCGCCACCGGGGCGGGCCCGGCTGAAGGCACCGCTGAGCTTCCATTTCCTCTCGGCCGGCCATGATGCGACACACGCCGTGTGCGTGACGGGTCGGATCAACCGGGCGACCACGTGGGTGCCCCTCGAGAAGACGCAGAGCATCCGGCGGGTCCAGGGCCCGCTGCAACGACCACTCGGGCTGGCCACCGTCCACGTCGATGTGGCGGGGAAACGGGCACGGGCCGAGTTCCGCGACCGCGAGGTGGACGAGGCGGACCGGCTCGTGGCCGAACTCACCGCGCTGAGCCGGTCGGCCCGGTTGCATCACCGCTCGAGCCCCCCGGCATCGGCTGCCGATGCCGCTCCGTCAGGCTGGTACCCGGACCCTGCCGGACGCCACGAGCGGCGTTACTGGCACGAGGGCCGCTGGACCGAGCACGTGGCCAACGGTGGTCGGCGCGGTGCCGACGCGGCTATGCCCGCGCCGTGATGCGCATCGGGAAGTAGTCGATGGAGCGGATGCCCGCCGTGTAGACGAGCGTGTGCCCCGGCTCGACCTCGTAGTCGGGGATCCGCTTGTGCCACTCCCGCAGAGCCACGCGCAGCTCGAGGCGGGCCAGGTGCGAGCCCAGGCAGCGATGGATACCGCCGCCGAAGGCGATGTGCCGGTTGTCCTCGCGGTCGAAGCGCACGACGTCGCCGTCGGGGAACTCGGCCTCGTCAGTGTTGGCCGAGCCGATCATGACCATGAGCTGGTCCCCGGCGTGCACGGGACACCCGCCGAGCTCGATGTCGGTCACCGCGACGCGGGCGATGCTCATGACCGGGGTCTCCCAGCGCAGCAGCTCCTCGATGGCGTTCGGGATGATCGAAGGGTCCTCCACCAGCTGGCGCCGGTGGTCGGGGTTCTGGGCCAGGAAGGAGTACATGCAGTCGAGCGTGGCGGTCACGGTGTCGAGGCCGGCGATGAGGAAGAGGAAGCAGATGTCGAGGATGTCCTCGCGGGTCAGCCGTTCGCCCTCCATATCGGCGTCGAGGAAAAGTGAGAGCAGGTCGTCCCGGCGGTCCAGCTCGCGCTTGTCGAGCACCTGGTTGAAGTAGTCGTAGACCGAGTCAGCGATCTTCTGCTGGTAGTCGCTGGCCTCCTTCGAGTCGCGGGGCTTGCCGGTCACGTGATCGGGGCGGATGATGCCGTCCTTCATGGTGAGAAAGGTGTCGAGGTCCTCGGGAGGCAGGCCGAGGAGCGTGAGGAAGACCACCGAGGGAAACGGGACCGAGAACTCCTTTGCGAAGTCCACCCCATCCTTGTCGATGAAGCCATCGATCAGGTTGTTGACGAGAGCCGACACTTCGGCGTCCATCGCCTGCATCTTCCGGGGAGCGAAGATCGGGTCGAGGAGCTTGCGGAATTTCTTGTGGTCCGGCGGGTCGATCTGCAATGGGATCATCGGCCGCTTGTTCTTGAGATCCACCGCGTCCATGTTGGAGGAGAAGATCTCCGGGTGCCGGAGGGCCTCCATGATGTCTTCCTTGCGCGACAGCATGACCGCGCGGCTCGACAGCATGCCGTCGATCGGCAAGACCGGCATGTCCTCGCGCAACATCTTCCAGACGGGCTGCGGGTTGGCAGCCATTTCGGGGCCCATGTTCATCGTCGAGCTCGGGTCGTCGCCCGGTCCGGCATCTCCCTGGTTGGTCTCCAAGGTCTCTGACATCTGCCTACTCCGATCTGATCTGCAAAATACGGTTGACTGATTGCACCAGCGAGGCGTCGTCCGTCTCGGGGATGATCCAGCTCGACGCGAAGAGACGGACAATGACGTCGGCCAACTGCTCTCGGCCAAGGGTGCCGGCGGCCACGGCGGGAACGATGTCCAGCGCGTCCCCGAGCCGCAGGACCAGCTCGGACCGCAGCGACGGCAGATGATCGAGGAGGTAGCCCATGACGAATCCGGACTCGGAATCGAAGAGGGGCCGGCAGGGGTGGGTGCGGATGAATTCGAAGGCGTAGGCCATGAAGGCGGTGATGCGCTCTTCGGGCGACAGCGCGGCCGAGAGCACAGCGTCGATCCCGTCGGAGAACCGCTGCGCGTCGTAGGCCGCGGCCGCGGCCAACACGTGGTCCTTGCTGGGGAAGTAGCGGTAGAGGGTGCCCCTGGACACGCCGGCCACCTCGGCGATCTCCCGCATCCCCAGCCGGCGCACGCCGCGCCGGCCGATGAGCCCGAGCGCTGCGGTGAGAATCCGCTCCTCAATCGGGCTGAACGACCCCTCGGGGGCGTCGTTGAGGACGGTCGCAGCAGTGGCGTCGTCCAGAGTCGCCGTCATTGACGGGACATATTAGACACTTTTTGTTCTTTCTGTCTCCCGGCGGCCCGGCTCCCGGCTCACGCTCTCCTGCTGCGCCTCCAGGTCCGGAGTGTGGGCACGACGAACAACCCCACCAGGGCGACCAGTCCGATCAACGTGGCCAGCAAGCCGAGGTCGTCGGCCCCCGATGTCCCGTAGGTCAGCGACACGTCGTGACTGGTGGGTACGACCACCATCAGGTTGGGCGTCACGCGCCACGGTCCGTCGGCCCCGCTGGCGTGCCAGTTGGGGAAGTACGAGACCTTGACGAGCACCGGGGTGCCCACCCGTGAGACGTGGAAGCTGACGGAGGAGTCGGTCTGCGTCACCGCGGTCACCTTGGTCGTCCCGACGTGTTTGACCGTCGGGCGGATGTCGTCCACGGGGGTCCGGGGCCAGTCCGGGGGACCGCTCTGCGCGAGCTCGACGTCCCATTTGCTCGGGTTGGTGTACCAGCTCAACGCCGGGCCCTCCTGCGTGGCGCTCCCGAGCCAGCTCGCTGGCCCCGGTGTCACCCCTGAGAGGACGACCGGGTCATTGGCCAGGGGGGTGACGAGCGGCGAGTCCTTCACCACGTAGATATCCCAGGTGGTGTGGGTCAGAGGGCCGCTGTAGGCGTAGGTCCATGGCCCCGTCTTGGCGACGAGCCGCAGGTCCGGGTCGGCGGCAGCCTCCTGCTCGACCTCCGGGGTCTCCGCCATGAAGTACTTCACCCCGAGCTGTTGCAGGTGCTCCACCCCGAGCGTCACATTCAGGGGGCCGTACGGAAGGCCGACCTCGGGCTCGGACGGTCCCGCGGATAACTCGGCCTGGTTGAGGAAGTGGTACGGCGTCGTGGTCGAGGACTCGAACAGGAGGCCTTCCATGGAGTCGATGCACCCGTTCGTCTCGTACGGCAGGAGCATCAGCGCCTCGGGCGTGCCGAAGCGGTTCTCACTGGAGCTGTACTCCCACATCGCCCGTCCGCAGCCGTAGCGCTTGCCGACCTTGTCCATCGTCTGCATGATCGAGTTGAACTCCGGGTAAGAGGCCTGGCCCTGGTAGCCCTCGTAGTTGAAGCTGGACCAGTTCGTGACCTCGTTGGGCCCCGGGGTGACCGGCAACGACGATGCCGGAAGGATGAAGGGCGGCACGACGGTCGCCATCACCGCGAGCAGCCCGAGGACGGCACCGCTGACCGCGGCCGGGCCCCAACGCCGGGACGGCACCGGTCGGGGCGTCAGGGCGTGCCGGGCCTCCGGCACGGGTTCGGACGTGCTCGGGAGCACTTCCCCGTTGTGGTCGGGCGGCGGGCCCTCGGCCCAGGCGGCCGCATCGGCCTCCGCCGCCCAGCGCCGGTCCTGCGCCCGGCGCCACGCCGTCGCGACGGCGATGCACGCCGTGCCGAACGCCCACGCCGCCATGAAGTAGACGGAAATGAACCACAGCGGCAGCAGCCGGACGTTGTAGAGGCTGCCCTGCGGGTCGAGCGCGGTCGCCAGTGCCGACGCGATGCCCAGGACCGTGACGGTGATGCCAAAGCGGCTCCGCACGAGGAACGCCGTAATGGCGCCGATCCCGGCCAGGACGAGAGCCCAGGCGTCGGCCTCCCGGAAGTACTGGGCCCAACCTTCGACGTTCGTATAGCCCATCGAAGTCGAGTACGCATGCTCGAGCCCGAAAGGCACCAGCCACCACCCGGAGAGCAGGAGCCCGATCGCCACGGTCGAGCCGGCCCACCAGAGTGTGCGTGTCCGAGGTACGGGTGCCGCGGTTGCGTCGTTCCGCCAGAGCCGCAGGCCCGAATCGCCGATCCCCCAGCGCGCCGGGAGCAGTTCGACGATCGTCAGGATGAAGGCGCCCCCCAGCGCGTACATGCCGGGGATGATGTGCGAGAGCACACACCCGGCGAGCACGACCGCGGCCCACCCGCGGTACCGGCCCTCCCTGATCACGCAGGCGAAGAGCCCGAGAAACAACACGGCCAGAGAGAGACTGAAGGAATAGGCGTACTCACCGGCCAGCGTGGAGAACAGGTTCCCGCCGTAGATGGTGAACGTGGGGTCGAACAGGAACGGCAGGGTGGCCGCTGCCAGCAGCGTGGGAAGCGGGGCACGGAGCCGGAAGAACCGGCCACACGCCCAGGCACAGACAGGGAGCATGACCGAGCCGAGAATCGTGCCCAGCTTGAACGCGACGCCGTAGGGGATCAACCAGCCGCCGATCGCGATGAACAGGTCGGGAATGGTGAAGTAGAAGGTGTAGAGGGGGAAGCCGTCGTACCAACCGGGGTCCCAACCCGTGAGGTGCCCGTGGCTCACGAGGGACTCGAGGAACTTGGGCATCGCGATATGCGCGCCCGTGTCTCCCCCGGTGGTCGTCGTGTTCGTGAGCAGCATGCCGGGGTGAAGCTGCGACAGCGTGACGACGATGACGCTGGCGATCGTGATCACCGTGATGGTTCCCGGCACCCACCACCAGGCGCCGCGTGACGAGGTCCGCGCGTGCCGGGGAGCCCGATCCGCCACCGGAGGAGCCTGCTCGATCACGGTGTGCGTCGCACCGCGGTCGTTCGGCCACATCCGGCGTACGTTACCGGCCCGACCTCGGTTCGAGGTAGCAGGTCGGAGAGGGTCCTTGGTTAGCGCACCGTCTCGATGCGCTCCGTCCCACCACGGGCGCGCCTCTCTGTTCCGAGCGCTCGCAGCATCGGGTCGAACACCGGCGGCGTGTCCCCCACGTCCGAAGCCCGCACGGCGTCGACCTTGCCGACGGTCCGTTGCACCGCTTGATGAAGCCGCTTCCGCCTCAGTGCACCGTTCTCAGTGTCGAAGTAGTAGGCCACACCGAAGCCGAGGGCGGAGGCCACGATCCTCCCCGTGGCTCTCCGTGCCCGCAGCACCCGCCTGTTCGCTGAACGCAAGCGTTCCCGCCGGTTTATCTGCATTGTGCGACTCCCTCAGCTTGAGCCATACCCCGAACGCAGGCCGAAAAAACGGCGGCCGATCAGGGACCAGGCTGACCACCGATGCGGGCGCCCCATTTTTCGGGGTCTCAACACCCGCATCGAGGGCTCGGGAGAGCACGTGGAGTGAGAGTCTCAGCCTCAACCCCGGACCCGGGCCGAGGTCGGGTCGTAGAACGCACCGGTCTGCACCTCGACCGAGGCCACGGCGTCGCCCACCGTCACCTCCCAGGCATCGCCGGCCAGGTCGGCAGCGCCGACGGGACCATGGTCAGGACGCCAGACGTAGGCCAGTCCCACGGAGGCCCGGTACGTGGCCGACCACGCCGCCGAAGTCACCTGGCCGGCCGGCTGACCGTCACAGAGGACGAGCTCGCCGCCCCACAGCATGGCGTCGGGGTCGCCGACCCGGAAGGAGACGAGACGACGTCGAGGCCCCGCCTCAACGGCGGACTCGAGGGCGGTCCGTCCCACGAAGTCGATCTGCGTCGCCAGCTTGCAGGTGAAGCGCAGGCCGGCCTCGAGCGGGGTGTGATCGGGGGTGAGGTCGGTGCCAAAGGCCCGGTACCCCTTGTCCAGACGGAGGCTGTTGATGGCGGAGTACCCGGCGTCGACGAGGCCGAGGTCGGCCCCGGCAGCCACCAGGTCCTCGTAGACACCCACGGCGAATTCGGTCGGGACGTAGAGCTCCCAGCCGAGCTCGCCCACGTAGGTGATCCGGGTGGCGCGCACCGTGGCGTACCCGAGGGGGATCTCCCGGCTCGTCGAGAACGGGAACGCCCCATCCGTCAGTTCGGCCGAGCCGAGGCGTCCGAGCAGCTGGCGTGACGCGGGTCCCATCACGCCAAGGACGGCGTAGGCCGAGGAGACGTCGACGACGCTGAGGTGCTCACCCGCGCGGACGTGCCGTTCGATCCACACCGCATCGCGTACCGGCGAAGCCGCGCTCGTCACGAGCAGGAACCGGTCACGCGCCAGGCGCGTCACGGTCACGTCCGCCTCGTAACCGGCGCGGTCGTTCAGCATGCCCGTGTAGACGGCTCGGCCGGGCTCGACGGCCACGTCCGCCGTGCACAGGCGCTGGAGCACCGTCTCGGCGTCCCGACCGACCACCAGGAGCTTCCCGAAGGAGGTCTCGTCGAAAACAGCAACGTGCTCGCGGGTCGCCGTCTGCTCGACCGCCGACCAACTGAGCCACTCGGGCCGGTCCCAGGTGTAGTCGAGCTCGGCGGGCCGGCCGGCCGGCGCGAAGACATTGGGCCGCTCCCATCCCATCTTCGAACCGAAGACGGCCCCTTTCCCGGCCAGGAGATGGTGGAGCGGCGAACGCCGGAACGGACGGGCCGTCGCCAGCTCCCTGTTGGGCCAGGGCACGGCGTAGTGAAGGCCGAGGACCTCCCCCACCCGGTCCCGCAACCATCGGTTGTTGGCGTTGAACCGGGCGAAGCGCCGGATGTCGACGGCGACGAGGTCGCTCGTCGGCTGTCCTTCGACGATCCACTCGGCGAGGGCCCGGCCGGCACCGCCGCCCGATGCGATCCCGACCGAGTTGAAGCCGGCCCCGACGAAGAAGCCCCCGAGGTCGGGGGCCTCGCCCAGAATGAACTGGTTGTCGGGCGTGAAGCTTTCCGGTCCGTTGTACAGCTTCTTCAGCCCGGTGCGCTGGAGGACGGGGATCCGATGGACGGCCGATTCCATGAGGATGCTGAAGTGGTCCCAGTCCTCGTCCAGAAGCTGGAACTCGAACGGGTACGGCAGCTCGTCGGGGGCGACCCAGGGCTTCGCCGTCGGCTCGAAGCCGCCGACGACGAGGCCGCCGACCTCTTCCTTCATGTACGTGTACCCGTCGGGGTCGCGCAGGATGGGAAGGTCCCGGTGGACGCCCTCAATGGCCTCGGTCACCACGTAGAAGTGCTCGGCCGAATGGAGGGGGACGTCGACCCCGCAGAGGAGGCCGACGGCTTTCGCCCACTGGCCGGCGCAGTTCACCACCACCTCGGCCTCGACGGGACCGCGGTCGGTCACGACGCCGGTCACCCGGCCGTCCCGCGTGGTGACACCCGTCACCCGGGTGCGCTCCTCGATGCGGGCGCCGCGCCGGCGGGCCCCGCGGGCGAGCGAGGCCGTCACGTCGACCGGGTTGACAGTGGCGTCGCCGGGGAGCCAGAGGGCGCCGAGCAGATCACCCGTCTCAACGATGGGGTAGCGCTCCAGAGCCTGGCCAGGGGTGAGCACCTCGCACTCGAGGTCGTAGGCTTCTGCCGTGGCGGCCGTCCGGCGGAGCTGGGTCATCCGCTCCGGCGTGCGCGCCACGGTCACGCCACCGCACCTCTTGAGGCCGGTGGCGAGGCCCGTTTCCGCCTCGAGCTCGCCGTAGAGGCGGGCGGAATACTGCACGAGCCGGGTGCCGGACTCGGTCGCCCGGAGTTGGCCGAGGAGGCCCGCCGCGTGCCATGTCGTGCCGCACGAGAGCTGTCCCTGCTCCAGCAGGAGGACGTCGGTCCACCCGAGGCGGGCCAGGTGGTACGCCGTCGAGGTCCCGATCACGCCACCGCCGATGACGACGACGCGGGCGCGGTCCGGGAGGTCCCCGCTCGTCGGTGCATGCTCCACGTTCGTCCTCCGTTGCCGGTCTTGTCAGTCTGCCCGCGTCACGTCGGCAAGCAACCGCTCGAGACCCGGACCGGCAAAGGTTGCCTCGGCGCGCTCGTACTTCTCCATCCCCCAGCTCCAGAAGTCGAAGTCGATCGAGCTCGTGGCGTCCTGGATCGACGCCCACAGCGTCCACCCGTACTGGGACATGAGGCCCCACAGGAGGGCGCGCGCGAAATGGCTCCCCGAGGGTGCGCCGTCGTAGGCGGCGACCAGCTCCTCGAGCTGATCGAGCGCGAGGTGGCACTCGCTCCAAATGTTGCCGAGCTCGAAATAGGGGTCGTTGTTGCCTGAGTACTCGTAGTCGATGATCGACACCTTCCGGCCGTCGTCGATAAAGTTGGCTGCCAAAAGGTCGTTGTTGCACGGCCGCGGCGCCTCCGGCCGGACTCCGAGCGCATCCCGGATGCGCAGAACCGTCCCGGCGTGGTCGAGGTAGCCCGACGGGAGGCGGAAGCCGCGGCGCCGGACACGCCCGAGGTAGTCGGCCTGGACCTCGAACATGTCGAACCGGTTGACGAACTCCTCGCCGGCATGGAGCCGCCGGCAGGCCTCCGCCACCCGCGGCAGGATCCCGGGCCGCTGAAGGTGCTCGTCGGTCAGGGTCTCCCCTTCGAGGAAGCCGACGACGAGCACCCCGACGTCGGGTAGGTACTCGACCACGGGCGCACCCACGCCGGCGGCCGCGGCGCGGACACTGTTCTCGTATTCGGCCCGGCGATCGACCGCCAGCTCGTCCGCCGCGGACGGGTTCGAGTGCCGGAGCACATAGCTCGCGTCAGGCGTCGTGATCTTGTAGTTCCGGTTCGTGAGGCCACCGGGAAGGGGCTCGACCCGGCAGGGCCTGCCCCGGAGGACGTCGATCCGCTCGAGAAGGGCGGGATCGAGTCCAGCGCCGTCCCCGGCGCTCACCGCGGCAGCTGGTCGGAGCTGCTCAGGGCAGCGACGAAGCGGGGTAGTCGACCCCCCCGAGGAGATCGACGGTTTCCTTTTCGATGGTCTGCTTCGGGCCGGTGAACCAGTTCTTGACCGATACGTGCCAGTAGATCCACAGCGCGATCAGCGCGGCCGGGAAGACGAGGATCGTGTAGTTCACGTACTTCCAGGAGAAGTCCGGGTTCCACGGGACGCCGAGGTTGATGTTGGGCATGATGGCCATGAACGACACGAGGACGATGTCGAGCAGCGCGATGACGGCGATCCACTTGTACTTGGCGCCGAGGTTCCATGGGCCGGTCTCGAAGCTGTCGCCCTTGCGCCACCGGTGCCAGATCGGCACGGCGAAGCACCAGTAGAGGCCGATGACACCGAGCGACACGACGGCGTTGAAGGCCACCGGCACGGCCACCCCGCCGACGTCGACCTTGATCAGGGCCGGCGCGGTGATGATCAGCGCGATGACGGCGACGGCGATGACGCCGAACACGGGTACGCGGCGGGAGTTCAGCTTGGACCACATCTTGTTGCCGGGGACCGCACCGTCCCGGCTGAAGGCGAAGAGCATCCGCGTGCAGCTCGTCATGCAGGCCATGGTGCAGAAGAACTGGCCGAGGGTGGCGATGAGGAGCACCGTGCCGCCCCACTTGGAGGTGAGAGCCTGGGAGAAGATCACCGCCACGCCGCCGCCGCCCTTGGAGACGCCGGCCTCGTTCTGGACGGCGAAGAGGAACGCCAGCAAGAGGAGCCAGCCGCCGATGGCCGAGTAGAAGATCGACCGCCAGATGCCCTTGGCCGCCGAGTCGGCGGCCGAGTGGGTCTCCTCCGACAAGTGGGCCGAGGCGTCGTACCCGGTGATCGTGTACTGGGTGAGCAGGGCGCCGATGGGCAGGACGATGAAGATGAACCCCCACCCGTGGGTCTTCCCGCTGAAGAAGCCGGTGTTGTTGACCGTCGAGGTGAAGACCATGCTGGCGCTGGCGTGGTGGTGGGGCAGGAAGATCAGGATCAGCACGATGGCTGCCGCGCCGAGCACGTGCCAATAGACCGAGATGTTGTTGAAGATCCCGAGGAGGTGGCTCGAGAAGATGTTGGCCACGGCGGCGAGCACGAGGATACCGAGGAAGTAGAGGAAGATCGTGTCGAGGTTGCCCGACGTGTAGCTACCCGGGAAGAGGAAGCCGAGCGTGAGGTCGAGGAAGGTGGCGCAGCCGTAGGCGACCGAGGCGACGATGGCGAGGAGGCCGATCAGGTTCAGCCATCCGGTGTAGTAGCCGGCCTTGACGCCCCCGAGCTTGGAGGCCCACCAGTAGAT
>OUNO010000473.1_pt2 | contig 10932 bp, 12 predicted proteins | sample 1779811 | NCBI WGS metagenome assembly OUNO01 (sample SAMEA3914804, study PRJEB12502) | metagenome | biome: forest; material: soil | place: Canada | collected 2010-06-25 | depth 0.3 m
GGGTTGCCATGGCGAACGCTCCAGGAGTTTAGCACGCACCGGAAAAGGTCGGCGCGCGCGGGCCCCGAGTTGCGAGATCTCGGACAGATAGGCGTCCCCAACTCCCGCATCGGGCGCGCCGCGCCGAAGCGCTACTTCAACACGTCAGCAACGGCGATGGACACGTCGGGAAACCCGCTCAGGGCAATCGATTGGCCGCGTTCGTGCCGCTCGCAGTGCGCGTACGCGCCCGGCGAAGGACCGGTGTACACCTCGACGCAACGTTCGGGCAGATTGACCACCCAATATTCGGGCACGGCGCAGCTGGCATACAGCCGAAGCTTCTTGCCGCGGTCCAAAGCCAGCGAGCTCTCCGCCACTTCGATGACGAGATAGGCCTCGGAGGGGTGCTGTGTCGAGTAGTCGCCGAGCGGAACCACTGCGAAGTCAGGCTCAGGCTCGGAGAGGTCGAGCGCGGCAAACGGACTTTGGCACTTCACCGCAGCCCGCCCGTAGAAAGCCAGCACGAGCAAATAATTCAATTGCTCCACCGTCGCGCTGTGCGGCGCGCCGATCGGGCTCATGGTGACCAGCTCGCCTTCGAGCAACTCGATGCGCTCGTTTTGGAACGCACCGAGAGAGACCAATTGGTCGTATTCCACGCGACGCAGAGGGCGGATGACTTCAGCGGTCGAACGGGTTGCCATGGCGAACGCTCCAGGAGTTTAGCACGCACCGGAAAAGGTCGGCGAGCGCGGGCTCGGAGTTGCGAGATCTCGGACAGATAGGCGTCCCCGACTCCCCCATCGGGCGTGCCGCGCCGACGGACTACTTCAACACGTCAGCGACCGCGAACGAGATATCCGGAAACTCGCTCAGGCGGATCGATTGGCCGTGCTCGTAGCGCTCGCAGTGCGCGTACGCTCCCGGCGAAGGACCGGTGTACACCTCGATGCAACGCTCGGGCAGATTGACCACCCAATACTCGGGCACAGTGGAGCTGGCATACAGCCGCAGCTTCTTGCCGCGGTCCAAAGCGAGCGAGCTCTCCGCCACCTCGATGATCAGGTACGCCTCGGAGGGATGGTCGGTGTCGTAGTCGCCGAGCGGAACCACTGCGAAGTCCGGCTCAGGCTCAGACAGCTCGAGCGCGGCAAAGGAACTTTGGACTCTCACCGCCGCGCGTCCATGGAAGGCGAGCACGAGCAAATGGGTCAGCCGCTGCACTGTAGCGCTGTGCGGCGCGCCGATCGGGCTCATGGTGACCAGCTCGCCTTCGAGCAGCTCGATGCGCTCGTCTTGGAACGCGCCGAGCGAGACCAATTGGTCATACTCCACGCGGCGCAGAGGGCGGATGACTTCAGCGGTCGAACGGGTTGCCATGGCGAACGCTCCGGGAGTTTAGCACGCACCGGAAAAGGTCGGCGCGAGGGGGCTCTGCGTTGCGAGACTTCGGGTGGCTAGGCTCGAGACGCACTCGGCAGTGAGTCGGACGCTGCGACGCCGGTACGTGAGCCGAGACGCCACACCTTCTACAGCTCGACCCACAGTGGCAAGCTGCCAAAACGGGTCGCTGACCGCTCCCAGAACGTAGCGCCCCCCACTTGGCGATTCTTGGCGGAACCGAACGCGCCCGCGTGCTACGGCCCAGGGTGCCCGCCGAAGCCGAACCGATTGCGTGCGCGCTGCCCGGCCTGCGTGCCCTGCGCTGGTCGACCGACGCGCCGCACGTCGGCGTCAAAGACGCCTTCACCAGCGCCCGCGTCAGCCACGGCCGCACGCTGTACTGGAGCCACGGCGCCACCTGGCCCATCGCCCCCGGCTCGCTGCTCGTGCAACGCGCGGGCGACGTCTGCCGCCTCGAGCACGCCCCCCGCACCCACTGCCAAGTGCTCACCCTCGACGCCACTCTCCTGAGCGACGCACCAACCAACGCCCTCACCCAGCCGCACCTGCCCGCGAACGACCCACGCGGCGCGGCGCTGCACGCGCTGCACAACGCAGTCGCTCGCGGTGACGACGCGCTGAGCCTGCAAGTCGCCGTGGTGGAGGCACTCGCATCATTGCGAGCCCTGGGCGACCCCGGGCCGCGCTGCACCGCCGCGGTGCGCCGCGCCACACTGCTACTCAGAGAGCGCTATGCAGAGGCGCTGAGCCTGGACGAGATCGCTGAGTACGCGGGAGCCGATAAGTATCGCCTGTGCCGCGCGTTCCGAGCAGAGATCGGCCTAGCGCCGCACGCCTACTTGGTGCGGCTGCGCGTGAACCGCGCGAAGGAGCTGCTACGCGCGGGGCGCCGAGCGAGCGAAGTGGCGACGCAGGTCGGGTTTTATGATCAGAGCCAGTTGAATCGGCATTTCCGGCGGGTGGTGGGCGTGACCCCGGCTAAATGGGAGCTCTCAGCGCGCGGTTGAGCGGTTAGCGTGACGGCATGACCAGCACGCCGCGCGCTGCGGTTGCCGAAGCGCCCGCGATACTCACGGGCTGTTCGGCGAGCTCGTGCTCGAGCCTGAACAGATGTCGCAATCCGCTGCGCACGCGATTGGGATCATCGAAGGCGCCGGCGTCGCGTTGGGGATGACGGCTCTCGAGCTGTTGGACGCGCTTTCTAGTGAGGTCCAACGGTGAGATTTGGGGGATCGATGGTCACGTGGAGCGGGCTGACGGCGGCGCAGCCTTCGGCGGCGCGGACGAGCCGGCAGGAGCCGCGGCGCTTTGACTCAAGGCTTTCGCGGCAGCCGAGCCTCGCTAAAGCGAGGTTTGCGGGGGTCACCGAACACCTCGACTTTTCCTGCGCGCGCTAGGTTGATAAAGCGCCGCACATGCAGTTCGATGTAGTCGTCCGACGGCAGGAAGCCGCCAGCATCAAGAGCGCGAGCAACAATGCGAGCCACCTTGTGCTGCGTCCTCTCGGTCCAGGCGAGTAGGGCGGCGTCGATCGCGTTTAGTCCGTCAACCCCCAACTGCTCTGCGAGCTCTACCTCTTCCTCTTCCGGGCTAGGCACCTCAGGCAGCTCGTCGTCATCGTCGATCAGCAACATCGAGCGGGACTATATCGCGGGCACGCCGAAACGCATCGCTCACGAACGTAGCGAGCCTGCATACGAAGCTCAGTCGCAGACGTCCTCCGCGTCACAGGCGCAGCCAACGCCCTTGTGGCAGTTGTAGTCCGCCCGGATGCAAGAGTTGCCGCAAGCCTTGCCCTTGCTGCACACCTTGCAACAGTCCTCGCGGGGCGTGCAGGTCGGCGGATCCTGTGCCTGCAACCCGATGAGCGAGCTCGACGAGCCGACCGCCACCACCAGAGGGCCTTCGGATCTCGCCTCCGCGTTCCTCGGCGGAGCCCAGGCGAGGAGACTCAGAAGTGCGAGCAGTGCACCGAACAGCCGACGACGACGAACCGAATTGGTCGAACCCATAACATTCAACGGTAACACCAAATTCCCGAACCAAGATATCGATACTGAGATCGATACTGAGAGCGAACACTAATCGTCACGGAAGGCGCTCCTACTGCGCTTGAATAAAATTGATATCTGCCGTAGCGGCGAATTCCGCCGTCTTGACAGGCTTCGGCTGGATAGGGCATCTGCAATGCTGGGGCGCGTCGGGTCGCGCACCGTTTTTGAGCAAGAGGGTGCAGCGATGTCCGACATTCGTGAACAGATCGACTTGTACGTGAAGCGGGTGAAAGAACTCTCCGATCACGTTCGCGGAAACGAGCAGGCCACCAAGCAAAGCTTGATCGGCCCCTTCTTCACGATGCTTGGCTACGACCTGACCGACCCACGAGAATGCATCCCCGAGTACAAGTGCGACTTCGGCAAGGATAGGTCAGCCAAGCCGATCGACTGGGCATTCTCGACCGGCGGCGCGTTCGCATTCTTCGTCGAGGCCAAGGAAGTCGGCAAGAAGCTCGCCGGCTTCGACGAGCAACTAGCCGACTACTTCGCGAAGGACCCGAACGTGAAGCTCGGCATCCTGACCAACGGCGCGCAATGGCGCTTCTTCACCGACGTCGTGAACTCGAACGTGATGGACCGTGAACCCTTCGCCAAATGGGACATCTTCGCCGACGAACCCCCGCCCTTCGACGTCCTCACGATCCTCTCCAAGCCCAAATTCAACCCCGAGCTCATCCGCGCCTATGCCCAGCGCCAACGCGAGAAGAACCTCCTCGTCGGCGAGCTAACCCGCCTTCTCGAGCCCTCCTCGGACTTCACCAAGCTCGCAATCGCGAACATCGAGACCCGCAACCTGACACAGGCCGTCGTTGAAAGTTGGAAACCGATCGTCGCGAGCGCCTTGAACGAGTGGTCGAGGCAGCGCATGTTGACCGCTGCCCTGAGCGTGCCGACGCCAACGAGCTCGCCAGAGGCTAAGGCGCCCAATGTCGGGAAGATCGAGACTACCCAACAAGAGCTTGATGCCTTCGCACTCATCAAGCATGCGCTCGGCACCGAGCGAGCTGTCGCCTACGAAGACTCGATCGCTTACTTCAAGATCCACGTCGCAGACCACCGGACCTGGGTCTTGGCTCGGCTTCAAGTAGATCGGAAGAACCCGCTCGTGTGGGTCCCCCTCAGCGTGGAGAAGACGGTGGAGTTCGTCGGGTCGCGGCCGATTGCAGTGAACGGTACCTGGTCGATCGTCACACTAGACTCTATCGACGAGTTGAGCAGCATGGTCCCGCTTCTCACCGGCGCGCATGACCACGTAAAGGGCTCTCGCGAGGGTGGCTCGCTGGCGGAACTTGAGAATTAGCTGTCCTTGTATCTTGAGGCATGCAGGATGGCTGGCATATCCCACACACTTCCAAAGTCCGCGCCGAACGCCACAGAACTGCAGCAACTGTTGTCGGCGCTTCGTGAAGCGCTCGCCCGACGAAGCCTCGTCGCGACTCCGAATCTGATCGCATCCCACCCAGATTGCTCCCGCCTGATGGCCAGCATTCGTATGATGTCTGAACGGGTGCGCGAGTCGGGAGAACGCGGCGGCTTCATCGGTGTCGGCAGGCACATCGAACCGTGCGAAACCCGAAAGCTTCTTTCGCTGCTAAACGAGCTATCTGAGCTGCGGCGAGTGCCGGCCGCTATGGTGATCGGACGCAAGCACCTGCACGCTCTCAAGCGGATCGTCGCAACCGAAGGCGACACTCACGACCTTCTCGGCATCTTTCGGAAGGAGGAAGACGAGAATGCACACTCGGATGTGCTTCGCTGGCTCCTCGACCCTTCTGAAGCAGCGGGCATTGCGCCACAATTACTACTTCGCCTCGTCACGCATCTGTCTCCACAGGCGGATTGGATCACCTGCATCGAGCGCGCACTCCACGTGGGCGGCATATGTGTACGGCGAGAGGTAACCATTGGAGGCTACGATGGCGACCCATCGAGCCTCGATCGAATCGACCTGGTGATCTCGGGTCAAGGATTCGTGATTGGAATTGAGAACAAGGTCAATGCCGCAGAACACGAGGGGCAGACGGCCGGTTATGCGCGATGGCTGGGCTCAATAGGTGGTGCTCGCACTGGCGGGCTATTTCTCTCTCCAAGCGGAGTTCCCGCGCAATCAGCCGACTTCAGGCCATTGTCGTACCTGAAGCTAGCGAGTTACATGCTCGAGGTTCTTGAGTACGCTTCCACAGCGTCCGAGATCCAAGTACTGACGGCCTATCTTAGGACGCTAAACCGGCGAATCCTTCGAAGCGAATTTAGGTCCGCAATTTCAGCGTGGGAGCACGATGAATCAGCTCAATGAAGTAAGCCAACTGTTCGCTCAACGCGCAGGCGATATTGAAAAGTCGCGCGAGATATTCACCGCCGAGACTCGCTCGTTCGTCTCGAGCATCCTGTCGTCCGCTCAAATGGTACGAGCTGAGCCGTGGACTGCAGGGCGTGTCCGCCTGGACCTGCCAAGAGAAATAGACCGCGAGCTTAAGGCAGGCTATCTCACCAGCCAGTTCGCGTTGGCGAGGGTAGACCTCCGCTTCAAGAAAGGGATGAACTTCCTTCGGGTCGCCCAGATCTCGTTTGGCATTGAGTTTGACTTTGAAGTGGATGCTTTCATCTGGACAATCATGTTGGTTCCCGAAGCGCGGTACCAGCGATTGGATGACGCGCTCTGGCGGCAGGCGCGCATCGCGGCGGTAGCATTGCCTGGAGCGAGTCATCTAGAGCGCGCCAACACGGTCCGTTTTGTGCAACGCAGCGTGGACTCCAACCTCACGACGGAATCGGCTTACGGTGATGTCAAAACGATACTAGAATTCATCATTTCGTCCGATCAAGCGATCGCCGAGGCGGTCGGACTCGAACTCGCTCCGCGAGAAGACGGCGCGTAGCAATAACCTGGTCATGACCCAGCGCTTTGCACGGCTGCGTCAAATGTGGCTGCAACCAATACGCGGCCTCGTTGAATGCTACCTCGACCACGAGAGCGGCGAGTCTGTCCGAGAGATCGAGCTCAGAAATATCTTTCCAGCAAACGTGCCTTGGTCGCCTCGGGCAACGTTCCAGGTGCCGCTATCAGCTCCTCGAACGTCCTTGCTTCGAACGTCGTTGTGTCTCGCAACACCTGCCGATATGCCGCAGCGGCGCGCGCGAAGCTTGCGTTTGCTGCGGGGTAGACGAGCACGAAGCGCGTCCACGGCCATCTGCCGCTCGGGTGCTGCAGCATCGAAAGCGCCAGCAAGTGATCCTGCCAGATCTGCTGCAACGTCGTGCCAATCACGCGCTCGCGCCATCCGTCCGCGAATGCGCCCGACCGCTCGGTCACCTCTACGTAGCGCGCTAGTGCGGAAGCCTTGGGTACGGCCTCCACCACCGCGTGCTCATGATATTTCGTCTCGATTCCGATTAGCCCGCGCGCCTCGCCACCGACGTCTATCTCGATCGCCGCATCGAACGCGCTTGATGCCCAAAAACAGCGGATCACGCCGGCCTGGCCAGTACTCGAAGCGTGTCGTAGCCGGGCCCGTTGGCGCGTCGGGCCACCAAGCGCGCACGGCTTGCTCCGCTGCGCCCTGCCCAGCGGATAGATCTCCGAATAGATTGAAGCAAAGCGGCATTGACGACAACAGGTCCGCCCAAAGCCTGTCAGCCTTGAGCATCTCGAAGCGCTCCGGTCGGCTCAGGCGCTCCCGAGCCGCTGTCAACGCGTTCGAGGAGACGAAGTTCGCGCCGCTCTCCATCGCGAATGGCAACGCCAGCCTACTTCCCACCGGTTTAGCCTTCTCGCCACCCGTGTGTGGGTGTGCCCCGATCGGATAGCCCTGGGCCTCGCGCCATTGAGCTTGGCGCAGCCGCGCGCAGCGCTTCCAGGCCGTCGTCTCAACGTCGCGAGCAACACGATCGACGTTGAACCAACAATGCAGCGCCCGCGCCATGGCTTCCGAATCTTCGGTCACGATAGACGAATACCGTAACACGGGCTGCGGGGCGGAGCTCCGTGTTCTGGACGATGCCGATGTCGACGAGGCCGCAGTGCTGCGCTTTGGTAGCTCGGGCAGCGCCCGCGGGAGCCGAGATGAGCGTTTTGTACAAGGTCGCGTGCTGTCGGTGAGCGAGGCTTCGAATTCCGCCGATAAACTTCTGACTATACGCAACGGAACGAGCGTTCGTGTATGTACCGCCGATTATGCGATTCGCGTGGCTTGCTTCACTTGTCCTCGGTTGCGCTGGTCTTCCCGTCTCCGCAGTGGTGAAGCCACCACTCGAGAGTCAGTGTAACAGGCTACCAATCAAGGGCTGCGAGAACTTGGTCGATGGCGCGTTGGAATACGCTCAGGGCGACAAGGCCGCCGCGCTGCGTAGCCTCGACTTGGCGCGGAAGGAGAACTCGCCGGCTCAGTTGAAGCAGTTCGCGGAGGCGTTGCGCTCCGCTGCGGCAATGCCGGGCGCGGATGGCGTCGCGCAGCCGCTACGTGAGGTGGCGGACATTCTCAGCGAGGATCCGAGAGCTCCCGCCGACACAGCGGCGGGCGCGTTGCTCGCCGCCGCCCCGGTCACTGCACCGCGCGCGATGCCGGCGGTTAGCGGCTCACCGGAGCACGGCGACCGCGACGTCGCCAAGACACACAATCCGAACGGCTTGGGCGCTACCGTCGACGTGTTGGAAGACGTCACGAACCCGTACAACACGCGCGTGAGCACGCGGTCCGTGGCGAACGCGAGCACCGACCCGAGCCGAATCTTCTCCGCGTCCCACGATCTCTCCGCACAAGAGGGGCGCACGCCGTGCAAGATCATGGGCCTCGACGCCGTCTGCTTCGCGGGGCGCGAAGGTCCGTTGCTCGTGAGCGAGGTAATTGGCGCACCCGGATGTTCGGACCGGTTGTTCCTCGGGTCGACCGAGAGCGACACGACGCTGTTCGGCTTTCACTGGCTGTTCGAGGTTCCGTACAGCCCCATCGTGGGTGCGCGCTTGCTGGTGCGCTCCGGGGAGTGGCTGCAGTTCGCGATTGTGCCGGGGAAGAAGGGGTTGTCGGGCAGCAGTGAGTGTCGCCTCACGTGGTCCGGCTTTCGGCCGTGAGGTCGCGAGTCACCACTGACAAGCTCATCGGCGCCGAAGCTGGCGCACTGCCCAGCGCGCGCGAATAAAATCACGCGGATCGCGAGACGCATGGCCGACTAGCTGTGCTCGAGCGATCACATCCGGCTTTCCTCAATCCGCCCCCGGCAGCATCCCCAAACACAACCCCGCCGTCGCCAACGGCACGTGCAGGCACACGGCCGTCCTCGCGTCGCACGCGAACGTCACGCATTCTCCCGGACTCGCGCAGGGCGCGCCCTCCGCGCGCGGTGGGCCGCACGTACCGGGTCGAACCTCGCCAGTGCCCGTGGTGTATCGGTCGATGAATCCGACGCACACGAGCCCGCTGGCGCAGCCGTCGGGCGCGTAACACGTGTCGCCACTGTTGGCGATGCGCTGGCATTGCTGGCCGCCCCAGTCGCAATACAGGCCGTCCGCGATGTAACACGCGCCGCGCGGTTGAATGGGTGTCGGTGAGACAGCCGGCGCCGTGCCGATTTCGCAGCTGCCGTCGGCGAAGCAGGTCGTTTGGCAGAGGTCGCCGGAAGCGGCGTGGGGGGCGGCTTCTGCGAGGGCGCAGGTGCCGGTCGGGCTGTTCGCTCCGTAGTCGCAGGTGGTGACTCGGCCGGGGGTGCCGGCGCATTGGTGCGGGTCCGTGCAGGCGGCGCCGAGCGGCAAGGTGCCGTGGGTCACTCGGTTGCAATCGGGGAGCTGGGATTTGTCGAACGCGGAGCAGTCGTGGGTTGCGGTTTTGAATTCGTCGATGCAGCGTTGGGCGGCCGCGCTATCGAAGGCGATGCCTGCGCCGCTTTCGAGCGGGCCGATGTCGAACGCTTCCAAACAGGCGGCTCGGTCGAAGGGCAAGTGAGCCGACGAGCAGCACGGCTCGAGGGTGTCGCACGCTACCTGTTCGAGTTGCATCACGAAGTCCGCGGCGCTGGGCGCGCCTGCCCCGCTTTGGCCCTGCCCTCCGGCGCCACCAACGCCCCCAGTGTTCGTCACGCTGCCTCCGCAGCCCAACGCAAAGACAAGACCCACGACCACCACCCTGCCCACCCGTGACACGAAGCTCATGGGCCGAGCATGCTCGAACTGGCGGAGCCGTCCTAGGCCTTCAGTGGATTCGAAAGTCACTTGCGGGCTTCCCAGCCCCCCAAGCGCGTTTTGGAAAGCTTCGCCGGCCCTTCCTAGCCGCCTGACAAGCCGAATGACCCTTGGACGGCACTACGAGAGAGCCAAGCCGCGAAGGCTGGGCTGAATGCAACGGGCGCGTGAAGCCGCTGAAGGCCACGTGAAAAAAGGTCGCCTCAAACGCCGAAACCGTGGTCCGTATACGTACCGCGATTTTCGAGCTCGAAAGGGGGTCGCCGTGATTGCGACGTCCCTCTCCTTCGCGAGCTACGCGACGGGCTGCGCCGCGACGTGCCCGCTTGCCAAACCCAATCTCTCGCGCCCGATATCGGGTGCGCTTTGGGAGATGGCTGGAACGAATGCGGTGGAGACGGCCGGGCGCGCGCGGCGCAGCACTCAACATTGGGTCTTGCGAGGGCTTTTGTCAGAGCGAATCGGAATGCTCTGGATAAATGTTCTGAACAACGATCGGGCTTTCGGAATCGCCCTCGAATTCCGCGATAAACGCTATGAAATGAATCGCAATTGGTTGTCCTCGACATTTATCCCGACGATCGGGGAAGGTCGCTGGGGCCGGGGGCGTCGAGACTTCGTCGTGTGCTGGGCAACGGGTGCGTAGCGGTCGAGGCGAAAGAGACCTCGGCAAGTCCGCACCCGATGTTGGGCGTGGCGGGTGCTGGTCGAACCGACCACGTGTGCTCAGTCAGACGAATCCCTGTTGTTTCAGAGCATCGGGTCGAGGCGCGGGGGCGGCTGGTCGGGTTGGATTTGGCACGGCTCGCCGTTGATGCAGGTGACGCGCACGACGCGTAGGTCGCACTCGACGAGGTAAAGGCGCCAGTTGCCGTTGTCCTTTTCCAGTTTGGCGTCAGTGGCTTCGACGCTGCAGTCGAGGCTCTTTGCGCCGGCAGAGCGTGCGTTGCGGAGCTCGGGGCTCGCCGCGCAGGCCGCGCAGAGCAGGCCGAGCAGGGCCGCGCGGGTCAGTGACAAATGCTGGTGCCTTCGTAGCCGCAGCTGCCGTTGGCGCACCAGAGCGGGAATGCGCAGTTCACGCCTTGGCCGCAGCTTGCGGCGAGCGCGCCGGCTTTCACGCATTTCGAGTCGATGCAGCTCGTGCCTGCGGCGCAGGCAGCGAGCGCGGCGGTGCCGCAAGGTTGGCCTTCGGCAGCGACCGTGACCTTCGCGCACTTCGCGGCGGAGCAGAAGAAGCCGTTTGGGCCGTCGCAGGGGCGCGCGGGATCGCAATCGGCGCCGGCCTGACCCCAAGGCACGCACGTGCCGTTGTTGCAG
>OUNO011257398.1_pt1 | contig 10929 bp, 8 predicted proteins | sample 1779811 | NCBI WGS metagenome assembly OUNO01 (sample SAMEA3914804, study PRJEB12502) | metagenome | biome: forest; material: soil | place: Canada | collected 2010-06-25 | depth 0.3 m
GGCGCCATGCGCCTTGAACAGCGGATAGCTTTCCGGCCCGGCATAGCTGCCATGCTCGACCGAATCGACGCCCAGCGCCAGCGCGTGTGCGATCGCCTCGCGGCCATGGATGTGCGCGGCGACCTTCATGCCCAGCGCGTGCGCGGTATCGACCACCGCCTTGATCTCGGCGTCGCTCATCAATTGCAGCGCGGGGTCGTCATTGACCGACAGCACCCCGCCCGAGGGCATGATCTTGATCAGGTCGACGCCGCGTCGGCGATGGTCGCGCACCACGCGTATCGCGCTGTCGACACCGTCGACGATGCCGTCATTCCATTCGGGCTGCGATAGCGCGGGGTCGAGCCCGGAATGCGCGTCGCCATGCCCGCCGGTCGGGCTGAGCGGCGCGCCCGATACCCACATGCGCGGGCCGGCGATTTCGCCCGCGGCGATGGCGCGCTTCATCGCGACGACCAGGTCGGTCGATGCGCCGACATCGCGCACGCTGGTGAAGCCGGCCTCGAGCGTCGCACGGGCATAGGCCGGCGTTTTGTAGGCCGCGTCGACATCGGTCTGCGTGACGAGCTCGCGGATCGGGTCGCCGCCGTCGAACTGGCTGGTGATATGGACATGCGCGTCGATCAGCCCGGGCAGCACGGTGGCGCCCGACAGGTCGATCACCTCAGCGCCGGCCGGGTCGCTATACCCCGGGGTGACGGCGACGATACGGTCGTCATGGACCAGGATGGTGACCTGATGGCGCGGTGCCGCGCCGGTGCCGTCGATCAGCGTGCCGGCATGGATCGCGACGTCCTTGGCGCTGGCCGGCATGGCGACCATGGCGAACAGCGCGGCCGTCGTGCAGAGGATGGTTTTCATGATGACGCCCCTTCGAAAGCCGGAGCCTAGGATGTCGCCATGTCGGCCGCAACCGGGCCGGCTTTGAGCGCAAGGCTCGGGATGCGATGCCGTGCGGCCGCGCCTATATCCAGGGCATGACGCAGGATATCACCATCGATCCCGATCTCGCCTGGGCCGCCTTTTCGGCGCGCGACCGGTCGCAGGACGGGCGTTTCGTCGGCGCGGTCAGGACGACCGGCATCTATTGCAAGCCGAGCTGCCCCGCGCGCCACCCCAAGCGCGAGCATGTCACCTTCTACCGCGACGGCGCCGAGGCGCGCGCGGCGGGCTATCGCGCCTGTCTGCGCTGCAAGCCCGACGAGGTCGGCCGCGACCGTGTCGCGGTGGCACGCGCGGTGGCGCTGATCGAGGCGGCCGAGGACGTGATCGCGCTCGACGATCTCGCCGCATCGGTCGGTTATGCGCCGCATCATTTCCACCGCCTGTTCAAGCGCGCCACCGGGGTGACTCCGGCGGCCTATGCCCGCGGCCTCAAGGCACGGCGCGTCGGGCAGGCATTGATCGAGGAGGCCAGCGTGACGCAGGCGATCTATGAGGCCGGTTATTCCGCGCCGAGCCGCTTCTACGAGGGCGGGGCCAAGCGATTGGGCATGACGCCGAGTGCATGGCGCAAGGGCGGGGCCGGGGTGACGATCCGCTGGACGATCGCCGATACCAGCCTTGGGGCCATGCTCGTTGCGGCGACCGACAAGGGGCTGTGCCGCGTGTCGTTCGACGAGGATGAGGAAGCATTGCGCGCGCGCTTCCCCAAGGCCGAGATCATGCCGGGCGGCGCGGCGCTGGCCGATCTCGCGGCGCGGGTCGTCGCGTCGGTGGAATCGCCCGAGCGCGACCAGGATCTGCCGCTCGACGTGCAGGGCACCGCCTTTCAGGAAGCGATCTGGCAGGCGTTGCGCGCCATCCCGCGCGGCGAGACGCGCAGCTATGCCGAACTCGCCGCGCTTGCCGGCAGCCCCGGAGCGGTGCGCGCCGCCGGTTCGGCGTGCGGTGCCAATCATGTGCCGATCGTCATTCCCTGCCACCGCGTGCAGCGCAGCGACGGCAGCATCGGCGGCTATGCTTACGGCGTGGATCGCAAGCTGGCGCTGCTCAAGCGGGAGGGTGTGGCATGAGCGGCTTCGTCATTCGCGGGCTCGACCCTGCGCCCTTCGCCCCGCTGTTCGCGCTGGACGACGAAGCGCTCGCCGCACGCGACGCGCGCCGCGTCATCGCGACGAACAAGCCGGGCTTTCCCTGCCGCGTGTCGCTCGAGGATGCCGAGCCGGGCGAAGCCTTGATCCTCGCCAATTTCGAACATCTTCCCGTCGCCTCGCCCTTCCGTTCGCGCCACGCGGTCTATGTCCGCGAGGGCGCCGGCGCGCCGGCGGCATATCGCGACACGCTGCCCGAGCAGTTCCGCACCCGCATCCTGTCGCTGCGCGCGTTCGACGATGCCGGGATGATGGTCGAGGCCGATCTCGCCGACGGGCGCGAGGCGGAGACCGTCATCGAACGCATGCTCGCCACGTCGGGCGTCGCCTATCTCCATGCGCATTTCGCCAAGCCGGGGTGCTTCGCGGCGCGGATCGATCGCGGCTGAAGGCTGCGACGAGAGCCGTTGCACCCCGTCTCTGCCGTGTTAGTCTGGCACGACACGATGGAGAGGGTGGCATGGCATTGATCCAGACGACAAAACCCGGCGGCGGCGATGGGGTCGCGCTTCACCCGATGCTGCGGTTGCTCATCGCGCTGGGTTTCGTGGTCGCGGCGGTTTTCATTTCCAGCGGCGTCGGCAAGCTCATCGGCCCGCACAAGGGCAGCTGGCAAGCGCTCCTCATGGGCGTCTGCGTCGCCGTCATCTTCCTCGCCGCCTACGCAATATTCTGCCGCCTTATCGAACGGCGGCCGGTCGTCGAGTTCGGCATGCCGCATGCGGTGCCCGAACTCGCCGCCGGTATCATGACCGGCCTGGTGCTGTTCTCCGCCGTGGTCGCGGTGATCGCCGCGTTTGGCGGTTACAGCGTGATCGGCACGCACGACGCCGCCGTGCTGTTGCCGGCGCTGGGGATCGCAATCTCCTCGGGGTTCAGCGAGGAGATCGTGTTTCGCGGCTGGTTCTTCCGCCTGGTCGAGCAATGGCTCGGTACCTGGACCGCGTTGATCCTGTCGGCGGCGCTGTTCGGCGCGCTGCACCTCGGCAACCCCAATGCAACCCTGCTTGCCGGCGTCGCCATCGCGCTCGAGGCCGGGATCATGCTCGCCGCGATCTATCTCATCACGCGGCGGCTATGGGCGGCGGTCGGCGTCCATGCGGCGTGGAACTTCGCCCAAGGCGGCATCTACGGCATTCCGGTATCGGGCGGCGCGATGGATGGCGTGCTGCGTCCGCGCATCGTCGGGTCCGACCTGCTGACCGGCGGGGCGTTCGGCGCCGAGGCGTCACTGCCGGCGATCATCGTCGCCACCGCGTTCGGCATCGTCGTCGTTTTGATCGCCTATCGCCGCGGCGGCTTCGTCGCGCCCTTCTGGCTGCGCCGCGACGAGCCACCTGCTGCCAGCGCGCTTGGGGAAGTGTTCGATTAGGTTCCCGACCTGAGGGGAAACGACCTATCGCGCCGGTGCCGGCCGGCAGGCGTAGACGATCTTCTCATTGGGATAAGTCGGCAGCTGGGTGCGCAGCGACGCCTGTTGCTGCGACAGGTTGGTGCGCGCCGCCTCGTCGGTCGAGCAGGCCTTGAGCGTGACCTGCGAACGGATCTTGCGCAGCGCGTCCATCTGCGCGGCGGGCAGGAAGTAACGCATCGAGACATAGGACCGCGTTGCGGGATCGAACTGCAGCACCGACACGGTCTGCTCGTCGGCGGGCACGAGGATGCGGTCCCATTTGCTGCCATTCTCGGCATATTGCGTGCGGCCGTTGACGCAGCCCGCCGCGCCCCAGTCGAGGTTGAGATCGGCCACCGCGGTCGACACCACGCGGCTGCGCTCGGGCACGAAGCTGCACACCATCTTGCCGATCGCCACGGTCGAGGAGACCGGCACGAGCGGCGTCGCGGTCGCGTCGGGCGGCAGGACCGGCTCGCTCGTCGGGCGCAGGAAGAACACCGCGCCCGAGGCGACCAGCAACAGCGCGCCACCGCCGGCTACCCAGATCGCCTCGCGCCGCTTGCCCTTGACCTCGACCAGACCCGCGCCGCCGACGGTCAGCGCGCCAAGCACGAGCAGCACCGCGGATATCGCAATGACATTCTCGCGCCCGCGCTCGGCATCGTCGCGCGCCTTGGCCAGCGCCTCCTCATGTCGCAACGCGGATTTCGACGCCGCCTCGCGTTTCGCTGTGTCGGCATCGGCCCTGGCGCGCGCATCGGCGTCGCTGTCTTGTTTCATCAATTCGGCCATGCTGGTGCAGGCCGAGCCGAGTGCGACATATTTCTGCTTCGCCTGGGCGAGGAACGCGGTGAGCTCGGAATCGGCGATGGCGAAGCCGAAGCTGGTGTCGCCCTGCTCGGCCTGGGTGATGGCGGAATTGACGCCGATCACCCGCCCGCACGGGTCGAGCAGCGGACCGCCCGAATTGCCGCGCGCGATCCCTGCGGTATGCAGCAGCACTTGGATGCCCGACAGCGCGCGGCGACCGGAGAAGACGCCCTCCGAGCGGATCGGACTGAGCGGGTGGATGTAGTCGGCGGCCGATTGCGCCGTCGCGACATCGACATTGCCGGGATACCCCAGTGCGGTGACCGGATTGCCCTCATCGACCGGCCCGGAATAAAGCGCCAGCGTCGGTAGGTGCGTACCGGTGAATTCGATGATCGCCAGGTCGCGCACCGAATCGATCGCGATGACCTTGCCCTCATAGCTCTTGGCGCCCTCGGACGGCACGATGCCGATCACGACATTGGCGGGGTAGCGCTTGGCCAGTTCGACGACATGCGCGTTGGTCACGATGCGGTTGGGCGCGATGGCGAAGCCGCTGCCATGGCCGAAGCCAACCACTTTGTCGTCGACCATCGCCACCGTCACGACCCGCACCACGCCGCGCCCGGCGGCGGAGATGTCGTCGGCGCGCGCCGCCGAAGCAAAGCCGCACAACGCCGCCAGCAGGAGGATCCACCGCATCATCGTTCGACCCATAGCGTGCGTCATGGCGATGCTGTCGGGCAATTCGGCGAGGCGTTCAAGAGTCTTGCCCGGCGGTGGCCCCGTCACACGAAACTATAGGGATCGACGTCCACCACCACGCGAACCTTGGCCGGCCAGTCGAGCGCGCCGAGCCAGGCGCGGATCACGTCCTGCACGTCGAGCGCGCGGCGGGCATGGACCAGCAGGCGGTAACGATGCCGCCCGCGCAGCATGGCGAGCGGGGCGGGGGCGGGGCCATAGACCTGCATACCCTCGATCTCGGGCGCGCGGCGGCCGATCAGCTGGGCGATCTCGTGCGCGGCTTTTTGCTCCTCGCTCGACACGACGATCCCGGCGAAGCGGCCGAACGGCGGCGCGCCGGCCTCGCGCCGCGCCTCGGTCTCGGCGGCGTAGAAGGTTTCAGCGTCGCCGGTGATCAGCGCGCGCATCACCTGTGCGTCGGGGCTGTGCGTCTGGATATAGACATGCCCCGGCTTGGCGCCGCGCCCGGCGCGCCCCGACACCTGCATGATCTGCTGGAAGGTGCGCTCCGCCGCGCGCAGGTCGCCGCCGCCCAGCCCGAGATCGGCGTCGATCACGCCCACGAGCGTGAGGTTGGGGAAATGATATCCCTTGGTGACGAGCTGCGTGCCGACGATGATGTCGATCTCGCCGGCCTCCATGCGCGCGACGAACTCCGCCGCCTTGGCCGGCGACCAGATCGTGTCCGAGGTGATCACCGCCACCTTGGCCTCGGGGAACAGCGCGCGGACCTCGTCGGCGATGCGCTCGACGCCCGGACCCACCGCGACCAGCGTATCCTCGTTGCCGCATTCCGGACAGGCGCGGGGCACCGGCTCGACATGGCCGCAATGATGGCAGGCGAGGCGCCGCACCAGCCGGTGCTCGACCATCCAGGCGGTGCAATTGGGACATTGGAAGCGGTGGCCACAGGTGCGGCACAGGGTCAGCGGCGCATAGCCGCGCCGGTTGAGGAACATCAGCGCCTGCTCGCCGCGCGCCAGCGTCTCGTCGATCGCCTTGACCAGCCGCGGCGCGAGCCAGCGGCCGCGCTCGGGCGGCTCCTGCAGCAGGTCGATCGCCTGGATCGCCGGCAGTTCTGCCGCGCCCCAGCGGCCGGGCAGTTTCAGCTCGGCATAACGCCCGATCTCGACCTGCTGGCGCGTCTCGATCGCCGGCGTCGCCGAGGCGAGGATAACAGGGCACTCCTCGAATTTGCCGCGCATTACCGCGACGTCGCGGGCGTGATAATGCACGCCCTCTTCCTGTTTGAAACTGGTCTCGTGCGCCTCGTCGACGACGATCAGGCCGAGATTGGCGTAAGGCAGGAACAGCGACGACCGCGCCCCGACCGTGACCAAAGCTTCGCCGCTGGCGATGGCGCGCCACGCGCGGCGGCGCTGCGACTGGCGCAGGCCCGAATGCCACGCCACCGGCGCGCAGCCGAAGCGCGCAGCGAAGCGGGTGAGGAAGGGTTCGGTCAGCGCGATCTCGGGCAGCATGACCAACGTCTGCCGCCCCGCGCGGATCGCCGCTGCGACCGCTTCGAAATAAACCTCGGTCTTGCCCGATCCCGTCACGCCGTCGAGCAAGGTTGGCTGGAAACGATGCGCGGTGACGTCGCCGACCAGCGTCCCGGCCGCGGCGCGCTGGTCGGGCGACAGCGCGGGTTGCATGAAATCGGGGTCGGGCACGGGGAAGGGACTGTCGATATCGACCTCGACCGCCTCGATCGCGCCGACTTTGACCAATCCGCGGATCACGCCGTCCGAGACATCGGCGGCCAGCGCCAGTTCGCGGATCAGGCCCTGGCGGTCGGCGATGCGCTCCAGCGCCTGGGCACGCTGCGGGGTCAGTCGTTCGGGCACCACGCCGGTCGGGCGATATTCGGTGACGGTGCGCGCCCCCTCCAGCGCCGAGCTCGACGGCATCGCCATCCGCGCCACCGCGGCGGGTGGGGCGAGATAATAATCCGCGGTCCACTCGATCAGCCGGCGCAGCGGCGCAGCAAGCGGCGGCACCGGCGCGACGCCGAGCAGGTTGCGCAGCCGGTTGTCGCCGACCTCGGCATCAGACAGCAAACGCTCGGGTTCCCACACCACGCCGAGCAGCTGGCGCGGGCCGAGCGGGGCGATGACGATCGACCCCGGCTCGACGCTCATGCCGTGCGGCACGCGGTAATCGAGCGGGCCGAGCGCGGAATTCATGACGAGGACGCGGGCGCGGGACATCACCGCCCATATGGCGACGGATGCTGTGTTCGGAAACTATTCGTTGGCGGCGCGCGGCAAGGCGCGGCGCGCGGCGGCGTCGCGGCGGCGGCGCTTGCCCTCGTACAGCGCACTGTCGGCGGCATGGAGCAGGTCGCGCATCGCCTCGATATCGTCGCTCAGCACCGCGGTGCCGACCGTGCCGGAAACCGGAATCTCGCCCGCCGGGGTGATCGCCGGCGTCGCCAGCGCGCGCGACAGGCGGCGCGCGAAGGCGGTGGGGTCGGCGACCAGGCGCTCGTCCTCGACGATCAGCGCGAATTCGTCGCCGCCGAGCCGCGCGGCAAAGCTGTCGCACAGCCAGGGCTGGCGCAAACGCCCGCCGACCGCGCGCAGCACATCGTCGCCGGTCATATGGCCATAGGTGTCGTTGATCGCCTTGAAGTCGTCGAGGTCGATCACCGCGAGCATCATCGGCGTACCACGCTCGCCGGCGCGCATCATCGACATTTCCAGCGCGCGGTTGAAGCTGGCGCGATTGGCGATCGCGGTGACCTCGTCGATATTGGCCGACACGCGCAGGCTCTGTTCGAGCCGGTAACGCTCGGTCACGTCCTGCATCACGCCGATGATCGCGATCGGCAGGCCGCCTTCCACCTCGAGCTCGCCGACCGTGCGGATGCGGCGATGCTGGCCCTTGGCGGTGATGAAATCGGCCTCGACGTCGAACGGATCCCCGGTCTCGATCGTGTAAGCGAGCGTCTCGGCGGCCTTGGCGCGATGGTGGGGTGCATAGAAATCGAGCGCGCGGCCCATGCGCGGCAATTCGCCCGGCTCTAGGCCATGGATACGATAGACTTCGTCCGACCATTCGAGCTGGGCGTCATCGAGCCGGTAACGAAACGAACCGACCTTGGCGAGGCGTTCGGCCTGGCGGAAGGTGCGGTCCTGGCGGCGATAGCGGCGCGTCGCCGCGGCGCTCTCGCGTGCCGCCTGCTCGGCGATGCGCATCGACAGGCGCGTCGCGATCAGGGCGTCGGTCACGCGGCCGAGCTGGCGCAGCGCCGCCTGCTGCGTCGCGTCGATCAGGCGCGGCGCGGGGTCGAGCACACACAGCACGCCGATCCGCTGCCCCGCGACGGTGATCGGCACGCCGGCATAGCCGCGTGTTGCGGCGCCGCCGATGACATTGACGTTGGCTGCAAAGCGCGGGTCAGCCGGCGCGTCCTCGACCAGCAGCATCTCACCGCTGGCGAGCACCACGTCGCTGAAGGCATGGCGGCGTGGGCTGACCAGTACGTTGATCCCGTGACGCGCCTTGGTCCAGGCGCGATCTTCGCCGACGATCACTACGGCGCCGATCTGACAGCCGGTCACGTTCGCGGCGATCGCGGCGATCGCATCCAGCTCCGCTTCCGGCGTGGCGTTGTCGAGGTCGAGCTTCGCCAGTACCGCCAGCCGCGCGCCTTCGTCGGGATTCGTCGAATTCATCCCGCCACCTTGGCCCGGTGTACCTTAAAATCTCGTTGTATCTTGGTCCATAATGGCGGCTAAAGTGGCTTACATGGATCAACTGTCCGCCGCCTGGGCCAGCCATCTCGCGCGCGACCGGCGGCGCTCGCCGCACACCGTGCGGGCCTATCAGGCGACGGCCGAGCGGCTGACGCGGTTCCTGTCGGGCCATTGGGGCGGCGCGGTCGATGCCGCGGCGCTGGCGGCGGTCAGCGCGGCGGACCTGCGCGCCTATCTCGCGCAGCGCCGCGGCGAGGGACTCGGCAATGCCTCGGCGGCGCGCGAATTGTCGGCGGTGCGCGGCTTCCTGCGCTTCACCGGCGGGGAGGGTGCCGCGCCGCGCCTCAAGGGTCCGCGCGTCAAGAAAGGCGTGCCGCGCCCGGTCTCGCCCGACGAGGCGGTGGCGCTGGCCGAGGACGTTGCCGACGATGCGCGCGAGGCGTGGATCGGCGCGCGCGACTGGGCGGTACTGATGCTGCTTTATGGCGCCGGCCTGCGCATCGGCGAGGCGGTGGGCCTCACCGCGAAGATCATGCCGCTCGGCGCGACGCTCAGCGTCACCGGCAAGCGCGACAAGACCCGCATCGTGCCGCTGCTGCCGCAGGTGCGCGAGGCGATCGAGAGCTATGTCGCGCTGTGCCCCTGGCCGCTCAAGCGCGACGAACCGCTGTTCCGCGGCGCCAGGGGCGGGCCGCTGTCGCCGGTGCTGATCCGCCGCGCGGTGCAGGGCGCGCGCGGCCGGCTCGGGCTGGGCGAACGCACCACGCCGCATGCGCTGCGGCATTCGTTCGCGACGCATCTATTGGGACGCGGCGCCGATCTACGCGCGTTGCAGGAACTGCTCGGCCATGCCAGTTTGAGCTCGACGCAGATCTACACCCAGGTCGATGCCGCGCATCTGCTCGACGTGTACCGCAACGCGCATCCGCGGGCTTAGGCGCGCGCCGCCACCCTCCGCTCGATCGCATCCCAGATCAGCCCCGCGACATCCGTGCCGTCGAACCGCTCGATCGCGACGATCCCGGTCGGCGAGGTGACGTTGATCTCGGTCAGCCACTTGCCGCCGATCACGTCGATCCCGACGAACAGCAACCCGCGCCGCTTCAGCTCCGGCGCGAGCGCCGCGCAGATCTCGCGCTCCTCCGGCGTCAGTTCGGTCTTCACCGCCGAACCGCCGACCGCGAGGTTCGAGCGAATCTCACCTTCACCCGGCAAACGGTTGATCGCGCCCGCGACCTCGCCGTCGACCAGCACGATGCGTTTGTCGCCTTTCGCCACGTCGGGAAGGAAGGCCTGGATCATATGCGGCTCGCGCCACGTCTGGTTGAACACCTCGATCAAGGCCGAAAGGTTGGCGCCGTCGCTGCCGACCTTGAAGATCGCCTTGCCGCCATTGCCGTGCAGCGGCTTGACCACGATCTCGCCATGCACAGCGAGAAAGGCGCGCGTCTCGTCGAGGCTGCGCGTGACGAGCGTCGGCGGCATGAAGCGCGCATAATCGAGCACGAAGACCTTTTCCGGCGCGTTGCGCACGCTGGCCGGGTCGTTGACCACCAACGTCTTGTCGGCGATCCGCTCGAGCAGGTGGGTCGCGGTGATATAACCCAGGTCGAAGGGGGGATCCTGCCGCATCAGCACGACATCGGCCTGTTCGCCGAGATCGAGGCTGACGGGTTCGCCAAAGGTGAAATGATCGCCCGCGACGCGCTGCACCGTTACCGGATGCGCTTTCGTCCACAGCCTGCCGTCGGACCAGTTGAGGTCCTCGGCACTATAGTGGAACAGCGTGTGCCCGCGCGCCTGGCCTGAGAGCATCAGCGCGAAGCTCGAATCGCCGGCGATGTTGATCTGGTCGAGCGGGTCCATCTGGACGGCGACGGTAAGGCTCACTGCATTCTCCCTGTCGCCGCGCATGTAGGTATGCCGAGGGCCGCTGTCACCCGATCCCGATCACCCGATCCAGGCATTCTCGATATGTCGCGGCCGTGTGCCCGGCGCGAGCAGGATGACATCGACGCGGATATCGTCGCCCGGCCCAGCGTAGCGCGGCATGAGATATTCCGCCGCGCGTGCCACCCGCGCCAGCCGCCGCTCGTCGATCGCGAAGTCGAGTTCGGCGGCGGTGGCGCGTGCCTTGACCTCGACGAATGCCACGAGATTGCCCTTGCGCGCGACCAGGTCG
>OUNO010016033.1_pt1 | contig 10903 bp, 9 predicted proteins | sample 1779811 | NCBI WGS metagenome assembly OUNO01 (sample SAMEA3914804, study PRJEB12502) | metagenome | biome: forest; material: soil | place: Canada | collected 2010-06-25 | depth 0.3 m
CTGTTCCTGGCCACCTTGGCGTTCGCCCCCTTGGTGCAGGTGATCCCGGCCGCGGCCACGGCGCCGGCCTTGATCCTGGTCGGCGCCCTGATGATCGGCGCGGTCAGCGAAGTGGACTGGACCGACCCCACCGTGGCCATCCCCGCCTTCCTGATCCTGATCACCATCCCCCTCACCTATTCCATCGCCGACGGCCTGGCGTTCGGCATCACTAGCTATGCAGTCCTTGCTCTGCTGACCGGCAAGGCCCGGGCCAAGGACTGGCTGATGTACGTCCTGGCCGTGCTGTTCGTCATCCGCTTCATCTATCTGGCCAAGGGCTGAGGGTGGCCCCGGCGACGGGCGCGGCGCTCAAACCGGGCGGGATCGACCAGATCGGCCAAAGGCCCCGGCAAGGGCGAAGGCGCGCCCAGCGCCGCGGCGGCGATGTGCTCGGCCAGGAGCGGGGCCAGGGTGAAGCCGCGCGAGCCGAGACCGCTCAGGACGAACAGGCCGGCAGCCGGCGCCGCCCCGGCGATGGGAAGATAGTCGACGGTGGTCGCGCGCACGCCGACGTAGGCTTCGAACGGCCCCGTCCCCAACCGCGCGGCCAGCTCCGGCAAGACCTCGGCCAGGGCGGCCAGATTGCGCTGGTGGTCCTCGAGGCGCGGCTCGAGGTTGTCGTCGTCGCGGTCGTGGGTGGCGCCGAACATGACCCCGCCTGGGGTCGGCGCCACATAACCGCCGAACAGGGCCGCCGCCGGCGCGCATGCCCCGGGAGCGAAGCTGGCCTGGCCGCGCACGGCGCGCAACGCCAAGCCGGGAACCAGTCCGGCGCTCGCCATGCCGCAGGCCACACACAGGATCTCGGCCTCGGCGATCGCCTGGCCATCCTCGCCGAGCAGGCGCCAAAAGCCGCCCTCGTATTGAAGACTGGACACGGCGACGCGGGAGACCTCTCCCAGCCAGGCCGACAACAGCGGCGCCGGCTCGATCACCAGGCCGGTTTCCATGGCCAGGGCCTGTGGAGCCGGCTCTTCGAGCCGACGCGAACTCTCCGGCGAGTCGACCACACTCACTTCACCGGGCTCGAACAGGTCGGAGCGGGCGATGGCGGCAAATCGGCCTTCGTCCTTGGCGCCGACCGCCAGCTGCAGGATTCCTGACGCCATGACCACGTCGGCCTGGGCTACGTAGAGCTGGCATGCCCGGGCGAAGGCCTGGGCGAACAGACCCGCGGGCGGTCCCAGGCCGGCGTCGAGCCTTGGCGTCACCAGCGCTGCGGGACCGGCGGAGGCCGCCGGCGTCACGGCGTCGAACACGCGCGGGGATACGCCCAGGGCGCGGAAGGCCCGGGCGAGGGCCGCGCCGGCGACGCCGGCGCCCAGAATGATCACACTCGGCGCTATGCCATCAGGGGCGGCCTCACCCGGCCAACGCGCTTCCAGGCGCTGACGCTTGGCCCCAAAACCCGGCGCGCGGTTCACGCTGAACCCGGCGGCGCCCAGACCTCGCCGCACGTCGCCGGCCACGGTGTAGGTCGCCAGGCGGGCGCCGGGCGCGCTACCTCGGGCGATCCCCTCCAGCACCTCGGCTCGCCACATCTGCGGATTGAGCGCTGGAGCAAAGCCATCCAGGAACCAGGCGTCCGCCCGCCCGCACCAGGCGGCGAGGGCGTCCGCGGCCTCCATCATCGCCAGGTCGAGGGTGGCGTTCAACTCCGGCAAGTCGATGCGGTGGAAGCCCCGCCGTCGCCCGGGCCATCGCGCCAGCAGCCTGGAGGCGATCGGCGCCAGTTCGGGCCAGGCCGCCAGGGCGCGGGCGGCGTCCGCCGCCTCCAGGGGAAAGGCCTCGACGCTGAAGATGGTCAGGCGGCCGTCAGCCGGGCGGTGGCGCGCCCAGAGCTCAAGCAGGGCGATGATGTTGAGGCCGGTCCCGAAGCCAAGTTCGCCGACCGAGAAGGCGCGCCGGTCGCGCCACGCCTCGGGCAGGCCGCAGCCAGCAAGGAACACCTGGCGGGCTTCGTCGAGTCCACCCTCGGCGGAATAGTACAGATCGCCGAACCGCGCCGAGCGCGGCGGCTCGCCTTCGCGCCAGATGATCAACGGCGGGGGCGAGGTCATCGATCGCCCACGAAAAAGGGCCGCCCGCTTGGGCGGCCCTTCCTCAGAGAAACAACTTCGTTTCGAACGAAATTATTGGCCGGGTGTGGTGGCGGCGTTCGAAGCGGAGTTCGAGGCGTCCGTGGCGGCCGTCGAAGCGGTGTTCGAGGCTTCCATCGCCGTGGAGGCGGAGTTGTTGGCGGCGCTGGCGTCAGCGGCCACATTGTCCGCCGCCGGGGCGGCGGGCTTGCTGCAGGCGGCGACGGAAAGCGCACCGACGGCGGCGCCGGCGACGAGCAAAGAACGAACGAAAGTGGAGGTCATGATCCCGAGTCCCCTTGGGTGAGGTTAATGCGTCGGCAACGGTGACGCTGCGGCGGCAATATGCCGGGTTCGAGCGCGAACGCAAGTGAAGAGTTCACGGAACCGTGATCACAATGCGAATTCCGTGACGGCTCTTCCCGCTGGGCGCCCGGCGCTAGCGGACGCCGACGGTCCGATTGCGCCCCCTGGTCAAGCTGGATAACAGCCGGCATGGCCGCCGACAGCGAAGCCCTCAATTTGCCGAGCCGGTCCATGGCCGTCCTCTTTGGCGTGTCCATCGTCACCGCGCTCGGCAACACCGGCATGCAGTCGGTGCTCCCGGCGATCGGCCGGTCGATCGGCTTCCCGGACTATCAGGTGGCGGCGATCTTTTCGCTGTCGGCGCTGCTGTGGGCCTTCAGCTCGCCCTTCTGGGCCCGGCAGTCGGACCTCCAGGGTCGCAAGCCGATGATGATGCTTGGCCTGGCGGGCTTTGTCGTCTCCATGATCTGTTGCGGCGTGGTGGTGAGCGCCGGCGTGCGCCATCTGGCCTCGCCGCTGGTGATCTTCGTTCTGTTCCTTTTCGCCAGGGCGCTGTTCGGCCTGTTCGGGGCCGCGTCCAATCCGGCCACCCAGGCTTATATCGCCGAGCGCACGTCCCCCGGGGAGCGCACCGGCTCGATAGCCGCCCTGGCCGGGTCGTTCGGGCTCGGCACAATCATCGGCCCGGCGGTGGCCCCACTGTTCGTCCTGCCGGTTGTCGGGCTGGCCGGTCCGATGTTCGTCTTTGCCGTTCTGGCCGCCGCCATGATGGTGGTCGTGGCCCGCGCCCTTCCGGAGGTTTGGCGGCCTGCCAATGGCCCAGCCGCCCCTCGCCCGCCCAAGGGGCGATCGCTTCTCAGGGATCCGCGCCTGACACCCTATCTCATCTACGGGTTCCTTGTGGCCTCCTGCCAGACGGTCCAGGGCCAGACGCTGGGATTCGTCATCATAGACCAGCTGCGCCTGCCGCCGCTTCAGGCCCAGGGCTATACCGCCGTGGCCATGATGGGCGGCGCGGTCGCCGGGCTCCTCGGCCAGTGGGGCCTGATCCGCATGTTCCGCATGAGCCCCAAGCACCTTTTGCGCTGGGGCGCGGCCCTGGCGGCGGTGGCCAATCTGATCGTCGCCTTCGCCCACAGCTATCAGGCGGTGGTCATCGGCTTCGCCCTTTCGAGCCTCGGATACGGCTTCTGTCGGCCGGGTTTCACCGCCGGAGCCTCTCTTGGCGTGAATGAGTCGGAACAGGCCGGCGCCGCCGGCGCCATCGCCGCGGTCAATGGCGTCAACGCGATCGTCGCGCCCCTGTTCGTGCTGCTCTATGGCGCCTTCCACCCGGCGCCGTTCCTGGTGGACGCGGCGATTCTGGCCGGGCTGTTGGTCTACGCGCTCAACAACGGTGTCCTGGCCAATGCCGGCGCCGAAGCCACGACGACGGACGAAACGGCCCTGTCCAGCCTAGAGCGCGACCGCGAGGGCGTCAGTGTGTAAGGGGACTCAGGCCTTGGCCGCGGCCAGCCTCAGCCGCTCCACCATGGTGACCGACAGGTAGCCATCCGCGGGCAGTCCCTGGGTTTTCTGCCAGGCGCGCAACGCCTGGCGGGTGCCGGCGCCGACCATGCCATCGACGACGCCAGGACTGTATCCGAGCTTGGTGAGCGCGTTCTGCGCGGCCATACGCTGATCCAGCGACAGCGGGGTTTCGGATGGCCATGGCGCGACGACGCCCTCCCCGCCGGCGAAGCGGTCGGCCAGCAGGCCAACCGCCAGGGCATAGGCGATGGAGTTATTGTAGGTGCGAATCACAAAATGATTGGGCAGCGCCAGGAACGCTGGCCCCGCCGCCCCGCACGGAAGCAGGAGTACGGCCGGAGCGGCCGCATCGGCTCGGGTCCAGGCGGCGGCCGACGCCCGGCGGACGCCCCTGGCGGCCCACCCGTCGAAATCATCCTTGGGTCCTTCGCTCAGGCCGAAGTCGAAGCCCGGCGGAAGGATGACCTCCAGGGCCCAGCCTTCGCCGCGCCTCCAGCCGGACTTCGCCAGGAGGTTCGCCGCCGTCGCAAGGGCGTCCGGGGCCGATCCCCACACGTCCGGTCGGCGCCCCTCGGTCACGCTCACCGCGTTGGCCAGATAGGATGTCGGCAGGATCTGGGTCTGGCCCATGGCGCCGGCCCACGATCCCCTGAGCTGCGCGCGGGTGACATCGCCATTGGCGATCATCCTGAGCGCCGCCAGCAACTGGTCCTCGGCCCACTCCCGGCGCCGGCCGAGCGCCAGCGTGACCAGGCAGCGGACGACATCCATGTCGCCTTGATGGACCCCGAAGGCGGACTCCATGGCCCAGATTCCGATCAGGACATCGCGGGGCACGCCGTAGTCCCGTTCGATCTCGCTGAACGCGACGATCGCGGTCCGCTTGGCCCGGCCGATGGCGACGCGTTCGGGGCCGATCGTGTCCCTGACATAGGTGCTGACAGGCAAGGCGAATTCCGGTTGGCGCGCGTCGAGGGCGGCGACCCGGGGGTCGGGCGAGAGCCCGGAGAGTTCCCGATCGAGCAAGCTTCGCGGCAGGCCGGCGGCCAGCGCCCGGCTGAAGAAGCCGTTGATCCACTGATTGAAATAGAGGTCCGGCTCGACCATCGGCGCGGCGGAGGTCGCCGGGCGCGCGACGGCGAAACCGATCGAGGCGAGGGCGAGGAACATTCGGCGATTCATGATCATCTGACGCTAGAGCAAGATGGATGGGGACGGAATCGCCCGGACCTCAATTCTTGGCGAACCGGCGTGTCTTTGCCGTGGCCGCGGCGCGGCCTAAGGTCCTTGGGTCCGACCCAAGAGGCTCCAAATGCGCCTGAGGCAATTCGCGCTCGCGTCCCGAAATCTCGACGCCGTGACCGATAGTCTGGCGACCGTGTTCGGGCTGAAGGTCGCCTTCAGGGACCCGCACATCATTCACTATGGCCTGCGCAACGCGGTGATCCCCGCCGGCGCCGCCTTCCTTGAAATCCTCGAGCCGGTGCGCCCTGACGCGTCGGCCGCGCGTTTCCTGGCTCGGCGCGGAGGCGACGCCGGTTACATGCTGATCCTGCAGGTGGCCGACGCGGAGGCCGAACGCGCCCGAATATCCAACCTGGGCGTTCGCGTGGTCGACGACATCGATCGGCCGGGCTATCGCGCCGCCCATTTTCATCCGAACGACTTCGGCGGCGTTCTCACCTCCGTCGACCAGCAACGCACGACGGGCGACCTTCTCGATCCATTCGGCGACTGGTGGCCAGCCGGCCCAGACTGGCGCGAGTCGCGGACCGACGAGGTGCTCGATGTGACGGCGGCAGTGCTGGCGGCCGCCGACCCGCTTGCGCTGGCCGCGCGCTGGTCTGTCCTGGTGGGCCGGCCTCTCTCCGCGCCCCTGCGCCTGCCGCTGGACCGGGGCGAACTGCGGTTCGTCGCCGGCGACGCCGACGGGACCACGATCCAGGGGATCGAGTTGAAGGTGCGCAGCCCCGAGGCCGCCGTGGAGCGGGCCAGGCGCGCGGGCCTCGGCGTGTCCGATGAGGGCGTGCTCATCGGCGGCGTGCGCTTCACACCCGTTGGCTGAGGCCGAGTCCGCGGCGATCGGCGCCCGGCGGCGTCCCGGCGCGACGGCCGTTTCTGGCCTGGGCCCGACCCTGGCGTTCGGGTTCGGCGCGCACTTCCTCATTGCCCTGATCAACGTCATCGCCGTGCCGGTCTTCCTGCGCCTGCTGGGCGCGCAGGCCTACGGACTGGTGGCGTTCTACCTGGTGTTGCAGAGCTGGATGCTGCTGTTCGATCTCGGGGTCTCTCCGGCGCTCGCCCGGCAGTTGTCTCGATATCGCGCCGGCGCGCTGGGCTCGCAGGAGGCCGACGGCCTGCTGGCGGCCGCGGAGATGGTCTTTGTGGTCGGCGGGCTCGCCGCTGGCGGGACCTTCATTCTTGGCAGCCCGTGGATCGCCAGGCATTGGCTGGGCGCCTCCACGCTCCCGCCCGGCGAGCTCGATCCGTGCCTGCGCCTGATCGGCGCGCTGCTGATAGTCCGCTGGCTGACTGGCCTCTACCAGTCGGCGTTGGTCGGGCTGGAGCGCCAGGTCCGCGTCAACGCCGTAGCGCTGGCGGGCGCGGCGGCGCGCTACGGCGGCGCCCTCGTCGTCCTCATCTTCATGTCCCGGTCGCCGGTGGCCTTCTTCGCGGTCCTTGGCGCGGTCACCTTGGCCGAAGCCGTGGTTTGCCGCCTGCTGTTGTTCGCCGCCATGCCGGGTGGGTTTGGCCATTGGCGAGCCGGATGGCGACCCTTGCGCAACGAGTTCAGATTCGCCCTTGGACTGACCCTGGCCGGGGCAGTCTCGACCCTGATCAACCAAGCCGACAAGCTCACCCTGTCGCACGTCATGCCCTTGGGCGAATTCGGGTTGTTCGGTCTGGTCGTGTCGGTGGTAGGCGGCATCGCCATGGTTGTTCCCCCGTTCGTCCAGGCCTTCCAGCCGAGACTGACCACCCTGCTGGCCCAGGGCCGGCGCGAGGAGTTCATCCACGTCTATCGGCTGGCGGCGGCCCTGATCCTGGCCCTCGCCGCCGGGCTCGCCGGGACCATCGCCGCCCATCCCGAATGGGTGATCTACGCCTGGACCGGACGGGCTGAGCTTGCGACCCACCTGGCCCCGGTTCTCAGCCTCTACGCCGCCGGCGCGGGGATCGCCTCATTCCTGTTCGTGCCCTTCCTGTTGCAGTACGCCCAGGGCCAGGTGCGCCTGCATGTTATCGGCAATCTGGCGTTCGGCGCGGTGTGGATCCCGGCCGCCGTCTGGGCCGCTGTCGTTCATGGCGCTCTGGGCGCGGGCGTCGTGTGGCTTTGCGGAAATCTCCTCTACCTCCTGCTGTGGGTTCCGATCGTGCATGCGCGCCTGCTCTCGTCCGAGGAGCGGCGTGGACTCGATGTGGGCGTCTGGGTGCGCGGGGCCCTACTGGCCGCCGTCCTGGCCGCGAGCCGCTGGCTTCCCCTCGGCGACCTCTCTCGGCCAGGAGCCTTCGCGGCGCTGGCGGGCGTCAGTCTGGCCGTGATGGTCATGGGCCTCGCCTCGTCGCGAGAGTTGCGGGACTACGCCCGGGCGACGCTCGCCCATGCCCGGGGCGGCCTGGCATGACCCCGAGGGTCGCGGTGCTCCTGTCGACCTACAACGGCGAGGCGTTTCTGGGGGCCCAGCTCGACAGCCTGCGCGCGCAGCGCGACGTCCTGGTCGAGGTGTTCGCCCGCGACGACGGCTCGAGCGACGCGACTCTCGAGATCCTGGCCGGCTACGCGCGCTGGTGGCCGCAATTGGCCGCGCCGATGACCGGGCCCAATCTCGGACCAGCAGCCAGTTTCCTGACTCTCCTTGGCGGCGAGATGGAGGGCTTCGACGGCTTCGCCTTCTGCGATCAGGACGACATCTGGCTGCCCGACAAGCTCGCCCGGGCGACGTCGCGGCTGCAGGATGTCAGCGGCGGTGCGCCGGCGCTCTATTGCTCGCGCGTGATGTGCGTCGACCGCTCGCTTCATCCCCTGGGGCCGGCGCCGATCAAGCGCGACGGACGCTTCGCCCACCTGCTGTTCGAGAACATCGCCTTCGGCGCCACGGTAGTCATGAACGCCAGAGCCGTCGCCCTGGTGCGATCCCGCCCGCCCGCGAGCGGCGTGATCATGCACGACTGGTGGTGCGCCCTGGTGGTCTCGGCCTTCGGATCGGTGATCTATGACGAGCGTCCTGGCCTGCTGTATCGCCAGCATGGCGACAACCAGATCGGTCAGTCGGCGAACCGTCTGGGCGAACTGGTCCGCCTGGCCCGGCTGTTTGCGCGCGCGCCGAGCCGCTTTTATCCAATCCATGCCCAGGCCGCTGAGTTCATGCGGCTTTTCGGCGACGATCTCGACCCCCGCGACCGGTGGCTGGCGCAAGCCCTGGTCGACTCCAAGCGCTCCGCGGCAGCACGCATCGCCTACGCCGCCTCGGGCAAGATCGGACGCGCCGACTTGTTAGGGGCCGTCGCCGCCCGCGGGCTGATCGCCGCCGGCCTCTACTGACCTCCCCCCGTCCGGGCTAGGATGACGATGTCCATCCGTGTCGGCCGTTCGGCCCTCAGAACCTCGAACCCGGCCTGTTCGACCATGGCGCGCGCCAGGGCCGTGTCGAACACGTGATGGTGCAGGCTGCGATTGTCGGCATTGCCCAGCGCCCGGGCTCGGAAGCTTTCGGCGTCGTCCGCTCCCGGATCGCGGCCCAGGTCGTGAAGGCGAAGGATCTCATCCAAGTGCGTCAGATCGTCTTCGCCGGCGCCCCGCTCGAAGTCGTCGACCAGGTGGGCGAGCGTGCTGAGTGGTCGGCGGTGATCGAAGGCCCCGTCGCGGTGCGGGGCGACGAGGACCAGAAGGCCCCCGGGCTTGAGCACGCGCGACCACTCGGCCAGCGCTTTCAACGGATTGGCGCAATGTTCGATGGCGTGGGACGACAGCAGGAAATCGTAGGTGGCCCGGGCGACCTGGCGGAGCCCGGTGGCCTCGGCGATGAACTGCTCGCCGGGCGGACGCCGGGCGTTGAAGCGGAATGTCCGCCCCTCGGTGATCTGGCCTTCCCAGAGGGTGGTGGCGGCGAAGTTGCAATTGTCGATCCGATCGGCGGCCAGATAGGCCGGGACCACGCCCAACCGACCGAAAGCCTGGCTGGGTCCGCCGATCTCGAGCCCAAACCTGCCATCGACGTACTCAAGCACACCCAGCCGCCGAAGCGCCTGTCGCGGGAGGGCCGCGCTCGACACGCGTCTGGCCACACTGACCGGGCCGTCGTCGCGAAGCGCCCGAACTACGTTTGCGAGTCTCATTCTGCCTCTAGGCGAGCGCCGGCCGCCGCGCGGCCCGCACGTAGATCGCCCAGCCGATGGCGATAAGGGCGAAGGATGACACTATGAGCTTAGTCACCGCTGCGACCTTGTCGGTTGCGTCCGGACTGGGGACCAGGGTGCAGGCGATGGCGCTGACGGTCACGGCCAGCCCGGCCAGCGCCAGGGCCCGTCGCCCGCCGCTGCCTCCGGGCGCGACCCAGACCCCGCCTAGCGCGGCGCCACGGACGTGGAAATAGGCCAGGAACAGGAACACGAACGGCAGGGTGTAGGAGACCACGCTCATCGACACCAGGAAGTCATAGGCGCCTTTCACGCTGGACCCGGCCTGGCCGAGGATCACCAGCGCCACGACGGCCACCACCTGGACCAGAACGGCGGTCGTCGGCGCCCCGGTCCGCGGGTCGCGCCTGGCGAACGAGGCCGGGAAATATCTGTCGACGCCGATGGCGAACGGCAGACGCGCGGCGACGCCGAACCAGGCGCTGTAGCTCCCGAGCATGGCCAGGCCAAGCAGCAGCGGCGGCAAGCGCGCAAGGCCGCCCAGGTGGAGGCGCGTCAGGCCGATGGCGAACGCATCAGGCAACCCGGCCAGGCGCGAGGCGTCCGCAGGCTTGAGGATCGAGAGTATGGCGAGGGAGCCGGCGACATAGGCGGCGAACACCACCACCCCCACCAGGGCCAGCACGCGCAGTATCTGCCTGACGCCCCCCTGGACATCTTCGCGCAGGAAGGACAACGCCTCTGGACCGCCGTAGGCGAACACCATGATCGCCCACAGGGCCGCACCGTCGGCGGTGACGGGGGGCGCATAGCTGGCCCGCGCCATATTCGTCGCCGGGCCGCCGGTCAGCGCCACGGCGAGGCCAACGACGAGAAGCGACGCCATCAACAGGCCGGCGGCGATCGAGCCGAAGTTGATCAGCCACTTGCCCGTCCCCAGGCCCAGCCAGTGGAGGACGCCGACCAGCACGGCGAGGCCTGACGCGAGTGCGGCGAACAGCCATGGATCGGCCAGGGCGTGGGTCGCGGTCGGCCCGGCGGCGGCGGCCAGGGTGTTGAGGATGAAATAGAGCAGGCCGGAGAAGAACGGCAGATTGCACGTCCAGTAGAGCCAGCAGGTGATGAATCCCGCGAAGGGTCCCAGCGTCTCGCGCGTCCAGCCGTAAAGTCCGCCTTCTCCGGGAAATCGCCCGACGAGCTCCGCCGTGGCGATGACCAGCGGGATCATGAAACCGACCACGGCCGCCAGCCACATGACCAGTGAGGCCGGGCCCGCCGCCGCCGCATACGGGAGCCAGCGGATGCCGAAGCCCATCGCCACGGCGTAGAGCGCCAGATCCCAGAAACCGAGCGGGCGGTGCCTCTCGCTCATTGGGCAACCTGTGGGTGAAGCGGAGTTGTCCGGTAGGGTTGTTCCGCTTTGGTCCCGCGCCACTGTCGCGATCGCCAACGTCCCTCGCCCTTCGAGGGCTTGCATGAGACCCGCGGGGCGATGGTGGCCGGGAGTCCGAGACGGGCTACAGGAAGATGCGCCGTGGGCGGTAACCCAGAGCGCCGGTCAATGAGCATCCCGCCAGGGCTCCCGGCAG
>OUNO010001568.1_pt2 | contig 10902 bp, 9 predicted proteins | sample 1779811 | NCBI WGS metagenome assembly OUNO01 (sample SAMEA3914804, study PRJEB12502) | metagenome | biome: forest; material: soil | place: Canada | collected 2010-06-25 | depth 0.3 m
TGCGATGTTCTCGGGATCGAAGGCGGTGCCCGCAACGATCTGCCCGGCGATCGTCAATGTCGCCACGCGGATGCCATCCGCTTCCAGATCGGCTCCGAGCATGGTGGCGGCGGATCGGAGCGCTGCTTTGCCGAGGGAAACGGTCGCCAGGGCTGGAATCGGATGATCTGCGAAACCGCCACCCGTGACGATGATGGTGCCCGATCCTGCCGCCCGCATGGCTGGGGCGGCGACCTGGGTCACCACGATGGCGCTGATGACGTCAACCGCATAGGCCGTCTGCAGGTGCTCGACACTCGAGCTCAGGAGTGTGTCCGGAGCTCCCATGACTGCGTTGTAGATGATGAGCCCGGGCGCACCCCCCTCGCTGTAGAGCTCAGCCATCCGAGCTCCCAGAGCTGCAGGGTCGCTGGCGTCTGCCGCGATCGTGTCGATCTGGGCTCCAGTGTCACTCAGGCCGGCAGCGAGATCGCGGAGCCCGTTCGTATTGCGAGCCACCAAGGTCACCCGATACCCGCCGTCGGCGAAGCGACGAGCCACGGCCATTCCAAGACCCGGCCCGGCACCGATCAGCAGAAGGTGGCGGTTGTCGACCGAGGAGCCAGAGTCACCTGTTGATTCGTTGGGCATGAGCCTGCTTCCTTTCGTATCGCTTAGAGAGTGGCAGGTAAGAAGGGGGGTGAGTTCGGTACGACGCTGCCGGGCCGGGGTGTCACGCTGCAGCTTTTTGGACACGCCTCGGCGCGATCATTCCTTTTCGATGATTGTGGCGGCGTAGTCGGGGACGTAGTGGTACCGGTCGCGGGGAGGTCGTTGATAATCCCCCACTGGCGGGCGGGGGGGAAGCTTGACCTTTGGAGCCTTGCGGGCGTCGTACGGCACGAGTGAGAGCAGGTGCGCGAGGCAGTTGAGCCGAGCTCGCTTCTTGTCATCGGCCTCGACCTCGTACCAGGGGGAGTCCGGAACGTCGCAGTGAGCAAACATCTCGTCCTTGGCCCTGGAGTACGCGACCCAGCGATTCCGGCCCTCGAGGTCCATCTCGCTGAGCTTCCAGCGTTTCAGGGGCGCGTTGACGCGCTCTTTGAATCTCCGCTCCTGTTCCTCGTCGCTCACGGAGAACCAGTACTTGAGCAGAATGATGCCGTCGTCGATCAACATTCGCTCGAAGGCAGGACACTGCCGGAGGAAGCGGTTGTACTCCTCATCTGTACAGAAACCCATCACCCGCTCCACCCCGGCTCGGTTGTACCAGCTGCGGTCGAACAGGACGATCTCTCCTCCGGCGGGAAGGTGCCCGATGTAGCGCTGAAAGTACCACTGGCCCTCTTCACGGTCGCTCGGGACCGGGAGAGCAGCAATCCGGCACCATCGGGGATTGAGGTATTCGGTAATGCGCTTGATCACGCCGCCTTTGCCAGCGGCATCGCGACCCTCGATCACGATGACGACCCGCTGACCCTCGTCGCGGATCCACCGCTGCATCTTCACCAGCTCCTCTTGAAGGTGCAGGAGCGCTTTGTCATATGCGCGATTGTCAGCCATGTGCTCATCCTGCCAGGCGATCAGATGAGAGGTCGAGAAAGCAAGGAGCTTCACGCCAGACTGCCAGACGATTGCGCTCGAGGGGTCGATTTCACGCTCGTGCCCTGGCAATGCGCAACCGACCACGAGCGGCCTCATTGGTTGTGGCACGAATGATCGCCGGCACCACATGCTGCATCGGCTGAAGGTCCGCCGCGGGGGACTGAATCGGCTATCCCAGGGTGGCACCGTCAACAGGTGACAGCCTTCCTACGCGGTGTCACCCGCCCGAATTTCTAATCCCTCGCTCCATCAACATCGCTCTGGGTTACCCGAATCGATCGCGGCCAACCCTGGGCAGCTGCGAGTCGAACCCAGTAGATCTGTCCGTCGAAGGAGATCCATGACACCGTAGGGGGCGACCCGTCGGGTCCGGAGAGCGCGACCGGGTTGGACCGGTACTTCGGGTTGACTCGATAGCCGCGAATCGGTTGGTCAACTTCGGCCGTGCAAGCGGCGCCAGAACCCCGAGCCCGCCATGACAAACTCGTCAGTTTTTTCACGGGCCCTTCTTCCGGTTCGGCATCTGTGGTTGTGACTGTACGCCTTCAGCCCGAGATGTCGGGTCCGGGGCAGCTGAAAGAGGGTGTTTCCGACCGCTGCCGCGACAGTGGGCTCCGGCATTGGGGCGAGGCGCACCCCCGCCGGAGCGGGCGATCGGCGGCTTCACCCTGCGGTCTCAAGCAGGGTTTGGGCGATGGCTCGGTCTGACTCGGTGTGCCACATGCTGTCCTCGTGCTCGACGTCCCAGAGCACGTTCTGCAGGATACGGGCGAGCGTCCAGGCCGTGGCGCGGCCCCGGTCGAGGCAGAGAATGTCGGTCATCAGGTCGAACCGGCGGCGGATCGCCCGCGGTACGTCGCCGGTGTCGACGGCTTCCTCCCACCGGTTGTGGAGTGCCGCGAGGAGCGCGAAGCCGGGATTGCCGGCCAACGGGTTGGGGTCTATGGCCAGCCAGGGCTCTCGCTGGTCGGCCGGGTGTGGTGCCAGGATGTTGTCGAAGTGCAGATCCTCGTGCACGAGGCGGTCGCCGGCTTCTGGGAGTACCTCCTCAAGCGCGGAAGCGCATGCTCGGACGAGGCCGCGTTGGGACGGATCGTGCACGAGCGTCAGTGCGTGTGGTACACGATCGAGTAGCTCGGCGCCGAAATCGGAGAGTTGGCGCATGCCAGCGGGTGCGGGAACGGCGCTGAGCCGGGCGAGGAGCTCAGACAGGATCTGCAGGGCGGCCAGGTCGTCGCGGACGGTGGCCAGTGAGCGCTCGGCATCGAGGCGTTCGAGCAGCATCGAACCCGATTCGGGGTCGTGGTCCAACAGGTGTACAGCGCCGCCTCCGTTCCACGCGCGCAGTGCGTCGGGCTCGCCGACAGTGTGTTCGGTGACGGGTTGGAGCTTGAGTACCGCAGGCGTGGCATCCGCGCGCACGACGGGCAACACGAGCGCGGTGGCGCCACAGGTCGGAGCTCCGTCCGCCCGCAGCTGCCAGCGGTCCAGCAGGCTTGCGGCGAGGTCCGGTACTGCGTCGATCCAAGCGCGGCCGGCCTCGCCGAAGAACTTGCGGTGCCAGGAGACCAGCGCTTCTGGAACTTCGATCCGCGGGCCGAGAGGACTGGTCACCGTGCTTAGGCTTGCACATCCCGGTGCCACAGAACGCCGCCGGTCCGCAGGGGAGCGGCCCTTGGCTCATCATTGTCAGATGAGTGAATCCAGGCCGTCTCGGCACTTTTCGTTGAGTAATCCCATCGACGATGGCACTGATGATCCTCCACGGCGGCTGCGTCGGATTGCGACCGCTGTCGCGGGTGACCCCAATCGCGACGGGCGTCACCACCCGAGAATTCACGTCGTCGCTTCTGGCGACTGGCCGTTCCGTCGAACAGCACGACGAGCTCTGTTACGGTGCGCCCATGGCCACACACGTCGTCGTCCTCGGAGCTGGTTTCGGCGGCCTCGAGCTCGTTTCTGGGTTGTCCGAGTCAGTCCCTGACAAGGTGCAGATCACACTCATAGACAAAAACGAGTCGTTCATGTTCGGCTTCTCGAAGCTCGACGTCATGTTCGGTCGACGCCCCGTCTCCGAGCTGTGGAACCCATATCGACTCATCGCAAAACCTGGCGTTGAGTTCCGACAAGAGACGGTTACTTCGATTGATGCCGCGCGTCGCCGAGTCGTCACCGACGCAGCGATCTACGACGCCGATATTCTCGTGGTCGCGCTCGGGGCTGACTACGACGCAGCGGCGACGCCGGGATTAGCAGAGGATGGGTATGAGTTTTACTCTGCCGCGGGCGCGGAGCGAGCTCGTGACGCACTTTCCGGTTTCGGCGGCGGCGCTGTCGTCGTGGGAGTGCTCGGTCCGTTTTTCAAGTGCCCGGGGGCGCCAAACGAGACTGCGCTGCTCCTGCACGACTACCTCTCCCGACGCGGACTGCGTGAATCTTCGACGATCCAGCTTGTGACCCCCTTGCCCATGCCTATTCCGATCTCGAAGAGGACTTCTTCGGCGATCGTGGCCATTCTCAAGGAACACGGGATCGAGTACTGGCCCTCGTCGAGGGTGACCGGGCTCGATCCCGAGCACCACGTCGCACATCTCGACGATGGGCGGCAGCTGCCTTATGACCTTTTCTTGGGGATTCCCGTCCACTGTGCGCCCGAGGTCGTCGTCGCTTCCGATCTGGCCGTGGACGGATGGATTCCCGTTGACCCAGCCACCTTCGCCACCAGATTCCCCAATGTTTTCGCCGTCGGCGACGTGACAAGCGCACCGGTCCCTCGTGCCGGAGGGATTGCCGAAGGCGAGGCGGCCACCGTCGCCAAAGTGCTCATCTCCCAGCTCACTGACGGGAGCGTCCCGCCCCCGTACGACGGGGCGTCGGCGTGTTACGTGGAGTTGGGTGACGACCTCGTTGGGCGCATTGACGTCGATTTCCTCTCCTACGACACACCGGTCGCAAAGTTCACCGCTCCCACTTCTGCGCTCACCGAGGAGAAGCAGGAGTGGGGGTCCAAGCGAGCCGCTCGGTGGTTCGGGCACGAGAGCTCCGCTGCCTTGTAGGGCGACTCAAGCGGCTATGGGACCCCGTGCTCCGGTCGACGTCCACGCCCTGCCGGTGAGCTCCTGGAGATAGGAGCCGGCAGCGGCGCGATGACAGCCGGACTTTTGACGCGGTTCCCCGACCTGACCGTGGTTGCCACCGATTACGACCCGGAGATGGTGGCGGGCGCAAGCCGCTCTCTCGGTTCCTGGTCCGGGCGGGTCACGGTGGGGCAGGCTGATGCCACTGACCTGCCTTTCGACGACGGCCGGTTTTCCCTTGTCCGGTCGTGCGCAATGCTGCATCACGTTGTCGGCTGGGAGCAGGCCCTCTCCGAGGCGGCCAGGGTGCTCAGACCGGCAGGGAGGCTCGTCGGCTTCGACCTGCTTCATGTGGCAGATTCGAGGTTGCCTCACCGCCACCGCTACCGCCACGATGCGAGCAAACAAGCGCACGAGAGTGGTCATTCTTCGCCGAGCCACGAAGCCGGCGCCAAACGCATCGTTGATCCCGAGGCATTCGAGCGAGAGCTGACCCGCCTTCGGCTGACCTCGGTAGTGGTGAGACGATCTGTGGGCGGTGTGGCCTTTAGGTTTCTTGCGACCCGGAGCATCTGACTGCGGCTCACGACACCGCGGGGAGCCGATGGGCTCACGACCGTCGACTCCACCGAAAGGCTGACCATCTGACCGGAATCATCCCATAGGCCTAGGAATGGCTCTTAGAGCGCGCGCCAATAGGCCAGTCGTTTGAGCCTTACCCAGGCTCTTTTCCGATTCAGCGAGCGGCTACCAGGAGCCCCGAGGGCGTGCGCTGATCTCCGGCCATCACGGCGAGCGACTCGGCAACTGAGGATCTGAAGAAGGCGGAGTCTTCCTGATCGAGCTCGATGATCGCGAGTGCAGCGAGCTTCTTCGAGATGGCGCCAGCGTCGCGGAGGATGACGACGGCGCGGCTGAGGAGGAGTCGAGACACCGTCGTGTCCACCTTCGAAACCACGTCGGAAAGGGCGGAGTCGAACGCCTCTTCATCGTCGTCATCGAGAGCGCTGACCGCACGTTCGATCTCTGGCGTCCAGATGCTCGGAATGGGCACCTGAAGCGACAAGTCCAGTTCGGGAAGGTCGACGAGTTCAGCGAAGAGATCGTCGAACTCGACCCTGGTGGTCTCGGCCAGCTCGCAGAGCGAATCTCGGTAGACCTCGAGGGGCATGATCCGCACATCGAGGTACTCGACCGGCCCGTGGCAGCAGCGTTTGGCCTTGTTGCCACTCCCGCACGGGCACGGTGCATTGCGCCGGACCTTGGCCATGGTCACCTCCTGTGACGGCCATGATCACTCCTGCGTGGTCGATGGGGGTGGACCGCCTTTCACCAGGAGAAAGGTCCACCGGTTGTTGTGCTGGGCCGGACATGATCCGGCTGTCGCCCCAGCCCAACGAACCAGTGGAGGAACCATGCTTGCACTCGATCCCGACGTCGTCGACGCCGTGTGGGTGTCATTCGCCGCCTATCTGCCCGAACACGGTGAAACTGATCATCCACTGGGCTGTCACCGGCCCCGGATCTCGGACCGGGAATGCTTCGAGGCCATCTTGTTTCGCCTCGTCACCGGGTGCAGTTGGGACGTGGCCGGGCGCCTCGGCAAGGGGAGCGAGACGACATTGCGCCGACGGCGCGACGAATGGGTGGCGGCGGGCGCGTTCGACCATCTGGTCGAAGAAGCCATCGCCGGCTTCGACAAGGTGATCGGGCTCGACCTCTCCGAGGTGTCGGTCGATGGGTCACTGCACAAGGCGCCGTGTGGTGGAGAAGGAACCGGACCCAATCCGACCGACCGAGGCAAGACCGGATGGAAGTGGTCGGTGGCCACCGACGCCAACGGGGTGCCGATTGGTTGGGTCACCGAGGGAGCCAACCGCAACGACTCCATCTTGCTCGCACCGACTCTCGACGATGTTGCCAAGCGTGGCCTGGTGGTCGACATCGAGACACTGTGGCTCGATCGAGGCTATGACTCCGAACTCACCCGCACCCGACTCGTCGAACGCGGTATCGACGATGCAGTGATCGCCAAGAAGCGCAAGCGAGGCTCAGTCGAGAGAACCAAGCCTCAGCCCATGGGACTGCGCTGGCCGGTCGAGCGCACCAACAGCTGGCTCTCGAATTTCGGTCAGCTGCGGCGAAATACGGACCGATTCACCACTCACAGACTGGCCCAGTTCGCCCTGGCCGTGGCCCTGATCATCACGGTCAAGCTCGTCAAATGGTCCAAACGCTGGGACTCACTGGCGGTCGCCTAATGGCGCGCGCTCTAAGGGCATCGATAGGCGGCCGCTAGGGTTCAGGCGTGGCGTCCGAGTCTCAGGATCCAGATGGCCAAGCGCAAGTCCGCGACCCTGCGGGGAGACGAGAGCGGAGGCAGAGACGGAGACTCAGTCGCCGGGGCAGACTTGTGCGCGCATTGATCGTGGCACCGCTCGTCGTCGTGCTGCTATGGGCGACCGTTTCCTATTCGGTCTGGATGCTGCGGCCAACGAGCCTCTCGTGGAAAGTGAACAGCGTTGAATGGGTGAGGTACAACGTCCCCTTCGGCATAGGCAACTGGGCAGCCGACCATGTCGAGCAGGTTTACTACAGCAACCAAGCGCCCAAAAAGGGCGGGCCGCAGCTGAAGAGCCTGCCGAAGGTGGGGGCTAAGCACACGACGGCCCCGGCGACGACAGCATCGCCGCCGGCCATCACTCCGATTTTCTCCAACCCGCTTCCCGGGGAGGGGGTCTGGCAACCGACCGGACCATCGATCGACGGTGCTGCACCCGTTTTGGTAACGACGTATCGTCCTGACCCCAACTTCCCACAGATCGTGGCCTACGTTGCTTGGTTCGACCACACACGTACCGAACTCGGGTATTACCCGGGCCGCTATGAGCCACCGAATGCGGCCGTGCGCGGACCCACGATGGTCCCATACAGCCAGCGTTCTCGTCTCCTTGCGACCTTCAACGGCGGCTTCACCTATGTCGACGGCGACAACGGGTCAGCCGATAACGGCCAAACGAACGAGCCGCTGAAGGACGGCAACGCGACGCTCATTGGATACACCGACGGTCGCGTGGACATCGTGGATTGGAGCGGGGGACCGAACCCAGGCCCGGGCGTCGCATGGGCCCGACAGAGCTTGGCTCCGATCGTCTGGAACAGTCAGCTGAATCCCACGTTGGACACAAATCCGGACAGCCCGCAGTGGGGATACACGCTCGGCGGCGTTACCCAGGTGTGGCGCACTGGCGTTGGCATCGATGCTCGAGGCAACCTGATTTATGTTGCCGCGAATTATCAGACAGTGGTCAGCATCGCGCAGATCCTTCAGCACGTCGGAGCGGTGCGAGCAATGGAGTTCGACATCAACCCGGAATGGCACACGCTCAATACATACAACCCGCCTGGTCTCAACCCCACGATGGTTGGGCCCAACCCGAATCAGTCGCCCGACCGCTACCTCGTCCCCGATGACCGTGACTTCTTTGCGGTCTACCGACCGGTTCCCGGTCCGGTGACTGTCCCCTTCGGGTAACGGTCGCTCGTCGGCGACCATGTACATCGTGTTCGCCTGGAACAGGCCTCAACTGGACGCCAAAGTGACTCGAACGCCGGATCGACGGGTCCCGGAAGCCCCGGCGTATGCTGACAGCAGTGGCTGAGATCCCTAAGCACTCTGTCAAAATCCAGCTCTGAAGCGACGGGGGGAAGATTGAGTCCGTCTGGGCGGAGCGTGTGGGTGCCCCCATCGCCGGCTCGCGCGAGCCAGTCCGGATGTAAGGATGTTTTAGTGCGCGGACCGCCGCCGCACTCTGCCAGGCCAGGTCCCTCAAACGGAAACTCCGTCCTCCCCGCCTCAACCAGAACTTGGAGCTAGGGCTGAGAACCTCCCCGGTTGGGTGGGCCGTTTGGAACCTGACGTGGCGACGAGATGCCTAAGGACTGGGTTGCTGTGCCCGAAGTCCCGGACACCTCGGCGCTGGCAACGCCGCTCTCACTCGGCCACCACGCTGCGAAGCGGCCGTTTCCAGTGCTGGTCTGAACAGTCGATCCATCGCTCAGCGTCAGAACGACCTTTGTTACGTCGTCCCCGATTCGGCCGTTGATGACTGTGTATGGCTGACCGTTGTCGGTGGTGAAGAAAGTGCGATCGACCGCTAGCGAGCCTTGATTGGGGAGCCCGAGATTCGATCCACCCCCCCCGCCGGACAGCGAGGTAAATCCGGCGCTCGACAGACAGAGGACCGTGCTGGTCGGCGAGGAATAGACCAGGAGTTCAAAAGGCCCACGTGCGTCAGACAGGGCGACGGGAGGGAGCGTCGAATCCGGGAGCGCCACTTGAGTCTCGGACAGCAGACCTTGTGCGGACGATAAAGAGTCTTCGCAGGCAGCGTTGGCTGTAGCGACTTGACTTGGACCAGCGGTGTCCGGAGCCGCAACCCATCCTGCGAACGCATCTGGGGTCGTCGGACCAAAGACCCCAGCGATGAATGTGAGGGTAGCGACGACGACTACTGCGGCCGCTACGCCGATTGTGACCCGCTTGGGAGTGATTCGTCCCCGAAGGGGGTGCTCCCGGCCAATCTCGGCGACGAGGTAGTGGGCCCGGTCATGGATCCATGCGGGACTCAGCTCCGGCATGAGGGGTGCAGGAATATCGATCGTCACGGCTCCTCCTCTGCGTTGACTGCTAATGCGGACGCGAGTGAGCCACGGACCTTCTTCCGTGCGCGCGACAGGCGAGACCGGACGGTGCCGATCGGGATGTTCAAAGCCAATGCGGCTTCGTCGTAGGACAGTTCCGACCACAGCACGAGGAGCACAACGTTTCGTTCCGCTTCGTCCAGTTGTTCGAGCGCAGATAGCGCCGCCTCTACAGGCGCTCCAGCTCCAGCTCTGGCGACAGCCTGTTCTTCGACCTCGTCGAAGTCACGGGCCGGCGGCAGCCGATCAAGGGCGGATCGATAGCGCCGAATAGAACGAATGGCGTTACGTGCAACGTTGTTCGCGACCCCTAAGAGCCAGGGCTTGAGGCCGTCGCCGTCTACGGCGACGGCCTTCTGTCGGCTCTTCCAGGCCTCTAAAAAGACGATGCTCGTTAGGTCGTCAGCAAGATTCCAGTCGCCTGTCTTCCAGACGCAGAATCGGTGTACGGCGTTGGCATGGCGCGCGAAGAGAGCACCCATTGCCTCGGGGTCGCTGGCGGCCATGTCCCAAAGCTCGAGGTCGCCCAGTGCTCCGTACGAATCCATCTAACTCAATAGTGTCCGCGTCGACCGAAAGAGTTCTGCTGCTGATTAGCCACCCAAAAAAGTGGTCTCTAGCAGGAGTGATGACCCAGACCTCCGCTGCTCCAGGTGCTGTCATAAGCCAGCACGAGGTGGAAACCCCGGGCTCGGCATTTCAGCAGCCGTATTTGCGAATACGACCGAGCCCCCTTCAACACCCGGCTTTCTTGCCAGCGCCTGAGCTTTCGATTAAACCCCGAGCCCCTGGGTCACGCAGCCCGTTTGACCGCGGGATAACGCTTTCTCGGCGGTTTTCGGGTTCCCTTGGGGCGTCCGGGTCCCGGCGTCGAGGATTTCGGTGGATGGGCGGGTGTGCCGGTGGTTGCACGCAGTCGACGAAACCCTCTGCGGACTCGCAGCGGGGTCAGCTTCTTCGGATCGGACCTCCGTTCCCAAGGGAGGCGGAGATCGTCGACGAGTTGGCGAGCAAGACGGAGTTGGGTGTAGGCGGCGATCACGAGCCAGGTCCGGCGATCGGCTTGTTCGGGCATTTGCAGCGACGGAGTCGTCCATCCGAGGGTCCCCTTGACGAACCGGAACGTGTGCTCGATGTCAAACCTGCGAAGGTAGGCGCGCCAGCACAGGTCGAGGTCGGGTTCACCGTCGCCGGACCACCAGAGCCACAGGGTCTTTTTGATCCGTCCTGCCGGCTTGGGCAGGTGTTCGACCTCCACCCTGATGACACTGCCTTTGACGATCGGCGGTTCGTCACAGTCGCGCCAGCGTCCCCGTCCATGGAGCTTCGGATGCAGGTTGTGCCAGGCACTCACTTTCACCTTCCCGTAGCGGCGGACGGTGGTGGTGAGTTCGCTATCGGGAGTGGGCCAGGTCGATTGGTCCGAGAGCATGAAGCGGGGCCCGTGGCGCGGCGGACGGCCTCGTGCTCGTTCGGTGCGCGGCTCGGGATCTGGATGGAAGACCCGGGTCGAGGCGATGCGCACCAGCACCTCGGC
>OUNO010004824.1_pt2 | contig 10895 bp, 6 predicted proteins | sample 1779811 | NCBI WGS metagenome assembly OUNO01 (sample SAMEA3914804, study PRJEB12502) | metagenome | biome: forest; material: soil | place: Canada | collected 2010-06-25 | depth 0.3 m
CCAGCTCGCCCCGAGCCTGGGCCCGGGCGCTCTTGGCCAACGCCAAAAAGCCACGATGCAGCTCGAGCGCCTCGAGCAGCCCCGGATCGCCGACTTCCTTGAGCAGCCGTTCCGAGGTCGCGAACGCCTCGCCTGCCGCTTCCGAGCGTCCGCGTGCCGCGTCGGCTCCGCCCAATGCGGCCGAGAACAAGCCCTCCAGGCGCACGTCGCCCACGTCGTGCAGCACGCGCAGTGCGCGCTGGTACGCCGCCGAGGCTTGATCGAGCTCGCCCAGCTCGTGATGCAGCGCCCCCAGGTAGCCACGCACGTGCGCCTCGAGCAGGCGCGCGCCCGCGCGGCTCAGCTTGCGTTCGGCGCTCTGGAAGTGATCCATGGCTTCCGCGTATTCGCCCTGTTCTTGGGCGAGGATCGCGAGATTTCCTTCGACCACGCCGGACAGAATCGGGTCTTCGAGCTCTTCCAGCAAGGTGATGGCGCGGCCGTACAGCTCGCGGGCTTCGGCCAGGCGCGCTTGCTGCAGGCGCAAGCTGCCAATGTCCTTGCTCAAGCCGGCCTCGAGGCGCCGATCACCGCAGGTCGTCGCGTCGCCCATCGCGCGCTGATAGAACACGAACGCTTGCTCGAGCTTGCCTTGGCTGTGGCACAAGAGACCGAGCCCGGCGTGGGCACGCGCGCGCGCGTGCGGCTCGGGGCGTGCCTCGAGCTGTTGCAAGGCGACGTCGTAATACTGCTTCGCTTCGTCGAAGCGGCCGCGCTCTTGCTCGACCTCACCGCAATCGACGCACAGCTCGGCCGCCAGCGCGCGATTCGCGGCTCGCTCGCAACGCGCGCGGGCGCGCGACAGCTCGGCTGCGCTTTCATCCAAGAGTCCGCGCTGGCGGTACGAGCGAGCGCGGGCGCGCGCAACGCGCGCGGCCAGCGTCGGGTCGAGGCCGACGTCGGACCAGGCGCTCACTTCGTCCAGCATTTGACGGTAACGCTCGAAGGGACCGCGCTGCGACAGCGTGGGCTCGAGCGCGAGCACCAGCTGCGCCCGCAACGCGGCGTGGCGCGGGTCCTGGGCGAGGCGATCGTAGGCCGCGCGCAGGTTCTCGGCCTCGACGCTCAGCCAGCGCAAGGCAAGGCTGGCTTGCTCGCCTTGCGAGGCTTGGGCCTGCGCGTCGCCTTGCGCCGCGTAGTGCTCCGCGTGGCGCAGCCAGATGCGACGAAACGCGGCCACTTCATCGAGCTTTTCGGCCGTGTAAGCGCGAATGCTCTCGTACATACCGAGCCGCAAGTTGCCCGCAGCCGGCGCGTCGGGCAGCGAGCGCAGCAGGGATTTGTCGCGCAGCGATTGCAACGCGTCGAGCGCGGGCGTTTCGAACAGTCCAGCGCACACGAACTCGTAGGCAGCCGCGTCGAAGCCGGACGCGAACACCGAGCACACGCCGAGCGCCAAGCGCTCATCGGCCGAGAGCGACTCCCAGGACCAGTCGATCGCGCCGCGCAGCGAGCGCTGACGCGGCTCGGCGTTGCGCGCGCCGTGGCTCATCAGATCGAGCCGCGTGTGCATGCGCGAAAGCATGCCGGAAACGCCCAAGGTGCCCATGCGCGCGGCACACAGCTCGATCGCGAGCGGAATGCCTTCGACCGAGGTCAGGATCTCGGCCAACGCGCGCGCGTTGTCTTCCGTGAGCTCGATGCCGGGCGCGCGCGCCAAGAGCAGCGCCAGCGCGCCGCTCTTACGCAAGGCTTCGACGTTCGCGGAGTCGGGCGCGGGCACGGGCAAGGGTCCGAGCTCGAAGGCCGATTCGCCCGTGATGCGCAGCATCTCGCGCGAGGTCACGAGGAAGCGCGCATCGGGTGCGAGCGCGAGCCAGGTGGCGATGGCGCCAGCGCCCGCCGGCACCAACTGCTCGAAGTTGTCGAGTACGAGCAAAATCCGGCCGCGCGCTTCCAAGGCGTGCGCGATGCGCATCACCAAGTCCCCCGAGCCAGTGAGGCCCACGCCCAGCAGCGCGCCAACCCCGGCGCACAGCTCTTCGAGGCTATGTGCCGCACTCAGATCGACGAACCAACCCCCTGGCCGTCCGTCCAGCCCGGCTTCCTCGGCGTAGCGTTGGGCCAGGCGGGTCTTGCCCATGCCTGGAGGCCCCAGAATCGTCACCAGGCGGTGCCCGCCTTCCGTAAACAAAATGCCTAACCCCGTGAGCTCACTTTCACGCCCAACGAAGCTGTTTGGCGCGCTGGGGATGCGCGGAGGCAAGGGCGAGGCAGACATGGAACGAAACGGGTGCTCGATTCGTCAGAAAAAGAGAAACCCGCAGCAGCCGGGGATTGTATTGCACTTGTGCGAATGTTGCATCGCGGGGTACCGACCTTGAAGAAGACTATCAGCAGCGGAATCTGCGTGGCCGCATGCGCATTTGTCCTGATTGGTTGCGGGGATGGCGATCAGTTATCGCACTCCGGCGAACAAGCCTCGCCCGGCGGTGGTGTCTCGGGTGACCCGATTGCCGACTCGCTGACCGTATTCGCGATCGACGCGGACACCTCGCAGCCCATCGCCCGGGCAACGGTCCGGCTCGGTGCTGGCGCTGCCGCACGGGCCATCGGTCAAACCTCGGCCGACGGCCGGCTCAAGGTTTCCGGACTGGGCGGCCAGCCTCAGCTCGTGACCATCAGCGCGCCGGGGTTCGCTGCAGCGACCTGGGGCATGATCAACTCTTCGGTGGTGACCATCCCGCTCGAAGGGTTGGACTCGGTTCCAGGCAACGCGGACATCACAGTCACGATCCCCGGCTGGGAAGATCTGGCCGCACCCGCGCCCGGCAACTACCGTGTGGCGCGCTTCGCGGTCTCGCGCCCCAGCGGTCTCGAGGCCCTGGAAGTGGGCGAGGGCCCAGGGCTGCCCGAGTGCCGCGCCGACAAACCGGCGACCGGCTGTACGATCACGCTGAACGTGCCCTCCGACGCAACGACCCTGATGGCGGTGATCGCCGAGGGGAATGACGCAGGCACGAGCGACATCAGCGACGACGTGTTCACGATGACCAAGATCGGAATCGTGACGGACCTCGCGTTGCGCCCGTGGGCCACCCACACGGCCACGGTGCGCCTGCTCGACGACACCGAAGTGGCACGCGCCAGCGTGATCGCGCACGGCCCGTCGCGTGACATCTTCCAAGAAGTCGTGGGTGTTCCAGGGGTCACGCTGGGTAAGCAGCTCTTGCTGTATCCGTCGCTCGGCGGTCCGAACAGCACGTTCCTCGTGCCCACGAAGAGTGGCCAGTTCCAAGACGCGAAGCTGTGGGCCGTCTCCACCGCGGGCAACGGCAGCGATACCGATTGGTCGCGCGCCTACGAGCGCGGTGTCGAGACACCGGTCGACTCCGACCAAGACGTGATGCTCGTCACCAACGACTTCATCGCTTTACCGAGCGTCACACGGCACTCCACGTCCACGTACATCCTGAGCTCGACGGGCACGGTGAATCGCCTCGAGTTCTCGACCGAGAACGGTGAACAGCTGAAAGCGCTGATGTTCCCTCCGCTGTTCGAGCTGGCCATGCCCGTCGGCGTGTTGAGCGAGCCGCCCAACGCCGTCTCGATCGAGTCCTTCGACGCGGTCGTGGACCCCAATGCCTTCGCCTTCCCGGATCTGGCGCGCGGCGCGACGCACATCGCCTACGCCGACGCGGAGTTTTAGGCGCGTTCGCGATTCCAGAAACAGAAACGGAATCGAGCAGCAACACCTAGAACACGCGGCGCGGCCGCCAATGGGGGTCAATGGAGCCTCTCGTCCAGCGCGGTGATTTCGAACGCCTGCCACTCGTCGACGTGTCCGGGCTGCGTAGCTCGGACCTGGCGGTACGTCGGGAAACCGCTCGTGCACTCGACCAAGCAGCGCAGCAGGTCGGCTTCTTCTACGCCGCGGACCACGGCCTCGAGCAGCCCTTGGTAAGCGGGCTCGAATCTGCCGCCGCAGAATTCTTCGCGCTGCCTCAGGGCGTGAAAGATCAATATTACATCGGCTCGTCGCGCAATCACCGCGGCTACGTGCCGCCCGGTGAAGAAGTATTTTACGCGGGCTCCAAGGACACCAAAGAGGCCTTCGATCTGTCCCTCGATTTGCCTGCCGACGACCCGGACTACCTCGCCGGCAATCGCCTGATCGGTCCCAACCGTTGGCCGAGCGAGGTCACGCGCTTCCGGGAACGGGTCGACGCCTACTACACTGCGGTCACGCAGCTCGGTCGCCGACTCTTGCGCGGCTTTCTGCTCGCGCTCGAGCTCCCGGAGGATCACTTCGAACGCGTGCTGCAGAAGCCGCCCTCGCAGCTGCGCTTGATTCACTATCCGTTCCAAGCGAGCGCGGAAGATGCACCGGGCATCGGCGCACACACCGACTACGAGTGCTTCACGATCCTGCACGCAACCTCACCGGGCCTCGAGGTATTGAATGCCAGAGGGCATTGGGTAGACGCGCCACCCGTGCCCGGCGCGTTCGTGATCAACATCGGTGATCTGCTGGAGGTGCTGAGCAATGGGCGCTGGGTGTCGACGGCGCATCGCGTGCGGAAGGTGCGCGAAGAGCGTTACTCTGCCCCCTTGTTCTTCAATTTGGATTACGACGCAGAGATCGCGCCCTGCCCGCATTTAGTGGCCCGTGATGGCGAAGCGCGTTATCCCACGGTACGCGCCGGCGAGCACTTGCTGGCCCAGACGGCGCAGAGCTTCACGTACATGAAGGCGCAGGTCGCGAGCGGCGAGCTGAAGCTCCCCGAAGGCGCGCTCGGTCTGGCGTCGTTCGCACGAGAGCGCGCTGAGCGCGCCGCGCCAACCGTCACGGCGGCGGTGCCCGGGTGACGCTGGCGTTGTTCGCGAGCGCGTGGTCATTCGGTGGCCTCGACGCTTGTCGGCATGAAGTGGAGAGCGGCGTGTTCGACGGCATCGAGGGGCCGCCCCCGAGCTCGATCGACGAGGCGCGAGCGCTAGCCGGCTCCGGAGTGCCCTACATTGCCGAGATCTGCAGCGGCGGCTCCTATGCGCCGCCTTCTTCGGTGCCGTTCGAGTCGCATCTGGCGGACCACCGCGCGCAAGTGGCGCGCGCGGTGGAGTGCGGCGCGCAATTCTGCTCGTGCCTGGTCGGCTCCGATAGCTGGCCCCTCGCCCAAGCGATCGATTTCTATGGCCGCGCACTCGAGGCCGGCAAAGAGCTGGGCGTCGAGCTCAGCTTCGAGACCCACCGCAGCCGCCCGACGTTCCATCCCTGGCAAACCCTGGAGCTGCTGCGCGCGTTGCCTGAGCTGCGGCTCACTTGTGACTTCAGTCATTGGTGCGTGGTGTGCGAGCGTTTGCCGGACGACGAAGCCGTGATCAGCGCAGTGGTCGCACGCGCTCGGCACCTACACGCGCGCGTCGGCTATGCGCAGGGGCCGCAAGTGCCGGATCCGCGAGCACCCGAATACGAAACCGAGCTGCTGGCTCATGAAGGTTGGTGGCGCCGCATCGCAGTCGCAGTCGCAGCGCGCGGCGAGACCGTGTCGGCCACGCCCGAGTTCGGCCCGGACGGTTACCTGCAGCACACGCCCTTCACGCGCCAGCCCGCCGCCAATCTGGCCGAAATCAATCGCTGGATGGCCCAGCGTCAGCGCGCGAATTTGGGCGAGGCCGCGATGCCAGCGGGGCGTACGCTGAGCTCCTGATCTGCTTGAACGTCGATCACGAGCACCGGCACTAGGAGGCTCGAAGCCTTCGTCTTTTTCATTGCGGAATTGTAATTGGCAGGTCCCATCTCGTCCTCGTACGGCATCGCATCGCGCTTGCGGGCGTCGTTGTCATCGTCTGTTGCACCAGGTAGGTGCAGGTCCGGCATCATCGTGGCGTGCAGGATGCGGACGACGAGGATCGCACCGTCTGCCTCGACACGATAGAAAAGCGCGTGCCGACCAGCCAATGCGCGCCAGTACGTCGGGGCATCCGCGTGTTGACGGCGAAGGGCTGGGTCCAGGGACAGCTGCTGGCATCGCGACTGCAGCCCCGTCAGGTAGCGATCGCATTGCGCGTCTCCCCAGCGGTCACGCGTGTAGGAGGCGATGTCGCGTAGATCCTCGCGCGCGCCGAGCGCTTCGACAATCACTCTCGCGGGCCTTAGCGCCTGCCATCCTATCCCTCATCCTCAGGCGCCTCGCCGCTCGCTGCATAGCCCTGCGCGGAGCCTCCGCCAAAGCACGCCACGTTCGAAGTGTCGCGCCGCGCGGCACGTGAACCGTGTTCTCGAGACTCTTCGAAGTCCCGCGACACGAGCACGATGCACTTCGTGCGCTCGAGAACACAGAGCCTCGCACCCCGCCGTTTTGGTTTGGTATACAGGAAATACCAAGGGGCCCTAGCCGCGCACGCCGGCTCAAGAGGCGGCGGGAAACGGCCGACTTCGTCGCGTGGCAAGCCAGGCCTTCAGATCGGCGATCGCGATGGGCCTGCTGTAGTGATAGCCCTGAGCGACGTCGCAACCCAACGCATGCAGTGCTGCTCCTTGCTGCGCGGTCTCTACGCCTTCGGCCACGATTTTCATGTCGAGCTGGTGGCCGAGCTCGATGGTCTTTTCGACCACTGCGCGAGCTTCTGGGTCGTTCAGCATGTCGTTCACGAACAGACGGTCGACCTTCAGCTCCGTTGACGGGATCCGCCGCAGTTGCGCCATGGATGAATACCCCGTGCCGAAGTCGTCAATCGACAGCCCAATTTGCTTCATTCGCAGGCGAGTCAGGATGTCCAGCGCGGTGCCTAGCTCGCCGAGGAGACCCGTCTCGGTGATCTCCACGACCAGCCTCGAGGGGTGGAGACCGGCGGCCTGGACGATTGGCCCGAGCTGATCCGGAAAGTGCACGTCCGTGAGGGACGCGGCGCAGACATTTACGGACAGTGTCAGGGCGGGCGCTTCGGCGAGGCTTGCAAACTCGGAGATCGAGCGACGCATCACCAGATCCGTCAGCAAGTCGATCAACCCGCAGCGCTCAGCGGTGGCGATGAACAAGTCAGGGTAGATGAGCCCGCCGCTCGGGCGGGCGAGGCGGACCAGCGCCTCCAGGCCGACGACGCGGTCGGTCGCCAGTTCGATTTGCGGTTGATAGTGAACCACGACCTCGCCTCGCTCGAGCGCCCCGCGAAGCTCGGGCTCGCTCAGTGGCTCGTCCGTCCGCCGTTTTGCAGAGGCTGCCGGGCGGGCATCGCGAGCGCGGATCAACAAGGCTTCGACCTCCGCGATGCGAAATGGCTTCTGCAGGCGTCCGATGGCATTGAGACCGAGGGAGCTGGCGAGCTCCTCAGCGGCCCGTAGCACTTTCCTGTCGAAGCCGCTGATCAGTACCAACGCGGCGCTGCAACCTTCGGCAGCGAGCTGCCGGAGGAGCTCAATACCGTCCACGTCTGGCATCATCAGGTCGATCATGACGATGGCTGTCTCCGCGCCCAGCGCCTTGCGAAAGTCGGCGGCGCGGGTCGTGGTCGTGCAGGACATGCCGACGTTCTCGGCGGCAGCGGCGATCAGCTCGCCAATGTCCGGCTCGTCGTCCACGACGAGCACCTGCGTCGCGGAGGGCGGGGACAGCAACACGTTCATGCGGCCCTCCCGACCATCACGCTGTGGACCAGCTGGGTGAAGTCACGTCTGACGTATGGCTTGCTGAGCAGCGGGCCGTCGATCTTGGTGCCACTGCGCTGGGCCAGCGCCTGCGAGGGGAACCCAGACGTGAACAGCACCTTCACCTCCGGGCGCAGCTTCAGTACCGACTCGGTGAGCCGAACGCCGTTCATCCCGCCCGGCATGATCACGTCCGTTACCAGCAGATCGACGCGCGGCTCCTGCTCCAGGATCGCCAGCGCTGAGGGACCATCGCTCGCCTGGAGCACTCGATAGCCCATTTCCTCGAGGTAGGTGCACGCGACCTCCAAGAGATCGGGCTCGTCGTCAACGACGAGGGCAGTGGCGCCGGCCGCGGCCATGTGGGTCGAAACGGGGAACTTCTTCTCTAGCGCCACGCCTGCTTCGCGATCGCTGATGGGGAGCAAGATTGACACGGTCGTACCGATGCCGAGCTCGCTATAGATTCTGACGTTGCCCCCTGATTGTTTGGCGAAGCCGTAGACCATCGCCAGGCCGAGCCCGGTGCCCTTACCCCGTTCCTTGGTCGTGAAGAAAGGTTCGAACACCCGCTCCAGCACTGCGTGCGGCATCCCGCAACCCGTGTCGGACACCCGGATGCTGGCGAAGAAGCCGGGGTGTAGGTCGCCGGAACGGACCGCTGGATGGGAGTGGTCGAGCTCGACCAGCGTGGTGGTGAACGTGATGGTGCCGCCGTCTGGCATGGCGTCGCGCGCGTTGACGGCCAGGTTGAGTAGAGCGCTTTCGAGTGCCGCGGGATCGGCGTGCACGGTCGGGACGTTGTCCTCGAACGTCGTTACGATCTGAATGTCCGGCCCTAGGGTGCGTCTCGCCATCTCGACTAGCTCGGGGATGGTCTCGGCGAGCCGAATGGCCCTCGGCTCGAGATGCTGCTTGCGTGAGAAAGCGAGCAGGCGTCGCGTGAGGTCGGCGCCGCGCAGGGCGGCATTTCTGGCCTTCTCTACGCGCGCGGTGGCCTTCGGGTCTTGCGCTACGGCGCGCTCCAACAGATCGAGGTTGCCGACGACCACCCCAAGCAGGTTGTTGAAGTCGTGGGCGATGCCGCCGGTGAGCTGCCCGATGGCTTCCATCTTCTGGCTCTGGTTGAGCTGCTGCTCGAGCAGCTGGCGCCCAGTCACGTCGCGCACGACGCTGATGCTCCAGCGGCCGCTGCTGGTCTCGAGCGTGCTGCGCGTCACTTCTGCCGGGAACGAGCTCCCGTCGTGCCTCAGCCCGGCAACCTGCTGGGGCGAACGATGGTTGCGATCGCCGTCCGGACCGTGGGCGTCCCACGACTCTTCGGCAAATTCGGAATTGGAGGCGAACAGCGTCCGCCAATGGTTGCCGACCAGGCTGTGGCTCGCCGCGCCGAAGAGCTCCTGAGCTGTGCTGTTGGTAAGCACCACGTTGCCTGCTTCGTCGACCATGAGGACCGCGTCCGGGGCGGAGTCGAGGATGGCGCGGAAGCGCTGGTCGCTCTCGCGACTGGCGTGTTCCGAGCGTTCGCGAGCCGCGAGCGCCTCGGTGCGCACCTTGAGGATGCCTTCCAGGTTGGTGTTTAGCAAGACGACCTCGCCCACCGTGCGGCGAATGCCCATGAAGATGACGTAGCCAAAGCCGGCAGCGAACAAGGCCGCGCCAGCCGACACGCCGAGCAATGTGCGCCTCGCGCTCAGGTACGTGGCGTGCGTCGCTTTGACTTGAGCCTGCAGGCGCGCCTCGTTGGATTTGACGAGAGCCCCGATCACTCCTTCCCAAGACACCGGATCCTTCGCGTGTAGGGCCGAAAGGGCGAGCGACTCGCGATCGCCTTTGCGAGCAGCTTCGCGAACCCGCGCATCGAGAGCGAGCCAGCGATCGCTCACCTCGCGGGTCTGCTGTACCGCGGCCTTGTCTTCCGGGGGCATCAGCGTCGCGTACCCATCGATCTGTTGACTCAGCTCATTGGAAGTCGAGACGAACTTTCTGTCCATGCTCGTGCGTTCCTCGGCGGACGTCGAGAGCAGGTAGTCACGCTCCAAGACCACCAGCGACCGGAACAAGCGACGCGTGTGCGTGATCGCCAGCAGGCGCCCCATGTCGCCCTTGACGACGCCGTCGAGCGCGAGGTCGAGGCTCGTCAGCGCTCGCCAGCCAGAGGTCGCGCTCGCGGCGACTCCGACCAGCAAAGCCAAAACCAACAAAACGAATCTCAGGCTCAACTTCATGAGTTCACTCCGGCGCTCAGCACGGTCGGGGTGCCCAGGCGAGTGAACGGCGCTGCCCGCTACACTTTGCTACATGGTTAGGCCGGAGTCGTCGGCGATGCCCTCGACTAGCGCCAATCAGGGCGAACTGGTGCGACGATCTCAGCTTCCAGAGCAACGACCGCACGCTGGCCCCGTTGGCCCCAGCGCTCCAAACGCGGAACAATCCTCGCCCATGGGCGCCGGACGCTGCGCGACAGCTCCACGACCGTCAATCCGCGCACTCGAAGGTGGATCCACCACTGGCACGGAGCTTCCCATACAGTGACGAGCGGCCACGCGTTCGAAATCTTGAGTCTGGATGCTGCCCCGTGTTGAGAAGAGAGCGATCGCGATGCGACTGAATTGGCGGGGCCGCACCGTGTGTTGCGTTCTTGCCGGTGGCACCTGCCGCCTCTCGGAGGCCGTTTTGGTTTGCTATACAGGAAGCGTGGTGCGCTGCTCGATAGCTTGCCTCCATCGTCGGCTGTCGCCTCGGCGTTGCGCTCCGGATCCCGGTTCGTGACCGAATACTCGGTTCGGACCGCAGTGATCGGCGCGAGCTGAGCGAGACCGCACCTGACGCGTCGGTGACTGGGTTCGGCTGGGATGGGCTAGACAACCTCACGTCGGTCACACCGCCAGGTCGGCCACAACACAACCTGAGCTACACGGGCGTCAACTTGCTCGAGACGTACACGCCGCCCGTGCTGATGAGCGTGCCGAATCCCGAAACGACCTACGAGTACGATGATGACCGCAACCTGAAGACGATGACGCGACCCGACGGCTTGATCATCGGCTACACGTACGACACAGCAGGTCGGCTAGTGACGACGACGACGGCCGTCGGCACCGCTGGCGAGGGCACCATCACCCGGGCGTACACCGGCAGCCACGTAACGCACCTCGCCTCTTCGATCGACGGGGTGACTGTCGATGACTCGTACCGTGGGCCGTTGCTCACGCGACAGCAGTGGAGCGGCAACGTGAGCGGCTTCGTGAGCACCGACTACGACGCCGAC
>OUNO011323107.1_pt1 | contig 10867 bp, 7 predicted proteins | sample 1779811 | NCBI WGS metagenome assembly OUNO01 (sample SAMEA3914804, study PRJEB12502) | metagenome | biome: forest; material: soil | place: Canada | collected 2010-06-25 | depth 0.3 m
ACCGCTGACACGTGCACGTGTCGCATTTGCCGCCGCATTAGCACCACGCCTGACTGTTATCGACGAAAACGACAACTACCGCATCTCTGTCGGTATCGCTGAATACGGTGATGAAAAGAAAGTTCGTGAACAAGTCGACGCTGTTGTCGCCGCTGTGAAAAAACACGGCCAGCCATTGACTATCGAACAACTTCATGACCAGCTAAACCATGAACACCCGTCACATGTGCGCGCCCTGGCAACCGTCAGCAAGCACTTGTCAAACCTCAAAGACATGTGGGGACTGAACAAATGGCCAACGGTGAACCCAAAGAATATTCGTGACAAAATCTACGTTATCCTCGCCGAAAATGGCAAACCAATGCACTTTTCTGAAATCGCTGGTTCTATCAAAGACAGCAACTTTAGCCGCAAAAACGTTACCACACAGGCAATTCACAATGAACTGATCAAAGACAAACGATTTGTCCTGATAGGCCGAGGCATCTACGCACTCGACGCTTGGGGTTACAGCAAGGGAACAGTCGCCGATACCATCGCTGACATCCTGCGCAGCAGCAGCGAACCATTGCACCGCGATGAAATCGTCAAACGCGTCCTCAAAAGCCGCCAGGTAAAAGAAACAACCATCCTTTTGAACCTGCAGAGCAAACCACAATTCAAACGTGTCGCCAAAGCAACATACTCGCTTGCCGAAGAAAAATAGACACCGCTTGCTTACAGAGGCGCATGGTGGGACAATAGAATAGTATATGGAAGTAATCTCGTCGATCATCGGGCTACTTTTGTCTTGGTACGTCTGGCTACCGGTCGTGCTTGTTCTTGGGTACCTGACATGGCGCAATTATCAGCGCATTGATGCCGTCCGCGCCATCGAAAGCACGCTCCTGATTCTTGAGATTCCGAAAACAAATGACAAATCCGAAATGGCCGCCGAACAGCTGTTTGCCAGCCTGCATGGTATTTTGCGCGATCGCGACGAACTGAAGCAAACCGGCGGCATCCAAGAACATCTGAGTTTTGAGATCGCCTCCGTCAGCGGTCAAATTCGCTTTTACGTCTGGGTACCGACAACGCTACGTAGTTTTGTCGAAGGCCAGATTTATGCACAATATCCCAGTGTCCAGATCCACGAGGCCGAGGAAGATTACGTGGCTCATGAACGACAGCACAGCGTCGTCTACACCAGCGAGATTACCCTGACAGGCAGCGAATTTTTGCCCATCAAATCGTTCCAGAATTTCGAAGTCGACCCGCTGGCTGGCATCACCGGAACACTGGCCAAACTAGAAACGACCGGTGAAGAAATATGGGTACAGGTGCTAGTCCGACCGATCCCCGACGTTTGGCACAAATCAGCCGAACGATGGATCGGCCGTGCCCGCGGCGGCGGTGGGGGAGGACTGTCGTTCCTGTCCGACGGCCGAGGATTTGATGCCAAATGGCTGCTTGGCGCGCTCGAAGCCCTCTGGAAACCACCAGAACAGGGCGTAGGTGGCACAGCGACAAAGCCAGAATTATCCGAACGCGACAAAACGCGTATTTCCGAAGCCGAGAAAAAAGCGACCAAACTGGGATACCAGGTCAAAATCCGTCTGGCATACCTGGGTGAAAGTCAGGTCAACGCCAAACTGCAAATGCAGGCAATTGTCGGAACATTCAAACAGTTTAATAGTACGAATTTGAATGGGTTCCGCATGACAAGCGCTAGTTTTCGCAAGGAAGACCTCGAAAATTATCGGGCGCGACTATTCATCGATAAAGGCTATATCCTCAACATCGAAGAAGTCGCCAGTGTCTTTCACTTGCCGCACACCAATGTTGAAACGCCGAACATCGTCTGGGCATCGTCCAAAACAGCCGAGCCACCAGCCAAGCTGCCGATTATCACCGGCAACGACGCAATCGACGAAAACATCAGCGCCTTTGGTCTGACAAATTTCCGCGGGATCAACCACCAATTCGGTATGTTGCGTACCGACCGTTCACGTCACATGTATATTATTGGGCAGACCGGGGCAGGTAAGTCCGGTACGTTGGCACTGTTAGCACTCAGCGATATCTACCATGGTCAGGGCTATGCGATCATCGATCCGCACGGTGACTTTGCGATTGACAACATGAAGTTCATTCCCGGATCGCGCGTGAAAGATGTCGTCTACTTTAATCCGGCGGATACGTCGTTCCCACTTGGTTTCAACCCGCTCGAAGTGACCAATCCCAATATGAAATCGAACATCAGTTCTGAGCTAATCGGCGTGCTAAACCGTATGTTTGCCGAGTCGTGGGGACCACGATTGGAATACATTTTACGGTATACAATTTTGGCGCTGCTGGACCGTCCCGAAACAACCATGCTCGATATCACGCGCATGTTGACGGACAAAAAATTCCGCAAAGAAACCCTCAGCTACAGCCAGGATACCGTCGTATTGCAGTTCTGGAACGTCGAGTTTGCCAGCTGGACCGAGAAGTTCCAGTCCGAGGCAATTGCACCAATCCTGAACAAGGTGGGCGCCTTCACGGCCAACCCGATCATCCGTAATATCATCGGACAACCAAAATCAACGTTTAATATCCGCGAGATCATGGACGGCGGCAAGATCCTGATCGTTAATCTCTCAAAAGGTCTTTTAGGCGAAGACAATTCAAGCATTCTCGGAGCATTACTAGTGACAAAAATTCAGCTGGCTGCCATGTCACGAAGTGATACCCCGAATATCGAAGATCGTCTTCCGTTCTACTTGTACGTTGACGAGTTTCAGAACTTTGCCACTGATTCATTTGCGACTATTCTGTCTGAGGCGCGTAAATATGGGCTCAACCTTACCGTTGCCAACCAATACATTTCACAGATGAGCGACACCGTTCGCGATGCGGTATTTGGTAACGTCGGGACGATGATCAGCTTCCGCGTGTCTGCCGACGATTCGCCGATTTTGGCCAAACAGTTCGAACCTCAGTTCGAACCGGGTGACCTCTTGCAAATGCACAATCGCAACTTTGTCATCAATATGGTGATCAACGGCGAAAAGGCACCAGCCTTTAGCGCTCGGACACTACAGTTACCGCCAGCACAAACGGATAACACAGCCGCCATCGTCGAACACACCCGCACGATGTACAGCGAAAGAAGGGAAGTCGTCGAAAAGGCAATCAGCGACCTTATACAACCACCCGAAAATCTGCAAAAACGCCCACCGCAATCACAGGCCCAGGCCAAACAGTGGCCAGTTGATGCAACTGCCAAACCAGCCGCACCAGCGCGACCTACGGACGCTCCCGCTGCGGCGCAACCTCAGCAACAGCACCAAGAACCAAACCGTCCAAAAATCATCGTCGAGACACCGGCAGGTGAGGCTGCGGTATCCGCCGTCCAACAACCGTCTGACGAGCCACCGAAAAGAAAACGATCTCGTAGCCGGAGGAAGAAGTCTGGCAACCCAGACGAGCCGCAACACAACTCCGATCGACCCGCTCAACCACCAGTTGACAGCGCGCCTACCGGCGGTCTGAATGTACACCATGAAGTCCCACCAAAGCCAACCATCCCAGTCCCGATCGAACCCCGACCAGCGCCTCCTCGCCCCGTGGAATCGTCTAAACCTGCGCCAAAACCAGTCCCCAGCGACGACAGCCTCGGCCTCCTAAAAATACGCTAGAGATTAGCATCGTGGTACTATAGACATAATAAGTATGGATAATTCACTCACATCACTCCTGGGCAGCGGCTCACAGTCGTCGCAATCAAACCAAATCATAGCCGGACTGCAGTCGCAGACGCAGTTGCTGCTGGTTCTCGGAACGATTCTTTCGATACTTGTGACGATCCTCTTTGCAGCGTCACTCATCCACAAATGGCGCGTCCAATCCGCCATCATCCGCATCGACAAGAATCTCAAAAAACTCGTTGACTACCAAGTCCCAACCGACGAAAAAGAAAAGGTTATTGTCAAAGACGAAACACCCGAACTAAAATCCGAACTCGGATCCGAATCAGACGCTGAACAGCCGCAAGACACGCCTGAAAACATAGACGAACAAAAATAGAACACTCGTTAGAGCGACCAACAGGGGTGCCTATCTGTTGGTTGTTCTCACATAGCCCTTATCACCCCTGTTCGACCCCTGTTAACATGGAAGTGCGTAGGATTAAGCGAAAAACATAGTCATAGACATAACAAAAACATACGTACGACGATAAAAGCGGTAGGACACAGGTAGGTGAGAATACATGCGCAGCCAAGACGAGGAAATCGGACAAAGAATCTGGGCGTAAAGATGCATGAGTAGTCATAAGTATAATATAGAGTTAACGTCGCACAATATATCTTTTACGACATTAAGTATTAAACGCAGAGATGATTCAGCATACGTCTCAACAGAGTGCCAATACCCCTCTAATAGGGTGGTCGCCCCATAAAACGTATGCCGTCTGTTGTCGTAGTGTGTTTTGTCATACATGACGTTCGTATACTCCCGCACACATCGATCGATCCTCATGGCTACCAGTAGGCCTAATAATATCATTTTCCACAACAACCTACTTAGTGTGAAATATTTGACAATTCTGAGAAAACCTTGACATTACTATGTTTTCCACAGTCTTATATATTTATTTCCAGTAGCTTTCTTAGTACTCTCTTGCCTCCCTTTCTCCCCTACCTTTCCGCCCATATTTGCTTTTTTGTTATTTTGATATAATAATATAGTTTTTTTGAATACGAGCATCTCAACCAAAACTAGAACAAAAATAGAACTTAGGAGAGAAGCGGAGAGGGTACCCTTACCGCCGGCGACCTATTTATAATAGGCTTTGTTCGATACCCGGACATCGACATACTCTGGATGTAGCTGCTGACTATCAAAGAAACTGACTGCCCGCTGCATATCTTCGACTTGCTCCCCTACCGGGCGGTCAAGCGATAGTTTGATCGGATAGCTATGCCCTTTGACCATGACTTCGATCTGATGCGTCGTTCCAGCGGGTATGATGGCTTGGTTAATCTCCAGGTTGCTCGCCTTGGCCAGGGTAACGGTACGCCCGACAAAGCTCAAAAACCGACTACTGGCGATGGTCGTGCCGGCCGTCTGGGGGACACCACTGTTATCAATGATTTTTACGGCTGGCTGATCAAAATAGTTGACCTGGAATGACACGCCGCTATCATCGACATAATACTGGTTCGTTCCGATCAGCCAGCCAACGACGGGGCGGCGGAATGTCAGGTCGAATTGACCAGTTGCAAAGCCCGCCGAACCGTCCTCGCGAGCCTCGACGACCTCTGGTACTGTCTGCGCCAGATACTTGGTCAGTCCATCGTTATTCAGGGCGAACCGTAACCGTTCAATCGGGTGAAGCGCGAAATAGTCGTTGATTGCGTTTTGATAGCGGCTTTCGTTGATGACAACACTCGGGCTGGGCGAAACATGAATACCGGCGCTCAGTTGATATAGTAGCCATGTCAGCAGTAAAATACCGCCAGCCACGACAACCAGCACGGTCGTCAGCATGCGTCTGTGTGCCGTCAAATGATGAACATGGGCCCGTGGTGATCGCAGATCGCCCGTTAGTTCGCTGGCGCTGCTGACATTCGCCGACAGGCTACCGACAAGGGTACGATTACGTCGAAACAGCGACTGTCCACGCTTGCCAGCTTGCTTTTGTTCGGCCAGCTGTTCGGCACTCAGGCGACGACGCTGCGGTGGTTCACTGCGTTTATTTCCCCACGGACGTTTCATATTACCGCCGTTTCCGCGATGCGTTGACGATAGTCGTTGCCATATCACGTGCGGCGTTTGGCCGCGCTAATCGATGCAAGTTTTTAGACAATTTTTCACGGAGTGGCGCGTCTGTCAGCACACGCTTGATGGCGACAACTAGCGATGAGTCGTCAGGGTTTTCGAATGCGTCTTCATCCAACGGATAGACGGCCTGCATATCGACGTAGAGTCGCATATGTTTGACCTGCCATATCAGTCGCTTGCTTGGAACGACGATCGTTGGTTTGGCCAGTGCCGCCAGTTCGAGAAGCGTCGTCGCACCCGCACGCGTCACAACCACATCCGCCGCGCCCAATATATTAACGAGGCTGTACGGAGGAACGAAAGGTTCAAGTACAAAACGCGGATCATCCTGGGGTGTCAAACTGCGAAGTTCATCATACTGGGCGTTACCCGATACTAATATGACATTCGTCATCGGCAGCAGTTCTTTGAGATGCAAGGCAACATTGTCGTTGATTGGTTTGGCGCCCAGCCCACCACCGATAAATACCGCCAGCGGACGACGTTCATCGAACCCTAGCTGAGCTTTTATAGCCTGCTGCTGCCTCGCCGACAGGACTTTGTATTTCGGGTCGATAGGGATACCGACGTAGGCCGATTTGGATTCCGGGTAGTTGTAATGATCAAGTGAAACACCCGTCGTAATCCGTTTTGCCAGTGGTGCGAGCAGCCTGTTTGTCAGACCTGGATGCGCATCGCTGTCGTGAATAACGATCGGGATACGCAGTATCCACGCCGCCCAGCCAACCGGCAAACAGACGTAGCCACCCTTTAAAAATACGACGTTCGGTCGCCAAATAATCAGTCGTAGCAGGCTCTGCCCTACTCCGAAAAGAACCAAAAAAAGATCGCGGATATTCGGGAACACCACCGATGGAATCATCAATTGCTGCAACTTCGTCAGATGATTATAGCGACGAAATTTGCCTGACCAAACAGTTTGTACGCGAATAGATGGATCGTATTCATCCATGATGCTGCGAGCTTGCGGGGCAAAGTGTTTGTCACACCAGAACCGTAGATCAATTTGGGGGTGGAGCGTTTTCAGCTCACGCAAAACGGCGACGACCGGTGTCACGTGACCGCCCGACCCCCCGCCGACGCTGAGAATCTTCATACTCATTGCTCCTTAGTTTACTACCAAACACCGTGTAACGCGACAGCTGGAAGGCTAATCCCAACGCGGCTGCAATAAATACCATGCTCGTCCCGCCAAAACTGAGCAGTGGCAACGTGATACCAGTTAACGGGAAAATCCCAATCATTGCACCAACGTTCAAAATAACATGGGCCCCCAGCCAGCCAAACACTCCGGCGACAAGGATGCGCAGTCGGATGTCGACCAAATGATCAGACACTTTCAAAAGTCGCAGGAGCAATGCCGTGAATAGTGCCAAAATAGCCACCAACCCGATGAACCCAAACGTTTCGCCCATAATTGCAAAGACCGAGTCATTGATCGCCTCTGGCAAATAGCCCGTTGCCTGGATACTATTGCCGATGCCTACTCCCGTCAAACCGCCCGAACCGATAGCGATTTTGGCGTGGGTAATGTGGTAAGCGCCCGCATCGTCAACGGCAGCATTCGTATCACCCGATAAAAAGGTCGTGACGCGGTCGATACGGTGCGGGGCGATCAGGATGAACAGCACCCCGACAATTGCCACAATCCCGACTAGCAGCAGCCCAATCCGCAGTTTCAGGCCAGACACCAATAGCATCGCCGATAGCATCGCGACCAGTGTGATGCCTGTGCCCATGTCCTTTTGAATACCGATGATACAAACCAGCGCAATCGCTACAAGTATCCCTAGTGGGATCAGTGTTTGCGTTCGATCATTGATCAGTCCTTGCTGCGCGCGTGCACCCAAAAACCCTGCCGTAAACAGCAGCAGGCCGAACTTCAAAAACTCGGCTGGCTGCAAACTGCCAAGTGGCCCCAGACTGAACCAACGGCATGCCCCCAGACTACACTGGGCAATCGCGTCAACATGCAGCAGATTGCCAAAAAATACCAGGAGTGCGCAGGCGACGAATCCGGCCACGACGATCTTGCCCGCGTGTTTTTGCAGCACTTGATACGGTAGCGCAGCAGCAATCGCAAACGCCACCAGCGCCAAGAACAGGCTGATCGTCTGTTTAACAAAGAAATATGTCGACCCATAATAGTCAGTGCCGTAGGCATTATTCAGAACGTTGGCGCGTTGCGGACCAATCGCATACATGATGACCAGGCCCAGTAGCATCAGCAGGCCCATGTACAGCACGATCTGATAATCAGGTTTGTGTCGACGCACAACCGCTGTCCCTGTCGGACGCGAGGTTGATTGTCGTCGAATGATTGATCTTGCCATATTAGCCTTTTGGTTGGAGTTTTAAATAGTCGATGAGCCAGTTAGATATATCGGTGAAAATAGGGAGAGCGTCTTTGCCGCCCTGAAGATTTTGGTTTTTGCCGGATACCTCTACCATTATGACATATCTCGCCAGCGTATCGCCACCATACCCCAAATACGTCCCGACGGTTTGGTTATCGACGTACTTGCCGTTTTCGATTGTCTGCGAGGTCCCGGTCTTACCCCCGATGTCATAGCCGGCTTTGTCTTGTTTGGCGTAGAACGCGGCACGGGCGGTGTGGATCATCGTATGAATCTTGGCCGACGTATCAGGGCTAATAACTCCAGTTCTCGCGGGTTTGGGCGCCGCCGGTGTCAGATTACCACTTGCGTCAACCGTGCCGGCCAGCACCGTTGGTTGATAGTAGGTTCCGCCGTTGACTAACGACGCAAAGCCGGCCGCTACCTGGACCATCGTCAGGTCCATCCCTTGGCCAAACGCCATATTCGAATAGCGAACGGCGTTGCCTTCGGGGTTCGACGGCGGAATAATTATCCCCGGCCGTTCGCCAGCTACTTCGATCCCCGTGTTGTGACCGAACCCGAATCGATCGTGAAAATATTCGTACATACTGTTACGGGCACCCAGCGTGATCGTATTACCATCGCCCAACCGTTCAGCAACCGTCACCATACCGGTATTGAGTGAGTAATTCAACGCTGTTTGCATGGTGATATTCCCCGTCTGACCCTTGGTGGCATTGACGATCGTACGATCTTCGATTTTGATCGAATCGGTATTGTTATATGTCGAATCCGGTTGAATCACGCCCTTGTCCAGGCCGGTCGATACAGTGAAAGTTTTGATATCTGACCCCGGTTCATACGGCGTCGTGACAACGGCATTATTAAAGGCCGCCGCGTCCTGGACTTTGGTAAATTCCGCCGGATTAAATGTCGGCAAATTGGCCATGGCCATGACTTTGCCTGATTGCGGATCAATCACGATCACGCTGCCATTGGTCGCGTGTGACGCTTGCAACCCACGCGCTAACGCCTGTTCGGTGTAAGCCTGAATATTACGGTCGATCGTCAGCGTGACATTGTCACCGTTTTTGGCAGGCTGGTTAATATTATTGCTACCAATTGTCAAAGGAACGCCGCTGACATCCGTGACGGACTTTAAAAGCCCGTCATGCCCGACCAGACGGTCGTTCAGAGCCTCTTCGATGCCATATTGACCCTTGCCCTCAGCGTTCACAAATCCGAGCGTTTGCGCAGCCAAACTGCCCTCTGGATAAACGCGCTGCGTCGTTTCTTGGAACCCAATGCCAGCCAGGTTTTCCTTTTTAATCAGTTCTGCCTGCTGACGTGTCAATTTGGTCCCCAGTATCTGGTATCGAGAGTCTTTTTTCGCTAACAACCCATCCAAATTGGATCGCAGGTTGCCGCCAGCCACTCGCCGTACAACATCCAGCACCTTTGAAAGATTCGTGACCGTCGATGGATCAGCGAATAGCGTAAAGACGGGCTGGTTAATCACCAGCGGCACCGTCTGTGTCCCATCCATCGCATAAATCAGCCCGCGTTTGGCGGGAATCGTCAGCGGTTTGATCTGTTCAGCATTCGCCTGGGCGACATAGTCATCATGTTTGATGATTTGCAGAAAAAACAACCGAGCAACAAAAATCGCCATCATACCGAGAAGGAAAACAGCAAGAAAGATCGATCGGCTGCCCTTTTGGAATGATAACAATTGCACTGGTAACTCCTAGCGGGCGTAGTTCGTGGCCGCCGGCGCGGTCATGGCTTTGGCCACATTAGAATTTTGGACGGTTTCCAGTGCGGTCAGACGTGCGTTTTCGACTTCCAAATCACCCTTTTTGGTTGTCAGATCGGCAATTTGACTATCGATTTTTTGAGCCTCGTAATCATAGCCGGTTGCTCGGGTCGCCTGTGTCAGATAGATCAATCCAAGAACGGTGACCATCAGCGCGACCAGCGCCGTGTGCGCAACCGGTCCTAATTTGACATTCGAAACAAAGGCAACCGTATTTTGATTGCGATTCCAGCCGGACTGACGGCGGCTGCTGTAGAGTTGTTGAGTTGTTTGGTACGACATGTGGTGGATCTCGTTTTTATGTTTGTTTTTTCGTTTTTGAAAGCTTGCGTGGCAGATTCTACTCTATTATCAGTAAGGATCGGCCGCGCAAGCCGGCGAGCACGGTGGCTCGCCTTCCTGCGGTCAGCTTTCTACTTGAACCGAACGGTGACTTTTTGGTCGACCGACTCGTTGCGGACTGGAATGTGAATAGGCATGTGGTGGTTGCCCCTTCCTTTTTTGTTTTAAATTTTCACTGCGGCGCGCAATTTGGCACTGCGTGCACGCGGATTGGAAACATCATACGTTGCCCCGTCAAGCGGTTTTTTTGTCAGAACGTGCAACTCGGCTTCAAAACCGGCGGCTTTTTGTTCGGCAAAATAGCGTTTGACCAGACGGTCTTCCAAACTATGAAAGCTGATCACCCCTACCCTACCCCCTGGCAACAACAGTTGCGGCAAAAGAGGCATAATGGATGTGATTTGCTGTAGTTCGGCGTTGACCGCGATGCGGAGCGCTTGAAAGGTGCGGGTTGCCGGGTGAATTCTCCCGCGGCGACCATTGAATTCGCTCAGGATCAGATCGGCGAGTTGTTCTGTCGTACGAAGTGGTCGTCCCTTGGCGATTGCGATTGCAATACGTT
>OUNO011323014.1_pt1 | contig 10866 bp, 9 predicted proteins | sample 1779811 | NCBI WGS metagenome assembly OUNO01 (sample SAMEA3914804, study PRJEB12502) | metagenome | biome: forest; material: soil | place: Canada | collected 2010-06-25 | depth 0.3 m
TTCTTGCGCAGCGAGGCGACGTGTCCGGTGGCCTTGACGTTGTAGAGCGGCAGTTGGATGGCGCCCTTCTCGTCGAGAACGAACGTCGAGCGGATCGTTCCGGTGACGGTCTTGCCGTACAACGACTTCTCGCCGTACGCGCCGTACGCGTTGTGCACGGCGAGGTCGGGATCGCTGAGCAGGGGGAAGTTGAGTCCCTGTTCCTTCTGGAACTTCCTCAGGGCATCCGTCTTGTCCTTTGACACGCCGAGCACTTGGTAGCCGGCGGATTTGAGGGAGTTGATGTTGTCGCGGAAGTCGCAGGCCTCCGTGGTGCACCCGGGCGTACTCGCCGCCGGGTAGAAATAGACGATGACCTTCTTGCCGGTGTAATCGGCGAGGGACACGGGCTTGTCGTCCTGGTCGTTAAGGGTGAAGGCCGGTGCGGTGTCGCCCGCTTCGAGCTTGGCGGATGTCGACATGTGTGCTCCTCGATTTCCATTGGGTACCTTAATTCTACGGAGCCACGGCTCCGGAAGAACGGGCCGGCCGCTCGGTTGGCGAGGGCGTCGCGACCGATGCTAATGTTGACCTTCGGTTCTCGCGTTCGCCTCGAGACACTGCGCACCTCTAGCTCAATTGGCAGAGCAACTGACTCTTAATCAGTGGGTTCCGGGTTCAAGTCCCGGGGGGTGCACCACTAAAACTCCTGATCAGTAGCCTTTTTCGTGCTGTCACGAAACGCGCAGCTCAACTTCGTCATGCAGTCGTGCAATTCCTGTGCAATCGTCATTGCATTGTGTTTCGCATTAACGCATGGCCTGCGCCGAGAAAAGACCTCAGGATCAATTTCCCGGGGCGCCTCTACCGGAAACCGTCGTTGAACACCCTTCTCGGCGTCACCGCGGCGAAACGCCGCGTCAAGGGCGAGCTCGGAATTTCGCAGGTCGAAGCGTGGACGAAACCGTCGCGGGTGAAGCAGCGTGTGAAGGCGACGGTCTTGCTGTACTCGCCAGCGGCGAGCGTGATCCGGCAGACGCTGCACGGGAAGTTTCCTTCGTTCCTTGGTTTGTTCGGAAAGACGAGATGAGGGAGGCATTCGGTTTGAAGGGGGGGAGAGGATGTCCCCGCTGGCCCTACGCCCACGGTGGGAGCGCCCCACCACCCGAACCTGGCGGACCCGCAAGCGATCCGGATATTCATGAAACGTCTCATCTCTCTCCGGGATCGCGACATCGACAAACCGTTCGACATGCGCTCAGAATTCGCGCGCGGTACCGGACCGATGATCTGGAGTCTCACCAATCACACGGTTGAACTCGCTCGAACGGTTGTCGATCTTTCCGCCGCTGACCGGATGGTCGTCGCGCTGCCTCTGATACGGCTCTGCATGGAGAACGCCATGACGGCGGCCTGGCTCCTCATCTCACCCCGTGCCGTCGACGCCACGGTCCATGAGGGTATGTGCCAGCGGCGAGCGGCGATACGTGACTTGTTGGACCAGGGAATTGAGGGCTTCGACGCAGATTCGATGGCTGCTGCCGAGTCGGCCGTGGGGGAGTTCGCGCAAGGCAAGTCACCCGAGGGCCAGCACATCGACCGCCGATTCAAGGCGATGAAGGGCGGCGCGAAAATGTATGTCAGCTATCGAGTAGCAAGCTCGCTCTCGCATGCCGGAATGACGCTTGGTGACTTCTACCTTGAAGAGGTACCCGTTTCGCTAGCGGCACCAGCAGGACTCGCGTTCATGCCAAACAAGAAGATGGACAGCCACGAGGCATGGGTCGGGACCGCCGCTTCGATGTTGGTAGTGGCGATGACTGCGTGCGACCGAACGGATTCGAAGAGGAGCCAGAAGAACCAGCTGGTCAAGGCTGCCGCTACGTTGCAGATCGACACTGATTTCCAGCTCGTCGACCCGCCAAGCGTTGTTTGATGTGCATTCGCACCGTCTCCTCGACGCCTCCGCCGAAGAACCCTATCGTTACGCTCCACGCCACCCTCGAGGTCTCTCCACGACGTCGGCCCGCCCGTTCCGCCCGGCCTCCGGGGCCCCCGGCCCGCTCGCGGCGTGGCCGCGGATCGGCCTCTCGCTGCGGACCGCTGCCTTGACGACGACGGGGGTGGGGTCTGATGAGAGCGAGCTGACTGCGGATGGTCTGCCGCCCGCAGCTACCTCGGCCGCGACGAGCTCTCGAAAGGCCAATCCATCGGCACCCCGAACCCGAAGAGGACCGAAATTCCCGCCCTCAGCACCTAACCAACCGAAGGACCACACGATCTCAGATACACCACGCAAAAAGGACTTGACCACGGTAGCTCGGCTCGAAAGGGGGGTACTTCTGAAATTCCGGCGTCGTTAGGATCAGAGGCTAGTCGGCGAATAGCAGCTTCAATTCAAAAGGAATCCAATGAAAAAGGCCCTCGTCGCCCCCCTCTTGCTGGCTGCATTGCTCATGTCTGGATGCGCAGGTAATTCGCAACCAACGGAAGGTGGAACTGATACACCTACTCCAAGAACCGTCGAGGCGACCCCCAGTGCGGCGGCTAAGGAAGCTCCTACCGTTGAACCTAAGCCGGTCGACTCCGTTGTTCAAGTCGGAATTATCTCTATTCCTGCCGAACTCGGACCCTACAGGCTAATCACGGATGATGAGGCCATCGGTATTCAGGACAATGGATACCCTTGCCATGATCTCAGACCAAACACCGGCGCTCCTCAGCCTCAAGTGATTCAGTCAGTCATGTACTCCAACAACGCAAGTGGTCTTAGTGGCGTGACGACCTGCGTGTATCCAGACAAGTCGCTCTTGTCCGTGATTGCGACCGAGTACGGCGACGCAAACCTAGCAAGCGCAGCCTGGGGGGCATCGATGTTCGCCACGATGCCGGCCCGAGCAAACAACATGGTCTGCAAAGTGTTCGCGAACTCCATCTGCGGCGCTTTGGTGGGTAACCGAATCTGGTCGGTTGCGAAACTAACCGGGCAACGAGGGTCCGAAGCGGACCTTAGCGAAATCGCCGGATACCTTGGGCACCTCACCAAATAACAACGTTAGAGAACTCTGAGCACCTTGCGTCGGAGCGTCGGCTTGTCGCCCCCACGGGGATGCCCGCGGCGCGCAAGCGGAACCCTCTAGCGGGCACTAAGCCGCTCTAACCGGTAGGAGTCTTGCCTGTTTTGATCGGACCGACTCAGCGTGCGCGCATACACGATAAGGATGACGCCGATGACCGGTAAGACGATGGCGTCGGCTATGTATTGAGACGTGGCGTGGCTTGACAGGTCCGGACCAGTGAGAGCCACCAGCCCGGCCGCGACCGACGCGACTACGAGGACCACACCGTCGGTCAGAATCGCCTGACGGAGGACGCGAGAAAGGGAGCGCCGCGGGTGCGATGCATTCTCGACGTGCGAGCGATTCCGAAACGTGCCGAACACGGCTGCGGTCGCCCCGAGGCCCATAGTTACGAGGAGAAAACTCGCGCCGATCACACCGGCGAGGATGGCGACCGTGGCTAACGCAGAGAACCCCGCAACCTTGAACCAGAGGAACGACGCGGAGGCGACCGGCGTGACTCGTGCATACGCACGATACCCATACCAGGCGAGCACGCCCGCGAATGGGACGGCCAACCCTGCCACTAGCAGAGTGGTCCACCCTGATAACGTCAGCCTGTGTTGGACGGCCAGCCCGGTGAGGGCCGTGGTTACTGCCCCACCGGTCACGGTAATGAGCAGCGGTACCAGAAGCCACTCCCAGACGCGAAGGGGCGTGTTTCTGAGCAAATCCAAGTCGGTGATCGGGCCGTCTTCTTCGGTCTCTCCCCGAGCATCCGGATCGTGGGGATACTGGTCTGGCGCTGACATGCCTGAACCGTACCAGCGTCCCGCCACGGAGACCCCAGCCGCTGCCCCCGACGCGGAACGTCGAACGGCACGGCGAAGCCGTTATCGCACTGTCCGCACCACGCTATGCCGATTCTCGTGCTCGTATGTCGGCGATTGATGCCTATCGATCCCGTTAGAGCACTTGCCCTAGTCCAGACCCGCTTGATGATCCCGGTACGCACAGCACTGTCGTGACGATGGTGCAACCACGAGTGGACTGGCGGCTAGCGGCGATACATCGGTTCGGTGTCACGGTAGCGGAGTCCTGCTGGTGGTTCGGCAGGATGACGATCCTGGCCGTGGACGTAGTGTGCGCAATGGTGAAGTCAGGACTGCAAGAGGGCCCTCTACCGCGACACAGTTCCGGGCCGCCGCGTGCCTGCCCGGGCCAGCAATATCTGCTATCACTCAGGCTGATAATTCTCATCTGGCTTGAGAATCCACAACCGACCTACCGATTCGGCACCACTAGGGGGTGTAGAGGGAGAGAGGAATTGCAAGTGGTGGAGCTGGGAAGGCTTGAACTGCAAACTTCAGCGGGAGTGCCAACTTTGACGGGTCTCCCTTAGGAAATGCCGGGCTCAGCAAGTCACGAATTGCTACGACGACAGGTACAGGACCCCATTTTGCACTTGTTCCCCAAGCAGGATTAACTCGACTATCGCTCCCGTATATAGATACACACTTTGCGCCGTCGCTGTATCCGAATCCGATAGCATCCCCGGAGTTGGCGTCCAGCGAGAAAGAATACGCATAGGGCTTGGCCGGGAAATCCGGTGAGTCATTGACAATGGTGAGCGTCCCGAACGCAAATCCTGCCAATTTCGACTCCAACACCGGACCCGAAAACCCGGTGCCGGATGGATTGGCATCGATACACGGGTTCTTCCCTGTGCCGCCGACACTTGCCCACTGCGAGGTCAACAGGGCAGTGTTAGTCCCCAGGATCACGGGTCCCATGGTGATTGTGAGCGTTTGCTTGAACCGTTACCCTGATCCGAGCTATCCGAGTAGGACTGTTGAGGAAGCGCCGCGTCGGGCGCTGCCTCAGGTGCTGAGGTCTGGGTACCCTTTGCCCTTGAAACGATCACCGTGATCATATCGGTGAGGGTCTCGCCATCCCGCCCATCGCAGTAGGCCAAAACGTCATTCCACTGTCCCGCTGCCAGCTTCTTGCCCAGCTTAAGTTCGATGGCATGCTGGTCGGATGTGGACATTTTCAGCACTTGACCGCATGTGACCGTCCTGCTGGAGGGTGCATCGCTTGTCTTTACAGCGGCTACCGGGCTCGCACAGCCTGTGAGAAGCACTGCCATGAAAGCAGGTACCAGCAGGTGTGCGAGTCGTGTCATGTCACGAATATATCGGATTTTGCGAGGATTCCGCATGTGACTGAGGCGGAGGATACCGGGGACGGACAGGCTCGCTGCGCGAAAATTTCCAGATAGAAGGCAAGCAGGTGCAACACTCGTTCGACGAAGGAAGACTGCCCGCTCCTTCGGCAAGCTAATCAGGCCGGGCCCGAATCCAGCCAGAGAGGAGACGCCTAGCAAGTTAGATCCAAGGCCAGCGAAGGAAGTGGCGCCTGCAGCAGCGATGACCAATTTGGATAGTGCTGACGTGTCAACCAAGCCGACGCCAAGGTTGGTGAGGGTTGAGATTCCCGCGGCCTTGAACCCAAGATCATAATTGGGTCGGTTGTTGAGGCGACCATAGGCTGCACGGTCGGCCGCTGTTCTCCACCTATGACTCGCAAGTTCCTGCTTAGGGAACTGTCGGGCTCGGCGTCGGATCCGGAGGCTACGGTGTCCAGTTTCGAACCCTCCTCTCGGGTGACTCGATCATCGCATCGGCTGCGCTCGGCATAGGGCAGAGTGGGCTCGATGTTATGTCGACCATGCCGCCGGTGCCGTCTGAAGTAGACATCCCCATATCGCCGTGGGCATCTCTCGCGGCCGACCGTTCCTCGAACCGGCGCCGACAGCTCAGCGCCCCGGCGGGCGGGCGGCCAGCCCTGTTCATTGCGGGACGAGCGTAATGCCCACGCTTTGCCCACGCTTTCAGCTCTATCGTGCCGTTGTTTCGGGTAGAAAAACCCCGGAAATCCGGTGCTGTCAACCAACCCCTAGGAGTGTTCCTGCTCAGTGGGTTCCGGGTTCAAGTCCCGGGGGGTGCACCACAAAGGGCCTGATCAGCATCTTGTTTGATTGCGCCTGGCTCTAACGACTCCATCGGCGATTCGCGACTCACACTGAACTCCTGTCAATACCGACCAGTCGGCGCGCTGAACAAACGATTTACTAAACCGTAGCCGGGAAGCTCGCGCTGTCAATGGGACGCCACAATGACCGCCTCGTCGCGCCCATATCTTGACCCCACGGAGCTCGCGCCGCGAAACCGATGACTTCTCTGCGGATGCAAGATTTCGCCGACGGCGAGCCTGCGCAACATCGTTAACGTCGGACGGCTTGCTCCGACTGATTGTCCGCAGGCCGAGCGTGCGCGGTCAATTCGCCGGCGCGAAAGTCTCGTCCAGTAGGGACGATTTCCCGCGATTCTTATCGTGATCGGACGGACATTGACAATAACCGGAGTTTTGATACCTTTAGGCAATCGTTTGATCAAGGTAAGGAAGCCTGTGATGCAAGAAACCCGACTTCTTCGGGCTCGATCCATTTCGAAGTCATTCGGTGCCGTCACCGCACTCGCCGGAGTGGATATCGAGGTCGATCGCGGCGAGGTTGTTGCACTGGTCGGCGACAACGGAGCTGGAAAGTCGACGCTGGTCAAGGTGCTGAGTGGAGTGCACCACCAGGACGAGGGAACGATCGAAATCGATGGGCAGCTGACCGATTTTCACTCCCCTCTGGAGACCAGGGGACTGGGCATCGACACCGTCTACCAGGATCTCGCCCTCGCGCCCGATCTCTCCTCCGTCGGGAACCTGTTTCTCGGCCGTGAGCTCAACAGATCCGGCCTCGCCGGAAAATTGGGCTTCCTCGACCACAAGGCGATGAACAAGGAAGCAAAAGACCTTCTTCTTCGCCTGGAGATCAATATCCCCACCTTGCTTGACACCGTCGGGAATCTCTCCGGCGGCCAGCGGCAGTCGATCGCTGTCGCGCGAGCCGTCGCCGGCGCGAGCAAGGTCGTCATCATGGATGAGCCGACCGCGGCGCTCGGCGTCGCGCAGACCAGACACGTGCTCGACCTAATCAAACGCGTACGCGACCTCGGCCTCGGTGTGATCCTGGTCAGTCACAACATGGTCGATGTACTCGAGGTCTCCGATCGCATCAGCGTCCTCCGTCTCGGTCGAAACGTAGGAGAGTTCGCCGCGAAAGACATCTCGGCGAACGATCTCGTCGCAGCCATCACCGGCATCCCTACCGCCCGCTAACGCGCCTTCAGCGCACGACGAACATGACAAGGCGAACCATATGAGCTCCTCAACGCCAGCAACGGGCACCACACCAATCGCCACTTCGGAAATCAGCATCGACAAGCCCCGGTCCTCCTGGCGTGGACGCCTGAGCAAGTCGTGGATTTATGTCGCGCTGATCGTCCTCTACCTGATCTTCGGTTTCATCAGCCCCGGGCACGTGTTCTTCTCTATCTCGTCGATCCGCAACATCTTTGTCGACGGTGCGGAGCTGCTCATCATCGCCACCGGCGCGACGCTCGTGATCGTCGCAGGGGAGATCGACCTTTCGGTGGGCTCGGCCGTCGTGCTGGCAAGCGCGACCGGCGGCGAGACCATGCTCGCCATCGCCCCGCCCGGATCGCACGGCAACCCACTGTTTGCGATTGTCGCCGGGGTGCTCGTCGCGTTGATCGTCGGAGCCGCGTTCGGCGTGATCAATGGCCTGCTCGTGGTGTATGCCAAGATCCCCTCGTTCCTGGTGACCCTCGGCATGCTCAGCGTCGGCCTGGCGCTGGCTGAGGTTCTGACCAATGGAGTCGACATCACCGGCGTACCCACACAGCTCCAAACGGGCTTCGGGACGGCCACCGTCTTCGGGGTCCCGATCATTATTCCGGTCGCGCTCGCGATCTGCCTGATCTTTGGTGTCCTTCTCTCCAAGACCCGCTTCGGCCGCCACACCTACGCGGTCGGGTCGAACAGCGAAGCTGCACGTCGTGCCGGCATCAGGATCGGTCGCCAGCGCATTTGGGTCTTCGTCATCGCCGGAGTCCTCGGCGGCGCAGCCGGCGTCGTCGATCTGGCACGGTTTGGCACGACCAACGTCAGCGGTCATTCGAGCGATGCGCTGCTCGCAATCTCCGCGGTGGCGATCGGCGGGGCCAGTATCTACGGCGGGTCCGGCGGTCTTGGCGGAACAATCGCCGGTGTCCTGATTCCTGTGGTCATTACGGACGGTCTCGTCGTGAGAGGCGTCCCGCCGTTCTGGCAGGGCGCGGCAGTGGGGCTGCTGATCCTGCTCGCGGTGGGAATCGACATCCGACGCCGCGGTGTTAACAGTCGCCTCTGACCTCCCAGTTTTCGCACCATCTTCCCGCAGCACTTCCGTTCAGTACATACCGACATATCGAAAGGGCTACAAAGATGCACCCTAAAATCAAGATCAACAGAGGCTGGCGCCCGCTCATCGTTGGCGCCGTCGCAATCGCTGCCGTTGTCACCATGGCGGGATGCTCCGCCGCGGGCCCCACGGCAGCCTCGCCCAGCGGCAGCAGCCCTCAAAAGCAGCGGACGATCGCCTACGTAGGCGCCCTCACGCCGAACGTGTACTACGACGCGGCAGAGTGCGGTTTCAAGACAGAGGCGAAGGCTAAAGGGGTGGATGTCATCTTGAACACGCCCTCAACTTTCAGCGCAAACGCGCAGGAGAGCGTGCTACAGGCGGTACTGACCCGCCAGCCCGACGGGATCGCTCTCGGACCAGCCGTCGACACTGCGACCGCAGCTACCATCGCCACCGCCGCAGCACAGAACATCCCGACGGCCATCATCGCGAATCCGCCATTTGCTTCAAAGGCGATTACCTACATCAACGCTGATGTCGATGCAGCCACCGCGCTGAACGTCGATGCGCTGGCGAAACTCCTGCCCTCCGGAGCGGATGTCGCCATCATCGCCCTGCAGCCGAACAGCGGCATCGATGCGCTTCGGGTCAACGGCTACAAAAAAGCTCTGAAGAAGCACCCAGATCTGAACCTGGTCGAGACCGAATATTCCGGCGTCAACACTGCCGATGCCTCTCGTCTTGTCTCTTCCATCACGGAGGCACACCCCAACGTGAAGGGTCTCCTCGTCACGTCGGGCACGCCGACCGTCGGCGCCGCGACACAGGTGGCGGCGCTTGGCCAGACCGGCAAGATCAAGGTGATGGGTTATGACGCCTCGCCAACAGCCGTTCAGGCTGTTCGGGCTGGCACCGTGCAGGGGCTGGTTTCTCAGTATCCGCAGGAGGCCGGCAAGCTCGCCTTGGATAGCATCCTCAACAATCTCGATGGTACGAAGGTGCCGAAAGTGCAGAACTTCGCACCGTTCCTGATCACGCCGAAGAACGTGGACACCGCTGCGGGCAAAAAGGCTGCGTACAGCTCCTGCTAAGCCATTGACCGACGGCCCTGATGGCCGGTACGCGTATTCACAATGCGGGGGCCGGCCTTCACACGGTAATGCAACTTATCGGAGAACGTTATCGCCGCTCGCTTTACCCGGAGGCGTCGCGGTCGATTCGCGCAAAATCACCTTCGGAGCTGGGTTTCCGACCACAACATCGGTCGGGTCCGCACCATGCATCCGTTCGTGCAGCGACTGCACCGCGCGCTGACCCAGTTCCCGGAGCGGCATCTTCACCGTGGTCAAGGGCGGCCACGTGTGCTCGCCGACCCAGCTGTCATGCATGGCGATGAGGGACAATTCCTCGGGAACGCGGATTCCCATCAGCCGAGCCTCGGCGAGGGCCCCTACCGCCGCGTTGACGTTTGCAATAAAAATTGCGGTCGGCGGTTCGGGCAATTCCATCAGTGCACGAAGTGCCGTTCGTCCGTTTCCCGGTGTGTAGCCGTGACGCACGATGTAGCTCTCGCGCACCGAAAGTCCGGCCCTGGTGATCGCGTCGCGAAACCCTCGCTCGCGTCGCGCGGATGTCCACGTGTTAGGAATGCCGGTCGCAAGGGCAATCCGTACATGTCCCAGACCCATGAGATGATCCGTGGCGACCCGCGCGCCTTCCTCGTCGTGGAGGGTGACCGAACCGACGTGATCGGCTTCGATCGAGTTGATGAACACCAGAGGAGCGCGTTGCTGCAACAGCAGGTCGACGCCCTCACGCGTGGCCTCATCGTCCAGTTGAAGCAGCATTCCGTCGACCCGCCCCTCGCCGATCAGCCTGCGAATCATCTCGCCGCCCGGCTGCATATCCTCACTCCGACCTAACAGCACGACGTAATCTCGCTCAAGGGCGCCCTCCTCGACGCCGGACATCAACTCAGTGAACACGGCGTTGGCGATGTCGGGGACGATCATCGCGATGACGTTCGAGCGGGCGGATTTGAGAGCGCGACCGGCGAAGTTGGGCCGGTAGTCGAGTTCACGCGCTGCAGCATGAATTCGTTCGCGAGTGTCCGCACGTACCCGGACGTGCGGGACATCGCCCAGAACACGTGACGCCATCGAGATCGAGACACCCGCCATCGATGCGACGTCACGTAGGGTTGCCATCAGGTCAGTGTAGCGACCGGCGCGCTGTACCATCCACGGGTATTCGACGACTCATCAGGGCTTTTTGTTGATCAGATAAAGATCCGTAAGCGCGACTGCTGTCTCGTCTCGCTGATTCCTGACCGTCACGAGTTCGTCAACGATCAAGTCTCGGGCCGTAGGCCCGCGCAGGTGTTCAGCGTCATTGAAGCGTCCGCGTGCCTGGACGTACTACTGCGAACCGGAACGCTCACTCTGACGGCCGCAGGTTCCAGCGCGCTCCCCAGGTGACGAGGGGCTGAAGAATCGTGATGAGCTCTCG
>OUNO010004023.1_pt3 | contig 10864 bp, 11 predicted proteins | sample 1779811 | NCBI WGS metagenome assembly OUNO01 (sample SAMEA3914804, study PRJEB12502) | metagenome | biome: forest; material: soil | place: Canada | collected 2010-06-25 | depth 0.3 m
TGCCCGAGACCAGCCCGCGCGCACCCGGGGCGTGGCGATCGCTCGTACCGCAGATCGCCCTCCCCACCCAGACCCGTGCCCCGATGCTCGCCGCTGGCCCGGTGCTCTTCGCCGTGTGGGCCCTCGCCGGGTTCTATGGCTCGCTCGGACCGAGCCTGATTGACCAACTTGTCGGGTCTGCTTCAGTCATCGACGCCGGCCTCGGCCTCGGCGTCCTAGCCGGCGTCGCCGCGGTGACCACCTACGTGCTCCGCGCCATGTCGGCATCTCGCGTGATGATGGTCGGCACCACCACGCTGATTGCCGGCGTGTCCCTGGTGCTGCTTTCGGTGTGGGCAAATTCCGTCCAGGGGTTCTTTGCTGGGACTGTTGTCGCCGGCGTTGGTTTCGGCGCCGGCTTCCAGGGCGGCATTCGGCTCGTCGCTCCCCTCGCCCACCCGGATCAGCGAGCCGGCGTGCTCTCCGTCCTCTTCATCGCCTCGTATCTCGGCCTGGGAATTCCTGCCGTTGCCGCCGGTGTGGCCGTCGTACGGGGCGGTGGCCTCGTGGCCACGAGCTATGAGTACGGCGCTGCGGTGATCCTCTTGGCCTTGTTTGCCACCGTCAACCTGCTCCGTCTTGCCAGCCACAACAGCCCGCCATCAACCAGAACCAAAGGGGTCTCCCTATGACCGATACCCGTGAACGCAAGACGCCGGGGCCAGACCACCCCATCACTGTGGAAGGGTCGCCATGTCACGTCGTCGTCCGCAGCGGTTCAGTCGTGATCGCCGAAACCGATCGGGCACTCGAGATGCAAGAGGCCTCCTACCCGCCGGTGTTCTACGTGCCCTTCGACGACGTCGACCCACGCCACCTGCGACGAAGCGGGCACCATACCTGGTGCCCGTACAAAGGTGAGGCCTCGTACTACGACATCGTCGCTGGCGATCGCGCCGACCTAGAGGCTGCCGTTTGGTTCTACGACGACCCCTTCCCAGCTGTAGCCGAAATCAAGGGCCACGTGGCTTTTTACGCCGATCGGGTGACCATCACTGTCATCACCACGTAGAGGAATCCGCCGATCGAGAGGCACACCCTTCTGAAGGAGGCGCAACGCCGTGAGCACCGCACCAGCACAGACCGACCATCTTGCCCCCGATCACGTCGTACAGTCGTGGGCGATTCGTTCCACGCTCCTTGCCGTAGCGAACTTAGATCGATCTGTCGCCTTCTACCGGAAACTCGGTCCTTTCGACGAGATTGCCCGCGACGATGCAGTTGCGGTGCTCGGTCATGTGTTCCCCGCATCGATCCTCTTGATCCTGCGTGAATCGCGGGGATCTCATCACGTGAGGCATGGCCAACAGTCGCTCGGCCTCCGGTCGATGACGTTCAACGTCGGATCGCTCGGCGAGCTGGATCGCATCGAGGCCGTCTTGCGAGGCCATGACCTGTTTACTTCGCGTCAGCAGATCGCCGACGGTGCGTCGGAACTCCTTCGTGGACGCGATCCGGACAACTTGCCTCTGCTGTTCGTCTGCTACTCCGGGAAACCACTCGGTTTAGACTATTTCCGGACGATTGCTCACTTGGTCTATTCAGTGGACACCTAACGCGACCATCAGTGTCCGAGGCGATGCAGCGGCACAGTGATAAAGGCGCATCCTGGAAGATAAGCCAATCCGCGTTGTGGGCTCCAGGATCACATCAGGTAGACCATCTCGTGTGGGGTATGAGACCGGAGGCGGGAGGTCGTTGAGCGATGGACGACCTGCGCAACAAGACCGAGCGCTTCGAGGAACAAACGGGCCACCTGCGTCGCTCAACCTCACCGTCCTCGACGGCTGAGGCTGACGGTCACACCAAGAGGTCGTCGAGGTAGGCGCGGGCCCGGGCGAAGGCGGCCGCCGCCTCGGGCACGCCTGCGCTGACCAGACCCTGCCAGCCGTGGACCATGCCCGGCCAGGATTCGGCCGTCACCGCCACCCCGGCGTCCATGGCCGCCTGCGCCAGCGCCTCGGTCCCCATCCGCAGCGTGTCGAACTGACCGGCCGGGAGATAGAGCGGGGGCAGGCCCGCCAGGTCGGCAAGGATCGGCGAGAGCCGCGGGTCGTCCAGGGCCACCCGCCCCGCCGCGTAGTCCTGCCCGCGGTGGCGGACCCACTCGGCGGTGAGGAACGGGTCGCCCCCGCCGGCGTCCCCGTCGATCGGTTCGGCCACTGAGAGGTCGAACCAGCCCGAGATCGACACGAAGCAGGCCGGCTGCGCCAGCCCCTCGTCCCGCGCCTGGAGCAGTGCGCCGAGCGCGAGCAGGCCGCCGCACGAATCCCCGCTGACCACCAGGTGAGCGGGGTCGACGCCGCTCTCCAACAGTCCGCGGTAGGCGGCGAGGCAGTCCCGGTGCGCGGCGGGAAAGGGGTGCTCGGGGGCGAGGCTGTAGTCCGCCATCACGACGCGGGCCTCGAGCTGCTCGGTCAGCATGGCCCCGTAGAAGTGGTACTCCTCGAGCGGGCACGAGACGAGGCCGCCGCCGTGGCAGTGGAAGACGACACGGTCGCTCGGAGGTCGGTGGGTGTTCTCGTACCAGGCGCAGCGCACACCGCCCAGCTCGACAATGGTCACCGTGACGTGGGCGGGCACGGGGTGCCCGTGGAACGGCGCCATCGTCGCCCGCACCGCCCGGTAGTCGGCTTCGGGGTCGGCGAAGTCGCGCGGGACCAGGGCGAGGATCTCGGTCAGCTCCCGGCTGGGCACCCGGGCCTCAACCCAGCTCGTAGTCGGCCAGGTCGGGCTCCCGCGTGCGGTCCCAGTACGTGTGCAAGTCGAAGGGCCAGTTCTGGGTGACGCGCCCGTGCTCGTTGCGGTACCAGGTCGGCACGTCGGCCACCCCCCAGACCATCAGCGCGTTGCCCTCCTCCATCTCGCGGCCGTAACGCTCGTGCACGTCGCGCCGGCACGACATGGTCCGGTGCCCGCCCCGCAGCAGGCGGCCGATCGCCTCGACGGCGTAGCGCACCTGGCATTCGACCATGATCAGAATGCTGCCGTTGATGACGAGGTTGGTGTTGGGCCCGTAGAGCAGGAAGAAATTCGGGAAGCCCGGCACCGTCAGGCCGAGGTACGCCCGGGCGTCACCGCCCCACTCCTCGTTCAGCTCCACGCCGCCCGTCCCGAACACCCGCATGGGCGCCACGAAGGCCGACGCGCTGAACCCCGTGCCGTAGATCAGCACGTCCGCCGGGTGCTCCTCGCCGTCCGCCGTCCGCACCCCGTGCGGCGTGATCTCGGTGATCGGCGTCGTCACGAGGTCGACGTCGGATCGGCCCAGCGCAGCCGCCCATCGCCCGTCGTCGCGTAGGGCGCGCTTGGCGAACGGAGGGAAGTGCGGGACCATCTTCTCGAAGAGGGCATCGTCGGAGACCTGGGCCCGCAGGACGTCGATCAGCATCGACCGTACGAAGTCGTTCTCGGCGCTGACCGCCTCGGTGTGCTCGTCCCACCCGGGGTCGACCCGGGCCGCGACGAGCAGCCCCTCGTGCATGAGCCAGAACTGCCAGAGCCTGTCCCAGCGCCCGTAGTTCGGCAGCAGCTGCACCAGGTCGTGGAAGTCCGGCGGGAACGGGTCGCCGTAGTTGTCCGTCGGCAACAGCCAGGGCGGCGTGCGCTGATAGACGTCGAGGTGGCTCACGTCCCCCACCAGACAGGGGACGAACTGTGCCGCGCTGGCCCCGCTGCCGATGACCCCCACCCGCCGTCCGGCGAGCTCCACCGTGTCGTCCCAGGCTGCCGAGTGGAAGGACGGGCCCGCGAAGCGCTCCTGGCCTTCGATGGCCGGAAACGACGGGCGGTTGAGCTGGCCGACCGCGCAGACGATCCCGTCGACCACCTCTATCACCTCGGTGCCGTCGGCGGCGCGCACGGTCAACGACCACTCCCGGGTGGTGTCGTCGAAGCGGGCCTCGGTCACCTCGCTGCGGAAGCGGATGCAGTCCCCCAGCCCAAGATCCTTCGCCGTCGCCTGGAGGTAGGCCAGCAGGTCGGGCTGCGCCGAGTAGCGGGAGACCCAGTCGTTCGTCTGCGCGAAGGAGAAGCTGTAGAGCTGGTTGGGCACGTCGACACGGCAGCCGGGATAGACGTTCTCCAACCAGGTGCCTCCCACGTCGTCGTTCTTCTCGAACACTGTCACCGCCACGCCGGCCTGACGCAGCCGGTGCGCCGCCGCCACGCCCGAGGCGCCCGCCCCGATGACGGCGCACCGGAAGTCACCGTCGACCTCGGTGATGCGCCACGAGGGCTCCCGCGGGTCGCTGCCCTCCAGCGCGAGCTCCTCGGTCAAGAAGCCTTCCCAGTGCTCGGCGGCGCCGGCGCCGACCAGGAAGCCGAAGATCCGTTCCCGTTCCTCCGGCGCCAGGTCGTGGTCGGGCCGACCCGAGGCCAGGTGGTCCGCCAGCGCCGTGGCGGCGAGCGCACGGGCCGCGGCCTCCTCTTCGGGTCCGAGGCCACGCCCGGGCACGAGTAGCTGTTGCTGGTCAGGCTCGAACTCCTCGCGCAGCAAGGACAGGTCGCCCGTGTGGTGCGCCACCGCGCACAGGAGCGGGTGCACGTCCGCCGCCGCACAGGCCGCCTGCAGGCGCGCCGCGCCGTCGAGGCCCGCGCCTTCAAGGCCGGCTCCCCCGGGCGCCGCCCGGTCTGTTTCATCCCCACCCATGCGGACCGACTCTACGCAGGCAGGCCGCGGCGGGCCGTCACCGGCCGGGCTGGACCCGTCCGGTGCTAGCGGCCCATGTGCTTCCCGAGCTCCGTGATCTGACTGTTCACCTCGACGGTGCGGGGCAGCTTGTCCATGGCGGTCGCCAGCGAATCGGCCGTCCAGCGGTCGTCCGTCTCCACCGAGTCGGCGATCGACCACCCGGCGTAGATCCCGACGGATCCTCCGTACACGCTGAAGACCTGGCCGTTGAAGGGGCAGCCTTCCGAGCCAAGCACCGCGACGAGGGGCGAGACGTTCTCGGGGTCGAAGAGGTGCTGCTGCATCGACTCGCCCATCCCCGGGGTCTGCATGGTGAGCCGCGTCCGGGCCACCGGAGCGATGCAGTTGGCCCGCACGCCGTAGCGGTTGAGTTCCATGGCGTTGACCACGGTCATGGCGGCGATCCCCGCCTTGGCCGCCGAGTAGTTGGTCTGGCCTACGTTGCCGTGCAGCCCGGCACCCGAGCTGGTGTTCACGATCGCCCGGTCGCTGATCGTTCCTGCCTTGGCCGCGTCCCGCCACACGTCGGCCGCGTGCCGGGTCAGGTTGAACGTGCCCTTGAGGTGCACCGCGATCACGTCGTCGAACTCTTGCTCGCTCATGGACACCAGCATCCGGTCGCGCAGAATGCCGGCGTTGTTGACCACGACGTGCAGGTCGCCGAAGGAGGAGATGGCCTGCTCGACCATCGCCTTCGCCCCCTCGAAGGAGCTCACGCTGTCCGTGTTGGCCACGGCCTGGCCCCCGGCCGCGGTGATCTCGTCGACCACCGACTGCGCTGCGGAGATGTCGGCACCCGAGCCGTCGACCGCTCCGCCAAGGTCGTTGACGACGACCTTGGCGCCGAGCGAGGCGAAGAGGAGGGCGTGCTCCCGGCCGATCCCCCGTCCCGCCCCGGTGATGATCGCCACTCTGTCCTGCAACATGTCCGGCCGTCCTCTCGCACTCGTCGGGAACCGGCCGCCGGTGGGCGGTGGTCCGTGCGAGACGATGGCAACGGCACCCCGGCGTGTCAAGCCGGAGAGATACCCGTCTTGACGAACTGGGTTGATTTCAACCCATGGAGATGAGTCCGAGCTGGATGTTGTCCGGGTCTCGGAACACAAGCGCCGAGTACCCGGCCTGGTCGTTGACGGGGGAATGATCGACGGCGAGCTCGGCGAGGCGCGTCTCCCAGGCGTCGAGGTCAGCGCGGCTGGCCACCGAGAAGCTGATGTGGTCGAGTCCGGTCCGGGTCTCGGCAAACGGCTCGTTCGGGTTGGTGGGATGCGTGTGCAGTCCTATGCACATCGACCAGTCGGTTTTGCCGAGTACCAAGACGTAGCCGGTGCCGTCGGGGTGGGTGTCTTCCGTCAGCTTGGTAAATCCAAAGACCTCGGTGTACCAGGACGTGCTGCGTTCGATGTCGGTCACGGTGACCCCGACATGGTTGATCGTGGCGATCTCGGGCATGGCGGGTTAGGCAGACGGAACGGGGACGCTCCGTCCGTGGGAGGTGGCCACGCCGATCAGTGCGCCGAGATCGGAGTTGGTCAGCGAGATTTCGGCATCGACCTGGGTGAAGAACGCAGAGGCGCCGGCACGTGAGGTGACCGAGACCATCTCGCCACCGCCGGGACCGAACCGGAACCAATGCGTCGTGTCGCCGGGGATGTGCACGAGCGTGCCCGCCTTGGCGATACGTGGCTCGCGGCCGAACGCGCGGGCGAAGGCGATCGTCATCAGGTGCGAGAAGGACGTCGCCTGGACTGGATCTCGGCCACGCTGGCCCCGCTTCGCGACACCCTGCCTGACGCCGACCAGCGGCGCCTCGAAAGCGCCCTCTGCCTTGTCACCGGCGGCGAGGCATTTACCGTCCTGCGCGACGTCTGCGGGCTCGAAGCCGACGAAGCCATCGCTGTCGCCCACCGGGCCGCTCAGGCGCTTCTGACTGCCGGACTCCCAGAAGTGAGCGAGCCGTGAACGCCGGGTGTTCAGGGACATCATCGGAGCCAGAAAGGCCAGAGCCACGCTGCTGAGTCAGGTCGTCGAAAATGTCGCCTTCGCGATGGCGGAGGAGAATCTCTTCGGTCCGTTCACAGCGGATACTGCGTGATGGTGGCTGTCAGGTTGGTCATCCCGCCAACGCGCGGCGGACCCGGAGGGAAGGGCTACGCGGTTGCCTCGAGCAGGCGCCGCTTCAGGTAGCGCCGCTCGGCGTCGGTCCCGGCCAGGTCGTGCGCCTGGCGATAGGCCTCGGCGGCCTCGGAGCGGCGACCGAGCCGGCGCAACATGTCCCCGCGCGCTGCCGGCAGGAGGTGGTAACCGCGCAGCTCCCCGTCCGGCGCGATGTCGTCGATCAGGGCGAGCCCTGCCTCCGGCCCCTCGCACATGGAGACGGCCACCGCACGGTTCAGCGCGATGACGGCCGAGGGGGCCATGGAGAAGAGGAGGTCGTAGAGCGCCGCGACCTGGGCCCAGTCCGTCTCACCCCCTTGGCGGACGTGGCACTCGGCGATGGCCGCCTGGACCTGGAAGGGTCCCGGACGCCCCAGGCGGGCGGCCGCGTCGAGTCGCCGCCGCCCCTCGGCAATGGCCGCGTCGTCCCACAACGAGCGGTCCTGCTCGGCCAACACCACGAGATCCCCGTCGCCGTCCACCCGCGCCGCGGTCCGGGCGCCGTGGAACAGCATCAGCGCGAGCAGGCCGAGCGCCTCGGGCTCGTCCGGCATCAGGGCGCACAGGACCCGACCCAGGCGGATGGCCTCTGCGGTCAGGCTGCGGCGGACCAGATCGGCGCCCGAGCTCGCGGAATACCCCTCGTTGAAGAGGAGGTAGAGGACGGCCAGGACAGCCGCCGTGCGTTCCACCAACTGGTACGCCGGCGGCACCTCGAAGGGGATCCCCGCATTGCGGATCTTGCGCTTGGCCCGGACGAGGCGCTGGGCCATGGTCGCCTCGGGCACGAGGAAGGCCCGGGCGATCTCCGTGGTGGTCATGCCGGCCAGCGTGCGCAAGGTCAGCGCCACCTGGGCCTCGAACGACAACGCCGGGTGGCAGCAGGTGAACATCAACCGGAGCCGGTCGTCCGGCACGTCTTCGTCCGGCGCCATCTCCCCCTCCCCTGCGTCCTCCCCCGTGGCCATGACGGCGACCTCCCGCGTCTTCGATGCGCCCGATCGGGCGCGCCGCGCCCGGTCGACGGCGCGGTTGCGCGCCACCGTCGTCAGCCACGCGCCGGGGCGGCGCGGGACGCCGTCGCGGGGCCAGCGCTCCAGCGCCGTCGCGAAGGCATCCTGCGCGCACTCCTCGGCCAGGTCCCAGTCACCGGTCAGCCGGACCAGGGTCGCCACGACCCGGCCCCACTCGGCGTGGAACGCCTCCGCGACGGCGGCCTCGATCTCGGGGGTCACATCTCCCAGATCGGCCTCACTTCGACGGAGCCGTCGGCGGCACCGGGGATCCGGGCCGCGACCTCAATGGCCTCGTCGAGGTTCTTGCAGTCGACGAGGAAGTAGCCGGCCAGCTGCTCCTTGGTCTCAGCGAAGGGGCCGTCCGTGGCCAGCACCTCACCGTTGCGCACCCGTACCGTGGTGGCGTCGCTCGTCAGGCGCAGGCGCTCGCCGCCCAGCAGCACGCCCCGCTCGGCCATCTCCTTGGCGAAGGCCGCGTACTCGGGGGCCATCTCCTGCCCGTCCTCTTCCGGTGTTCTGGAGCTGGCACTCTCTTCGAGGGCAATCATCAACAGGTATCGCATCAGTCCTCCTGGTTGGGGTTGGTTTCGCTCCTACGACGATCGGGGACCGCCCGGATCGACACCCCGGCCCCGAAATCTTGACCAACTTCGCCGTCCTACGCTCCCCTGCCATGACGACCCCCGAGGATCCGGGCCTCTTGGAGCTCGAGGTGGGCGCCATCGCGGCCGGCGGGGGCTGCGTGGCCAGGGCCCCCGACGGGAAGGTCGTCTTCGTCCGGCACAGTCTCCCCGGCGAGCGGGTCCGGGCCCGGGTGACGGCCGACACCACCTCCTACCTGCGGGCCGATGCCGTCGAGATCCTCACCCCCTCCCCCGACCGCGTCGTGCCCCCGTGCCCGCACGCCGGACCCGGGCGCTGTGGAGGCTGCGACTTCCAGCACGTGGACGTCGGGGCGCAACGACGCCTGAAGGCCTTCAGAATTTCGGAGCAGCTGGAGCGCCTGGCGGGACTGCAACGGGCCGTCGAGGTGGAGCCGGTTCCCGGCGACGTCGCCGGGCTGGGCTGGCGCAGTCGGGTGCGCGTCGCGGTCGACGGCCGCGGCGCCGTGGGATTCCGCCGCCACCGCTCCCATCGGCTCGAGTATGTCGCCGAGTGCCCCATTGCCAGCCCGGCCGTCGCCGGCACGGGCGCCCTCACGGTCCTGTGGCCCGGCGCCACCGAGCTCGAGGTGGTGACGGGGACCGAGCCCGACGAGGCGGTGGTCTTCGTGACGCCGCGCCGGAAGGCGTCGCCTCGCCTGCCCGACATCGGCACCGGCCTGGTGGTGGGAGGGAAGGTCCGACGGGAACCCGCCGCCGTGCACGCCTCGGTCGGCGGCCGCACCTACCGGATCTCGCCCGGTGTCTTCTGGCAGGTGCACACGGGCGCCGCCGCCACGCTGCTCTCGGCTGTCCTGGACCTCGCCGGCGACTGCCGGGGGGCGGCGGTCGTGGACCTCTACGCCGGCGCCGGCCTGTTCTCGATCCCTCTCGCCGACGCGGTGGGCCCGTCGGGGTCCGTCCTCGCGGTGGAGCGGGACGGGCGCGCCTGCGCCGACGCCCGGCACAACGGCGCCGACTTCCGCCATCTGCGCGTCCTGGAGGGCGCGGTGACGCCCCTGCTCGTGGAGACCGGCCTGGGTCGGCCCGACATCGTGGTCCTGGACCCCGCCCGGGAGGGTGCGGGGACGGACGTCATGCGCGCCCTGGCGCCGCACGCCCCGACGGTGCGCACGGTGATCTACGTGTCGTGCGACCCGGCCTCGTTCGGGCGCGACGTCCGCGTCCTGCTCGACGACGGGTGGCGCCTCACCGCTCTGCGCGCGTTCGACATCTTCCCCATGACTGAGCACGTGGAGCTGGTGGCGGCCCTCGAACCACCCTCCCGGCCCCGCCGCTGAGCAGCGACGCCACCTGCCGCACAGTGACATCCCGTCAGGCGTGCCCCCCGAGCTCGTGCTCGATGTGCCCGGGCGACTCGAACTGCAGCGTCGAGTGCGCCACGTCGAAGTGCCCCGACAGGCACTCCTGGAGGTGGTCGAGCACCCGACCGGCTTCACCGGTCGTGAAGCACTCGGGGGTGACCACGACGTGGGCGGTGAGGATCGGCAGCGACGAGGTCAGTGTCCAGGCGTGCAGATCGTGGACCGACTGCACCTCGGGCAATTCCATCAGGTGCCGCCGCACCTCCTCCATGTCGATGTCCTCGGGGGTGGCCTCCAGCAGGATCCGCAGCGCGGGTCGCAGCAGCTGCACCGCCGCCTTCAACATGAGGAGCACGACCACCAGCGAGGCGACGGCGTCGGCGCGGTCGAAGCCCCAGACGACGATCACAGCACCGGCGATCAGGGTGCCGGCAAACCCGTAGAGGTCGGTGAGGATGTGGCGGTAGGCGCCCTCGATGTTCAACGAGCGCCGGTCCGCCCTGGCGATGGTCAGCGTCGCGACCAGGTTGACGGCCACGCCCACCGCGGCCACGACGATCAGCACGGCCCCGTCGACGGACGACGGGTGCACGAGCCTGACGACGGCGTCGTAGGTGACGAGGGCGGAGACCACGAGCAGGGCGATGGCGTTGGTGGCGGCGGCCAGGATCTCGGCCCGCTTCATGCCGTAGGTGTGCGACCCGGTCTCCGGACGGGCCGCCAGACGGATGGCCACGAGGGAGCCGGCAATGGCGCCGACGTCGACCAGCATGTGCCCGGCGTCGGCCAGCAGGACGAGCGAGTTCGAGGCGACGGCGGCCGCGACCTCGAACACCATGAAGGCGACGAGGAGGACCAGCGCGATTTTCAGGGCGCGGCGGTCGGTCTCCACCGACGGCTGCCCGGCGGCATGGTCGTGGCGGTCACCCATCGGCCGTCACGTGGTCCGCGTGGGACAGCACTTCCTCGACGAGCCGGCGGACGTGCGCGTCG
>OUNO010035702.1_pt1 | contig 10854 bp, 12 predicted proteins | sample 1779811 | NCBI WGS metagenome assembly OUNO01 (sample SAMEA3914804, study PRJEB12502) | metagenome | biome: forest; material: soil | place: Canada | collected 2010-06-25 | depth 0.3 m
TCACACGGTTGTGCGGCGCGAACCCGGAGTTCTGCGGGTCCAGGTTGAACGTCGAGACCGCCGTGCCGTCGAACGCGACGAGCAGCTCGCCGCCCACACGAGGTACGGCCGATCCTGTCGCCGCACTCGCCGGGCCGCGGTGACCGACGAGACCGCGAATCGCCAATGCGCCGCCGACTGCCGCGACCGCTCCGCCAATCAAAAGGCCGCGCCGGCTGGTCGCCGGGGTGGCGTCTTCAACTTCAGCCCGAGTCGTCAATGGGATCCTCCGCCATCCTTGCTAGCTCGATGCCCAGGTCTTGTAAAGGAGACATATGTCCCTTATCGTGTGTTGTGCTCTTCTGTGGTGGACTTTTGGTCTATTTACAAGACGTGGGGTCGGGGTTAGACCTTTCCCGACCCCATGAAACATCAAAATCTCAGCACGCTACTCTTGCTCTCGCTCTTCGGTTGCGGCGCGAAGCCCGCATCCGAGCCCTCCGCCGTGAGCGTCGCGTCGGTCACTCCGTCCGCCGCAGCACCGGCGCCGAGCGCGGCGCCAGTCGCGTCGGTCGCTGCCCCCGCGCCACCGACGGAGGCCGAGAAGGCTCAGAAGGCGCGCGCCAAAGCCGACGCCGACCACCAGACGGAGGTCGCGCGTTGGACCCCGGAGCTGCACGTGCAGGCCAAGCGTCTCGCGGAGACGTCGTACCCCACGGCAGACGCGGCGCTCAAGGCCGTGCTCGCGAGCCCGCATCGTCAGCCCGGCAACGCCGAGCGTGACAAGTATCGTCATCCGCGCGAGATGCTGGAGTTCTTCGGCTTCCAACCGACCTCGACCGTGCTCGAGTATGGCCCGGGCGGCGGTTGGTTCACCGAGCTCCTGGCGCCGGCGTTGGCCAAACACGGCAAGCTGTTCGTCACTAGCGACGATCCGAACGGGCCAGGGGAGCGGGCGGCTTACGGCTACCGTTTGAAGTTGCTGTTCGAGACTTCTCCGGAGCTGTACAGCAAGGTCGAGCCCATCGTGCTCGACCCCAAGGCGCCGAAAATCCCGTTCGACGGCAAGCTCGATACGGTGCTCGTGCTCCGCGAGCTGCATAACCTCGTCAACGACGGCTCAATCGATGCGTGGCTTGCCGAGTTCAGGCATGCGCTGAAGCCGCAAGGCGTGCTCGGCATCGAAGATCATCGGGCCCTCGCAGGGGCTGATCCGATCAAGAGCTCCAAGCTCGGCTACCTGCCGGAGGCCTGGGCGATCGAAAAGATCGAGGCCGCGGGCTTCAAGCTGAGTGCCAAATCCGAAGTCAACGCCAATCCGAAGGACACCAAGGACTACCCGGACGGCGTCTGGACCTTGCCGCCGACCTATCGCCTCGGCGACAAGGACCGCGCGAAGTACGCCGCGATTGGCGAGAGTGACCGCTTCACGTTGCGCTTCGTGAAGAGCGACGTCGGAGCTGCGCCCAAGGCGGCCGCTCCGAAGGCTGCTGCTCCCGCCGCCGTCAAGGCGACTCCATGAGCCGGATCCGGAACCGTGCGGTAACAGGCGGCTTGACTCCGCCGTAATAACGTCGCATTGTCTTGTAAGAAAGACGGGAGTGGCGATGCACATCGGAATGGTCGGAGGATTGGATCGCAACGAGGGCGCATACGAGCAGCTAGCCGCGCGGGCGGGGCATCGCTTCGAGCACCACAATGGGCATCTAGCCGGTCGCGGCAGCGCAGCACTCGATACGCTCGTTGAGCGCTGCGACGTCGTGGTCGTCGTCACCGACGTGAATAGCCATGCCGCCGTGTGGCGGGTTCGTCGGCTCGCCAAGCAGCGGGGCAGCCGCTGCGTACTGACGTCGCGCTGCGGCCCTTCCAAATTCAGCGCGCTGCTATCGGAGCTATCGGAGCAGGCAGCTCCCGCTCGTGCGAGCGGAGGGCGCTGAGACGCCTCGGCGCCGCCGTGCTTCTCTCAGCGGCGCCGCCTTGCCTCTCTCAGTAGAGCGGAAGATCCACCCAACGCTTGAACCCCGCGTGCTCTTTGACGCGAGCGTACCAGGCCGAGAGCGCTTTCACTTCCGGGCGCTCGATGGGCAAGTTGAACCAGCGTTGGGCAGTCGTGGCGACGGGGATGTCGCCGAACGTGAATTCGTCGCCAGCCAAAAACGGCTTGCGCGTGAGCTCGCGATCCAAAATCGTAACCGCCTTGTTTACACGCTCGAGAGAGGCATCGACCAAGCTCGCGTCGCGCTGCTCCTCCGGCGTGCGGATCAATTGAATCTGGACCGGGCGCACGTGCTCCCAAAAGGTGTTGTTGTTCCAGTCAGTCCACGCATCGGCCCGCGCGCGCTGAGCGAGGTCAGCGGGCAAGAACGGCGCGCTGCCGTATTTCCCTGCCAGGTAACGCAAGATGGCGTTCGACTCCCAGATGGCGGCCGGTCCGTCTTCCAACGTCGGGATCAGCCCGTTGGGATTGAGCGTCAGGTAATCCGCCTCTTTCACGCGGCCGAACTTCCCGCCCGCATCGATGCCTTCGAACTCGAGATCGAGCTCGTCCAGCGCCCACAGTACTTTCTGCACATTGATCGATCGGGGGTGCCCCCATAGACGAAGCTTGCTCATCCCTCTTGGATACAGCATTCGTGTCTATTTAACAAGACAAAGGGGTCCGGCGGCAATCCCCGAGACGTGATGACAGCGCCTGGACGCTGCTCGCTAGTCGCGCACGTAGCGAATCACGTTGAAACAGCGCGTTTCGTGGCTGGCCCGGTTCTCGTAGACGTGCGGCACGTCCGCTTTGAAGAAGATGGTATCGCCGGGCAGGAGCTCGTACTCTTGATCTTGCACCGCCAAGCGCAATGCGCCGGTCATGATCACCAGGGTTTCCATGGTGCCGCGCCCGTGGGGCTCACTGCGGTGAACCGCCTTCGGAAGGAAGCGGAGCTCGTAGATCTCGAGGTCCGGCGACGAGCCGCCCGGTGAGAGCATCCGGCTTTCCATGCGACCATCGCCGCTCTTCAGGGGCGGAGAGTCGCCCGCTCGCAGTATCTTTGCGCCACCCTCTTCGGTCGTACCCAGCAGCTCGTGAAATGGGACGTCCAGGCCGACTGCCACCTTCCACAGCACGGACAAGGTGGGGTTCGTGCGCGTACCCTCGATTTGGGACAAGGCCGCTCGGCTGACGCCGCTCTTGCTCGCCAGATCGTCGAGCGAGAGCCCGCGCGCCTTGCGAAAACGCTTCAAGCCATCGGCGACGCGGCGTGCAACGTCCGCAGCACCGAGCTCATCCCCCGAACCTGCGGTGACGCGTGGCCGGGGGCGGGGCTCGGGTTCGACTTTCTTTTTTGCTTTCGCGGCTGCCATGTTGCCCGCACTTCTAGCCGCATCCGCTAGGGCGGTGAAAGTCCATTCCGTTGTTGTGCAAGACACTCAGCACAACGTTGCTTGACACATGGGGGACCCACAGCTAGGAACAATCCCTATCGCGTTAGTAGACTAATGGTAACTCGTAAGACCGTATACGCCCTGCGTGCGCTGTCCAACTTGGCGCAGGCGACCAAGGGGCAGCCTCAGTTAGCAGCCGAAATTGCGGCCAGCGAGGGCATCCCGCGCCGGTTTTTGGATACCATCTTGCGTCAGCTGACGCGAAGCGGCTTGCTGACCAGTAGTCGAGGGCCCCACGGGGGTTATGCGCTGCGCTCCCCGCCGAGCGAGATCAACGTGGCGTCGGTGATCCGGGTCCTCGATGGCGCGGCGTTCCCGTTTCCGTGCCTGAATTGGGATCATCCGGTGCGATGCGCCGAGTGCCCGGGGCCCGGGGCGTGCGCCGCGCATGCCGCGCTGGGTGCCATGGGCGCCGCCGCCCTCCGCTTGCTCGAAGGCATGTCCCTCGCCGATTTGGTCACGAGCATTTCACAGCACAAGACAGACGACCCGATAACATCCCTCATTCCCTTGCGTCGTTCCGCCGGCGCGCCAGCCAGAGAATTGCCATGAATCAGCGCCCCTCTTCGAATCCGTCCCTTTCGCTCCCTCTCGCCGCCACGCCTCGTCGCCGGTTCGGCATCGGTATCGCACGCGCCGCGTTGCTCTTGCTCGCGGCGAGCGCAGGCCTCGCCGCATGCAAGAAGAGCGATGCCACGAGCTCGGCACCGACGGCCTCGGGGTCGGCCGCTGTCGGCGCAGCAGCGAGCAAAGAGCCGGTCACCTTACTCAACGTGTCTTACGACCCGACGCGTGAGCTGTACGAAGACTTCAACAAAGTGTTCGCCAAGTATTGGAAAGACAAGACCGGTCAGGACGTGAAAGTGAATCAGTCCCACGGCGGCGGCGGCAAGCAAGCCCGCGCCGTGCTCGACGGTTTGGAGGCGGATGTCGTGACGCTCGCGCTCGGCTACGACGTGAACATCCTGCACGACAAGGGCCAGCTCATCCCCGAAAATTGGCAGACGCGTTTGCCCCAGAACAGCGCGCCGTACACCTCCACGATCGTGTTCGTGGTGCGCAAGGGCAACCCCAAGAAGATCAAGGATTGGAACGATCTGATCAAAGACGGCGTGCAAGTCATCACCCCTAGCCCCAAGACGAGCGGTGGTGCACGTTGGAACTACTTGGCAGCATGGGGCTATGCGCTCAAGCAGCCGGGCGGTGACGACAAGAAGGCGCGCGAGTTCATCACGAAGCTGTACAAGAACGTGCCCGTGCTCGACTCGGGTGCACGCGGCGCCACCACTACGTTCGTGGAACGCAAAATTGGCGATGTGCTGATCACCTGGGAAAACGAAGCCCTCCTGAGCGTGAAGGAGTTCGCGAAGGACGAGCTCGAGCTGGTGGCTCCGTCGGTCAGCATCCTCACCGAGCCCCCGGTCACCATCGTGGACAAGAACGTGGACAAGCACCACACGCGTGAGGTCGCCGAGGCCTATTTGCAGTACCTGTACACGCCCGAAGGCCAGGAAATCGTGGCCAAGCACTTCTATCGCCCGCGTGACCCGGCCGTCGCTGCGAAATTCAAGGACAGCTTCCCGAACGTGACTCTGTTCACCGTCGACGAGCTGTTTGGCGGCTGGTCCAAAGCCCAGCCCACTCACTTCAACGATGGTGGTATCTTCGACCAGATCTACCAACCCAAGAAGTAAGAGTCGTTCGATGCGCTTCAAGACTCGCGGTGTGCTGCCCGGCTTCGGCCTGTCGCTGGGCTACACCGTGCTGTACGTGGGCCTGTTGGTCCTATTGCCGCTCTCGGCCATGATCGTGAAGTCGAGCTCGCTCGGCTTCGCCGAGTTCTGGAGCAAGGTCACGGACGACCGCGCGCTCGCCGCCTACAAGTTGAGCTTCGGGGCGGCGTTTGCCGGCTCGTTGCTCAACGCGGTGTTCGGTGTGCTGGTGGCTTGGGTCTTGGTGCGCTACCGCTTTCCTGGCCGGGGCATCGTCGACGCGCTGGTGGATTTGCCGTTTGCGCTGCCCACCGCGGTCGCCGGCATCGCGCTGACCACGGTCTACGCCGAGCACGGCGTGCTGGGTGAGCCGCTGGCAAAGCTGGGCATCAAGATCGCGTTCACGCCGCTGGGCGTGACCATGGCGCTGACGTTCATCGGCATCCCGTTCGTGGTCCGCACCGTGCAACCCGTACTGGAAGAGATCGACCCGGACGTGGAAGAGGCAGCCGCGGTGCTGGGCGCCACGCGCTTTCAAACCTTTCGGCGCGTCCTCTTGCCGGCGCTGCTGCCGGCAACGCTCACCGGCTTCGCGCTCGCGTTTGCGCGCTCGCTCGGCGAGTACGGGTCGGTCGTTTTCATCTCCGGCAACATGCCGATGCGCACCGAGATCACGCCGCTCCTGATCGTGACCAAGCTGGAACAGTACGACTACGCGGGCGCCACCGCGATCGCCGGGGTGATGCTGGCGGCGTCGTTCGGCATGCTCTTGTTGGTCAATTTGCTCGAGCGTTGGACACGGCGGGCCGAAGGATGAGCGGCATCGTCACTCAGCGCGCAGGCAGCGCCCAGCGCCGCGACACCCAAGTGGGCGAGAGCCTACTCACGCGCGTGTCGTTGATCGCGCTTGCGCTGCTGTTTTTGGGAATTTTTTTGGTTGCGCCGATCGCGACGGTGTTCGTCTCGGCCTTCTCCAAGGGCATCGGGCCGTACTGGGACGCGCTCACCCAGAGTGACACGGTCGACGCCATCGGCCTCACGTTGCTGACGGCGGGCATCGCCGTGCCGCTCAACGTCGTGTTCGGCATTGCCGCTGCCTGGCTGATCTCGAAGTACGATTTTTGGGGCAAGAGCGTGCTGATCACGATCGTGGATCTACCGTTCAGCGTCTCGCCCGTGATCTCCGGTTTGATCTTCGTGCTCTTGTTCGGTGCGCGTGGTTGGTTCGGTCCGTACTTGAGCGAGCATGACGTAAAGGTCATCTTCGCCGTACCCGGCATCGTCTTGGCGACCACGTTCGTGACCTTCCCGCTCGTGGCCCGTGAGCTGATCGCCGTGATGCAGGCGCAAGGCAGCGACGAAGAAGAAGCGGCGCTCACGCTCGGCGCCAGCGGCCTGCAAATCCTGTGGCGCATCACGCTGCCCAAGGTGCGCTGGGGTCTCTTGTACGGCGTGATCTTGTGCAACGCCCGCGCTATGGGTGAGTTCGGCGCCGTGTCCGTGGTTTCTGGCCATATCCGCGGCCTAACCAACACGCTGCCGCTACAAGTCGAGATTCTGTACAACGAATACAACTTCGTGGGCGCGTTCGCGGTTGCCTCGCTGCTCTCGGCGTTGGCGCTCGTCACCTTGTGCGTGAAGAAGGGCGCCGAATGGGCGGCCTCCAGCAGGCAAGCCAAGCGTGACGCCTCACAGCGCGCGCTGGCTCCCGCTGCGCGTAGCGCCATCAGTCTCGAAGGAGTGGTCCCATGACCGTGCGCGTCGAAGGTATCGTCAAACGCTTCGGAAATTCGAGCGACAAGGCCGCCGTGGCCGGTGTGTCTTTCGAGGCCCAACCCAAAGCCATCACCACGCTGCTCGGTCCGTCGGGCTCCGGTAAATCCACGCTGCTGCGGCTGATCGCCGGCCTAGAGACTCCAGACGCGGGCCGCGTCTTCATCGACGGTAAGGACGTGACCACGCTCTCGCCGCAGCACCGCAACGTGGGCTTCGTGTTCCAGAGCTACGCCCTGTTTCGGCACATGACCGTGGCCGAGAACATCGCGTTCGGTATGAAAATCCGGCGTTTGCCCAAAGAGCAGGTGAAACAGCGCGTCGCCGAGCTGCTCGCGCTCGTCCAGCTGCCGGAGTACGGGGCGCGCTTTCCTTCGCAGCTGTCGGGCGGGCAACGCCAGCGCGTGGCTTTGGCGCGCGCGCTCGCCATCGAGCCCAAAGTGCTCTTACTCGATGAGCCGTTCGGCGCTCTCGATACGCAGGTGCGCCTCGAGCTGCGCGAATGGCTGATCTCACTGCACGAGCAAACCGGCATCACCACGATCTTGGTCACCCATGATCAGGAAGAGGCGCTCGAGCTATCGCAGCACGTGGTGCTGCTGAACCAGGGCAACGTGGCACAAGCGGGCAGCCCGCATGATCTGTACGATCACCCGGCCGACGAGTTCGTGGCCTCGTTCCTAGGTGGCGCCAACGTCATCAAGAGCAGGGTCAGCGATGGTGCGGCCAAGGTCGGCACGCAATCGGTTCGCGCGCCGGCTGGAGCCGGCGAAGGCACTCCTGTGCAAGCCTTCGTCCGCCCGCACAACATGCGCGTGCGCCGACCCGTTTCCGAGCGCGATAACCCAGTCGATCTGGGCAAAATCGAGCGGCTGACGCGCGTCGGTGGCTACGTGAAGGTCTACGTGTCGCTGCCCACCGGTGAGAGCGTGGTCGTGCTGATGGCCAAGGGCGAACTCGAGGCGCTGCACGTCGAGCCCGGTGACCCGGTGGCCGTCGACGTGGTCGACGCCAAGGTGTTCGTGCAGAGCTATTCGATCTGAACGAGCTGCCGGCTCACTTGCCGACGCGGGCCGAGCTCGGAGCGGGTTGCGCGTTGCGCTCCCGCTTTTCGACCACCAACGCGCGCGCGCGACGCGCCACCGCCAAGATCAAATGACCGAGCTTGGGGTGCCCCGGCACGATGTCGGGCGTGATGCCGTGGCGTTCCAACGCCTCACTCGTGATCGGCCCCACCGACGCGATCACGATCTCGTTGTTCAACGCGCGGCGAACCGAGGGTGCCATGCCGATCTCCTGTGCGACCTGGAGCAGGTGATCGATCTGCAGCGCGCTGGTGAAGAGCGCGACATGCGCCTGAGCGCGCACGATTTTGAGGATCGCGGCCTTTAGTGGCGCCGTATCCTCCGGAAGCTCCCAGCTGTAGACGCGGATGCTGCGCACGTCCGCGCTGCGCGCCGAGAGCGCGTGGATCAGCTCTTCATTTCGCGTGCCATATTCTTGAATCCAGACGCGGCGGCCAGCCACGGGCCATTCGGCATCGAGCTTCTGCATCACTTCGCGCCAAGTATTCGGTTCGGGTACGTTGATGCTCGGGCGCAAGCCGAACGGCTTGAGCGCGTTCGATGGCTTGGGGCCTCGGCAGATCAAGGTCAGCTTCGACAGCGCTTCCACCAGCTCGGCACGAGGACGATGCCCACAGGCCGCCTTGAGCAACAGGTTCGTGCCGACGCCGGTGAGCAGGATCAGCGCGTCGAGGCCGCTGTTACACACGGCGTCGGCGAAGGCTTTTGCCTCCGGGATCTCGCTGAGGGGCACTTCCTTCAAGGCCGGGGCGACCAAGACCCGCGCGCCGTGCTTCTCCAGTAGCTCCTCGGTCTCGCGCTGCAGACGGCTCTCGAACGAGATCACTTGCAGGCCTGTCAGGGATTGCGTCACAGATACCTCGGACAACGCTCCCTGGTAACGCGCCCGCTATTTCGGGTCCGTTTCTGATCCAGAAACCTCGCCGTTACAGCGCCGCTCGGTCGTGCGTCGTTTTGGGGCCCCGGCCCCAAGACGCATCGTTACTTCACCGCGGATTACTCACGGTTTTGTCGCGGTGATGCGCAGCCGCACGTAGTCGAGCAGCCAGCTTCCGTCTCGAAACAGAGAGCTTCGGCAACGATCCGATGCCTTTTGACACAGCTCTGACCAACGATTTCCCAGGTCCGCTTTGAGGCTTGCCTGAAACAAGCCCAGCCAATCACTCAAGCCGTTTTCGCCGGGCACGGGTGTTGGTCGTTCGAAGTAACGCAGCTCGCGCAGCACCAGGCCGTGCGCTTCCAGCAAACTGGCGTAGCGGCCTGGACTTGGAAAGAACCAGCTCAGGTACGGCGCGGGGTCGATCCGCCATTCGCGCAGTATCTCAGTGACGGCGTTGACCACGGTGTCGATGCACCCTGCGCCGCCGAGCTCGGCTACCAAGCGCCCTCCTGGCACGAGCGCCTGCTCCACACCGCGCAGCACGTCGTCCGCGCGCGGCATCCAGTGCAAGGCGGCATTGGAGAACACCGCCTCGAACTCGCCCGAGTAGTCGAGCGCTTGCCCATCCTGGACCTCGAAGTGCAGCCCCGCGTACTTTTCGCGCGCGGCAGCGATCATCTCCGCCGAGCGATCGATGCCGGTGACGAGCGCGCCCTGGCGCGCGATCTGCGCGGTCAACGTGCCCGTGCCGCAGCCCAGGTCGAGAACACGCTCACCCGAGCGCGGCGCTAGCCGCAGCACGAGGTCGCCTGCCAGCTCCGAGACGAAAGCCGCTCGGTCGTCGTATCGAGTCGCGTTCCATACGCCTTGCACGTCGTTCATGGGCTGCAAGTTGTCCGCATTTGCGCATTGTCGCCAATGATACCTATTGATAAATATCATTCATCAAATGAATGATAGCCCATGGAGCTCCGCGATCTGTCGTACTTCCTGGCGTGTGTGGACGCGGGCAGCGTTACCCGGGCTGCGCTTGCCGTGCACGTGGCGCAGCCCACGCTTTCGCACGCGCTCTCGCGCTTGGAGGCAGAGCTCGGGGTTCGCATCTTGGAGCGCGGCGCGCGCGCGCCGCTGCAGGTCACCGAAGCCGGTCGACAAGTCGCGGAGCGCGCTCGCCAAGCACTCGCCGCGCTCGCCGCTTTGCAGGATGATTTGTCCGGTGTCGCTCGGGGCACGCGCGGCAAGCTGCGCCTGTGTGCCGTGCAAAGCGTGTGCGTCGGTTTGCTGCCGCAGGCGTTGGCCACGTTTTCTCGCGCTTACCCGAACGTCGAATTGTCGGTGCGCGTGCTCGCTGCCGAAAAGATCGCGCGTGCCGTGGCGAGCGGTCGCGCCGACCTCGGCTTCGTCGCGGGCGCGCCCACTGCTGCCTTGCGCGACGTCGAGCGCACACGGCTGCGTCGCGAAGAGCTCGTCGCGCTCGTGCGTAGCGACGACCCGCTCGCTAAACGCAAGCAGATGCGTTTGGCGGTGCTGGCCGAGCGCCCGCTCGTGCTCGTGCCAGGCAGCACCTTCACGGGTGAGATCATTCACGAGGCGTGCCGTGTCGCGGGTTTCGCGCCGCGCGTGGTGCTCACGCTCTCGTCTGCGGAAGCGCTGTGTGAGGTGGTCCGCGCCGGGCTGGCCGCCACCATCTTGCCGGCCGGCTACCTGCGGCCGTCCGACCCGGGGCTACGCGCCATCCGCCTCGAGGAGCCGACGCCGCGCCGTGATCTTTGGCTCGTTCGCCGTCGGCCCGAGAGCCTGCCGACCCCTCGCGTCGCGTCGGAGTTCCTGTATTTTCTGCCGAAAGCCGAAGCTCAGGAGGACGGTACGCTGATGTAACCCAGCGGATTCATTGGCGGGATTAGTTGATTGACAGGAGGGTGGCAGCTCACTATATCAGCCCCAGCACATAACCCTGACGCATACGTTAGGGTTAGGGTTACAATGTAGT
>OUNO010004267.1_pt1 | contig 10845 bp, 10 predicted proteins | sample 1779811 | NCBI WGS metagenome assembly OUNO01 (sample SAMEA3914804, study PRJEB12502) | metagenome | biome: forest; material: soil | place: Canada | collected 2010-06-25 | depth 0.3 m
TGCCTCGCCGTGCGTCCGCGGGGCCTGATCATCACCGCCGACGACTTCGGCATGGCCCTGCCGGTGAACGAGGCCGTGGAGAGGGCTCACCGCGACGGTGCGCTGAGCGCCGCCAGCCTGGTGGTCTGCGCGCCGGCCAGCGTCGACGCCGTCGCGCGGGCGAAGCGGGTCGCAGACCTGCGTGTAGGCCTGCACCTGGTGCTGGTGGATGGCGTCCCGGTCCTGCCGGCCAGCGAGGTCCCGCACCTGGTGGACCGCAATGGACGCTTTCGTTCCGACATGGTCGCGGCCGGCGCGACAATGTTCTTTCATCCCGCCGCACGCCGGGAGCTGGCCGCGGAGATCGGAGCTCAATTCCAGGCATTTCAGGCCACCGGCCTGCGGCTCGACCACGTCAACGCCCACAAACACTTCCACCTCCATCCGACGATCGCCGGCCTGATCCTGAAGCTGGGCGCCCGCCACGGGGCGCGCGCCATTCGCCTTCCGATCGAGCCGGTCGCTACGCTGAAGGCGGTGGAGACCGACGCCACCTATCGACCCGATAAGTTGTTGGACGCCTGGGCCCGGCTGGGACGGGCCAGGGTGCGCCGGGCCGGCATGCTGGCCCCCGACCAGGTCTTCGGGCTCCGCTGGAGCGGACATATGCACGCCAAGCGTCTCGAGGGTCTCATCCGCGCTCTGCCGCCAGGACTTACCGAGATCTATCTGCACCCGGCGACCGATAGTGGTTTTGAGGGAGCGGCGCCTGACTATGCTTATGAGGCCGAGCTAGCCGGCCTGCTTTCGCCGGGCGTGGCCCGCGCCTTGCACGAGAGCGGCACGCGGCGCGGGGGCTTCGCGGACTTCATCCGATGAGCGAGCCGGCGGACCTACCCACCGCTCCCGCCGCTCGGCGCGTGATCCTGATCGCGGCCGCTCTCGGGTTGGTCGCCGCCACGGCGGTGGTCGGCTTTGTCGGGTTTGGCGGCGTGCTCGCGGCGCTGACGCGCATCGGCTGGCGGGGCCTCGCCATTCTCATCGCCTATTCGAGCCTGCCTTTCATTCTTCTCGGATTGGCCTGGTTCAGCCTGGAAAGGCCTTGGCGTGTCCGCAGGTGGGGCCTGTTCGTCTGGGCGCGCATGGTGCGTGACGCGAGTGGCGAGCTGTTGCCGTTTTCACATCTAGGCGGACTGGTGATCGGCGCGCGAGCGGCCACGCTCCAGGGGCTTTCGGCCAGCTGGGCGGCCGCGACCACCGTGGTCGACGTCTCGGCCGAGCTGGTCGCTCAGATCGGATTTACCGCGCTCGGCGTCACCCTCCTGATCACCCATCTGGACGCCGCCTCGGCCCGAGAGGGCCTGATCAGCGCCGCCCTCGCCGGCATGGCCATCACCGCCACGGCCACGGCGGGATTCATCGCCTTTCAGCGGCGAGGCCTGGGCCTGGTCGAGCGTCTCGTCGCGCGTTTCCTCCCGTCCGCCGCCTCCGGGGCGAGCGAAACCGTGGCCATGGTGAGCGAGCTTTACCGCCATCCTGGACGTCTCGCTAACGCGGTCGCCCTGCACCTTGCGGCCTGGATCGCCAGCGCGCTGGGGGTCTGGCTCGCCCTACGAGTGGCCGGCGTCGCAATTGGGCCCCTTGCGGTCCTGGGCCTGGAAGCTCTGGTCATGGCCGTTCGCAGCGCCGCCTTCGTGGCCCCCATGGGGATCGGCGTCCAGGAGGCCAGTTACGCCGTCCTGGGTCCCCTGTTCGGCCTTGGACCCGAGGTGTCCGTCGCCCTGTCCCTGGTCAAACGCGCCCGTGAGTTCGCGGTGGGACTGCCCGTCCTGGCCATCTGGCAGGGACTGGAAAGCCGCCGTCTGATCGGCGGCGCCCGCGGAGGCCAGGCTGGACAACCCGACGGCTAGGTTCGCCGACGGCGATGGCGTCGGCGCGGCCGGCGCCGTTTCATCGAGGTCGGGCAGCACCGTAGGAACCGAGGTCTCGCCGGTTACCTCCGCCTGGCGGTGTTGCAGGTACGTCGAGCGCAGGGTTGCGTAGGGATCGGCGGCGTTGCTCAAAAGCGCCCTCAAATCTGGCTCTGAGCTCACCAGCTGATCGAGGCCGCCAACGACGCCGACCGTGAGGCTTACCTGCTGGCGATAGGGATAGACCGCGAAGTGCAGCGGATCGAAGACGGCGTCTACGACGTTTCCGAACAGGTCGCGCACGGTGGATGGCCCGATGACGGGTATGAAGAGGTACGGTCCCGGACCCACGCCGTAGCGGGCCAGCGTATCGCCAAACGAACTCGGACGGTGAGGCAATCCCGTCTTGCCGGTCACGTCGATCATGCCGGCGATACCCACCGTCGAATTGGCCACGAATCGGACCGCCGCCGCGCCAGCGCGGGCGGGGCGCAGTTGGAGCACGTCATTGAAGACCACGACCGGTTCACTGAGATTGACCAGGATGTTGTGAATGGCCTTGCCGATGGGCCCGGGCGTGAGGGCGCGATAGATGACGCCAAAGATTCCTATCCCTCGCCGCGTCAGGGCCATCTGGATGGCGAAGCCTCGGCGGTTGAGCCGCTCGAACGGATCGTTTGGCGTCGTCGCCGCCGCGGCGTGGCTGGCATCAGCGACGCCAACAAGCGCCAGCGCCATGGCGGCGATCAGCCCTGAACGCAGGGCGCGAGCCCGCCGGCCGCGCGTTTCGGGGTCGACGGAGCATGAGGGGAGTTTGAAGAATGTCACCACCAAGGATTGATTCTCACAGCTCAGTTAGCAAACGGATGAAACTTCGCCTGCTTTGATCCTTGGGCAGGTCTCAGCATATTGTGGTCTCGAACGGTAATTCAATCGGGTCCGCCGGTGCGTTCCCCTGTCGCCGCCAAACACGCAACAAACGCCGGAGAGCCGATTGACGTCATCTGACACGCCGCCGCCGCCTCTCCGCGGCCTGCGGATCGAGCGCTGGGTCGCCGCTTGCTGCGACCGGGCCGTGCCCATCGTCATTGGCGTTCTGGCCGTCGCGATCGCCGCAGCCGTCTATATCAGCGGCCACTTCGCCATGAACAGCGACACGCAAGGGCTGTTGTCCGCCCACCTGAAGTATCGTGAGCGCGCCCGCGCTTTCGACGCCCTCTTCCAACCCGAAGGCGAGCAGATCGTGGTCGTGATTGACGGCAAGACGGCCGAATTGGCCGATGTCGCCAGCGCCGAGCTGGCGGCAAAGCTGTCCTCCCGGCGCGACCTGTTCAGCTTTGTCGAGCGACCTGACGCCGGCTTCTTCGCCCGCGAGGGCCTGCTCTACCAGTCCGTGCCTCAGGTGAAGAGCCAGATGTCTCAGCTCATCGCCGCGCAGCCGTTCCTTGGGCCGTTGGCGGCGGATCCCAGTCTGCGCGGCCTGATGTCCACCCTGACCACGGCAATGCAAGGCGTGACCCTCGGCCAGGCGAAACTCTCCGACCTCGACCGACCGATCACACGCCTGGCGAAGACCTTGGACGACCTGCGCGCGGGGCGCCCCGCTTATTTCTCCTGGGCGGAACTCATCTCCAGCGGTCCGGGCGGGCCGAACCGGCTGCGCCGGATAATCACGGCCACTCCGGTGCCCAATTTCAACGCACTCGAGCCGGGCGCCGAAACCAGCAACCTATTGCGCCAAAGCGCGCGCGATCTCGGCCTCGACCCGGCGCATGGTGTCACCGTGCGCCTGACCGGTCCTATTCCGCTGCAGGACGAGCAGTTCGGCTCGCTTGTCCACGGCGTTGGACTCATCGCCCTCATGGCTCTGGCGGCGATACTTCTGATGCTGTGGCTGGCGGTGCGCTCCCCGCGTTTGATCGCGGCCATCTTGACCACCATGCTCCTTGGTCTGGTCGCGGCCATGGCGATCGGCCTGCTCATCTATCATCGATTCAATGTGATTTCGGTCGCCTTCATCCCCCTGTTCGTGGGCCTGGGCATTGACTTCGGGATCCAGTTCACCGTGCGCTTTCGCTCCGAACACGCGCCCTGGGAGGATGCGCGCAGCGCCCTTATTCGCGCCGCTGGCGGCATGGGCCGGCCGCTCATCCTGGCGGCGACAGCGATTGCAGTGGGTTTCCTCGCCTTCGCCCCAACCCAGTACTTGGGCGTTTCCCAGTTGGGCGTCATAGCGGGTATCGGCATGTTCGTGGCGGTGGCCCTGAACCTGACGTTCCTACCGGCCCTCATTCAGTTGCTGGACCCGCTGGCGGCGGAGACCCAGCCCCCGAGCCAGGGTCTCGAACGGCTGGACCACTTCATTTTGTCCCACCGCAGGCTGGTCCTCGGTGTTGCGCTCGTCGCTGCGACCGTATCGGCGCTCCTGCTGCCGTTGCTGAAGTTCGACTTCAATCCGTTCCACCTCGAGAACAAGCACTCTGAAGCTGTCTCCACCTTGCTCCAGCTGATGCGCGATCCGGACCAGTCGCCCAATTCGCTGGAGATCGTCGAACCTTCGCTGAGCGCCGCAGACGCCCTGGCGGTGCGATTGCGCCAGTTGCCGCGGGTCGCCCAAGTGCGGACCGTGTCGAGCTTCGTTCCCACTGACCAGGCGCCGAAGCTGGCCGCTATCGCCGACGCATCTGAGCTCCTGGGGTTCACCCTTCAACCGATCAGCGTCGCCCCGCCGCCCAACGATGCGGAAGTCGTCGACAGCCTCCGGGAAGCCGCCGCGAGCCTGCGCGCCGTGGCGGCGCCGGTCTCAGGTCCGACGACCGAGGCGGCTTTGCGATTGGCGGACGACTTCAGCTGGCTGGCCGACACCCCCGCGGCCAAACGCGCGCAAGCGTCGCAGATCCTGATGCCCGGTCTGAGCGTCGTGCTCAACGAAACGCGTCTGGCCTTGAGCGCCAAGCCGATCTCACTGCGGGACCTTCCGCCGCAGTTGGCCCGCGACTGGCTGACCCGGGACGGACGCGCCCGTGTCTCGGTGGCGCCGCGCGGGGATTCCAACGACAACGCGGTTCTGGAGCCTTTCATCAAGGCGGTCACGGCGGTGGCGCCCGACGTCACCGGTCAGACCGTAGGCATCCACGAAGGCGCGCGCACCATCTACGACGCCTTCCTTGAGGCAGGAGTGCTTTCATTCGTCGCCATCACCCTGCTTCTGTTCGCCGTGTTGCAGCGCGTACGCCATGTGGCCATCACCATGGCGCCGATTGTGCTCACCGGTCTGCTGACCCTCGGCACCTGCGTGATCATCGGCCAGCAGCTTAACTACGCCAACATCATCGCCCTGCCCCTGCTGTTTGGCATCGGCGTGGCGTTCCACATCTATTTCGTAATGGCCTGGCGATCAGGCGGCTCCCATCTGCTGCAATCGAGCTTGACCCGGGCCATTTTCTTCAGCGCCTTGGCGACGGCCACGGGCTTTGGCAGTCTTTGGGCCTCGCATCATCCCGGGACGGCCAGCATGGGTAAGCTGTTGATGATCTCGCTGTTGTGGACCTTGGTGTCCGCCCTGCTGTTCCAGCCGGCTCTCATGGGTCCGCCGCCGAATGTCCCGGCGCGCTGAGCGGCCTATTGCAGAAGCTTGTCGCTGGCCGCTTCCAGGTGGGCGAGGAGCCCCCGCGCGCCGCCCGACGCCAGCGGCGCGGCGAAATCGGACCGCCGGGTGGTCAGCTGACTGATCCCCCCATAGTAGATATCCGCGACCTTCCATTCGCCGCCGTCCAGACGCATGCGATAGATGAGTTCTATAGGCGCGTGACTTCGCGGGGTGAGGTGTGACGACACAACTTTGTCCGGCCCGCGCGTCTGCACCGTCGGATTGACGTCGAAGCGCTCGCCATCATAGCGATCGAAGTTGTGGGCGTAGCTCGCCACCGTGAGGCGGGTGTAGGCGCGGATCAGAGCCTGGTGGTCGCTCTCGGACATCGTGGCCCAAGAGGGTCCTACCGAATATCGCGTCATCAGCGGCAGGTCGAAGGTGTCTTGCACGACCGGCTCCAGACGGCGGATTCGGCCCTTCGCGCCGAGCGCCGGCCCCTGTTTCATGACCTCGACCAATGATCGGTTGAAGGCTTCAATCCGGGCGGCGGCAGGATCAGACTGCGCTGCTTCCGCGACCGGCGGAAGCGCAGCGACGCTCGCCAAGGCGATGGCCGCGAAGGCATTCAGGCCAAATCTCATTGCGTCTCCTCTGGACCATGGCGTCTGCGCCGGGCCTTGCCAGCAGAGCATGGCCAACTTAAGCCCGGCCGGCAACCAGGGGGTCGAGGAACCGACTTGCCGTGCGCGTGACCGACTCTCAACTGGCCGAGATCTGGGATCGAGGATACACGATCGTCGAGGGGTTTCTTGACGCTGGGACCCTGGCCGAAGCCCGCGACGCCCTGTGGTCAGTCTACCCCCGGCCCGTGGACTATTTCTCAGATCCCTCCCAGCACCCGCGCTTCGCGCGCAGCCAGTTCGCCGGCCTGCGCTTCTTCCCCTATGACAACTGGGCGTTGAACCGGGTGCCCGTCTATCCGGACCTGGTGGACGCCGCCGAACGCTTCCTCGGCGGCGACGACATCGAGATCTACAAAGTGGAGCTGTGGGCCAAGTACGCCGGCGCCATCAACTACGACCAGATGCACCATCGGGATTTCGGCAACCATACTCTGGTCGTGCCGCGCGCCGATGGCGAGCACGTCCAGATGACCACCTTCATCCTGCTCTCCGACGTCACTGAACTGGACGGTCCGACCAAGGTGGTGCCACTGGAGATTGGCCGCGATATCCCGATTTTGCCACGCGAACAGCCGTTCGGCGCTCTGTTGGACCACGAGGTCAGCGTAGAAGCGCCAGCGGGCAGCCTGTTCATCTACAAGACTGACGTCCTGCACCGAGGTTCGGACTTCAAGGCGCCGGGCCGGTCGCGGTTCGCGATGCTGGTGGACTTCCAGCGGCGCGGGTGGCGGTGGAATGGCAAGATGAGCTGGCCAGACCACGCCGACCGGCTGGGCATGACTGAAGCTATTGTTCGGATGAGCCCGCGGGAGCGCGACCTGTTCGGTTGGCCGCCAGCGGGATCGGATTACTGGAACGCCCAGACCCTGCGCGACGTGGCCCTGCGCTACCCCGGCATCGATCTGACGCCGTACGGCGGGGAGCCCTCGTCATGATCGAACGTACGATCGACATCGCCACGCGTAACGGCGCCACGACCACCTTCATCTGCCATCCGGAGCGGGGCGGTCCCCACCCGCTGATCCTCTTCTACATGGACGCACCCGGTATCCGCGAGGAGCTGAGGGACATGGTGCGGCGTCTGGCGAGCGCCGGATACTATGTGCTCTTGCCCAACCTCTACTATCGCGCCGGTGTGCTCGAACTCGGCCCCTATAGCGGCCCGAACCACGGCGGCGCGCGCGAGCGGATGATGGCGCTGATGGAGAGCCTCACAATTCCCCTGGTCATGGCCGACACCGACGCCCTGCTCGCATTCGTCAAATCCGACGCCGCGGCGTCTCCCGGCCCGGCCGGGGCGGTGGGCTATTGCATGAGCGGTCAATTCGCCATCAACGCCGCCTCCCGCCATCCCGAGCGCATCATCGCCGCCGCCTCCATCTACGGAGTGCGCCTGGTCACGGACGCCGCCGACAGCCCGCATAGGGTGGCGGCGAACGCCCAGGCCGAGCTCTACTTCGCCTGCGCCGAGACTGACCATTGGGCGCCCTTGCCGATGGTCGAGAAACTGAAAGGCGCAGTCGCCGACCGCGCCATGGACACCGAGGTCGAGATCTATCCGGGCGTCGAGCACGGCTTCGCCTTCCCGCAACGTGCTGCTTTCGATCGCGACGCCGCCGAAAGGCATTGGGAGAGGCTGTTCTCACTTTTCGCCCGCCGCCTTCGTTCCTAAGTGTCGTTTGGGCCGAATGAACCGCCGGAGCGCTCAGCAATGATCGATGTGCACTATTGGCCGACACCCAACGGCAAGAAGGTGACCATTCTCCTTGAAGAGTGTGGTCTTCCGTACAAGATCGTCCCCTGCAACATCGGCAATGGAGATCAATTCCAAGATAGTTTCCTGGAAATCGGACCCAACAATCGCATGCCGGCCATTGTCGATCATGAGCCTCTGGACGGCGGGCCGGCCCTCTCGGTGTTCGAATCCGGCGCGATCATGATCTACATCGCCGACAAGGTCGGGAAGTTCCTGCCCGCCGACGCGCGCGGCCGGACCGAGGTCCTCCAGTGGGTGATCTGGCAAATGGCCAACCAGGGGCCGAAGAGCGGCGAATGCGGTCACTTTCGGCGCCTCGGCGAGGCCCGCGGCGATCAATCCTACGCGGTCGCCCGCTTCACCGACGAGGTCAACCGGCTCTATGGCGTCATGAACAACCGGCTCTATGATCGGCCCTATCTGGCCGGCGAAGAGTACACAATCGCCGACATGATCTCCTATCCGTGGACAGTCAACTGGGAGGCTCAAGGCCAGGACATAAATGAATTCAAATATTTCAAGCGCTGGTTTGAAGAGATGGGCGCGCGTCCGGCCGTTCATCGCGGCATGGCGGTGACCACCGGCCCACAGGAGGACTACTCAGCGCTGTCCGATGAGGAGCGTGCGCGGCGGATGAAGCTGCTGTTCAATCAGCGAGCCCGGCCGGCGCCGGTAGCCTGAAATCCGGCATCCGCTAATTTCAACGAGGGGAACGGCCGTGAGCGCTGAGATCATTCTGCACCACTATGACACCTCGCCGTTCTCCGAGAAGGCCCGGCTGTTGCTGGGCGTGCACCGCTTGGCGTGGCGCTCGGTCATCCAGCCGACCATCATGCCCAAGCCCAACCTGGTCCCACTGACGGGGGGCTACCGGCGTGCGCCTGTCATGCAGGTCGGCGCCGACGTCTATTGCGACAGCCAGGTGATCATGGCCGAGATCGTCCGCCGCGCCGGCGCCGACAGCGCCAATGACGGGCTCGGCTGGGCGGTCAATCTGTGGGCCGACCGGGTGTTCTTCCAGGCGGCGGTTGCGGTGATCTTCGGCGAGATCGGTGGAAATGTGCCGCAGGCGTTCATTGAGGATCGCGAGAAACTCATGGGCCGGCCGTTCGACGTCGTCGCGATGAAAGCAGCCGCTGCGCCCATGGCCGCCCAGTGGCGCGCCCAGGCCGGGTGGATCGAAACCTCCCTCTCCGCAGGCTCGCCGTTCCTGCTCGGAGACACACCCGGGATCGCCGACGTCGCGGCCTACATGAACATCTGGTTCGCGACGACCTTTACCCCGCAGCTGGCGGCGCCGTTGCTGAGTGGCTTCCACCAGCTTGAAGCCTGGCGCGAACGCATCCGGGCTATCGGCCATGGCCAGCGCAGCGAGATGACGACCGCTGAAGCCTTGGCCGTTGCACGGGCCGCCGAACCGGTTGACGCGGCCGCGCACGATCCGTCCGACCCGCTTGGTCTTGCCACAGGCGCGGCCGTGACGGTTGCGGCGGACGACTATGGCCGCGATCCCATCGCCGGAACGCTCGTGGCCGCCAATCGCGAGCGGGTGGTGATCGCTCGTCACGACCAGGACCTTGGGCGTCTGCACGTCCATTTTCCGCGCGCCGGCTATATTGTGACCGCCGCAAGGTGAAGTTGTTTGATCTCACCGGGCGCGCGGCTCTGGTCACCGGCGGCAACGGCGGCATCGGTCTGGGCATGGCCAAGGGTCTGTCCGCGGCGGGGGCGAAAGTGCTGATCGCCGCCCGCGATCCCGGCAAGAACGCCGCCGCACTGGCCGAACTGAGGGCCACCGGTGGCGAGGCTCACGCCGTCGAAATCGACGTCACCGCCGACGGATTTGGCGAGGTCATGGTCATGGAAGCCACGACCCGTCTGGGTGGGTTGGATATTCTGGTCAACAACGCCGGCATAAGCATCGCCAAGCGTCCGGAGGATCTCACCCGGGCGGAATGGCGGGCGGTGATCGACACCAACCTCACCAGCGTTTTCATCGCGTCGACCGCCGCCTACCCGACGATGAGGGCGCGTGGCGGCGGCAAGATCATCAACATCGGCTCGATGTATTCGTTGTTCGGCGCCTGGTACTCGGCCGCCTATTCGGCCAGCAAGGGCGGGGTGGTCCAAATCACCAAATCCCTGGCCACCGCGTGGGCGGAGGACAATATCCAGGTAAACGCCATTCTGCCGGGATGGATCGACACGGCCATGACCACCCGCATCCGGTCCCGCCTGGAGGGTTTCGATCGGGCGATCGCGGCCCGAACGCCGGCGGGTCGCTGGGGCACGGCTGAGGATTTCGCGGGCGCAGCCGTGTTCCTGGCGAGCCGGGCATCCGACTTCGTCACCGGCGCCCAGATCGTGGTCGATGGCGGCTATGCAATCCAAGGATCGGTATGAACTCTGATCATCGCCAAGCGCGCGTCAGTTTGATCGCCCTGGTCATGGTGGGGGCCGCAGGCGTCGCGACTGCCCAACCGGCCACGCTTATGGGATTCTCTCCCGCCGGCAGCGCGGCGGAACGTGTCCTGGAGTCGCGGTTCGACGCCAACCTGTCCGCCGATTCCATTCGCGATCGCATGAAATTGATGGCCGCCGAGCCCAATCAGGTAGGCTCGCCGCACGACAGGGCGAACGCCGAATACACCTTGGCGCAGTTCAACGCCTGGGGCTGGGACGCGCACATCGAGACCTTCAGCGTCCTCTATCCAACGCCGAAATCCGAGCTCCTGGAGCTTCTCGGGCCGACCCCCTATGTCGCCAGCTTCACCGAGCCACCCATTCCAGGCGACGAGACGACCTATAGGCAGGCTGGCGGACTTCCCGCCTGGGCCGTCTACGGCGGTGATGGAGACGTCACCGCCCCGCTCGTCTATGTGAACTACGGCATGCCGGCGGACTATGCGGGCCTGCGCCGCCTGG
>OUNO010000514.1_pt3 | contig 10842 bp, 11 predicted proteins | sample 1779811 | NCBI WGS metagenome assembly OUNO01 (sample SAMEA3914804, study PRJEB12502) | metagenome | biome: forest; material: soil | place: Canada | collected 2010-06-25 | depth 0.3 m
GCGCAAGCCCGGCGGGCGGCGCGAGCGCGGCAGGCGCGCCCGCAGGAGGTGCCAGCACTGCAGGCGCCAGCGGCGCGAACGCTGCAGGCGCGCCCGCAGGAGGAGCCAACACTGGCGGTGCCGGGGGCTTCGACCAAGGCGGCGACGCGGGCTCGAGCCAAGGCGGTACGGTCGGCACTGCTGGTGCGCCGACAGCTGGCGCGTCGACGGGCGGCGCCGCGGCCGCGGGTGCCGGCGGTGGCAACAACGCGTCTTGCCCGGTGCTGACGCCGCAAAACAACGACGTCTGCACGGACACCACGCTCACGTGTTCCTACGTCGGCGAACGCTGTCGCTGCCGACAACAGGGCAATAACCTCACTTGGCGTTGCACCGGCAGCGGTGACGCCTGCCCGAGCACGGAACCGGTCGCGAGCACTGCCTGCATGGCGACCTTGCAATGCCCCTACCCCAGCGGAGACCAGTGCAACTGCCAGAACAACAAGTGGAATTGCTTCACGCCGGGTTGTCCGACGAGCAAGCCCACACCCGGTACGAGCTGCGGCGCGGTCGGCGGTCAATGCACGTTTGGCACCGCGGGCGCCTGCGTCTGCGTGCAAGGTGGCTGGTTCTGTAACTGAAGCGTGAAAGACGGACGCGCGGCGTCTGCCGGGCTACAGCTTAGTCCGCTTTTGGCACGAGAGACGGCACGCCCTTGATCGGGCGGCCCAGCAAATACCCTTGCAGCAAGTCACATCCGAGCTCGACGACGACGCGGCGCTCGTCCTCGGTTTCGATGCCTTCGGCGACGATGCATTTGCCCATGTCGTGGCACAGCTCGACCATCGAACGCACGATTTTGCGCTTCATTTCGTGGAGATGAATGCCACGGATGAGCTCCATGTCGAGCTTCACGAACTCGGGCTCCAGCTGGGTGAAGCTGGTGAGCCCAGCGTAGCCCGCGCCGAGATCATCGAGCGCAATGCGAAAGCCGAGCGCGCGCAGGCGCGCCACGCGGTCGCGCAGGTTCCGGATGTGGCCGAGCGAGGCGCGCTCGGTGATCTCCAGCACCACGCGTTGCGCGAGGCAAGTCAGCGGGGACTTCGGATCGTACAGCGCTTCGTCACACAAATCTTCGGGGTGTAGGTTGACGAAGAACACGCAGTCTGCGGCGCTCGCGACATCGGAGGCAGTCAGGCGACGCATCGTAGCGCCGAGCTCAGCCAAACGTTCGACGCGCTCGGCGGCCTTGAGCACGGCTTGCGGATTCGGTAGATCTGGCTCTGCGCTGCGCATCAGCGCTTCGTAGGCGAACACGCTCTGGTCGCTGGCGCGCACGATCGGTTGGTAAGCGACCCACAGCGATCCGAACGCACGTTCGAGCGTCGCGCTGATGCCTGCGCGATCGCCGACGCGAAAGGTGGCGCTGCCGAACTCTTCTACATACTCGCGCTTCACGCGGGCCATGCGGCACACCGATGCGGCGCGCTCGACTACCTCGTCCAAGCGATCGGTGGCGACTGGCTTGATCAGGTATTGAAAAGCGCCGTGCTCGACGGCCTCGGCAGCGCTGCCCAAGTCCGGGTTTCCGGTGACCAGAATCACGGGCAGGTCCAGGTCGTGCTCGCGGACCGCACGGAGCAACTTCAGGCCGCTCATGCCGGGCATGCGTACGTCGCTGACCATCGCGTCGTAGCCGCCCTTGGCGATCTGCTCCAGCGCCTCGCCGCCGCTCCCACAAGCGACCACACGGTAGCCACGATTTTCCAGGACTCGGCGCAAAGCGTTCCGAACGGCGTCGTCGTCGTCGACCAACAAGACTTTGGTTTGATTTGCCGCGTTCAGCTTGCTTGCGTCGATTGCCGACCCTCGCTGCGGACCTCGCTCCGCCAGCGCCACCTTCATTGCCGTTGCCATGACAGCTATGAACGGACGCTCTAGGAAAATCCGCAGTGCGGCAAATAGTAACACTGGAGAGTGGGCGTTTTGCCGCGAATCAGCTGCACGATCGGCGCGTGTGCAGAACGCCGCACAGGTGCAGTCGCATGCACCCGCGCTTGCTCGACGCGAAAATCAGGGCTTTTCTCCGGCTTTTACGCCGTATTTCTTATTGGTCCAGGCACCCAAGCCTTCGTCGAGCACGGTGACTTTCTTGAAGCCCGCAGCGAGGAGCTTGGCAGCGAGCGTGCCAGACTCCGCATGTGGGCAGGCGCAATAGCAAACTAACCATGCACTTTTGGGCAGCTTGTCCAAATAGGGGCTCGGGTCATAGAACGGCACGCTGACCGCCCCGGCAATGTGATTGTTCATGTAGTCCGAGGGCGCCCGGGCATCGAGCAAAGCCATGCGCGCGCCGCGGGTGAGCTCGCGATGAATGATCTCCATCGGAGTCGTCGCGGGGGTCACTTTGAAGCCAACGGGCTCCGGGCCTTTGGGATTGAGCGGGACGCGCCCGAGCGGGATCGGCGGCGGCGGAGCGGGCGCCGCCGGAGGAGCCGGCGGAAACGACCAGCTGCGCAGCAGCGTGGTCAGGTCCTCGATGTCCCCGTCGGACAGTGTCTTGGCAAAAGCGGGCATGAGCGTGCCAGCGCGACCATTCTTGATTGCGTAGCGCAGGTACCCGTCCGTAGCCGTGACCAGCAGCTGTGGGTTGCCGATGTGGATGTTCGGGCCGCCCACGCCACGAGCGCCGTGGCAACGGAAGCATTCCCGCGCAAAGGCGTTCTCGCCTTTGATGGCATCGCCTTTCAGCATGCTCTCGTCGAGCGCGACGGACGGACTCTTCCGCCAAGTGCGCAGGAACGTCACCACCTCGTTCACGTCGGCCGTGCTGAGCGGCCCGCCGTGATTCGTGCCCCAAGCCGACATCGTTGTGCCATTGCGCCCGTTCTCGATCGCTTCACGCAGGAAGAGATCGCTGACCGATGCTTGAAAGTCGGCTTGCGCCAAGCGCGGCGCTTGGTCCGCCTTGTACCCTTCGCCATTCTCGCCGTGACACACCGCGCACATGCCGCCGTACAGCTCGGCGCCTTTGGTCAACGGAGGCTGCGGTGGCGGCGACTTCTTGCACGCATCGAGCGCCGCCAGCACGAGGAAGGAACAAAGCACCAGGAGGAGTCGAAGACTGCGCATGAAGCACTCGGGGGAACGGAAAGGCCGGAACGCGGCGGGGAATCTACGCCGTGCGGCGGCCAAACACCACCGCGCCGTCCGGGGCCGAGAACCCGCTCGAGATCGGCTCAGGGCCGGTCTTCGCGCCCGTCGCGTTCGCCGCGTTGGTCGCGTTCGTCGCGTTGGTCGCGCCCGTCGCGCTCCGGCCGCCAGGCGCGCGCCTCGATGACGCGCTGCGCGGGCTCGGGAACGGCCGTCAAAAAATCGTACCCAGTGGCCTGTTCGATGGCATCTACGGTCGTCAAGTACTCGGTCCAATCGTGCTCACCGACCCCATGCTGATTGGGCATCATCACCGCCAGCACCTCGGTCGCCGAGGACACGTCACTCGGGCGCTGGGTCGCGTCCAAGACGACCAGGATCTTGAAGTTCGCGGCGGGTACGGCCACGCCGTTGCCGATGGTAGGAAACGGCGCGCTGAACGCGCCGCCGGCCACGATGTACAAAACCTGCCCGCGCTGCGCGCGTTGCCTCGCGTACACTTCCAGCCGCTCCCACGGCCCGGCGTTGAGCTCGTGGAGCTGCGGCTGCATGTTGGTGAACAAGAACGTGCGTGAGTTGTCCGCTCGCGAGTCCTGACGATCCGCCGAAGGGCACATGTGGCCGCGGTCGTAGCCGCTGTGCAGGTAGTCGCTCTCGTTCACGCGATAGAAGCGCGCGGGCAGCGAGAGGTCCGGACGAAAATCGTTGCTGCGGCGCACGCTGCCGAAGTAACCGCGGTCGAGCCTCCAGGCCACCCAGTTGGGCACGCGCTTGGACGGATTGTAAGACAACACGAACGACTGCTCGTCCAAGAGCTGGTCATCGGACGCGTCCTGGTCCCGCGGCACGCCGAGCGCCAAGTGCACACTGCGCTCGATTTCAGCGGCAGAGTCAGGCAGGGGCTGGCTGGTCGGCGACGGCGGTAGCGTTCGAGCGGGCGGCTGGGCCGGGCGCGCCTCGCGCGAGGCGCCGCACTGCACGAGCACGCAGCGCGCCCCGACGAACAGCACGAGCACCTGCGAGAAAGTGCGGAGGAACGAACCGCGTCGCGCGGGTCGGGTGCCATGAGAGCGCCGAGAGCGCGTGCCAGCCACGACGCGCACGATAGCAGAGGCGCGCTCAGACGCCCGCTAGGCCGAGCCTACGCTTTTCAAAGGAACGAGGCTTCTTTCAACGTCGGCACGCCATCACTGACGATGCGTTGACCGGAAGCGAGCCCAACCCGGACCTCGGTCTGCTCGCCGTCGCATTCACCGAGGGTGACGGCCGAGGCGCTGGCCGAGTGCCGCCCGTCGGACACGAACACGGTAGGGTGGCCGGCGATCCACGCCAGCGCGCGATTCGGGATGACCAGGGCGCGGCCCCGCGAGGCGAAAATCCGAGCGTTGACGGCTTGGCCAGGGCGCAGACCGCGAGCTCGATTGTCGACGCCGACCCGCACCAAGACCTTGGAGCTGCCAGGGTCGATCAGGACAAGCTCGGAGACATTGCCATTGACGATGGCTGCGGGCGACGCATCGCGCGAGAGCTCGACGCGATCACCCACCTTGAGCGTGCGAGCTCGTAGCTCGTCGAGCGGCAGATCGAGCGCTAGACGGTCCAGATCGGCCACCACGAACACGATGCGTTCGCCGCGCACGGACTGGCCGGTCACGACGCGGCGCTCGACGACCACGCCGTCGAGCGGTGAGCGCACCACCGAAACGCCGAGCACGCCACGCGGCGTCTCACTCGCGCGCAGCGAGGCGGCAGCTTCCATCCGGGCCTGCAGAGGGCTGCCAATCTCGGCCAAGACTTCACCACGCTTGACGCTATCGCCTTCGTACTTCGCGACGCGACGCACGGTGCCAAGCGCGCTCGCACCGACCGAAGCGACGCGCTGCGGGTCGAACGACGTCTTGCCGCTCACGGTGATCACGGGGGCAAACGCGGCCTCGCGCACTTCCATGGTGCGAATGCCGGCGCGCGCAGCAAAGCCGGCGGAGTAGCTCACCGTCTGACCTTCGACGTGCAGTGCTTCTGGTTCGGCGGCCGCGGGCGCATGATGCACGAACGAGAGCAACCCGGCCGCGAGTGCCGCGCCGCCCATGACGCTCGCTGCGAGCGTTCGCCAACGCGTTCGCCTGACCGGAGGCAGCGACGAGGGTCGCAAGCTCGGCGGCATGCTCATCGCTGAAGCGGTGATTGTCGCTCCCGTCAGGGAGTCGCAGTGCACGTTGTCCGCGTCGGAATTCATGCCGGCCCTCGACGAGCGAAGCGTTGCTCGGATTCTTGGAAAGCGCTGTGTGCTTGGAAACCTGTCGTCAGAGTATGTGAATGCTTGTTTCAACAGCGTTACGTGCAACGCCCAAAATTCAAGCTGCAAGAGCGCAACAGACACCTCGGCGGCCTCAACGCCACGCTCGCGGCCCCACCGCTGCGGCTCGAAACACGCTGACTCAGAGCGCGCTAACTCAATAGATCGACTGATGAACTTTGGAGCTCGAGTCAGCCGGGCGCGCCTCGACTGGGCCGGCGGGCGCGCTCGCCAGCGGACGCGGAGCGACTTTGCCCGTTGGCGGGAGCGGCGCTCGCGGCGCAGCGCCACCCGGCGCCGCCGCTGAGCCCGCGCTCGGCGCGGGACGCGCTTCGAGTGGCCCGAGCTCACGCTGCCCGGGCGCGCGCGGCGCCGGTTGCGCCGCGGGGTTCGGGGCAGCCGCCGAGGCGCGACCTTCGGCGGGACGCGCCGCCTCTTGCGCAACCGAGGGGCGCATTGCCCAGGCCACGATCAGCGCGAGCAGCACGGCAAACGCGGCAGCACCGAGCACCCAACTGAGCGGTACGGAAGCACGCGGCGGCGGCGGCACGCGATCGGTCGTCGGTGGCGCGGTGTCCCGCGTGCGATCGCTGAATGCCGACGAGCTGTGACGACTGGAACGCACGCTGGGCTGCGATTCGCGGCCTCCGGACGGCGGCCCATGCGGAGTCCAGTCACTGGACGGCAGCGCTTTGCGACTGGCAAGCGGCTCGCGCTGCGTCGAGGCGCTGCGCAAGTCGAACGCATCGTCTCGAAACTCGCGCGGCAGCGCGTCGATCTCGGAATGGATCTGAAACTGCGGCGCGTCTGGGACTTCGGGCGCGCCGGAAGCGCTTGCCGGTGTGTTGCGGCGCGAGCTGGGCACGCTCGGACGCGAGTCGCGCACCGAGCGTGTGTCACGCGGGGCCACGGAGGGCGCGACGGGCGAATACGAGCGGGGTTGCCGGGCGAAGTTTTGCGCGGGCGGCGCGACCGAATCGGCCTGACCCGACCGAGCTGAAGGCCGCGCGCTCGATGCGGCGCCCGACCCAACCGACACGCTGCGCGGGCTCGACCGGGGATACGGCTCCGAGCTCGGCACACTCGGGCGCTGCGTGGAGTCCAACCCGCGCGTGCTCTCGACGACGCCGGGCAGCTCGCGCGGCGAGTACGAAGGGCTACGATCCACGACCGCTTCCGGCCCCAAGTAAGCAGCGCGCTCCGATACGGAGAGCGGCCGCGGGCTGGGCAACGAACGCTCGGTCGGCGCGCGCGGATCGACGGAGCCAATGGACATCAGCGTGCCGCTTTGGATCGAGCGCGCGCTGGGCGAAGGGGGCGTCGACGGGCGATCTTCGAGGCCGGGTGGGATCGAGCGCACGCGCGGCACTTCGACGGACACCGGTGTGGGCGCAGGCGAACGAGCGTCGGGCAATCGCTTCGCGGCGGCGCGCCCGACATTCGGGCCATCGAGTGTTTCCGCATCGCGCAGCACCGCGAGCTCGATGTCCTCGGGGTTGATGCGCTCGGGCGCACCTTGACCAGGTAGCAACGACGGACCACGCAAGCCGCGCGGAGCGATGGTGCCCACCGAACCGTCTTTGAATCTCGCAGCGGGCACGTCGCGCGCGGTGTTGCGCTGTGCGCTCTCGCGACCTGGCCGCGAGTCGTCTTCGCGGTGCGCGGTCATGCGCGGAATTCCCACACGTCCGCCGCTGGGCAACCAGCATCGCACTGGACGATTTTCGAGGCCGACGCGGCGCGCGACCTCGAAATCCGAATGAAGAACTCTCGAGTACCCAACACTCTGCCTGACGAGTGTGAGCATCGCCCGAGCACTGGGCGGAGTGCAACTACGACTCTTGCTTACTGAGCGCGGCCCCAGGGCGAAGCAGGCCCCGAGCGATACGGGAAGCTCGGGCCATGGTCGGAAATCGTCGGCCAGCTTTGGCCGGGCGCGAGGCCCGGTGCGCGCGACACCGGCGCGCTGCCCGCTGAAAAGCTGGACACAGAACGCCCGTAGCCAACGCCCGGATAGGCGTAGCCGTAGCTGTAGCCAGGCGTCGATGCATTCATGACATTGTAGTTGTTGATTGTGACGGAGGTTCCCGGCGCGCCCACGCCGCCCGGCGCTCCTTCCGCGGTAACGACGTCGATTTCGCCGAGCGTGACCGTGTGATTCAGACGCGGGCGGGCAGGCTCACTCGGCTCAAGCTCTGCTGTCGCTGGAATCACGTTCGTCGTGGCAGCATGCTCGTTCGCTGACGACGCGACGCTCGGTCGCGCGTCGACCCAGTCGAGCCCGGTAGCAGTGCCGCAGCCCGCCACGAACCAAGCAACGCCGAGCGCGAAGCTCGCTCGAAGGGAGTGGCGAACCGTCGCAATGAGGTGGGCCATGGATCTCACAAATACTGTCACTTCTCGGAGCCCGGGGCCACGCTTCGAGTGTTCAAGCGCGGGGACCGGGCATTCCTTCGACACTGGATAGGGTGCGAGCGCTCTCGGCCTCACCCTGGGCGCGGGCGCTCCGGGTACCCAGGACCGCGCTGACCCGTTGCAAATCGAGCTGATTTTCCCAGCGCGAGACGACCAGGGTGGCGACGGCGTTGCCCACGAAGTTGGTCAGCGCACGCGCTTCGGACATGAAGCGGTCGATGCCGAGCAGCAGAGTGAGACCGGCGACCGGAATGCTGCCCGTCACCGAAAGCGTGGCCGCCAGCGTGACGAAGCCACTGCCCGTGACGCCCGCCGCGCCTTTCGAGGTGAGCAGCAACACGACGAGCAGGGACAGCTCCTGACCAAAGCTCAGCTGAATGTCGAGCGCCTGAGCCACGAACAAGCTGGCGAGCGTGAGGTAGATCGAGGTGCCATCCAAATTGAAGGAATAGCCCGCGGGCACGACGAGTCGCACGACGGGCGGCGCGCAGCCGAGGGCCTCGAGCTTGGCCATCAACGGGGGCAGCGCCGACTCGGACGAGGACGTGCCGAGCACGACCGCGAGCTCTTCGCGCAAGTGAACCAAGAGCCGCACGATCGACAGCCCGAGCACGCGCAGGGTGACTCCCAGCACGAGGAACACGAACAGCAGCGACGTGCCATAGAAGACGGCCATCAGCTTGGCCAAGTTGCCCAGCGTGCCCAGGCCGTATTTTCCGATCGTGAACGCCATCGCACCGAACGCGCCAAGCGGCGAGAGACGCATCAGCACCGAGACCATCCCGAACAGTACGGCCTGCACGCTCTCCAAAAGCTGCACCACCGGCCGCGCGCGCTCCCCGAGGCGCGACACGAGCACGCCGGTTAGAATCGCGAGCAGCAGCACCTGCAGCATATCGCCCTTGGCGAATGCACCGAAGAACGTATCGGGGATGATGGCCAGGAGGTGCTCGGCGAACGTCCGCGGACCGGGAGCGCCGAGCTTGGAATCGAGCGCAGAGTGGTCGAGCTTCTCGAGCACCACGTGCAGGCCCGCGCCCGGCCGCACCAAATGCGCCATGGCAATACCGATCATCAACGCCAGCGTGGTCGTCAATTCGAACCAGATCAGCGCCTTGGCGCCGGTGCGACCGACGGCCCTGAGGTCCTTCATACCGGCGATGCCCACGACCAAGGTCGCGAACACCACGGGCGCGATCAGCATCTTGATCAGCTTCACGAAGCCTTCGCCCAGCGGCTGCATGGCGACGCCCCAGCGAGGCGCGGCAGCACCGAGCATCACTGCCAGCGCCACGGCGATCAGCACCTGCAGGTACAGGCCGGGCCAGCGAGGCTTGCCTGAGCGGGGAGCGCTTCCGGAGATCGACACCAGACCCAGACGGTAGCATCATCTTCGCGAATGAGCGCCGGAACGGCCCCCTCGGCGACACCGCCTAGCGCAGACGCGCGCAGCGAGCTGCACGCGAGTGACGGCGAACTGAGCTACCGTCATCAGATCGGCCTGCCCCCCTTTCGCGCGCCGAGCCCAGCGCTCGAGTTCGGATTTCTGTCGTTCTTGCTGCTCGCCCAGCGCTTGACGGGCCAAGCAGTGCGTCCCAAGCGCATGCTATTTCGGCATGCCGCACCGCGCGATGCGAGCCGGCATCACGCCCGCTTCGGCGCCGAGCTGGCTCGTGCGGTCCGAGCCGCAGCCGCAAAAACTTCGTATTTCCGAGGCAGCGGAGTAAAAAGTACGAATTCCGACCGATCTTCGCCCCGCGCCGCCCGAACGCTGGTTCGTGTACATCGCCCGCTGTAGCGATGGCTCGTTGTACACGGGCATCGCGCGCGACGTGCTCTCGCGCATCGCCGCGCACAATGCGGGCAAGGGCGCGCGTTATACGCGCGGCCGCGGGCCGCTCGCCGTGTGCGCACAGCGCCGCTGCCCCTCCAAGGGTGACGCGCTGCGCTTGGAGTGGGCCGTGAAGCAGCTGCCCCGCTCCGACAAGGAGACGCTCCTGGTCGGCCGTCGCTTGGCGAGCTTCGCGCGCCGACTCGCGACAGACGCGAGCTGAGAGCGGGCCCTAGAACCTCGGACCGAGCCTGCCGAAGAGGCGCGAGCAGGCCAAGGCGCGGCGACGAGGCGTACCTGGAAGGTACGTTGAGAGCCGCAACGCCGGCAAGCGAAGCGGATCTGAAGGCAGGCGACGGGAGAGGTTTTAGGGCCCGCTCACACGTCACTCGGGCGTGTTGCGCAGGAAGTTCGCGACCTCGGACAAGCGCGCATCCAAGAAGCCGCGCACGTCGCCCGTGACGCCTCGTTCATCGAGCGCACGCTGCATGCTGCGCAGCCACGCATCGCGCATTGCTGCGCCGATCGGCACGCGGCCGTGACGCATGCGCAGTCGCGGGTGCCCGCGCGTCTCGGAATACGTGCGTGGGCCCCCCAACCATTCGATCAAGAACAGCGCGAAATTGTCGCGTGAACGGCGGCTGACTTTGCCTTGCTCGTCGAGCTCGTGCAGCCCGGCCAAGTCGGGCTCGGTGGCGTCCATCTGATCGTAGAAGGCTTCGACGAGGCGACGGACGGACTCTTCACCGCCCAAGCGGGCGAACGGCGAATCGAGCTCGGTGGGCGAGTAGGCCATGCGCGGCGAGGCTTACGCCATGCGTAGCGCGTACGCTAGCGTCGGATTGAAGCGCCAGGGCCCCCCGGTCGCCAAGCAGAAGGGAGATTTTTTGGGTCTTCACGCGCTCAACGCGGCGGGGCGTTTGCGTTCGGAGCGGGCGGCGTTGACCAGATCCATGGCTAGGCGGCGCGCATTTTCGGTGCGGGAGCCGGAGAGCATGCGCATCAGCTCGTCGACTCGGGAGGTTTGGCTGAGGCGTTCGATTTCGGTGCGCGTGCGGCCGCCACTCTCCACCTTGTGGACGCGGAAATGGCCCGCAGCGCGCGCAGCCACGCAGGCCTGGTGTGTCACGCAAATGATCTGCCGCGACTCGGCGGCACGCCGCAGCCG